>CDZD01004463.1_pt1 | contig 114319 bp, 94 predicted proteins | sample 554771 | NCBI WGS metagenome assembly CDZD01 (sample SAMEA3182069, study PRJEB8094) | gut metagenome | biome: human; feature: gut; material: Stool; isolation source: human stools | place: Canada | collected 2011-11-08
TAATGGTGGACTTTCTTTATAGCTATTGATAAAACACTGTATATGTGCAGCTTATTATTGAAAAAAAGTGGCGAGTAACAAATTGGGCACAACGCAGGTAATTTATACGAACTCAAAGGAATTTATGCTTGGATAAATGAAATTAGGAATAAGAGATGAGGTCAAAATATTACTTATTATGAAGTGACATCGAATAAAATTGTATTCTAAGTGAAAAGAAACCGCTTATAAATAGAAGACTATCATGAATTTTGGCTATTTTTGTAGTTGGATTGGGATAACCCTTTCCAAGACATATTAGAAATTGAAGAAGCGTTATGCGCATCAAGTATTTGGAAACGTAGGAAATTTTCAAATTGCATACTCAGATGGCATAGTGGTTCTCACGCTATAGCGTGGGCTGCTATTACTACATCTGTATGCAAGGTTTCCTACGACCTCCAAATAAAGACGTGGCTGTGCAGTTCACGCTTTCTTTTGGTTTGACAATGAGAAAATAAACTATTAAAATATGAAGTACATCAAGCTGTTTTTTGTATTACTATCCGTAGGAATACTAATGTCTTGTGAAAAAGAAAATGAAGATTTATCATCTGATTTTTCAATTTCTGGTTATGCACAAAAAGGGCAGTTTATAAAAGGAGCAACTATTACTGCTTATGCCCTAAATGATAAGTTACTTGCGACAGGGGAAAGTTTTCCTAGTGTAATTAAAGATGATTTAGGGTCTTTTGCCATTTCTGCAGAAGTTACAGCTCCGTATCTTGAATTAAAGGCAGAGGGCTATTATTTCATTGAAAACACAGGAGAAACATCTACATCTCCAATATATCTTAATGCCCTAGCAAGTTCTTCACAGGAAAAAATCAATATTAATCTACTTACGACGCTTACAAGTGGGCGTATCAAAAAACTTATCAATGAGGGCAAATCTTTTGAGGTTGCAAAAAAACAAGCAGAAAGAGAACTTATTAGCATTTTTTCATTTCAGCCTGAAAGCGTTACGCTTGGCTTCGAGGAAATGAACATTTCAGAAGATGGAAATTCAAATGCAATATTATTAGCTGTATCATGTCTGATTCAAGAAGGAAGAAACGCTGGAGAAGTCCAAAAAATCATTTCTGATATTTCATCCGAATTTGAAACTAAAGGAAATTTATCGGAAAAACTATTGCAAGACATTTTTAATGAATACCGACAAGTGTCCATTTCTGATGTGGTTAGGCATTTGATAACATACTACAATAAGAATGGAATAGTTGATTTTAAGATTCCTCCGTTTTATGCAATGTTAAACAAAGAGTATTCAAGCGGTTTTCATGTAATAAGTATGGGAGAAAACCTTTCGACAGATGGCTATGATACAGATGTTCAAGGAGGAATAAAAGAATATTACGCAATTTCTTATAATGATTTTGTCGTAGAAAGCGACGTAGATTGGATAACTGCAGAGACAGAGGAACTTTGTACAAATCTATATATGCTCAAAATTAAAGTATCACCAAGTACAGAAATATCAGGACGTACAGGGCATTTGCATATTAAATCAAAAAGTGGAGAAATTTTATACACCAATACAACAAATCAACGGGGTAACGGGCAACGTATTTATATAGAAATAGGAGCAAATTCACCAAGAACAAAAGCTTTCAATAATGGGGATAAGGTGAATATCAATGGACAAGACTATGAACTTTTATTTGATAGTTGCTTCAATAAATATTATGTGGATCTCCCAAAAACGGATAATGGATATGGAATTTCAAATGTACCTGAAATGGTTGTTGCAGGTAAGAATGGAGATGTGTTATGTGCGACATTTACATACAAATCCGAAATAGAGGAATATATCTATGACATTACCGAAGACACTGAACTTACGAGAATCTCACAAGCTAATTCATACGGTGCTTCCATTGAAACTGTAGGAATGGGACAGATTCCGTGTTACGCTGCCCTCAAAGGTATGCCTGGATATGACCTGCCTAATCCCGCTCAGGTATCATTAAAGCCATCCTGTTCTTTAATTACTTTGAGATTTAGAAATGAGAATCCGACAGCAACAGTTGATATTGCAAAGGTGGAATTGGAGTTCGCTCCTGACGGATTTTTGTCAGGAGAAATCACAACCTGTATGTATCCGGATCAAGCCATGTATGACCCCTCTTATGTAATTCCAAAAGATGAATACAACAACAAATCTAATCAAGTGGTTGTCCATAACACCAACAAAGATGACAAGGTCGCTTTTCTCGTTCATCCTCAAACCATTCATACATTAAAGTGTGTCGCTTATGATTCCAACGGTTCTCAAATACTTCAAGTTATGCAAGATATAAACTTAGACATAAATAAAGGAGCCAATTTGAATTTTGAATTTACCGTCAAAAAATAATTTATATATCATCTGTTATGATTATTTCGGTAAGCGTTGCACGCCCCAAAGTTGAAAGATCACGCAATGGTGGTAATCGTGACAGAAGAGGCGGTTATAACCCGAGAAGATATTAAGATTCTGAGATTTATAAAAAAGCACTTGAAAGAAGTGGTGTAAAAACTCTTCTTTGATTAAGCGATGAATCTTTAAAAGATTGGTACATACCTAAATAAACAATTAGGAGGTGTACCATTTTTTTGCATTAATGTTATATCAGAACGATAAAGGCACGAGCATCTTATGGTTCGTCATTTCTTGGTAATCGAACTCGTTATCGAATAAGTAAGGATAAAGATGGTTTTGAATTCGTTTAGTAGAAATACAACACAATGGTTGTCTTATTGTGGTATTTATGGTAACTTTGCAATCAAGACTAAAAAAAGTATTCTTAATGGACACAACGACATGTAGGAAGCCCCCTGCGGCTTTATTGTCGGAAACACAAGGAATGACAATGGAACAGGATATAAAGAATTGGTCGCAATACTCGCAAGGTATTGCAGTTGCCATGTCTAAGCGAATGGCTGAACTCGGTTTAACTCAACGGATGCTTGCCGAGAAAATGAACTGTACGCAGCAATATATATCCAAAGTGTTGAAAGGGAAAAAGAATATGTCGTTGGAAACCATATGCAAGATAGAAAACGCATTGGGCATTAAGATTATTAAGGGTCTGAATGAAAATGAGTAACGGATAAAACAGAACTATGTCAATACAGAGTGAAGCGGCATTGGAAGCCGGACTTATCGCCACGCTTCAGCAAATGGATTATGAGTATGTCCAGATTGCGGAGGAAGACAATCTTCAAGCCAATTTCAAACGGCAGTTGGAGATGCATAACCGTAAACGGCTAGCAGAGCATGGTCGTACAGAGTTTACCAACGAAGAGTTTGAAAAGATACTTATCTATCTTGAAGGCGGTACACGTTTTGAAAAGGCGAAAAAGCTCCGTGACCTCTATCCGCTTGACACGGCAGACGGCAAGCGCATTTGGGTGGAGTTCCTCAACCGCCAGCAATGGTGTCAGAATGAGTTTCAGGTTTCCAACCAAATAACGGTGGAGGGACGCAAAAAATGCCGTTACGATGTGACCATCCTTATAAACGGTCTGCCATTGGTGCAGATTGAACTAAAACGCCGTGGCGTTGAACTCAAACAGGCGTACAATCAGATACAGCGGTACCATAAGACATCGTTTCATGGTCTGTTCGACTATATCCAACTGTTCGTCATCTCCAACGGAGTAAACACACGTTATTTTGCCAACAATCCGAACAGCGGCTACAAATTCACGTTCAATTGGACGGACGCTGCCAATTTACCTTTTAATGAACTGGATAAATTCGCAGTCTTTTTCTTGGAGAAATGCACACTCGGTAAAATTATTGGCAAATATATAGTGCTACATGAGGGTGACAAGTGCCTGATGGTGCTTCGCCCATATCAGTTCTATGCCGTAGAAAAGATATTGGATAAAGTGAAAAACTCCAATGACAATGGCTATATATGGCACACAACAGGAGCTGGAAAGACCTTGACTTCATTTAAGACAGCCCAACTCGTTTCTGAACTGGACGATGTGGACAAGGTGATGTTTGTCGTTGACCGTCACGACCTCGATACACAAACCCAGTCGGAATATGAGGCTTTCGAGCCGGGTGCGGTGGACGGAACGGATAATACGGACGAACTTGTAAAGCGTCTGCACAGTAATTCCAAGATTATCATTACCACTATCCAAAAACTCAATGCCGCCGTCAGCAAGACATGGTACAGCAACAAGATAGAAGCTATACGTCATTCCCGCATTGTCATGATATTCGATGAGTGCCACCGAAGCCACTTCGGGGATAGTCACAAACGGATAATGAAGTTCTTTGATAATGCGCAAGTGTTCGGCTTTACAGGAACTCCTATCTTCACGGAGAATGCAGTGGACGGACACACTACAAAAGAAATCTTCGGAAACTGTCTGCATAAATACCTTATCAAGGATGCTATTGCGGATGAAAACGTATTGGGTTTCCTTGTGGAGTATTATCATGGAAATGAAGAGGTAGAAAAGGGAAATACCACCCGTATGGAGGAAATCGCCAAATTCATCCTCAATAATTTCAGCAAGTCTACTTTTGACGGTGAGTTTGACGCACTGTTTGCCGTGCAGTCTGTACCGATGCTTATCCGTTATTATAAGATATTCAAGTCTCTGAATCCGAAAATCCGTATTGGTGCGGTGTTTACATACGCAGCCAACAACAGTCAGGATGATGAACAGACAGGAATGGGCACAGGGCAATATGTAAGTGATAGTGTTGGTGAAGCGGACGAATTGCAGGCCATCATGGATGACTACAATGAAATGTACGGTACTGCTTTCACAACAGAGAACTTCCGTGCCTACTATGATGATATAAACTTGCGCATGAAAAAGAAAAAAGCGGACATGAAGCCACTTGATCTTTGTCTTGTCGTGGGTATGTTTCTTACCGGCTTCGACAGCAAGAAATTGAATACGCTTTATGTGGACAAGAACTTGGAATATCATTCTTTGCTGCAAGCGTTCAGCCGTACTAACCGTGTGTTGAATGAGAAAAAAAGGTTCGGCAAGATTGTCTGCTTTCGTGATTTGAAATCCAATGTAGATGCAGCTATCAAGTTGTTCAGCAATTCCGATAACTTGGAAGATATTGACTTTGTACGACCGCCATACGAAGAAGTTAAAAAGGAATACAAGCAGCTGGCATCAGAGTTTTTGAAAAAATACCCGAATCCAAGTTGCATTGACATTCTGCAAAGTGAGAAAGACAAAAAAGATTTTGTACTTGCATTTCGTGACATTATCCGCAAGCACGCAGAAATTCAGATATACGAGGACTACAATGAGGAGGCAGACGAACTCGGAATGACCGAACAGCAGTTTATGGATTTCCGCAGCAAGTACCTAGACATTTACGATAGGTTTGTCATAGTTGATCCTGTTCCACCTACAACTCCGGGGGATGATGGGATACCGGGGGATAGTCGGTTGGAAGATGTGGATTTCTGTCTGGAACTTTTGCACAGCGATGTTATCAATGTAGCATATATCCTTGAACTAATTGCCGAACTTGACCCGTATAGCAATGATTACGCAGAACGGCGTCAGAACATCATCGACACGATGATCAAAGATGCCGAAATGCGTAGCAAGGCGAAACTAATTGACGGTTTTATTCAAAAGAATGTGGATGAGGATAAGGAAAATTTCATGGTGCAACGCCAAAAAGCGGATGGTACAAGCGATTTGGAAGAACGGCTGAACCAATATATCGCCACAGAACGGGAAAAGGCGGTTCAGTCTTTGTCAAAAGACGAGGAAATTCCTTCAGACGTGCTGGTGCATTATCTGAAAGAATACGATTACCTGCAAAGGGAACAGCCGGAAATCATACAAAAGGCATTGAAAGAGAAACATCTTGGTCTGATAAAGACAAGAAAAGCATTGACACGTATTCTTGACCGTTTGCGTAGCATCATAAGAACTTTTAGTTGGGATTAAACAGAGGAAATTTTATCATGAATTTAGGAAAACTGGAACAGATAACAGACCTCCGCTCTGTATGGAAGCATGAAGCCAAAGATTTTACTCCTTGGCTGGCCAAAGAAGAAAATTTGGAAATTCTTAGCGAAGCTGTAGGTATAGATATAGTTCTTGAAGAACAAGAATCCAATGTTGGTGATTTTAGTGTTGACTTATACGCAACGGAGGAAGGTACAGGACGAAGGATTATAATCGAGAACCAATTGGAAGAGACCAATCATGACCATTTGGGAAAGATTATTACTTATGCTTCGGGGAAAGATGCAGAAGTAATCGTTTGGATTGTCAAAAAAGCCCGAGATGAACATAAACAGGCAATAGAATGGCTGAATCAACATACAGATGATAAATTCGAGTTTTTCCTGATAGAGATAGAATTATGGAAAATCAACGATTCAGATCCTGCTCCTAAATTCAATATTGTAGAACGCCCTAATAATTGGGCAAAGGCTATGAAAAAAACTGCCGGTCTTTCAGAAACAGAAAACTTGAAGCTGGCTTTTTGGGAACAATTCAACAATGAGGCTCCCAAACATTCTGCCTTCATAAAGGAATTTAAGCTACGGAAGCCACAAGCCCAGCATTGGTATGACCTTGGAATGGGGTCGTCAGCCTATCATCTTTGTATGACATTAAACACTAAAAACAATTGCTTGTCAGCAGGATTATATGTTAACGAAGACAAGGATATCATTGCGAAATTCAAAGAAAATGAAGAACAGGTCGCCCAAACATTAGGTGTATCAAACCCTAATGAAATTGAATGGCGTTTGGATGACAATAAAAAAGCCAGTCGCTTCTTGATTCTTCATTCTATGGGAGATATGAATGACAAGGAGAATTGGAACGACGGTTGTGCATGGCTTTGTGATATGTGCGTGAAAATAAAACAGGTAGTTAAAGAAGTATTGAAATAATATGAGCGAAGAATTACAACAGAAACTCCGTGACCAACTTTGGGAGGTCGCAAACCGTCTGCGTGGCAATATGTCGGCAAGCGACTTTATGTATTTTACCTTGGGGTTCATCTTTTACAAATACTTGTCGGAAAAAATAGAGAAATATGCCAACAGTGCGCTTGAAGACGATGAAGTGACCTTTAAGGAATTATGGGATATGACCGATGCTGATGCTGCGGAATTGCAGGAAGAAGTTAAGAACCAGTGTCTGGAAAATATCGGTTACTTTATAGAACCAAAATTTCTGTTCTCGTCAGTGATAGATGCTATCAAACGAAAAGAGAACATATTGCCAATGCTGGAACGCTCGCTGAAACGAATAGAGGACAGCACGCTTGGGCAGGACAGCGAAGAAGATTTCGGTGGACTGTTCTCTGATATTGATTTGGCTTCTCCAAAGTTGGGAAAGACAGCTGACGACAAGAATACATTGGTCAGCAATGTGCTTCTCGCTTTGGATGATATAGATTTTGGTGTGGAAGCCTCACAGGAGATTGATATTCTCGGCGATGCCTACGAATACATGATTTCCCAGTTTGCAGCCGGAGCCGGAAAGAAAGCAGGAGAGTTCTATACACCTCAGGAAGTAAGTCACATATTGGCGGAAATTGTTTCTATCGGTCACCAACGTCTGCGCAATGTGTATGACCCCACTTGCGGTAGCGGCTCGTTGCTGTTGCGTGCGGCAAGTATCGGAAAGGCGGTATATATCTACGGACAGGAAAAGAACCCGACCACCTATAACCTTGCCCGAATGAATATGCTGCTGCATGGAATCAAGTTCAGCAACTTCAAAATAGAAAACGGTGATACGCTCGAATGGGACGCTTTCGGTGATACCCAGTTTGATGCGGTAGTCGCAAACCCGCCGTTCTCTGCCGAATGGAGTGCCGCCGACAAGTTCAACAATGATGACCGTTTCAGCAAGGCCGGACGGCTCGCACCGAAGAAAACAGCCGATTACGCCTTTATCCTGCACATGATTTATCACTTGAATGAGGGCGGTACAATGGCTTGCGTAGCTCCTCACGGCGTGTTGTTCCGTGGAAATGCCGAAGGTGTTATCCGCCGTTTCCTCATAGAAAAAAAGAACTACATAGATGCCATTATCGGATTGCCAGCCAACATCTTCTATGGTACAAGCATTCCTACCTGTATTCTTGTTTTCAAGAAATGCCGCAAGGAAGATGACAATATCCTGTTCATTGACGCAAGTAAGGAGTTTGAAAAGGTAAAGACCCAAAACAAGCTCCGTCCACAGCATATACAGAAGATTGTCGAGACCTACCGTGATCGTAAGGAAATGGAAAAGTACAGTCATCTTGCCACCTTGCAGGAAGTGGCGGATAATGACTACAACCTGAATATTCCACGGTATGTTGATACCTTTGAGGAAGAAGAACCTATCGACATCAAGGCTGTAATGGCAGAAATCAAGGAACTTGAAGCCAAACGTGCAAACCTCGATAAGGAGATAGAAGTGTATTTGAAAGAATTAGGGTTGGTTGAATAACATTTGGGCACAATGGCAAAGCGGTTTGAAATAAGAAACAGTACAGCAGAGTTCCTTATCTTTATGTTAGAAGGCAAAGAGGATGGGATTCAGGTGATGTATAAAGGGGAAACGATTTGGGCTACGCAAAAGGCAATGGCTCAACTGTTCGATTGCTCCAGTGACAATATCAGTCTGCATCTGAAAAACATATTCTCATCGGGAGAACTTGACAAGGATTCAGTTACCGAGAAAAACTCGGCAACTGCTTCTGACGGGAAAAACTATCAGACCATGTTTTATAACCTTGATGCCATTATATCTGTCGGTTATAGGGTCAATTCCGTCCGGGCAACACAATTCCGTCAATGGGCTACATACGTGCTCCGCCAGTTTGCTATCCGGGGCTATGTGATAGACAAGAAGCGTATGGAAAACGGCTCATTCATTGGCGAAGACTATTTTGAACATTTGCTTGCCGAAATCAGGGAGATAAGGCTGAGTGAACGCCGCTTTTACCAGAAACTCACGGATATTTATGCCACTGCCATTGATTATAACCGTGATGCTCCTACAACACGGTTGTTTTTCAAGAAAGTCCAAAATAAAATGCACTATGCCGTACACGGACAGACTGCCGCTGAATTGATTGTAAACAGAGCCGATGCCGAAAAGGAACACATGGGGCTGACTACATGGGAGAATGCTCCTGACGGAAAAATTGTCAAGACTGATGTAAGTATTGCCAAAAACTACCTGAAAGGCGTAGAACTGGAAGACATGGGACGCTTGGTCAATGCTGTGTTGGATATGGCTGAACGTATGGCGAAGCGTCATATACCTATGACAATGGAGGATTGGGCAAAGCGTATCGACATCATTCTTGAAGCCGGTGGCGATGCGGTTCTTCTTGATGCAGGAAAGGTTACGGCTGAGTTCGCCAAGAATTTTGCTGAAACCGAATTTGAAAAGTACCGTGTCATTCAAGACCGCTTGTTTAGCTCAGACTTCGACCGCTTCAATGACGGCGACAACTTGTTACCGTTTGATATTAACCCTGATAAAGAATAATGACAATGGCAAATAATAACGATAAAAAAGTCCTTAATGTTCCGGCTTTGAGATTCCCGGAGTTTAGTGGAGAATGGAAATCCAAATTTATAAATGACTTAGCGTCAGTTGTAGGTGGCGGAACCCCAGATACTTCTGTTAAATCATTTTGGGACGGGAATATACAGTGGTTCACACCTTCTGAAATCGGTAAAAACAAATATGTTGATTCAAGCCTACGAACAATTACGGAAGAAGGTTTGAATAATTCAAGTGCAAAACTTTTACCTCCTCATACTATTCTTTTGAGTTCTCGTGCAACTGTCGGTGAATGTTCCTTATCTCTGAAAGAGTGTGCTACAAATCAAGGATTTCAATCTCTTATCGCTCAAAGTTGCGACACTAATTTCCTTTATTATTTAATTCAAACAAAAAAGAAGGACTTAATAAGAAAAGCCTGTGGTTCAACATTTTTAGAGATTTCGGCAAATGAGGTTCGTAAAATTCAAGTTAAAATCCCATATGATAATGAACAGAAAAAAATAGCAGATTTCCTGTCTCTTATTGATGAACGTATCTTCACCCAAAACAAAATCATTGAGAAATATGAATCCTTAATTCAGGCAATTATTTATCAGAAAAAGATGGATGGAATACGCGAGGGGAATTGGCAGAAAACGGAATTAAGCAAAGTTCTACAAGAGAGAACAGAAAAGAATATAAATGGCTATACTGTTTGTTCTGTATCTGTAAGTCAAGGTGTCATTAATCAGATAGAATATCTTGGACGCTCTTTTGCTGCCAAAGAAACATCGCATTACAATATTGTTAAATATGGTGACATCGTTTATACAAAAAGCCCAACAGGTGATTTCCCTTATGGGATAGTAAAACGCAGCTATATAAAAAATGCTGTTGCGGTTTCACCTTTGTATGGTGTATATAAGCCGATTAATGATAACATCGGAGTTTTTCTGCACTTCTATTTCATGCAGTCCAACAATGCGTTCAATTATTTGCATCCACTTATACAGAAAGGAGCGAAGAACACAATCAACATTACTAACGCCCGTTTCTTGGAAAACTCCATTCCTCTTCCAAAAACAGAGGATGAAGTAGTCTATATTGCTAACGCCCTGACAAGCATTCAAACAAAGATTGATTTAGAGAAAAGTTTGTTATGTTCGTATGAGAAAGAAAAACAATACCTTTTACGTCAGATGTTTATATAAACAACTGACGTAAAAGGTAACTTTTCTGTTCACAAAGTAAATTGGCTATATTCTTTTCGATAGAAAGCTTGTCCGAATAGGCTTTGAGAACGGAGTATATTTTGTTCTGTTCTTCTACCGTTGGAAAAAGAAACTTTTTTTTCATGAAATCGCTCTTTTGCAAATTGAAACGTGTACTGCCTTGTGCCAATGGAAAAACAGCCTTTCTAAATGATTTGGTTGAAATATAGTATGCTAAAAATGGAGGGTAAATCTTACTTTCGTCTGTAATATGGACACCAAAACAAAAACTATTCAGGTATAAAGGATAAATATCTCCCAAATACACTGCACCCATTCCAACTTCATCCGGCGTTTCAGATGATAAGGTGAAAAGAATGTCGCCATAGCGGACAACCGATTGTTGCTCTGTCTCATTGATTTTTACTAAACCAACATCGGTTATATCAATGATTTGATTCTGATAGACATTCATATATGTTATGTATGGCCACCCCTTACCAAAATCTTCTGCACTTTTACCAGATAGGCCAGAATATGGCTCTCCAAAATCGTTAAAGGATAATTCGACCTTAGGTTGTCCTGATTCTATTAAGGTATCGCATATTGCCTGAATTAAGGATTCATATTTCTCAATGATTTTGTTTTGTACCTCTAAACGCTCATCAAGCATAGAAAGCAATTTTACAATTTTCTGTTGTTCCTGTAAGCTTGGATTATAAGTTTTGATTGACTTCAAATTTTCACCATATAAATGTACAACAGAAACCCCTTGAGCCAACTTAGCTATATCGGTTTTACGTTTACCGTTAAGTTGATAAGCCATAAAGGCACCATCATATTTATGTAAACGGATAACATTCAAGTCTCCACCCAACAAAACATTGTCGAATGGAACACACCGGGCAACAGCAATATCAATAGCAGTTTCACCTGAACACGGTATAATTACATCATTTTGCTTGCTATGTTTCAACTTCGATTCCTCAATGTCGGTTTTACTTATTACTTTACTGATAATCTCTGATTTATACTTCGTGTATAACTCACCGTAAAGAATACATGGAGTCCCATTTTCAGACAATTGCTCCTTTGATATACCAGTTCCCTTGGATAATTCTGCTATTTCGTGCAATTGTTCCCCTTGCCACTCTTCCGTAAACTCCGGGAATCGTAAAGCCGGAACATCGTAGTTTATATTTCTCTAATTATGAGAATTAATTATCGGAATTTTATGAATCACAAGACAGTTAGAGAAATTGCGGCTGCATGGAAAGTGTACAAGCGGCCTTATGTGAAGCAGTCCACGATGGCTGCATACGTGTTGATTTTGGAGAACCACATTCTTCCAGCTTTCGGAGAGAATGATTCGCTCCCGGAACAACGTGTACAGGCTTTCGTCTTGCAGAAGATTGAAAGCGGATTGGGTGTCAAATCGGTTAAGGATATTCTGATAGTCCTTAAAATGGTGATGAAGTTTGGAGTGAAGAATGAATGGATGAACTACTATGAATGGGACATCAAATATCCCACAAGTTCAGCAAACAAAGAGTTGGAAGTTCTTTCTGTTTCCAATCACAAAAAGATACTAAACCATATCCAGAGCCATTTTACATTCACGGGACTTGGCATCTATATAAGTCTTAGTACCGGTTTGCGAATCGGTGAGATATGCGCCTTGAAATGGAGTGACATTAATGTCACCGACAGCACTATAACGGTCAGCCGCACTATCGAACGTATCTATCTCATTGAGGGGGAGAAAAAGCACACGGAACTTGTCATCAGCACTCCCAAAACAAAAAATTCATGCCGAGAAATACCCATGAGTAAGGAATTGCTTGCCATGATCAAGCCGTTGAAAAAGGTCGTCAATGATGATTTTTATGTGCTTACCAATGATGAGCATCCCACCGAACCACGTACATACCGCAACTATTATAACGGGCTGATGACAAAGCTTGACATACCCAAATTGAAATATCACGGGTTGCGTCATAGTTTTGCCACTCGATGCATAGAAGCCGGATGTGACTATAAGACAGTGAGTGTTTTGTTAGGTCATTCCAATATCTCAACCACGCTCAACCTTTATGTTCATCCCAACATGGAACAAAAGAAGCGTTGCATCACAAAAATGCTCAAATCATTGGGTAAGTAATGGTATGTCTTATTTTTTGCAAAAAGCCCACAGAATTACGACAAGGTAGAAAACCGCTTGTACTACAATCATGAATATGAGCCAGCGGGAAGAAAGCCAGATGCCTTCGTTGCTACGGAGACATTTGGCTAACTTTTTACTGTGCCTTTCCAGAAGTTCTTCCTCGGCTTTGATATGAGCTAAGGAACACTGGTTTACCTTTTCAAGTTCTTCCGTGTCGATTTGGGCTTTGATGACGGTATGTTGCTCCGCTTTGACAATGGCGTTACAGATGCCGTTCACGATATTGTCCGCACTGTCCTTGGCCGCAAGTAAGGCATTGATAGCCACCCGTTCCCTTTGGGCAGTATGCCTCAGACTGCCGTGTATGTCATGCATTTCCTCCCGGAGTTCCTTTGCTTCCCGCAGGAGATTTCGCAGGGCAATGATCTGTCCGCTGACTTTCTCGGTCAGTTCGTCAAGATCCTGCATGTCCTGCTTCAGTTCCTGTTCGGGTGTATAATCGGCCAACCGCTCACGGAGAGCTGATGTATCAGGTTGTTTCATTGTCTTTGGTGTTTTTTAGGTTTGTCATCATCGTTTCATTCCTGATTTCTTTTGTGCGGCTATTCTGCACGAAGCCTCGCGCGCACAACGGCGGGCAAAATCAATCTCGTCCTCTTCCGGGTCACGTCCCCATTTGAGGTCAGACTGCGAGCCGCCACCGCCACCGCCAGTAACCTCACCATATGGAGAAGCCACAAGCGTAAAAAAGGCCATAGTCAAATTCTGCAAAGCCTGCCAGTTGACGAGTTCCCGATAATCAAACTCATCATTCAGACAATCAATCACCTTGTCCGGGAGATAGCGGTTGTAGGTCTTGCCTTCGTGTTCGAACTCCGTGCGCTGGCGACCTGGCTGCCATGAAAGATACTCCTCATAAACGGGTCTGTTCCGTTGTGCAACAGGCTGTGGCTTCTGTATTGTCTCATTGGTAATGGATGGACTCGATGTCGGTACAACAGGCCTCTTTGGTTCTACCTCTTTTTGTTTGACCTGTTCAGGATGCAGTCTCTCCCAAGTCTGCCGGAGGCGTGATGCGGTCAGATTACGACCTTTTCCAAGTTCCGAAGCTTTGTATTTCGCATTGCCTTTTATGAGTACATAACCACGTATCAGACCTTCCTTGTCCTTGCGCTGATAGAGCTTATAGCCTTTGGTGGCAAGCCGTCTTGTGTAATCCTCCCAAGACCATGAAGACATTCCACGCAGGACTTCTATGCAGTCGGCACTGACTTCGGGGATGTTGTCCTCATGCACGTGCATGGCGGTTGTCCAACCTCTTTGCAGAGCAACCTTTTCCGCCGCTCGTTGTGCCCGCAGGTGGATGGCGTGGTCGTTGTTGATGTTCCCGTCTTCGTCCACCCGGCTGACGATGGCATGTAGGTGCGGTATGCCGCTCTTGGATTCCTCATGCAGCCATACGGAAGACTTGCTGCCCGATACATTTGTATTGTCGGAAACGGTTTTGCCGTCCTTGTCACGGATAACCTGTTCGTCAAAAGCCACCGCAAAGTCTTTCCAAAGTTGTTTCCAGTCATTGACCGTAAAGTTTTTGGTATGTTCCATTGCCGGACTTATCTCCATGCGAATGACATTGTTTCTGATATTCGGGTGGTTCATCGTGGCGAACTTCATTTCCGTCCAGATACCCGTTGCATCCAAACCCTGCGGCATGAAGTTGTCGCATATCCGTGTTATTTTTTCGGGATGCTTCTTGTTCCTCGATTCGCCCGACACATACAGCATTGCCCTTATGCCGTGGGCTACAGCTTTTGCCTTGGCTATCATACATCGTCCTCCTTGTCGAGTTCATCCGTTGTACCTGCCGGGTAACTGTTCGCAGTCTGTGCGGACTGCAAGAAGTCTGTTACATGGTTAGTGATTGCCGCCACTTTCTCGTACCATTCAAGCATGGTGGGCTGGTGACGGAAAAGTCGGACTTTCTCGTCATCGGTCAATCCGTGCAGAGCGTTAGCGAAGTTTATCATGTCTGCCCGACAGGATGCGAGCTGCTTCAGACCGCCCAGCTCTGTATCGGACAGCCGCTGCCTTGGCCTGTAACCGAGTGTCCTTGCCCGGATGAAGTCGCTGCGTGTCATGCCGCACTGTTCAGCGGTGCTTTTTATCAGTGAAAGCTCCTGTTTCGTAACCTTGGTAACTACGACCTTGTCACGCTTTACAACAGGCTTCTTCTGTTTAGATTCCTCTTCGGTAATGTCTTTGTGATTCATACTGCGCATATTTTAGAAATGGTTGTAATATTGTTGCTTAAAAAAGGGGATGGTGCGAGCCTGCGAGCGGCAGGAACAACGGTCTGACAGACTGTTGCGAGAGAGTCGTGGTAATACCGTCCAAAGGCGGTAATACCTCGGCATATCTCGTAACTCAACGCTGACGCTCCATGTCATACATCCCTTACGTTAGCCATTCAAATAACAGACTGTTGACGGATGGCTTCCTGACTGGAGAACAACGGAAAGCTGAAACCCAGCCCACTGTCTGTTCTTTTGTCTGTTATTGGAACGGTTCTATTCTTTCCCTTTGTTTGTACATGCAAAAGGATTTGGGACAATACCATCGTTCACAGTTCCCCATTGTAGAAGACACGGAAAAGTCATAACGGAAGCTACTCGTGAACGGCAGGTATCAATAAGCCCCATATCCGTAAGCATGGCAAGCAAGTTTCGGATTCGTTTTCTGCCCATGTTCCATTGTGTGGAAAGCTGTTCTTCGGAATACTGTGCCTGACCTGCGGAAAGCATGAGTGGTCTGCGGAAACTCCTGTCTTCTCCGGCGGTGAGAGCCATTCTCGCCAACAGGTCATTAAACAACACAAAGTTGCCAGTTTCCCTGTCGCTGTCATCGGTCGTTGTTCCGCACAGCCATTGAAGCGCATGGTCGGAGAATGAAAATGCGAATGATGTAATCCCGGTGGGGTACATGAATCTGTATGTTTCCTTGTTCATATAGTCTGTCTCTATAAATGTGATACAATTTGTTGCTGTAACAAAGGATGAAGCCATGCAGGTATCGGTTTGCAAATGGAAAAGTTTTCTCGTTGTACCATGCACGGCTTCTTTCCTCTCAATGGCATATGGACGGTGAAAAAGTATGCAGACAATCAGCAACAACCAGTCAAGATATTCCGACCCTAAATAAGGGAAGATAAAAGATTGGATGAATGTCAGTCATATTGTTTTCCACCTCTTGCATATGGTCACTTGCCTGTCCCGCTACTGCCCGGATTCCCTTGAAACGGTTGCCCGGATGCAGGACGCTTGTCAAGACTTGATACGGCACGGCTGATGTCCGCAGTGTTCACAGCAATGGAAAGCAGAGCCTTGTTTACCGTTACCAACTGTCGCTTGTCACAAAACTCCGTTACACGCTCCAATAATCCGAACACACGATTTAGTCGATGTTCCTGTGCGTTGTCGGCAGTCAGTCGCTCGTTGTCCGTGTCGCTGTTGAGATAGCGGTTGAGTGCAAGACGGTCGTCCGCTGAAATGTTTTCAGCCGTTGTCTTTCCGTCAGCGATGGCAATGCTCACACGCAATGCGTCCGCTTCATAGATTCCAATGCTTTCAAGGAATGAGCGGATAGCTTGAACATCTTTTCCGCCTGTTTCACGTTTGCGGTTCTCGTTCTTCTTTTCTGTCGAAACGGCTGTGATAGTGCCAACCTGTTCCATGTTCTTGTTCTGTTCCATTTCTCAAATTTGTTTTTGATGTGAATAAAAATGCTTACTTTCGTCCTGCAAGGTAACGGTTGGCTTCCTCTGCGATTTCTTCTTGTGAGGAGATACGGACACCTGTAAGGAAAGCGTCCAGATCCTCCTTTTTGAAGAAACACAGTTTGCCGCTTGGCTTATACATTGGTATTACCCGGTGCATCATCAGCTTGCGGAAATAGGAAAGTTTGAAGCCGCAATACTCAGCCGCTTCCTTGGTGCTTAAAAGTTTTCTTTGCTCTGTCATGTGCGTATATTATTTGATGAATATTCTGTTTCGCCTTTGTCGTGGCGACAGTGCAAAGGTAGGACGGTGTTTTCTTGCGACAATCAATATAAATGACGCAAATAGAGAACTTTATGTATTATAAATGCGAATATAAATGAGAGTAAAACGAAGTATAAAGGAACTCTAAACCATCTATAATCACCGATAGTCGGTACAAGGGAACTGATGGCAGCGGAAAGAAACAACTCCAATCCCGAATGGACATAAAAAATCCCGCCATCGGGTTAGGATGACGGGGACAAGAAAATAAATTTTGGCTATAAAGTTGGTCAGACCTTCTTGAACTCTTCAAGGTCGTAAGTGTCAAGTTTTGGACGTAGGCGGGTTGCCTTTCGCAAGAGCTTAGCGATATGCCTTTGATGTTCGGACGGATTGGCTTTAGAGGCGGCTTTGAAGTTGCTTGCCAACTGTGCGCCGTTGTTAAGTGGCCAGAATTTTTCAAAGATAACCCATTTGCCTTTTCTTATTTTGAGGGCAGCGCACAAGGCATTGGCGATGTAGGCATAGAGCGTTTGATTGATTTCGTCATCCTCTTTTTTCATCAACGGTTGGAAGTTGGTATTAAGATAACCGTCCTCCCGGAATAGCACCAGCAAAAACAACGCATCATTGGTCTGCAAGGTTTCGGGCAACATCATTATAAGCTCCGGATTCACTTGGGAAACAAGAGCATCGTAGTGTTTGATTTCATCATCCTGCTTCATCATAGCAGGTGGAGTGGATGCTGAGATTACGGCTTCGATTTGTTTCTCAACCAATTCGTTCATATCCTGTTGCTTTTTGGGGATAAGTTTGTTCCATCTTTGCACCAGCCATGACTTTATTCGTTTGCCGTATGCCATTCCGATGATGCAGGGCAACAGGAAAAGCACGGCAAAAAGCGAAAGCATGATGATACACGTAGTCCAGTCCATATGTTTGTCTGGCGTAAATATAAAGGCAAGCAACAGCGAAATCAAAAACCACGAAGCGGTCAGAACTGAACGGTCTTTGGAAAACCATTTGTCTATGATGATGTTGTACAAAAGGAAAAGTTCTGCAATCAGACCAATCCACCCGATTGTAGAGAGGGTGAAAAACACAAACCCAGCCGTGGTTGCTTCCATACGGAAAGCAATGACGGCTACCATGCTGAATGCGGTTGCGGCTACCATTGTAAGTGGCAATAGCATCGTAAGAAAGTTATCGGACAATCGTTTCATTACATATAGGTGTTAGTCTTTGAAAATATCATTGACACGGTTAACCGCCTCGTCTTTCTTCTGATCGATAATCTTCGCATATATCTGTGTAGTGGCAATATTCTTATGACCGAGCAACTTGCTCGTAGTATAAATGTCCACATCCAAAGTCAGCATCATCGTTGCGAAACTGTGCCTACTTACATGATAGGTTACGTGCTTGGTTATGCCTGCCGCTTTCGCCCATTTGTCAAGAATAATGCAGATGCGGCTCTCCGATGGCAGGTCGAAAACCTTGTCTTCATCCTTGGCATCGCCACGCTCCGGCAACCACTTCATTGCCTGTTGGGATAAGGGAAGATATATCGGATCTTTTGTTTTTTCCATAACGGTGAACACTCTCCACTGGTCACCATCCTTATGAATATCGCCCCATGTCAGGTTGACAATATCGCTAATGCGCAAGGCGCAGTAACAAGAGAACAGGAAAGCATTTTTCACGACTGGACGAGTGGGACACTCCGTAGCAATCAGTTTCTTTATTTCATCAATCTGCAAAAACTCACGTTTGCTTTCGGGGCGGTGAATGCGGTCGGCAGCTGCTATGTGCGTGAAAGGATTTTCCGAGAGGTAATCATTACGCACAGCCCAGTTCAGCATGGCACTGAACACGGTAATATATCCGGCAGCGGTAGTCAATGTGATTGGCTTGCTTGTCCTCGCCTTATAATCGTTGCGTAGGAAATTCATGAAAGCCATACAATAATCTTTATCTATCATCCTGATGGGAACGTCACCACGGAATTGAAATGTAGCTTTTCGGATAGAGTTGATACTGCGCATAGTAGAATTTTTGTCATTGTTATTCAGCCACTTTGCATAAAGGTCAAGCAATTCTGACAACTTAATACGACCTCGCAACATTATATTAGAAACGCCTTTTTCATTATTGGTCAGTTCAATGATGCGGTCTGCCTTAATCTTGTTCGCCAATGTCATATTGTGTTGGTTCATGGCACGGCTTGCCGGGTCAAGTTCCGGAACAAGATAGAGTTTCAGAAACTCATATGTCCGCTTTCCATTGCGATAAATATCCAGATAGATGGACTTGTTACCGTTCTGCAACTCTTTGAAGCGGATTCGGACAGGCTCTTTCGCCTTGATTACTTTCTTGGGTCTGGGCATATTGTTTTATCTATTTTGTTTGTTCAATGTTACGTACCACTGGCGCAACTCCTATTTCCGTTGGTTGGCTGTCATCATCTTCATGTAACCCCTCATTGTCTTGGGAGTCAGTCCAAGCATACAGCTGACAGTTCCTATATCGGTGCCTGTGGTAAGCAGTAAGTATATAAAGGTGTTTTGTGCAAGTCTGAAATTCAGAGTTTGTTCCAGTCCAGCTTTCTCACCCCATTTTCGTAATATGTTATTTACCTCTGTCCTTTGGGGCAGTCCTTTGAATACAAGTCCCCGATGATTGGTTGTATCAGGCAACCATCGCATGGATGCGTCTGTCAAAGGAACAGATGTTTTTCTTGAATGTACTGCAATGCTTGTCTTACCCTCATTCGTCTTTATGTCTTTCCATTTGAGAGTAAGAATATCGGGATAGGACAAATAAGTAAAGATACTCAGCATGAAAACCTGTTTGACTTGCGGTCTTGACATTACAGGACAGGGAGTGTTCATCAGAATCTTTATTTCATCAACGGTCAGAAACTTTTTCAAAGGCCGTTCCCTTGTGATGCGTCCGTGAATATTCACAAAGCGGAGTGGGTTCACACCAATAATGCCATTAGCTACAGCGTTGTTAAGTGTGCTGCTGAAAAGATAAATGTAAGCTCTTGCAGTTGTCATGCTGATTTTCCCGAATTGTGCAGTATAATCATTGCGCAAAAAATCAACCAGTCTATCACAATAGCTCTCATCAATATCAGCAACCTTTGTTTTCAATCCACGATAAGCTGCCACCGCCTTTTTCATTCCTCTGATATTGGTGGCGGAAGAATAATCTCCCTTGCCAAGAATGATTTTTTCATATTCGTCAATAGCTTCGCCTATACACTGGGTTGACAGTTCTTTGACCTTTATGCCGAAACTTGCCGTAAGCAATTCATTTTCTTTTGCAGCACGGATAGATTCAGCCTCTTTCATCGTCTGCTTGTTAGTGCTGATATTTTTCTTGGACGTTTCGGGTAACAAATAAAGGTGAATGACCTCGCGGATGCGTTTACCGTCCTTATAATAGTCAAGATAGATAGACTTCTTTCCATTGTCTATATCCTTGTATTTAAGTGTGATATGTGATTTTATTGTACGCATACAAAGAACTGTTTGTTACTATATAGTCATTTTTCACATACAAAATTACAAACTATATTTCAAAGTAACAAAATAGAGACAAATAAAGTAACAAAATTAACCCAATTTAGAGAAAATGAGAATCTATCATCTAACGAGACTGTAATTATAAAGCATTGATATATAGTATTTATATATTCCTTTCTTTGCTTATTGATTCCTATGAAAAACATATGTAAAGATAGTGGTGGAACATCTCCACATGGCTTTTGGCTTCCACATCAAGCGTTTCGTCCATTGTCGTGCGATTCACGAGGATAGGCACGTTGCCGTCCAGCACATACACCTTCTTCTGCGCATCCGAGACCATCGTCCGGGCTGTCCAGATGCTTGACAAGCTGATGATGACACATCCCACGAGAAAAGCGGTACAGATGATGCCCACCAGTCTGATTTTGTTTTCCAAATTCTTGATGACCATCGGTTATTCCCTTTTACCGTTCAACATCTGTACATATTCCGTGTGCAGCATGGGTATGACCGCATCCCGAAGTTCCGTCAAAAGATTCTCGAACTCCGCCGAGAATATCTCCACGTAATAGCCCTGCATCTCCACATGGACAAGCACCCACCAGATTCCTCTTTTGCGCTTACCAGCGTTCCGCTGCAGCAGGGCAAGACGCAGCTTGTACGTTAGGTACGTCACTAAGGGGGCGATGTACCGGTCGTCGTACTCGAAGGCTTCGTCCAGTTCTTCATACTGCGGGTCGATGCGGTGGTTCTCCGCCACCTCGCAAACCTCTTTTCTCGCTCGTTCCTGTGCAAAGGACATAAATTTCTCATCCTTGCACCAGCTTTTGATTTTCTCTTGCAATTTCATGTTGTTATGATTTTTATTGGGTTTATATTATCTTTTGCGGATTATCTCATGATGCCGCCCAACCCTCCGGTTGCCGTCATCTTCGCCTGCTGTGCCACGCCCTCGCCGAAGTTTCGGGTAGAGAATGCCGTGTCGCCCTCCGGTATCATCCATGCCGCCAAGTCCGGAACAAGGTTCAGGCACTTGAGAGCTACAATCGAAGCCGCCATCAGGTAGCCCGCCGAGAAGAACGAGTTCTGCAGGTAGGCGGCCATCGTCTGCTCGCTGGCGGTTATCGCCGTCAGGTTCTCGATTTGGATGCACAATACAATGTCAAAGAGCAGCAGCACGTAGAAGCCCACGAAGTAGAGCATCGCCCCGTAGAAATGCACCGTCAGATAGCGTGTCAGCCACTTCGCCCAAGCACCTTCCCATTTTGGCAGGATGCTGAACGCCCACTGTATCGGCCCGAAAATCGTCAGCATTCCCAACAGGATTTGTTGGCAGTAAATCGTAGCCCACCAACCGATTCGGAACACCACGAGGGCAATCAGCATGATAATTTTGTCTATCCCCACGATGACACCTGCCGTCAAAGACGTGAACCACAACTTCGCCGCATCCTTTTCCATGTTCGTCACTTCGTCCACACCGGTCTGCTCCATTGTCGCCTCTATCAGATTGGGATCGGATGTGCCTGTGTGGGCGACATCCGCCTGTGCCTGCAGGTTCGTGTACATCGTGTCACGCACATGGATGAGCTGCTGAACTTCCTCGAACCTGTCCGATATCTGTGAAGCTTCGGCTTCATACAGGTCATGGGTGTACGAACCTATGCAGTTAGGGATGTAGGACAGGAAATCGAGAAAACACCAGTTGTTCCGGCTCCCCGCCATACCCGTGTCCGCAGGCGGATACCACCAGCAGATGATAATCGACACGGCAAGCGGCCTAAACAGCTTCATCACGTCCAACGGCTCGTGCTTTACCATCATCTTGTAGGCGATACCTGCCGCCATGACGATGGAGAACAGTGCCGCGAGTGCCATGCACATCTGCAATATCCACCAAAAAGGTCCCTGCGCACCGGTAAAAGTCGCGTCAGTCAGAAACTCGTTGGTCTGAAAGATGACATCATCTATTTCCTCCTCCAACAGGTTGATGCCGAAATCCGAAAGTATATCTCCGTTTGCCATAGCCCTGTCTTTTTATTTCCCTCTGTTTACACTCTCGTTGTCATCTTCGCCGTTTCCGTTGCTGCCCGATTGCGAACCACGCACCGCAAGGCGTGATTCCTGCCACCGGCTCATGGCATTGCGGACAATACCGCCTTTATGCAGGGTACGGTTGTCCGTTGCGTTCAGCAGTGCATTCGTCACCGTTGCGTTCTGACGCTTGGCAAGGTAGCCCACTAAAATCTCGTTCTGCCGTGCCACATCCTCGTAAATGCGCAGATACTCCTTCTTTCGCTGGGCATTGGGCATATAGGCGTCTTTCGTGGCTTTGATGGCACACTGATAGACGTGGTAGTATTCCGTCCACCGTTCCTTGTCGGCCGGAGTGCCACCGGACAGGAGAATACGGTCGATGTTGCGCCGGAACCGCTCCATCTGTCCGCTGACCTTATCGCCCTCGGCAAGCCATGCGATGTCCACCTGCCGGTCGGCAACGTTCAACGCCTCGACCTTCGCCCGCTTGACCAAGGCCGAATCAATGGCTTCCGCTTCGTCCACCTGGTTGTAGAGATTGATACCGGCAAGCGTGCGGAACGAGAGCTTGTTTTTGGCCGCTGCCGACTTCTTGTATTTGTTGTGCAGCACGGAATAATAGAGGTCGGGCGAGAGTGCGCCCGTACCGGTCTCCATGACCGTTACCTGATTCTGCTTCGGCGAATCATGGTTGTACGTTACATACTGTGCGTGTACGGCTGTCGTTACGGTGACCGCCACCGCCATGAGTAATAGTTTTCTGTTCATATTCTTCTCTTTTTGTCGTTAATAATCCAGTCTTCCGGCTCCGCGCCAACGCCCGAAGGCGTCATCGAGAATCTCCCGCATGGTGCGGGAGCGATATACCTTTGCCTTCCAATAGCCGATACGCACCTGTATATACCGCCATGTCTCGAAATACGCACGGTTCAGATGCCGCTCGATGTTGTCCAATGAGCGGTTGATGGCCTCCAACACCATCAGCAGGTCGGAGGTCGAGCAGGCTGCCGCTCCGGTGGCATACAGCACGAGGTCGCTCACGGACTTGTAGAGCTGTTCCCCCTCACGGGCAATCGCCCTCAGCCCCCTCGCATTGATGGAGATAATCAGGGTATCTGCGGATTCGATGCGTCCCCGTTTCAATATCTTCGCATTGAAATCCTCCAACAATGATTTATAGTCGCCGATACGGTCGCTGACCGATGTGTAGGTATTCTTGACGTTCAGCACCGTGCGCAACGACTGGTACATGACGTCGATGACATCGAACGCACGGGTGTACCGGTCAAGGTCGATATTCAGCTCTTTATAGCCCCCGACTTCCTTACAGCTGTATTCGTGCAACAGTTTGTTGCTGTACTCCAAGGTACTGCGGGCCAACAACAGGCTGCGCTGCTTCTTGTGGTCGTTGATGTAGGCTTCGACGGAGACTATATCGAAAGTCCACTGCGCCTTGGCGATACCGGGCAGCAGGAAGAGCAGCAATGCGGCTATCCGTAAAATGCGTTTCATGGCCGCACCTCCTTTCCGCCGTTTCTGCCGCCATCGTTCCGAAACGTCCGTGCGCTCTCCACCCAGCGGTCATGGCATTCCTCCACGAGCGTCAGCCTGCGGCCTTCGTCCGTGTCCAGTCCGGGCAACACATCCTTCATCACGTCAAGGATGCTCCGCTTGTAGTGCATCATCTTTTCCAGCGATACCAAGTCGGCGTATATCCTTGTGATTCTGCTGTCCACCTCCCTCGCGATTTCGAGGCGGTCGCTCGACCACAGCAGATGGTACACGTCGCCGGACGGAGTTTCCTCCAGCGGTGTGCTGCGGGCGTATTCCGTCGTGATTTTGCAGGACGGGTGTTCACGGGCGATTTCGGCGATGCGGTCGTTCACTAATTTGGTTTTCTCCGCATCCGAAAGCCCCGGATCGAGTGTCAGCACATCGGCGACGTGCGTGTCCGTATAGACCGAGGTCAGTTCCCATTGGATTTGGATGATGGCACGGTGAATCTTGATGCCGAGAAAATATTTCGGCTTGCGGGCAATCGAGACCGTAGCCTTGAATGTGATGATGCCGTTGATGTTCGGCATTGTCGCCTTGCGCACATACGAATAGCCGTTCCACGATCCGCCGTCCTGCCATGTCAGGCCGTAGGCAGCCTTGCAGTCTTGCATGATAGCTGGAATGCGGTAATAGTCATCCGTCGCTACGCTGTTGTCGTCTGCGGCTTCCGACTTCGCCTGAGCATAGTCGGACTGTTTCTTCTTCCACTCCGCGAGTTCGCCTTTCAGACGGTCTATCCGTGTCTTGTTTGCATTATACTGCTGTCGGTAAGCCGCCGCATCCTCAATGCTCGCCGTACTGATTTTCTTCAGCAGGACAGCGTTCTCGTTTTCCAATGTCCCGATTTGCGCTTCAAGATTGGCCGCTTGGCTGTTTGCCTCGTTCAACAGCGCATCCAGTTCCGAAAGGTCGAGGTTGTTTTCCGTCACCGAGGTCTGCATGGCGCACTCCTTGGTGTGGGCATTCAACGAGCTGCCGCATTTACGGCACTTGTATTGTGTCGAGCCCTGTCCGAGCGTAACCCCGTCGGAACAGGTCACGCTGATGGTCACGCTCTCGCATCCCTTCAATTTGGCGGCGTCCGTTGCTTGGTAATAGTTCCGCGTACCGGAAGATATATAATAGGTGTAGCCGTCCTCGTTTTCGTTGAACTCCGCAAGTCGGACATTCAGTTGCGCCCGAAACGTATTCAAGTCCATCGAGTAGGAATCGAAGACTTCCTCATAGACAACTTCTTCCTTATTCCAGCTTTTGCTCACATGGATTTCGTATGCGTATGCCTTTTTGGTCTGCTTGTTTTTCTTGCTGATGATATAGGCACTCATCCAATAGTTGATGCTGTAGCTGAACCCGTCGTTCTGGTTGTTCAACTGCTGCACGCGGTTTCTTGACCAACCGGCATATCCTTCCGAGTTGGCAAGTACCTGTTCCCGTTGCGAGGCGTTGGGATAGAAATTCGGGTCGCTCGTGTTGAACCGCACCCATGCGCCCCCGTTCAGGATGCTGTTGTCGTCCGTCGGAGGATAGTAGTCGCACAGCGATACGCTCCCTTGGTCACGCCGGGCAATGTACCACCGCTGCGTGTAATAGTTCCCCATCGCTTCGTCCAGGTAGTCGGTCATCCATGCCGTGAGGTTGTAGTTGCTGAAGTTGAACAGACCGGCCACGTTGTCCGGACCACCCACCATGTCAATCAGCAAGCCGCCGATGTCATGTTCCGCCTGCTCGAATAGACTCCCGTAGTGTTCATACAGGTTGCCGATTTCTTCAACCTTTCCGCCCATCAGGTCATGGAACGAGCTGCTTTGCAACAGGGCGTCACCGAGATTGGCAATGCCTGCCGTTGCAAGGCCGACACCCGTGTTATAAAGGTTGTCGAGGTCGCTTTTCAGGTTCTCGTGCGTGAAGTTGCCCGGTATGTGGGCGAAGTTGTCCATCATCCGCTGCCAGTCGATGTTTCCCGTTTCGGAGAGCTTTAGCAAGGGGGCAATCTCCGGATTGATTTCGAGAAAGGCGATGTCCGAAAAGGTCAGCGTGCTGTTGGTCACCACGCTCTCGAACTGCATACACAGACTTTTGGTATCGTCGCAGACTTTCATCAGGTAACTGCCCCAATAGATAGCCGTTTGCGGCGAATGGAGCATCTGCTTCGCCACCACCCATATCTTGGGCATGATTTTCTCCGCCACCATCCGGTAGATGCGCCGGTAGTAGTAGTTCTCCGTGCGGCTGTTCCAGATGCCGAGGTCGCTCAGGGCTTTATGCTCCAAGAACTTGGCCGCGAATATCCCGGCGGTAGCGACCTCCGCTGCCGTGTAGTGCTTGAGGATGTCATCGACCTGCTCCCGGTAGTACCCTTCGGCGACCGCTTCCGTACCGAAGGCGGCCACCATCGCCGCAACGGTACGGGTGTCGTAGTTCACGCTGTAATACTGGGCGTGAACCGTCTGGCAGAGTGCGACCGAGGCGATGGTCAGGATAAGGAGTAGTCGTTTCATGGCTGCAATGCTTATTTGGATTCATACACGGGACGGAGGTTGAGCACACGCCCCGTCTCGTTTACTTTTTGTGCAAAAGGCAGGGACTTCCCGATACCGCTGGCATCCCAGTCCCGGCAATATGCCTCGATAGCTTCCTGGTGGCTGCACCGAAGTTCCTTCTTGTAAAGCTTCAGTGCCTCCTTTTCCGCCCGTTCGGTCGTGTAGGTCATGTAGCACTCGTGCGGCTCTTCCACGCCATACACGCCGCTGGTCGTCCCCCGGCGGATGAACACTTCGCGGAAGAAGCTGCGCCCATCCTTGTTCTCCAAGCGGTTGATGGTAAATATCTTCTTGCAATCCACCTCGGTCAGACCAAGAATCTTTCGGATTTCGTCAAAGCGTTCCTTGAACTTGCTTTGATCCAGCAGCATCACCACGTCCGAGTTGTTGATGATGGCCTCCTTCACGATTTCGCTGCCGATGATGTCCTGTATCTCCTGCGTCACCACGCCAACAGAAGCCCAAAATTTACGGGCGGTCTTGTACATGAACTTGATGTATTCCGCCATGAGCGGGCTGGCAATGGCCTTCCACGCTTCCTCGATGACAAGGACTTTACGGTTCTTCTTGATGCGCATTTTCTGCAGGAACACGTCCATGATAATCAGTGTGACAATGGGAAACAGTTTCTTATTTTCCTTGATTGCATCCACTTCAAAGACAATGAATGTCTCGTCAAACAGTGCCGAATCCACTGTCTCGTTGAGAATTTTCTCATACGCACCGCCCTTGTAGAACGGCTGCAGCATGGTCGAATAGGTCGAGTAGCTGATTGTCGTGATGTCGTTTTCGGTGCAGATCTGCTCCAGACGGTCGAATGAGTAGTCAAAGAATGAGTTGAAACTCAGCTCCGTCACTTTGAGGGCCGCCCGCCGTGCCTCAAGCACCTCTATCTGTTTGCGCACCATCTCATCCACCTCTCTGGGTGGTTTGTTTGGGTTCTTTCGGCTGGCCGCCGCAAACAGGTTTTTCAGCAGTACCTCCCGTTGCTCGTCGGTGTATCTTGTAAATCCGTTGAAATAGGCATCATAGTAGTCTATGATTATCTGCTCGACAATGCGGAACTCAATTTCGGGGATTTGGCTGTCCGACCCTTTCCAAATCATCAGGATAAGGTTCTTGAGGAAGTCTATCTTCTCGATGTTGTATTCCTCCCGGTTGATGCGAAACGGATTCATCGTGATAGGCCGTTCTTCGGTATAGCTGATATACTTGCCGCCCAGATACTCGCACAGTCCCTCGTATGAGTTTCCCGTATCGACCATGACCACATCCGTTCCCTGCTCATGGAGCTGGCGCACGACCGAGTTGATATGAAAGCTCTTGCCACTCCCAGAAGGCCCCAGACAAAAGAAATTCGAGTTGTCCGTCAGCTTGTTCTTTCCCTCTTTTCCCGTGATGTCAATAGCCACCGGCACACCCTGACGGTCGGTGTAGTAAATCTTCAGCGGTGTTTCCTCGCTGTGCAGCACGCGCTCCTTGTACATCAGGCACATCGCCGCATCGGAAAGGGTCAGGAAACGGTCGTATTCCTCATTGAGCGTGTAGCAGTTGCCCGGAAACGAACCGACGAACAGTTCCAGTTGGTTGTACGCCCGCTTGCTGATATGGATGCCCATGCGCCCGAATGCGTTTTCCAAGTGGTTCGTACACTTTTGCAGGTCTGCACCGGCAGATACGGCTACCACCATGTTGAAGTGCGTATATACCAGTTGCTTGCTTTCACGGGCAATGACCTCCTGCACACGCTTGATGTCCTCGACCGCCATCTGGTTGTTCGGGTTCGGAATACTCGCGTGGCGGTTCTTCTTTTTGTCGAGCATCGCCAGTTCCCGTTTTTGGTTGGGTAGGAAGATGACTTGGTTATAGACCACCGTCTCGGCGTCCGGTATGTTGTCCACCACCGAAGCCAGATCGACCGGCATTTCCGTGTTGTTCACCTCGATGTTCGTGTACGGACGTATCATCGAGGGCAGTGCGGCACAGTCCACGTCCACAAGGCTGTACACCTTGCAGCGTTTGTCGCCCATCGACACCGTTTCATCGTCCGCCTTGAAGTTCGTCATCGACACGGTGCGGTCTTTGAAGTTCATGGCGAAGTAGCGGTCGACATACTCGCTCGCCTCGGCTTTGTTCAGGAACCTGGCCTGTACGCCGCTGTCATGCAGTTGGTCATGCACCTTGCGGATTTTCACGAGGAAATCGCGCCACTTCTTGTTGTCGAACGAGAACAGGCGGCTCTTTTTCGCCTCCTGCGTGATGGTCAGGTAGCAAAGGCTGTCCGTGTAGGGACGCCCTTTGAAGTAGCGGAAATACGACGCCGACAGGAACTCCTGCCCGTCAGCCGGTTCGCTTGCAAACTGTTTCCTGACGAAGATATCCTGCTTGTGGATGGCGTACCCTTCGCCTAAGGTCTGCGCAAGGGCGGTGAACAGGTGCGTGAAGTCGTAGTAGCTATCTATGTCCGCCGAATATTTCTGTACCGGATTCTCTATCTTAAGTACGGCGGAATATTCGCCGGTCTTGGTGTACAGCACACCCACACCGTCCGTTTCCTCCGCTGAGAAATAGATGTCCTGAAAGATTCGCTTGCGCTTGCCGCCCGTACCGAACGCATAGACCGACAAGGCCATACCCGCGCACAAAGCGACAAAACATAAAATGATGTATAGGGTCATTTCGATATACGTGTAATTAAATAGGGGCAGGTTCGCCTTGCTTCAAGACAAACCCGCCCGCGTTCAACAATCAATAAAGCCATGCACATTGCCGTGATGGTTTTTCTTTCGTCAGATCTTGCGCGAGTGGGCATACACATACACACCCGGAGCGACCTTCTTGCTATGCAGTCCTTTCCGCTGTTTGAGAAGGATGAGCACGATACCGACCGATACGACGGTAGCCAGCACGACAAGCCCGGCAATGAAACCGAGCAGGCAGTAGGCGGCGACAAAGCCGACAATGGCTCCGCACGTCGTCACCGCCGCCCAATATATGTACCGGCCTTGGATGCCCAAAAACTCAAGAGGCCGTTGCAGTCCCTTGAACAGCGGATAGTCCGGATAGCGTTCGTCCTTGCTTTTCATACTTATCCTTGATGTTTAAGCGGCAATACCGAAGAACAGAGGCAACGCCTTGGCCGCCGCAATGAGGAAGATACATGCTCCCACGACCATCATAATCTTCTTCTTGACGTCCTGCTCCTCGTTGTTCATGGCGATATATACCGAGATTGCACCCACGATGGCCACAACGCCGGCAATGGCGTAGCACAATTTCACCATAATAGGCACATACTTGGCAATCTCATCGGCGACAGTGGATAATGCGCTCGTACCGGCGGAATAGTCGCCTGCGGAGTTCTGCGCTTTCGCCACCATGCCGGACAGCAGCATGAAGGAGAACATCATTACTTTGGTAGGGATTCCGTTGACGAATCCGAATGCCTTGCGGCACAGCTGTTTGGTTTTCTGAAACATACGTTTACTTTTTTAGTGAATATTTTATTTGTCTGCGACCTGATACAAGTAAGGTTATATGCGGTAGCCGAAGAAAGCCGGGAAAACATAGAATGCCCCGATCAGGAACAGGCACGCGCCGACAAGCGTCATTATCGACTTGGTGATGCCGTCCTCGCCCGTGTTCATCTTGATGTATATCTGACAAACGGACACGATGACGTAAACCCCGGCTATGGTGCAACAGATATACTGGACATAGAGCATCATCGTCACCACGAAGTCGTGCATCGTGGCCAACGCGTCCGCTCCCCAGCTATAGTTCACGCTGCCGCTTTTGGCAAAAGCCGTGTAGGGGAACGGGAGGCACAGCGCACATAGAATCTTTTTAGCTTTCGACATCTCACAACCGGTCTTGAATTGGGTTCCACTTTATTTCCGGTCGGTTGTCTAACCGTCCCTTGGAAATCATAGCCTTGTACATCTCCTCCGACGTGCGTGCGTCCGACAGGTAAGGCGTGGTCTCTTCCATCTGTTCCTCCGCCTCGGCCTTCAGCCGTTCCAGTTTCTCCTGCGCCGTTCCCGGTTTGTCCTTGATGTCCTCCTCAGGGGATGTTTCGGAAGAGGTAGCCGTACTTTCCGTCTCGTAGTTCTCGCTACCGATACTGAAGCCGCTCTCGCTTTCCGTGACAGCCACACTCTCTTCCTCTTCCGGTGCGCCGAGGTCGAAAACTTCCTCGTCCGGTTTGTCCGTCCCCTTTTTCCCGTAGAGGTCATGCGCTATGATGACGGCGTAGTAAATGATGTAGGCAACCGTCAGGACAATGGCAAAAATGAAATATGAGTTCATGTATTTAGTATGAATATTAAAAATTCGTATTAGTATGATTTTGCAAAGAAACGCACGAAATATAAAACCATAAAATAATTGAGCATTAAACATCTGTTTCGTTAATGAGATTTGTGTAAGTTTCAAAAATCGAACTATTAAATCGTACTATATTGCAGTCTCTATGGTGGGAAATGGAGAAATCGGGGCATAAAAAAAGCTCTCGTGGTGGAGAGCTTTAGGTGGCAAAAGAGAACATTGAATATCAGCGTTTCTTTCCGCGCAGGTAGTCGTTCAGGTCTTTGTATTCCGCATAGTGGCAAGATTCATCGCTGACACGTCCGCCATACATCCCGGCAATGGTCTCTGTGGTTCTCTGCCCGGCAAGGTCATTGTCGAGATAACAGTGAATGTCCGAATACTCCTGTAAACGTGCCAGCGTCTTTTTCAAATTGTTTACCGAGTTCATCACGAGGTAGTCGCATGGTATGGCAAGACAGACCGTCCGGTCGCCTGCCAGTTTCAGTGTCATATAAGAAAGAAAATCCATGAATCCCTCGAAGACACAGACGTTTTCCTGTGTCTCTTCTGTCAGATGTCTTATCAATGAGATGTCCTTGTTATTCAGGCATCCCTTGTAATAGGCGTTTCGCACCTCGTAACCGCCTGATATATTGCCGAATGCGAGAGCGAAGTAATGACGGCCTCGCAGTTCGTAATGCACCTCCTTGCAATACATACGGCTGATGTCCGCGTCGATAAGCCGGGATTGGAGGTAAGAGAACAGGGCGTGATGACGGAGTGGAATCACGATCACGTCTTTCATTTCAGCCTCCACCGGTCGGGGTGGAGCGGTCAGCATACGGGTTCTCGGTAGTGATGCGCCATTCACAAGCCTCTCTATATACGCCAGGGCCTCGCTCACGCAGTCCGTCCGGCAAATGTATTTTGCCAGTTCCACCAGGTCGCCACCGGTCGCCTCGCCGAAATCGTACCATTCATTGATGCGGTCATTCACTTTGAACGACGGGGTACGCTCGTTCCGTAACGGTGAGAGATACCAGTATTGTCCCGATTTTATGTGCTGCGTATGGTGACCGAGACGTGCCAGAAAATCCACGATACGCACTTGTTTTGCTTCTGCTATGGTCATGTCTTTTTTCTTTCACTTGGTTTCACGAAAATGGTTTAGTTTAGTTTTTTCCTATATATATAAATACTAAAGTAAACTAAATCATACAGGCCCGCGCCCGGCATCATTCTTCATCAAAAAGCATGGCCTCGGTAGGCGTCATGTCATAATAGAACAGCTTGTCCCGTTTGATGATGAGCTTGAGGTTGTCTATCAGGTATTGCATCAGTTTTATCATGACGCTCCGACCACGTTTGAACCCGATTGCCTCATAGGAGACCATCAGGCTTTGCAACAGGTTGTCGAATCCCCGGATAGGCTTTTCCCCGAAAGCGGCGGAGAGGGCTTCCCGGTGCTGTTCGATGCTCAGCTCCGTGAACCCCGTCCGAGCCTTGGGCTTCGGGGGCTCTCCGAACGAGTGTCCTTCCGCAATGACGGGCAGCCCAGTCTCGTTGATGGTGAACGCAAACGGCTTGAACTCCTTTTCCCGGATATGGAGCGCATGGACTTCGCTGATACCGGGATTCTCGTTGCTCTTGCTGATGACAAGCACGGTTTCCGCCTTGTTGCTCATTTCCGTACCAATGTGTCCCCGCACATTATTATCCCCTTTGTTCAAATGGAGTACACAATGGATATGCAGGTCGTACCTTGAAGACCATTCCATCATCCGGTTGATGACTTCCACCGATTCACCGGTGCTGTTGATGTCAAGCATCAGGTCGCGGATGCCGTCAATGATGACCAGCCCATAGCCTTTGTTCTGACGCAGCGCATAGTCGATGACCTCGACACGCACCGACGGCGAATATTCACGCAGGCAGAAGAAGTCGAGATTCTCCGGGTCGGTTGTCGTGGGCAGCCCGGCCAGCCGCAATATGCGCTCCAATACCGAGCGGCAATGGAAACGGCTCTGTTCCGTATCGACGTACAGAATCCGCTGTTTGCCTTCGGGCAGATGCGCACGGTAGTTCAACACTTGTTTCCCGGCCAATGAAGCGGCGACAAGCGCAGAGACATTAAACGTCTTCTTCGACTTTGCCTTTCCTGTCGATGCACTGAAATTGCCGAGCGTGGCAATCGTCGAGTTGTCTATCCAGATGATTTGCGGCGGGGTCTCATAAATGTCCGTTGCCTTGATTTGCGAGGCCAGAAGGATGTCCGACAGGCGGTGTTCATCCATTCCCATATCGGCTGAGCGGTCAGTCTTTCTTTCGTTTTCCATTGCGTCTCTTATTAAGGAACGGTTCTGTGGCGGCGGCTTCCGTCGCCATGCGCACGGCCTCGTTCACTGTAGGTTCATAATTCTGCAACAGCCATTCGTCCAATTCCTCCTTGGCGAAATAGACCATTTTACCGCGCGGTTTGTAGTGCGGTATCTCCTTGCTCGATGTGAGCTTGTACAGCATACTTTCAGAAACCCCGATATACATACAGGCTTCCTGAAACGTGAACACTCTCTTGGTCGTGAAGATGGTATTTTCCAGCAACGTGATACGCTCCAAGAGACTTTCGACCGGTTCCAATTTCTTTAGTACCGATTCGATGGCGGCGAGCCGTCCGCTCATCCGCTCCATGAATGTCATTCTATTCGGCATAATAACATGGTTTGATTTTTGACAATGGAGATGCAACCTCCGTTATGCAGCGCGCTAACGGAGGTCAAAGGTATGTCCGGTAAACGAAGATGCCGTGATTTGGGGAATGATACTATGCGCGTATCATTGCAACTCTCATGCTTTTACCTTTCACATACTTCGCTTCTTGTCACTTCCTGTCATTCTTTCAGCCGGTCAATGGTCTTTCGGATGCCGTATGCGACCGATGTCATGTTGTTCTTGATGGATGACAGCGCGGAAGACAGGGTCGATACCGAAACGGAACGTGTCCCGTCCTTGGACTGCAGGAATGCACCCTTGCCGAGAACATTCTGCCACCGGGACTGGATAAGCGAGTTTTCAAGAAGCGCGTCGAACAGGATTACCACACGGCGGATATTGTTCACTCGGATGGAAAAGCCTTTCTTACAGGCGAAAAGAGCCTCCATGTCTTCAATGCGTACAGAAACACAGAACAGATGATAAGTATTGGCACAAGCCACAATACTTTCCATCTGTTCCGGGGTAAAATCACAGCCAAAAGAAAGGGAGAGATCTGCCGGTCGGTCAATGTGGGGCGGACCGAGCGGAGGCAACGATTCCGAGGTATCATACATCCGTTTCAGCTTCATGCACTCGTCAAACGTGAAATTCGGCGTAGCAAAGCAAATCTGGACGAAACGGGCGTACTCGGTCAGCAGCCCCTTGACGATGTGGATGTTCATTTCGTGGCAGTTCCGGCAGGCCGCATGGTCGCAGTCTATGTACCGGTGTCCGTTTACGAAATCGTCCACATAACGGTGGTACTGTTTACCACCCGACACAACATCGTGGAGATAAACTGTTTTTGCTTCGGTTAGCAGGGCGAAAAGTTCATTCGCCACATCCTTCTCCGCAGCGAAGTGCTGCAGGTGTTGGCTCCCTCCAAAAAGAGAGAAGGCCGTCTTCAGGTCTTTTCATGTCGATTTACCTTTTTGAGTTTATAATATGTGATGAAAGCATTAACTTCGGTTGCGTTCACAACCGGAGCAATGCCATAAATTGATGTTTGTAAATTAGACATGAACCACATAGTGCCGTCAATTAGTGAAACAAACCGTTTACAAGATTCACTGCCTCGTCCTTCTTCTTGTTGATAATCTTGGCATACACCTGTGTCATTTTTACGTCGGCATGACCGAGCAACTTCGAGACGGTATATAAATCCGCGCCGAGCGTCAGCATCATGGTGGCGAATGTATGCCGGCTGGTGTGATAGGAGAACCGCTTGGAGATTCCGGCTGCTTTCGCCCAAGGTTTGAGCTGCATCCTGATTGTATTGGCGGACGGCAGGTCGAACACATTATCTTCCGATGATTTTCCCCCACGTTCCGGCATCCACTTCAACGCTTCAGGAGAGAGGGGCAGGTAAATAGGCTCTTTGGTCTTTTTCATGGACACGGCCAAACGGTACTGTCCCCGGTCAACGAACACGTCTTTCCATTTCAACTTGATTATATCGCTGATGCGCAATCCGCAGAAGCAGGAGAACAGATACGCGCATTTTACTATCTCGTATTCCTCGTGGGGCATAGGAGTGTCAATCAACGCCTGTACCTCTTCGATGGTCATGTACGACCGCATACTCTCCGGCTTACGGATTTTCTCCGACTTCTCAAGCTCGTTGAAAGGGTTGGCCTTCATCTTTTTCTTCCTGACGGCAGAGTTCAACGCACCGTTCAACGCACGGTAATAATTGTGAAGCGTGTAGTTTGATATGTCCTTGCCTTTCGGATGATATTCCGTCAACAGATAAGTGATGTAGCCCCGGCAGAAGTCCCCGTCAATCTGATCCAGTGTGACCATTTCTCCGGCATAGTCTTTCAGTATGCGCATGGCAATCTTGATTTGGTTGCCGTCTTTCTTGCCCGCACTCTCTTGGGCTTCCATGTAAACCTTCATCCAGTCCAACAGATAAGTCTTGTCCTTACGGAATACGATTCCTGCCTCATTGCTGGTCAGTTCGATAATACGTTTCGACTTGATGGCATTGGCGGCATCCATTGTCGCCTGATTCTGCCTACGGGCATTATTATCCGTCTCCGGGATAATATACATCTTGAGGTATTCATACGTCCGCTTTCCATCGCGGTATATATCCAGATATAGACTCTTGCTGCCATCGCTCAACGGCTTCATCCGAAGACGAATCGGCTCTTTGACTTTTGTATGATTCTTAACTCGTGCCATAGGGATTCCTTTCTCATTTTTCCTATTGCAAATATACGGATAAGTATCGAGATTAAGAAACAAATAAGAAACAAAATTGCACCAAATAAGAGCCAATTCACTGAAAGTACTGAAAACAACTGAAAATAAAAATAGGCTTATAAAACACTGATTTATAGCTTATTTATTATCACTTTATTGGGTGTTGTTTGCATTTTGTATATATACTGCGTAAATCTGGTAAATTTCAAATTGTAGAGACTTTTGCGTGCAGCTTATGCTATGCCTAAAAATAGCGTGAGCTCATGCATTATCTACAATGGGCTTACCAGAGCCCCTACCTGAAAATGTGTGAGTTTCACGCTTTTATTTATAACAGGTAGAGGTATGGCAAAAGTTCAGATCGTATTCGCAATGACCATCGACGGTTACTTCCCGGATGATGACAGGCTGATGGAATGGATAAGAGAAGACAGGAACGGATTCCTTCTCTGGAAACAGCACAGCACATTTTCCATAGCCCCTGACTACCCGATGGTCGATCTTATCTGTTTCAAGGATACCACTTCCTCTGATTCCATATTCCAGGCAATAATATCCGAACGTGAAGATACGGAAATATTACGCAGACTGTCTGTATATCACCTTCCCGACGAAATTGTCATCTACATGCTGCCTGTAATTTCCGGACATGGAATACGAATATCTGATTTTCTTGATTCCTGCTCCTGGAATCTGCACTCCTCAAAAAGTTTCCGTAACGGTATTTGCCGTCTTATATATCGCAAAACATTGCAATAGCTTCTCGCAACTGCAATGTTACTGCAACGTTACCCAAACATGTCTTTTTGAATTTCTATTTTTTATCTCACTGTAATCCAGTGGGATATATTTTTATGTGGGTGTGTCTTGCTGCATTGGTCCATGTTTTGGCCTATATCATAATGAAACCTGTTGCGCAACACGGTGTAAAAAATGGAATTATTACACTAAAAACAGAATTCATTATGATACAGATAGACAGGGAGACATTCCAGATGATGCTCCATCAGATAATGGAACGGTTTGACAGGATAGATGACAGACTGAACCGCATGAACAGGCAGACGGCCGCCCTTGAAGGTGACAAGCTGCTTGACAACCAGGATATGTGCGAACTCCTTGGTGTTACCAAGCGTACCCTTGCACGCTACCGCCAGAAGAAGCTCGTCACATACTACATGATTGACGGACGTACCTATTACAAAGCTTCGGAAGTCCAGGACTTCCTGAACAAAAAGGGAAAGGTGCTGCCTGCGAAAATAAAAAAGGAACTCGGTCTTCAATCCTAATAAAATGACGGTATGGAAATTATATGTATGGAAAAACAGACCTTTGACGAATTGGTTGTCCGCCTCAGCCTGATTGAGAAAAAAGTCATCGGTCTATGTAGTCAGACCAAAGACGCGGGACTGAAAAAATGGATGGACAATCAGGAGGTATGCGGGGTTCTCCGAATATCCAAGAGAACACTTCAGGTATATCGCGAGAAAGGACTGTTGCCTTTCACCCGGATCAAGAACAAGTTCTTCTATAAGCCGGAAGATGTACAAAGCCTGTTGGAATCAAGTTATCACCCACAAAAAAGAAAGCCATGAGTTACGATCTTATAAACAGAAAAGACCAGCGGATTGATACTATTTTCAAAGGGCTGGAAAACATGGAGCGCATGATAGACGCAATACGGACGGCTCCAAGGCCCGCATTTCACGGTGATTATTTCCTCACGGACGAGGAACTTTCAAAGCTGTTGAAAGTAAGCCGGCGTACCTTGCAGGAATACCGGACCCTCGGTGTGATACCTTACTATCTTGTGCAGGGAAAAGCCCTTTACAAAGAGTCAGACATACAAAAAGTTCTTGATGACGCTTATAAAAGATGCAGGGAAGAACAGCGATGGGTATGAAGCAAAAGTAAAAGAAACGGCCTCTTTACAAGGTCGTTTCTTTGTTGTCGGACAATTGGTATCCGAATCTCCTTCTTCGTTTCTTGACAATAACATCTTCTTCATACAGACCAGGAATCCGATCCATTCCGGCTGCTTTCAGCCGTTTCATGTCCTCGTCCACTTTCCTGTCAGTCACTTTGGCGTAAAGCTGCGTGGTCTCAATACGCATATGCCCCATCATTTTGCCGACTGTCTCGATTGGAACACCCAATGAAAGGGTTATATGGGTTCCGAAATTGTGTCGTGCCTTATGAAATGTAAGTTCAAATCCGTAAACTTCACCCAACTGGTGGGCGAGCATAATGAAATACGTACGACTATACAGATTGAAGACCTTGTCATCCTTTCTCTGTTCCCGATATTTCTCTATTATCTTCAACGGAATATCCAACAATCGGACAGAAGACAGTGTTCCTGTTTTCTGGCGGTGGATATGGATCCACCATGAACCGTCTTCAGATTGGGTAATATCATTTACCCTCAATTTTTTCAAATCCGTATAGGCAAGTCCGGTAAAAGTGGAGAAGATGAACATATCCCTAACAAACTGAAGCTGTGGCTTCTCGACAGGTGTTGTAAGCAGTGTCTTCAAGTCTTCCAGCTTCAGATGACGACTTTTCCGTTTGGGCAGTTCAGGATGAAGGCGACAATACGGATCACGGCGGATTGTTCCCTGGCTGACAGCCCGCATGGTCATCTTCTTCAGCCTGTAAAGATGTTCATGCACGCTCTTCGGGCTTAAATTCCTGTCCGTCCTGAGAAAAAGTTCAAAGTCATCGTAGAACACACGGTCAAGACTACGTAGCAGTACATCCTCTACGCCGCGTTTTTCCTGCACGAAAGCCGAAAGGTGCTTATATGAACGCAAGTAGGAATCATAACTCTCCTTTATACGATCCACACCGATACGCTTCTTGAACTCCTCGTTATGCTCTCTGAAAAGAGCCAGCAGAGTTAACGGTTTCTGACCGACTCCCATCACGGCATTCTTCACCTGCTCTGCCGTAATAAATCCCAGACTGTTCTTAATCCGCCTGTAATGCTCCTTGATTTCTTTGGTCAGATCATCAATAGCCCGGTTGACGGTAATGGCATTCTCACTGCGGCCGTCAGCCCGTCCTTTTTCAGGATTCCAGATGGCCGGATTGACGGATACTTTCGTTCCTATCTGTTCCCATTTGGCATCTATGCTTATCTTGCACAGCAACTGGCACGTTCCATCCTTACGGACTTTGGTGCGGTTTATATAAAACAGTATCGCAAATGTACTGCGACGTTTGATTTCCATATTGTCAGTATTTCTTTTCATAATCCTATTTTTTGCCATTATCAAATAACTACAGAAAACCGCTCAGCAATTATTTTATCCAATGCTTTCGTATCTGTATCTATCTTATTGTCTGTCACCTTTGCGTAATGCTGTGTGGTCTCAATACGACTGTGCCCCAACATCTTGCTGACCGTTTCAAGCGGTACGCCATGGGAAAGTGTAATTTCTGTCGCATAGGTATGACGGGCTGCATGGAAGACCAGCTTACGTCCTATACCGCAAATTTCGGCGATGCGTTTCAGATAACGATTCAATGAACTGTTGGAATACATGGGGAGAAGCTTTCCTTCAGGAGCCATATCGCGGTATTTTTCAATAATATGGAACGGCAGTTCCATAAGCGGTATTTCAAAATCCACACCGGTTTTCTTGCGAGAACTCCTGATCCACCAGGTACCATCTTCCGCAAGAGAAAGATTTTCATTTGTCAGCAGACACATGTCGCTATAGGGAATACCCGTATAACAGGAAAACAGGAACATATCTCTCACATGATAAAGAATCTGATCATGGAGAGGTGTTGTCATAATCCTATTCAATTCTTCGGAGGTGAGATATTTCTGTTCCGGTTTCGGATGTACCGGTTCATATCCGACAAACGGGAATACTGTTATTATACCGTCAGCAATAGCTTCTCCGACAATTGTTTTCAGTTGGACGGTAAGATTGACTATTGTGCCTGAAGCCAGACAACATTCCGTACGTAGGTACAAGTCATATTTTTCAATGAAGGAACGGTCCAATGCGGCAAAAGGGATATCTGACAGCTTATATTGCATCTGTAAAAAACGTACCAGATGATTGTAGGAATTGCGGTAAGCCCTCAATGTCTTTTCCGTACGATTGATCCCAACGCGTTTCTCGAAATTTCTAATGAAAAGTCTGAAATAGCTTAATAGGGTTTCCTGTTCCGAAGCCATACCCAAAAGTTGATGCTTTACATCCTCTGCTGTTACATCCTCACGGATTGCAGATTGTTCCGCATAGATGCCGAGCGCGGCAGCACGTATTTCATCCAGTCTGTTGTTTATGTCTCTTGCCGCAACACTTTTTCCACACGCCCGTCCGGATGACCACAATGACTGTGGCACACGAAACTTGACACTGAATGCTGTTTCAGAGTGCTTGCCGACAATAAGCCGTGCCATCACGGGACAGTTTCCCCTGGCATCCGCCTCGCTCTTTTTAAGGTAGAACGAAACCTTTACATCTGTCTGATTCATAATCTGTTCCATTGTTTGCAAAATTAACAGAGACAGAGTTAATCATCGGCATGTAAAATATCGTCAGACATCGACAAAGCTATCACCATTGACTTCCGGAACCTATATTTTTCATATCTCAAAAAAAATAAGTACCTTCGCTAAGCCAAAATGATGAAACTGCGTTCTTTACGGTCGGAGCAGAAAGGATTTTCAAACAACTCCATACAACTGGAATGGGCAACGGATAGGTAGCAATTTTTTCGCTTAACTATTCAAAAAACGGCTTCAAAGCACACATTTACAAATGCGGAATAATGCTGCGTATCTCCCTGAAAGCCCAATAGTTTACATTATTCTTCCTAAATCCATCCGAAATCGGGCGAGTTTACCTATCTTTGCACCGTTTATGTTTTTTGTCAGATAGAACATGATGAATTTGTATACTCCGGTAGAGATACCGTCCGACTGGCCCCGGCTGACCCATCGGGACCACCTGATGCTGATGGGTTCGTGCTTTGCTTCGAACATTGGTGCAAGGCTGTTGCAGGCCAAGTTCGCTTGCGAAGTCAATCCGTATGGCGTACTTTACAATCCGCTTTCCATCTCGGCCGCTTTGCGTGAGATTGGTTCCGGCAAGCAATATACCGGAGACGATTTGTTTCGGGCAGGCGGTTGCTGGCACAGCCCCATGCACCATAGCGACTTTTCGGCTGCCGATCCGGACGAAGTATTGCACAATATCAATGCCCGGCTGTCTGTCGCCCGCCAGTGGCTGTCTTCGCTCGACGTACTGCTGCTGACGTTCGGCACTTCGTGGGTGTACGAGGACGGGCAGACGGGGCGCATTGTAGGTAACTGTCACAAGCTGCCGGAAAGCTGTTTCCGCCGTCGCCGGCTGTCGGTGGAGGAGATTGTGGACGACTATGTGGACCTGTTGACAACTTTGTGGAAGCAGTGTCCCGGGCTGCGGGTGATTCTGACGGTCAGTCCCATCCGCCACGTGCGCGACGGCCTGCATGCCAACCAGCTCAGCAAGGCAATCTTGCTGCTGGCCATCGACGCTTTGCAACAGCAGTTTGCCGGACGCATCTTCTATTTCCCGGCCTACGAATTGCTGAACGACGAGTTGCGCGATTACCGTTTCTATGCCGACGATCTGGTCCATCCGTCCGATCTGGCGGTGGGCTACGTGTGGCAACGTTTTTCGGAAGCCTGCTTTGCAAAGGAAACGTTACAGATTATTGAAGAAAGTGAAAATATCGGCAAGATGCTGCAACATAAGCCTTTCCGTCCCGAGTCTGAAGAGTATAAGCGTTTTTTAGGACAAATTGTGTTAAAAATAGACCGACTTAACAGAAAATATCCGTACTTAGACTTCAAAAATGAAAGAGAGATATGTCATACACGATTGAAAATATAGCAGAGGTGACAGGTGCCAGACGCGTAGGAGACGTGCCTGCCACCATTGACTGGCTGTTGACAGACAGCCGTTCGCTGAGTTTTCCTGAAGAAACCTTGTTCTTTGCACTTACTACCAAACGGAACGACGGTACGCGTTACATTCCCGAACTGTATGCACGGGGCGTGCGCAATTTTGTGGTCAGCGAAGAGAAGTTTCAGCAACTCGAAAGCGAAAAACTGGCGGGATGTAATTTTCTGGTGGTTCCGAATACGCTGAAGGCGCTTCAGAAGCTGGCAGAAGTGCATCGCGACCGTTTCCAGATTCCGGTGATAGGCATAACGGGCAGTAACGGAAAGACGGTAGTCAAGGAGTGGCTGCACCAGTTGCTCAGTCCCGAGCGTGCCATTGTGCGTTCGCCGCGCAGTTATAATTCGCAGATCGGTGTACCTTTGTCGGTATGGCAGATGCACGAGGCTGCCGACCTGGCCATTTTCGAGGCCGGTATTTCCGAACCGGGCGAAATGCGTGCCTTGCAGAACATGATTAAGCCTACCATCGGTATCCTGACCAATATCGGAGGGGCGCATCAGGAGAATTTCTTCTCTTTGCAGGAAAAGTGCATGGAAAAGCTGACCCTGTTTAAGGACTGCGATGTAGTGATATACAATGGTGATGACGAGTTTATCTGCAACTGCGTGGCCAAGTCGATGCTGTCGGCCCGTGAGATAGCCTGGAGTTGCAAGGACATGGAGCGTCCGCTATACGTCAGCAAGATTGAGAAGAAAGACAACTGTACAGTGATTTCCTACCGTTACCTGGATATGGATAACAGCTTTACGTTGCCTTTCATCGACGATGCATCGATCGAGAACTCGCTGAACTGTCTGGCTGCCTGTCTGTACCTGATGCTTCCGGCCGAACAGATTACCGAGCGTATGGCAAGGCTGGAGCCGGTGGCCATGCGTCTGGAGGTGAAAGAAGGTAAAAACGGTTGCCTGCTGATTAACGACAGTTACAACAGCGACTTGAGCTCGCTGGACATCGCCCTCGACTTTCTGGACCGCCGTTGCGCCGTCAGTGGTGGGGAAAAAGGAACACCGCTGAAGAAAACCCTTATCCTGTCGGACATACTGGAGACGGGACAGAATACGCCTACGCTGTACAGGCAGGTTGCCCAGTTGGTAAACCGGCGTGGCATTGAACGCATCATCGGGGTAGGAAACGACATCTCTTTGTCGGCCGACCGCTTTAACGTGGAAAAAGCTTTCTATCCCGATACGCAATCGCTGATAAAGGCTGTCGGCCAACGCGAACTCCGTCTGGAAAATGAAATCATACTGATAAAGGGAGCGCGGAAGTTTGGCTTCGACGCACTGACCGAAGTGCTGGAGAAGAAGGTGCACGAAACCATTCTGGAAGTCAACCTCGGAGCAATGGTGGCCAACTTGAATCATTACCGTAGTTTCCTGAAGCCAGAGACGAAAATGGTCTGCATGGTGAAAGCCTCGGCCTATGGTGCCGGGTCGTACGAAATAGCCAAGACCTTGCAGGAACACCACGTCGACTACCTGGCTGTAGCCGTGGCCGACGAAGGTTCCGACTTGCGCAAGGCGGGTATTACCTCGAACATCATGATCATGAATCCGGAAATGACCGCTTTCAAAACCATGTTCGACTATGCGCTTGAGCCCGAAGTCTACAGTTTTCACCTGCTGGATGCCCTGATAAAAGAGGCTGAGAAGGAAGGTATAGCCAACTTCCCCATCCACATCAAGCTGGATACCGGTATGCACCGTCTGGGATTTGCCCCTGCCGACATGCCCCGGCTGATTGAACGGCTGAAGGAACAGAATGCGCTGATTGTCCGTTCGGTGTTCTCGCATCTGGTGGGCAGCGACGGTGCGCAGTTCGATTCGTTTACCCGTCATCAGATAGAAACGTTCGAGAAGGCTTCTGCCGAACTTCAGGCAGCTTTCCCGCACAAAATTCTTCGTCACATCTGTAACTCGGCGGGTATTGAGCGTTTTCCCGGTGCGCAGTTCGATATGGTACGCCTGGGCATAGGGTTGTATGGCATTGATCCGTTCGACAATTCCATTATTAATAATGTAAGCACGCTGAAGACGACCATCCTGCAAATCCGCGATGTACCGGCCGAAGATACGGTAGGGTATAGCCGCAAGGGACACCTGACCCGTGCTTCGCGCATTGCGGCCATCCCCATCGGCTATGCCGACGGCCTGAACCGCCATTTGGGCAACGGACACGCCTATTGCCTGGTCAACGGCCAGCGCGCTCCGTATGTGGGTAACATTTGTATGGACGTCTGCATGATCGACGTGACGGACATTGACTGCAAGGAAGGCGATACGGTGGAAATCTTCGGCGACCATCTGCCTATCACAGTGCTGTCCGATGCGCTCGACACTATTCCTTACGAAGTGCTGACCAGTGTGTCGACCCGGGTTAAGCGTGTGTATTATCAGGACTGAAGTAAGTAGACTTTTTGCTAAAAAGCAAGTTTTGGAAGGTGCCAAAGGAATTTTTGCTATTTTTGCAGCAGAATTAAATAAATAAGTGAATATATGACAAATTTATTGCTATTGGGCTTCTTGCCCAGCGGATCCGAGTGGTTAATCATTCTTCTGGTGATTCTGCTGTTGTTTGGCGGAAAGAAAATTCCCGAACTGATGCGCGGATTGGGCAAAGGCGTGAAGAGCTTTAAGGAAGGAGTCAACGAAGCGAAGGAAGAAATCAACAAGGCGAAAGAAGAAATAGACGAACCGGCGGACAAGGCAGAGAAGAAATGAGGGGAAAAGTTGTCCCTGATAGCGGTAGAATAGCGTATGGCGGATAAGGAGTTGACTTTCTGGGATCATCTGGACGAACTGCGTCGGGTGCTGTTTCGTGTGCTCGGTGTTTGGTTCGTGCTGGCCGTAGGTTATTTTATTGCGATGCCTTATCTGTTCGACAGGGTCATCCTGGCTCCCTGCCACAACGACTTTGTCTTTTACGACCTTCTGCGCTGGATCGGGCAGGAATTGGACCTGCACGATGACTTCTTTACGCAGGAGTTCCACGTCAAACTGATCAATATCAATCTGGCGGCACCTTTCTTCATCCACATGTCTACGGCATTCTGGATGTCGGTAGTGACTGCCGCTCCCTATATGTTCTACGAGGTGTGGCGCTTTATCCGTCCTGCCCTCTATCCGAACGAGGTGAAAGGCGTGCGGAAGGCGTTGGGCATCGGGACGGTGATGTTCTTTGTGGGGGTGTTGCTGGGCTATTTCATGGTCTATCCGCTGACGCTGCGTTTCCTGTCTACCTATCAGCTGAGCAGTGCTATCGAGAATCAGATATCGCTGAATTCCTACATTGACAATTTCATGATGCTGGTGCTGTGCATGGGGTTGGCGTTCGAACTGCCTCTGGTCACCTGGCTGCTTTCGCTGCTGGGGGTGGTCCATAAGGATTTCCTGCGCAAATACCGCCGTCATGCCATTGTGCTGATTGTCATAGCAGCAGCCATCATTACTCCTACGGGCGATCCTTTCACGCTGACGGTAGTCGCCGTGCCGTTGTATCTGCTTTACGAGTTAAGCATCCTGATGATACGGGAGAAGAAAGAGTGACATAGTAAAGTTTAACTGTCATCGATGCGCTTTGGCATGTTCTTTGCAAGGATGGCGGGTGATAATTTTATGTTTCACTTTTTAATATGGAGGTCTTAATATATGGGAGCTGCAGGTAATAAAAAACCGAAAAAGCCGAAAGATAAGCACCATGTTCCGGCTTACGAAATGGCAGAGGCTATGAACGAAGCAAATAAGAAGCCGAGAAACCAGAAGAAATAAGGCGCTTTTTCCTTACCTTTGCATCATGGAAAACGATGTAAGGGAATATTATGATTTACTGCTGGAGGTGACGAAGGCATCCGACGAAGTGTTGGAGATGGCCTATCGGCAGTTGCGCGAGTTGCTGGAGCAACTTTGCCGCACACAGATGCCCGACAGCAGTTTGCAGATGACCGACCTTTCCGCCCGTATCAACTTTGTGGCGTCAAAAGTCGGCCTTTCTGTTGTTGAGCAGAACCGGCTGCACACTTTCCGGTTGACCTCCAATGCCATTCTGAACCGGCAGGCCATGCCACAGCGCGACCAACTGTTGCGCGATGCCAAGACGCTGGCCTTTTTTGTCAAACGGCTGTATGGCACGGAAATTCCTCCCCTGTTGTATCATGCCTTGCCGCGTGTCGACAGTACCTACATCGTAGCTCCTCCTGCCCGCGAGCAGAAGCGGCGGATGCGTGTCAGTTTTCAGTATGCCGATGATGATTTTTTGTATGTACTCCCTACCGATATGGTGGCCGACGAGCCTCTGAAGGTGCGCTACAATGTGCCCCAAATCAACGAAGAGTTTGCCGAGACCTGCCAGCTGCTGTGGCGGAACGCACAGGTGAACCTGCTGGACGTACGGATAGACGAGGACGGTGTACTGACCCCTTCCTTCATCATCCTTGAACCCGACTACCTGATTGACATCAGCTCGCTGGCCGAGTGTTTCCGCGACTACGGCCATCATCCGGCCAACTACATGCTGGCACGCTTGCAGGTGCCCGACAATACCCGTCCGCTGTTGCTGGGAAACATCGCCAATCTGTTCCTCGACGAATGGATTCACGCTGACGGCACGCCCGACTATCTGGCGTGCATGAAGAAGGCTTTCCGGTCGTACGCCGTGGAGCTGGCAGCCTGTGCCGACCTTCGCGACCGCGAGAAGGAAAAGGCTTTTTTTGCCGACTGCCAGCTGCATTTCGAAAACATCCGGAAAACGGTGACCGAGACTTTTCAGGCCTCGGGATATGCGCTGGACAAGACGGATGCCGTGCTCGAACCTTCGTACATCTGCGAGGCACTGGGCTTGCAGGGACGTCTGGACTACATGCAGCGCGACATGTCGGCCTTTATCGAAATGAAGTCGGGTAAGGCGGACGAGTACAGCATTCGCGGCAAGGTGGAACCGAAAGAAAACAACCTGGTGCAGATGTTGCTTTATCAGGCGGTACTGGAGTATTCGATGGGGATGGACCACCGTCGGGTCAGGGCTTATCTGCTCTATACCCGTTATCCGATGCTTTATCCGGCCCGCTCTTCGTGGGCCATGGTGCGCAGGGTGATGGATGTGCGCAACCGTATTGTTGCCACCGAATACGGCATCCAGCTGCGCAACAGTCCTCATTACACTGCCGAACGTCTGCAGGACATCTGCCCTGACACGCTGAACGAACGGCAACTGGACAATACGCTGTGGAAACGTTTCCTGTATCCGCAGATTGAAGCCGTGGCGGGTAAGTTGCGTGCCCTGTCGCCGCTGGAGCAAAGCTATTTCTATACACTTTACAACTTCATTACCAAAGAACTGTATACTTCCAAGTCGGGCGATGTAGACTATCAGGGGCACTCGGGAGCTTCGTCGTTGTGGCTTTCGACCCTGACCGAGAAGTGCGAGGCGGGAGAGATACTTTACGACCTGACCATTCTCGAAAACCATGCTTCCGACGAACACAAGCCGTTCTTGCGCTTTCAGTTGCGGACACCCTCTTCGACCGAGACCGAGCGGGGAGAGGCGCTGCCCAACTTCCGGCAGGGCGATGTCATTGTTCTGTACGAGCGGAATGCCGATACGGACAATGTGACAAACAAGATGGTGTTCAAGGGGAACATTGAATGTATGACCGATCATACGATTACCGTGCGTCTGCGTTCTACCCAGCAGAATGCCGGTGTGCTGCCTGCCAGCAGCCGTTATGCCATCGAGCACGATTATATGGATACGTCGTTCCGCAGTATGTATGCGGGACTGGCGGCATTCCTGTCGGCTACGCAGGACAGGCGCGATCTGCTGTTGGGTCAGAGGATGCCCGGATTTGACAGTGCACTGGATGGGGCTATCGCTGCTGCCGGTGACGACTTTGCCCGTGTAGCCCTGAAGGCGAAGGCTGCACGCGACTATTTCTTGCTTGTCGGGCCTCCGGGAACGGGAAAGACTTCGCGTGCCTTGCGTCGGATGGTCGAGACATTTCATGGAGAGGGGAAGCAGATTCTGTTGCTTTCCTATACCAACCGGGCGGTGGACGAAATCTGCAAGATGCTGGTTTCCATCGCTCCGGCGGTCGATTTTATCCGGGTGGGCAGCGAGTTGTCGTGCGAAGTGCCTTACCGACCCTACCTGATGGAGAACGTGTTGGACAGTTGTGTCAATCGTCGGGCAGTGCAGGAGCGTATTGCCCGCTGCCGTATTTTTGTGGGAACGGTGGCTACGCTTTCTTCCCGTACCGAACTTTTCCGCCTGAAAACGTTTGATGTGGCACTGATTGATGAGGCTACACAGATACTGGAACCGCAATTGTTGGGCTTGCTGTGCATGCGAAGCGTGTCGGGAGGAAATGCCATCGGCAAGTTCATCATGATAGGCGACCACAAGCAGCTGCCGGCAGTGATATTGCAGTCGTCCGAGCAGTCGGAGGTATGCGATGAGGCTCTGCGCGACATTGGGTTGCGCAATCTGAAAGATTCGTTGTTCGAACGTCTGTACCGGATGCTGGCTGGCCAGGAAGGAGAACAGGCAGCCGTATCGTCCCGCTTTTACGACATGCTTTGCCGGCAGGGGAGGATGAATGTCGATGTGGCAGCTTTTCCCAACCGCGCTTTTTATGGTGGCAAGCTGGTGCCCATCGGGCTTACCCATCAGTTTGGCGAGTTGAATCTGGCGGAAGGGCTGGAGGATTCTGAGTTTGCCGATATACTGGTGCGCCGCGTTGCTTTTCTGCCGTCCGAGCCCGAGCCGGCTTTGCAATCGTCGAAGGTGAATCATGCTGAAGCACGCATCGTGGCACGTCTGGCAGTTGCGGTCTATCATCAGTATGACCGGACTTCCGGGTTCTGCCCGCTGTCTACTTTGGGTATTATTACTCCTTACCGTAGCCAGATAGCTTTGATACGGAAAGAACTGGCTGCAACGGGTATTCCCCAGCTGAATGATGTGCTGGTAGATACGGTGGAGCGTTTTCAGGGTAGCGAACGCGATGTCATCATCTATTCGTTCTGCGTGAACCGTGCCTCTCAACTGAAGTTCCTGGCAAACATGACCGAAGAAAACGGAGTGCTGATAGACCGTAAGCTGAATGTGGCATTGACCCGTGCCCGAAGGCAGATGTTTATGACGGGAGTACCGCAATTGCTCGGACAAAATCCGGTTTATGCCGATTTATTGGACGAAATTCAGGGCTTCTTATAACTTTTTTGCACAATAAAGTAACTTTATAGTGTTTATTAATATCAAATTATCAGAAAAAGCATTATCTTTGTCGCACGTTTTTTTCATAGAGATTTAGATTTAAGGTTAGAAGAATTGTGGAAGTCGTGAGACTTCCCTTTTTTTTTCCATGGAATATGGGTACAATTTTCCCCAGTTAGGAAAAAATATTTTTCCAACTGGGGAATTCTTTTTTCCTAACTGGGGAAAAATAAGTCAGCTTCCTTTAGTCTAAAACGATGGGTTTGTATTTCGGTACCAATATCTTCATGATGCACCAGCCAATCAGATAGGACACGGCGCAGACGCAGAAGATGATGAAGTAACCGGCCGGTTTGCCTTCGAAGCCCATAAAGTGCATGGCGGGCTGTACGTATTCGGCACCCTGAGCAAGGAGAGCCTTGGTCATTTCTACTTCCTGGCCGTCGACCATGGTGGTACCGGCAGCATAAGTGAACAGCATTCCCGAGCATTTGTTTATGAGGTAAGCGCCAATACCGCCTGCCATACCACCTAAACCGATAATGGTGGCTACGGCACTCTTGGGGAACATGTCACTTCCTACGGAGTAGATATTGGCCGACCAGGATTGGTGGGCAGCACCGGCTATACCGATGATGATGATGGGGAACCAGTAGGAATACTCACCAAGCGGCTGGGCAAACAGAGCCAACAAGGGGAATAGGGCGAAGATAAACATGGCGCGCATACGGGCTGCATAAGGATTCATACCTGTCTTGTTGATGATGATGGTAGGCAGCTTGCCACCGTAAATGGACAGCATGGTGATGGCATAGAGTACGAAAATCAGCAGCTGAGCCGTTCCGCTGTCCGAAGAGAATCCGTAGACATCGGAAATATAGGCAGGAGTCCAGAAGAGGAAGAACCACCATACGCCATCGGTCATAAACTTACCTACAGCTACAGCCCATGCCTGAGGATATTTCAGACATTCCCAAAGGCTCATTTTTCGTTCTTCTTTCTGATTGGCAGTGTCTTGTGGCTTTTCGTTCTGTTCAGCCTGTTTGTCCAGGTTGATATAGGCCAGTTCGGCTGCATTGACATGAGGATTGTTTTCCGGTTTCTTGTATGCAAATACCCATACGCCCATCCATACGAAACCTAATACACCGATGACGATGAAAGCCATTTCCCATCCGTTTCCGATGCCAAGGCTTTGAAAATATCTGGCCAGTGAGGGAATGGTGACTGGAGCAACAAGAGCACCTACAGTGGAACCGGCGTTGAAGATGGATGTAGCGAATGCACGGTCTTTTTTAGGGAAGTACTCAGCGGTTACTTTAATAGCGGCGGGGAAGTTACCGGCTTCACCGATACTGAGCACAATACGTGCGGCAATAAAGAAGTAGACACTGGTAATGGCGATGGTAGTGGCAACAGCTCCGGTAGCCGCAATCATTTCAGCAGCATCGTGAATGCCTACTACATGTTCGGTAGCCCAACCGCAGACGGCATGGAGGCAGGCACCCATGGACCAGACGAAGATAGCCCAAAGATATCCTTTCTTGGTGCCCATCCAGTCGATGAAGCGTCCGGCAAAAAGATTGGCTACGGCGTATACAAGTGAAAAAATAGCGGTAATGTCTCCGTAATGTGCATCGGTCCAGTGGAATTCGGGAGCGATGAAATCTTTCCATGTCAGTGAGAGAACCTGACGGTCAAGGTAGTTTACGGTTGTCGCGAAAAAAAGCATGGCACAGATGGTCCAGCGATAGTTGGTCATCTTGCTGACAGCATTCTGATAATTGTTCATGATAGTAGATTTAATATTTGTTCCCTGCAAATATACGGATTTGTGGTTTTTCTTGGGTGTAAAAATTGGTGGAAATCCTAAATAAAATGACAAAAACGGGCATAAATGATTAACATTTATGCCCGTTCAGGTGTTTTCGGAGTATTTTATCTCATATCCGTATACTTGATTTCGTCTTTGTCGCTGTACTTCAGGTTTTCACCGCCCATACCCCAGATGAAGGTATAGTTACGTGTTCCGGCAGCAGCGTGGATGCTCCATTCGGGAGAAGTGACAGCCTGTTCGTTGTGCAACCAGATGAGGCGTTCTTCCTGCGGTTGGCCCATCAGGTGACAGATGGCGTTGCCTTCGGGAACGTTGAAGTAGAAGTAGGCTTCCATACGGCGAGTGTGGGTGTGAGCCGGCATCGTATTCCATACAGAACCCGGAGCCAGTTCGGTAAGACCCATCTGCAACTGGTTGGTACCACCATTCTTTACTCTTTCCAATACATCTTTCACGATCAGCTGGTTTACAACGCGGTCGTTGCTATCTTCCATCTTGCCATAGTGGTCTGAGATGGCGAGGGCATATTTCTTGGGATCGGCTTTCTGAGCTTTTACATCGGTTGTGATCAGCTGTGTAACGTAAGGCTTGTAGGCCGGTGCCGAGTTGATGTAGAACTTGGCAGGCTTGCTGGCATCGTTGCTCTTGAAAGTTACTTCCTTGTTACCGCAACCTACGTAAAGGGCTTCTTTGTATTTCATCGGATATTCCTTACCGTCTACTGTCACTACGCCATCGCCACCGATGTTGATGACACCCAGCTCGCGGCGTTCCAGGAAATAAGTGATTTCCGGACCCAGTTCGGGGAATACTTCCAGTTTCAGAACCTTGTTGACAGGCATGGCACCACCATAGATGAGGCGGTCGTACAGTGTATAGGTTACGTTGATTTCGTCCGGAGCCATAACTTTTTCCATGATGAAGGCACTGCGCAGACGTTCGGTGTCGTAGTGCTTCACGTCATCCGGATGGCAGGCTGTCTGCACTTTGTAATTCACTTGGGCATTGGCTGCTATGGCAGCGGCTCCCAACATAAATGCGAATGCTAATCTTTTCATATTACTCCTTTTTTGATGTTTTATTGTTTTCTTTTTTATTTCTCAACCGGTTCGCTGGCAGCTTTTTTCTGCAGCTTGATGATGGCACGGCGGTTCCAGATCATCAGAGCCAGTGTGCACAATACCAGGATACCGGCACCTATGTATTTAAAGGTATAAGTCAGGTGGAAGATAATCCACGAGAAGATGCTTGATGCGAAGTCGAGTGCACCACCTTCGAATCCGTCGGGGATTTTCAGGGCACCGTCGGGACTGCCTTTGGCTACTGTTGTGGCATAAGCGTCGTTGGCTGCCTGAGTGAAGTGCGGAGCCATATCGGTTACGAAGTACAAACCTACTGTCAGGGCTACGAGACCGATGAGGAACGATTTCAGTACGTTACCCTTGGTGATGGGCAATACCAGCGGGAATACGTAGAACATACCGGCCAGAGATGCCAGTGGCAGGAATTCGTTGCCCGGCAGGATAACAGCCAGCAGGATAGTTACGGGAATCAGCAGCAAGGAAACGACCAGTGTAGTAGGATGGCCGATAACCAATGCAGGGCTCATACCGATGTTCAGGCCTACGGCTCCCTTGAACTTGCGGGCAATCAGTTCGCGTGTGGCATCGGAAATGGGTTTCAGACCTTCGATGAAGAGTCCGGTGATACGCGGAATCAACTCCATAACGGCTCCCATCTTGATACCGAGTCCTAATATATAAGGTATCTTGTCCACCAGTTCCTGGCCGTTGTGGCAGGAGAGGGCAGCGATACCGCATCCGATTACGATACCCAGGAAGAGAGGTTCGCCCAGCAGACCGAATTTTTTCTTCATACCTTCGGCGTCGATGTACAGCTTGTCGAATCCGGGGATTTTGTCCAGTACCTTATTGATGGCTACGGCAAAGGGAATGAATCCGGCGCAGAACGGCTGCGGGATGGAGATTCCTTCCATGCCGGGATAGAAGTTCTGGAACTTCTTGGCGGTATAGTCGGCCGAAATCAGGGTAATGATGTAGCAGATGATGGCTGCGAAGAAACCCCACAAGATGCTGTCGCTGGCGAAGTAGACTACTGCGCCGATAAAAGCAAAGTGCCAGTAGTTCCACAAGTCGATGTTGACCGTACGGGTAGTTTTGGTCAGAAGCATCAGGATGTTTACTCCCAGACAGACAGGGATGATGAAAGCACCTACCGTTGTGTTATAGGCTACGGCTGCTGCTGCCGGCCATCCCATATCGAATATTTTCAGTTGGAGACCATAGATTTCGACTACCTGGCTCAAGGCCGGGCCAAGGCTGCTGGTCAGCAACGCTGTGACAACGGATAAACCTACAAAACCGACACCTACCAGTAAACCGCTTTTCAGTGCCTTGCTGAACTTAATGCCAATGCAAACTCCTAAGATTGTAAAAATAATAGGCATCATCACTGCTGCTCCTAAGCCGATGATATAGCCGAAAACTTGTTCCATTCTTTTCTGATTTAATTATTAATAAGGTTATGTTTTTCGATTGGTACAACTTGAAAACTGTGCCAAAATTAAGACCTTTTCTCAATTAATCAAACTCCAAAGCCATAATTATTAGTAAAATGGACGATTTTGGACTAAATTTGTCGTTATCGTGCACAAAAAACTCCGTTCTCGCACACGAATACCAAATATTGCACATACTATACCCAAAAATACACGCCGTTCTTGATGGAATGTGCTATTTTTGTTTTGGAAAATGATAGGTCTGATATCTATAAATGAAGAATCCCATGAAAAACTCAATTATTTGTAAGATTTTAGTATGTTCCCTGTGGATGGCTTTTCCTTGGGGAATGTCGGCTCAGAAAGTGAGCGACAAACAGCCCTGGTCGGTACGGATGGCCGAGTCGGAAATGATACGTTGTCCGGAGTCGTGGCAACTGGACTTCCAGCCTAAACTGAAGTGGGACTATTGTCACGGACTAGAACTTCAGTCGATGCTCGACGTTTACGACCGTTACGGCGACCGCAAGTTCTACGATTACGCCCTGGCCTATGCCGATACGATGGTGAATGCCGACGGCACTATAAAGATGTACAAGCGTCAGGAGTTCAGTCTGGACCGTGTGAACTCCGGTAAATTCCTGTTCCGCATCTACGAACAGACCAAGGACGAGAAATACCGGAAAGCCCTCGACCTGCTGCGCAGCCAGTTCGACGAACATCCGCGCAATGCCGACGGCGGCTTCTGGCACAAGAAGATTTATCCTAATCAGGTATGGCTGGACGGCGTTTACATGGGGGCTCCTTTCTACGCCGAATATGCATTCCGCAACAATCAGGTGGAGGTTTATCCCGATGTAGTCAACCAGTTCCTGATGGCCGCACGCCATACGTACGATCCTGCCAACGGACTTTACCGCCATGCGTGCGACGTAAGCCGCAAGGAACGTTGGGCCGACCCCGTGACTGGTCAGTCGAAGCATTGCTGGGGGCGTGCGCTGGGCTGGTATGCCATGGCGTTTGTCGATGCACTCGACTTTATTCCGAAGCATGAGGCGGGGCGCGATTCCATGCTGGTCATCTTCAATAATATAGCAGCCCAGGTGAAGCGTCTGCAAGACAATAAGACGGGTGTGTGGTATCAAGTGCTCGACAAGAGCGGTGCTAAAGGGAACTATCTGGAGTCCTCTTGCTCGGCCATGTTCGTCTATACGTTGTTTAAGGGGGTACGCAAGGGATATATCGATCCCTCTTATCTGGAAGTAGCCGTCAAGGGCTACAAAGGCATTCTGAAAGAATTTATCCGTGTCGATAAGGACGGACTGGTCAGCATCACGCAGGCCTGTGCCGTGGCCGGACTGGGTGGAAAGAACTATCGTTCGGGCGATTACGACTATTACATCAACGAGACCATCCGCGACAACGATGCCAAGGCGGTGGGGCCGTTCATCCTGGCAAGCCTCGAATGGGAACGCCTGCAGGAAGTAAAAGCCATCGTCAAATAAAGCCGTCGCAGGATGAAACGTGAGGTGCTGATACGTTTTCGGTTGTTGCTGCTGTGCCTGGTCTGTGCAGGAAGCGCATGGTCGGCCAACGGCAAGTGGAAAGACACGCTCGTGGTGGACGGCAGCGGCAACGGCGATTACCGCACGCTGACCGAGGCCATGGAGGGCATACGTGCCTTTATGGACTATCGGGTGACGGTGCTCGTCCGCAACGGTGTGTATCGGGAAAAGCTGGTAGTGCCTTCGTGGCTACAGAATGTCGATTTTGTGGGCGAGGATGCCGAAAAGACGGTAATAACGTTCGACGACCACGCCAATATCCGCCGTATGGGTACGTTCCGCACTTATACGCTGAAGGTGGAAGGCAACGGTATCACTTTCCGCAACCTGACGATAGAGAACAATGCGCCTCCTTTGGGGCAGGCTGTGGCCTTGCACACCGAGGGCGACCGGCTGGTGTTCGTCGGCTGCCGCTTCCTGGGCAATCAGGATACTGTCTATACCGGTGCTGCCGGTACCCGCCTTTATTTCAAGAATTGCTACATCGAGGGAACAACCGATTTTATCTTTGGTCCTTCCACCGCCCTGTTCGAGGACTGTGTCATCCATAGCAAACGTAATTCGTACATCACGGCAGCCTCTACACCACCCGGTGTGGAAGTGGGCTACGTGTTTCTGAACTGTCGGCTGACAGCGGCTCCGGATGTGGACAAGGTCTATCTGGGGCGTCCGTGGCGACCGTATGCCGCTACCGTGTTTGTGGGGTGCGAGATGGGTGCCCACATCTGTCCCGCCGGGTGGGACAACTGGCGAAACGCCGACAACGAGCGGACAGCTCGTTATGGCGAATACGGCAACCGTGGTCCGGGAGCCGATACCTCGCGGCGTGTAGGCTGGGTAAAGATACTGACTAAGGAAGAGGCTGTCAAATATACTGACTGGAACTACATCTTCAGCCAGTGTCGGACGTGGACACCCTCTGAAGCACAAAAATAAGGCTCCAGCCCCCCTTCAGAAGCCTTCTGGCGGGGGATGTGAGCCACACTTGCACGGCTCGTGTTCCACACTTGTGTTGCTCGCGAGCCGTACAAGTGTCTCTCGTGAGCCGTGCAAGTGTCCCGGAAACGGGATGCAGGTGAGGGCTGAAAACACCTTCTGCCAAATAGATATGAACCAAGAAACTGTAAAAAAAGAATAATATGAAAAACAAACTGATTCTGCTGCTGGCCTTGTTTCTGGTCTTTACGGCGTTCAAAGCCGACAAGCCAGCAATCACCATTTTTATGATTGGCGATTCGACCATGGCCGACAAGGACCTGACCGGCGGAAACCCCGAAAGAGGATGGGGACAGATGTTGCCCGGATTTCTGTCCGAAGAGATACGGGTGGACAATCATGCCGTGAACGGACGCAGCACCAAAAGTTTCATCGACGAAGGCCGGTGGGACAAGGTGCTTTCGCTGCTGAAGAAGGGCGATTACGTCTTTATCCAGTTCGGCCACAACGACGAGAAGACCGATCCCAAGCGGCATACCGATGCCGGTGGCGGTTCGTTCGATGCCAACCTGAAACGTTTCGTTACCGAGGCACGTGCCAAGGGAGCTATCCCCGTATTGTTCAACTCTATCGTGCGGCGCAATTTCGGTACGGCCGACGACAGTTCGGTAGCGGCAGCCATCAGTCAGGACGACATCCGCAAGGGCGTCAACCCCGATGCCAAACACGAGGCGCAGGGCGAACATCCTGCCGAGGGTGACCGGCTGATTGATACCCACGGTGCTTACCTGGAGTCGCCCCGCAACGTGGCGCGCGAGCTGGATGTGCCATTTGTCGATATGAACCGGATTACCCACGAACTGGTGGAGGGACTGGGACCGGTCAAGTCGAAAGAACTCTTCATGTGGGTACCTGCCAACACGGTGCCTGCCATGCCCAAGGGGCGTGAAGACAACACGCACCTCAATGTACGGGGTGCACGCATCGTGGCAGGACTGGCCATCGATGCCATTGCCGCGGCGGTTCCGGCACTGGCGCCTTACGTCCGTCATTACGACTTTGTGGTGGCCAAGGACGGAAGTGGCGATTTCTTCACCGTGCAGGAGGCTATCAACGCCGTGCCCGATTACCGGAAGAACGTGCGCACCACCATTCTGGTGCGCGAAGGCGTCTATCGCGAAAAGATTGTGATTCCCGAAAGCAAAATCAACCTTTCGCTCATCGGGCAGGAAGGTGTCGTGCTGTCTTTCGGCGACTATGCCTCCAAACCGAACTGCTTTGGCGAGAATACGGGAACCTCCGGGTCAGCCTCGTGCTATATCTATGCTCCCGATTTCTATGCCGAAAACATCACTTTCGAGAATACTGCCGGCCCGGTCGGTCAGGCCGTAGCCTGCTTTGTCAGTGCCGACCGTGCTTACTTCAAGCAATGCCGCTTCCTCGGATTTCAGGATACCCTATATACCTATGCGAAAGGCTGTCGCCAGTACTACGAAGACTGCTACGTGGAAGGAACAGTGGACTTCATCTTCGGCTGGTCGACGGCTGTCTTCAACCGTTGCCACATCCACAGCAAGGGCAAGGGCTACGTGACGGCTCCTTCTACCGACGAAGGACAGCCCTACGGCTACGTGTTCTACGACTGTCGGCTGACGGCCGACGAGGGAGTGGACGGTGTCTATCTGTCCCGTCCGTGGCGGCCGTATGCGCAGGCGGTGTTTATCTGTTGTGACTTAGGCAGCCACATTCTGCCCGCAGGCTGGCACAACTGGGGCAAGAAGGAGGCCGAAAAGACCGTCTTCTATGCCGAATACCAAAGTAAGGGTGCGGGAGCAGCGACGGTAGCCGAGCGTGCACTTTTCTCCCGTCAGTTGAAAGACTTGCAAGGCTATTCCATCGAGGAAGTATTGGCAGGCAACGACGGATGGAATCCGGTGAAGAACGGCAATGCTTTGTTGGACATAAAACGATGAAACGACGTATGAAACAGGCTTTTTTCTTACTTCTCTTTCTGTGTTTGGCCCTGCTTCCCTTGCAGGCCGAGAACAACCCTTACCGCAGCGATGTGCTGTGGGTGACAGTGCCCGACCATGCCGACTGGCTGTACCGGACGGGCGAGAAGGCGACGGTCGAAGTACAACTGCTGAAGTACGGCATGCCGCAGGACGGGGTCACCGTTCACTACGAGATGGGCGGCGACATGATGCCGGCCGACGCCCAAGGCAGCGTGCAGCTGAAACACGGAAAGGCAGTGATAAACGTGGGCACCATGAAGCAGCCGGGTTTTCGCGACTGTCGCATGTGGGCTACGGTGGACGGGAAGACGTACCGTCATCACATCAAGGTAGGCTTCTCGCCTGAGGAAATTCGCCCCTATACCACGAAACCTGCTGATTTCGAGGAGTTCTGGGAGAAAAACAAAGCCGAACTGGCCAAAGTTCCTCTGAAATATACGAAGGTGCGTGCTGAACAGTATTGTACCGACCGGATAGACTGCTACCTCGTCAAGTTGCAGGTCAGTGCGCGCGGACAGTCCGTTTATGGCTATCTGTTCTATCCCAAGCAGGTGGCCAAAGGGACGTGTCCCGTGGTACTTTGTCCCCCGGGAGCAGGCATCAAGACTATTAAGGACCCCTTGCGCCACAAGTACTATGCCGAAGAGGGATGCATCCGTTTCGAAATCGAGATACACGGCCTGAATCCGGAAATGAGTGCCGAAACTTTCCGTGAAATCAGTGATGCCTTCAACGGACGCGAGAACGGCTATCTGATGAATGGACTGGACAACCGGGACCATTACTACATGAAGCGCGTCTATCTGGCCTGCATACGCAGCATTGATCTGCTGACTTCTTTGCCCGAGTGGGACGGGAAGAACGTCATTGTGCAGGGAGGCAGTCAGGGCGGAGCCTTGGCGCTGGTCACTGCCGGACTGGACAAACGCGTCACTGCCTGTGTGGCCAATCATCCGGCACTGAGCGACATGGCGGGCTACAAAGCCGGGCGGGCAGGCGGATATCCGCACTTCTTCCGCACCGAAGGCATGGACACTCCCGACAAGTTGCGGACGATGGCTTACTATGACGTAGTCAACTTTGCCCGTCGCATTCAGGTTCCTGTCCGTATGACATGGGGATACAACGACGACGTATGCCCGCCCACTACCAGTTATGCCGTCTACAATGTGCTGTCGTGCCCCAAGGAAGCCCTGATAACACCCGTCAACGAGCACTGGACTTCGGACGACACCGAGCACAGCCACTGGGAGTGGATAAAGAAGCAACTGAAGTAACCGGTTCTGCGTTCGCGGCAGTCGTTTCTGTCAGTCACGGCTTTAGATGCCGGTCGAAGAAGTCGAGGGTGGCCTGTTGCATGTCTTTGCTGAAGAAGTGTTTTTCGTCCCATACGCGGGTGACAAGATTCTCGGCGGCATGCTGGCTGTCCCACACCTGCTGCATAGTGGCGAAAGCATCCTCCACGCCTTCAAGAGGAAACAACTTGTCCTTGCTTCCGCAAAAGAACAGGGAAGGCTTGGGGCAGGCGATGGCGGCTACATGCGGATAGTCCAGGTAGCGTCTGATGCCCGGAATGAGCATGGCGAAGGCCGAGCCTCCTTTGTTCTGATTGTTGGTCAGCGTCATCAGGTGCTCGGTCGTGTTCATCCAGCAGACCGAAGCCGCCGCTTTGACCGTATCGGTCAGCGCCGCAAGCATCCACGAGCGGTAGGCACCCATCGAAAATCCCATACATCCTATCCGTTCCTTGTCGACACACGGAAGCGAAGCCAGAAACTCGGCACTCCGTACATCGTCGGCACTGATCAGCGCGCCCCACGAAGTACCCATTTGCAGAAAGTTGGAAGCCAGTGCCTGCTGTACGTCGTAATCGTCTCCTTCCCGGCGGCCCCGTTCGCCCCAGAGCAGGGCATCGACGGCCAGTACCACATAGCCGTGTTGGGCAAAGCAGTCGCCGGTGTATTGTCCGTCGTAGTAACGCTGTACCCATTGGTCGGCATCGGCAGCCGTTTCGGGGCTTATCTGGAAGGGGCGCACCAGTTTCTCCTTGCCGATGCTGAAGTGGGCACCGTGGTCGTGCAGCATGACGATGGCAGGGAAAGGACCCGTACCGTCGGGCACCAGCAGATAGGCCGTCACACGATACCACGCGGACAGATTGAACGCTACCTTGCGTGCCTCGTAGCCGTTGCGCCGTTCGGTGGCGATGACGGTCATGTCGTAGGCATCAGGAGCAGGGGGCAGGTTTTGCATGCAGGTTTGCAGCATGTCGCGTGCCTGTAGGCGCCACTGGCCGAAGTCGCGGGTCGGGGCGTTTCCCCAGGCCATGGGGTAGGTGAGCTGCTGTTTGAGTTGTGTGTAGAAGGAAGGCATGTTGCCCGTCACGCCGTAAGACAGGGAATCGCCGGTTTGTGCGGCGGCGTTCAGCATCCAGGATGCGGCGCATAAAAGCAGACTGAGGAATCGTTTCATGGTTGTATATCTGATTGGGAGAATTTCGTAAGCAAAACTTGGCAACGCAGCTGCTTGCCGGATTTCTTGTCCGGGTTTTGGAAAATGGGTTTCCTATGCAAAGATACAATTTGTAGCCTGATTCTTGCTGAAAATAGGCTTTTTTCACTTTTGTAGCCTGCAAGTTTTTTTGATTTGCACTGTCTGTTCTTGTTGAAATCCGTATCTTTACGGCAAAGATTGATTGTGCTTATGAAAAACCTCCTATACACTGTTGTCGGATGCCTGTTGTGTTTGTGGGCATTGCCGGTAAGCGGGCATTCCGACTGTCTGTTCACCCATTACTCGTCCGAGGATGGGCTTTCGCAAAATACCATCATGTCTGTCCTGCAGGATAAGAAGGGGAATATGTGGTTCTCCACGTGGGACGGCATCAACAAGTTCGACGGATATTCGTTCAAGACTTATAAGGCACGTCCGAACAACCGCATTGCACTGACCAACAACCGTGTGGACTACATGTACGAAGACGAGTACGGATTTATCTGGCTGCTGACATACGATAATCAGGTGTTCCGTTTCGATCCGCGGACAGAGGTCTTTGAACGTGTTCCGGCAACAGCGGAAACCGGTGCCGACTGTGATGTGAGGGCCGTCAAACTGTTGCAGGGAGGAATCGTATGGCTGCTGGCCGACAAGGGAGGAGCAGTCAGGGTAAGTACCGATGCGACGACATGCCGTTTGTCGTGCGAGTGGTATCGGGAATTGTCGAAACATTTTCCGGCAGTGAGGATGAACGATGTCTATCGTGATTCGTCTGGACACGAATGGCTGTTGACAGACAACGGATTGGGGTTGCTGTCGGCCGATGGCAAGGAGCCCGTATTCTATTTCTCAGGGACGGCACAGGAGGAAGCTACGAAGGAGCAACCGTTCTACGTCTGTTGCGAGACGGGCAAGGAACTGTTTTTCGGTTCGGACAACGGTCGTGTATGGCGATATCAGAAGGGGGACGGACAGTTCCGTCTGTTGCAGCTTCCCGTTCCTTCGAGGGTTGTGTCCATTCACAGTCTGGGAGGGGATGATTTGCTGCTTGCTACTGCCGGTGACGGTTTCTTTGTATGCAATCCGGTTACCGGAACAAGAAAACATTACGAGGCTTCCCGACTTCCGAAGGCACCTGTCCTGTCGGCCTATCGTGACAAGACGGGAGAAGTCTGGTTCGAACAGGAAGTCTCGGGAACTGTGGCGCACTTCAACCCGCAGACCGGTCAGCTGAAGACCGAAGTTATTGCGGTAGAGCCTACCAGTACCGACCGTTCGCGTCCGGCTTTCCACATTCACGAGGATGTGTACGGAACGGTGTGGGTACATCCATACGGTGGCGGATTCTCGCGTTTCGACAAGCAGGCCAACTGTCTGCGACCATTCTACAACAGCCTGTCCGACGGTTGTTGGCGCTTTTCCAATAAGATACATTCCGCTTTTTCCGATCGTCAGGGCAATCTGTGGATGTGTACCCACTCCAAGGGGCTGGAAAAGGTGACTTTTCGTCCGGCCCAGTTCAGTCTGTTTACTCCGGTCGCACATAGTTATGAGTCGTTGAGCAACGAGGTGCGTGCCATCTGCGAGGACAGTGACCGAAACCTGTGGGTAGGACTGAAAGACGGCAAGTTGCGGGTGTACAACGAAAAACGTATCTATCAGGGCTATCTGACCGAGGCTGGTACCGTTTCGACCGTGGGGAAACCGATGGAAGGCAATGTCTATTTCCTCTTGCAGGACAGCAAGGGCTGTCTGTGGATAGCGACCAAGGGTGACGGCCTTGTCAAGGCTGAGCCGCAGGGCGGAAAGTACCGACTGACGCGCTACCGTTACAGCAAAGACGATATTTACAGCCTGAGCGACAACAATGTATATTGTGTGTACGAGGACAAGCAGGGCCGCATCTGGGTGGCTACCTTCGGTGGAGGAGTCAATTACCTGACACGTGACGAAAGTGGCAGAGAGGTGTTCATGAACCATCGCAACCACCTGAAAGGCTATCCCATAGATAACTGTTACAAGGCACGCTTCATCACGGGCGACGGTAAGGGCAACATCTGGATTGGCACTACACTGGGTGCTTTGGTTGTGAAAGACGACTTCAAGTCGGCCGATGAGGCGGTGTTCCATCACTTCCAGCGCATTCCGGAGGACGAGCACAGCCTGAGCAACAACGATGTGCACTGGATTATCTCGACCCGGCAGAACGAACTGTATCTGGCTACCTTCGGCGGCGGACTGAACAAACTGTTGTCGCTCGACGGACAGGGAAAGGCGCAGTTCAAGTCGTACAGTGTGGAAAACGGTCTGCCATCGGATGTACTGTTGTCCATCCGCGAAGATGGGTCGGGCAACCTGTGGATGAGTACCGAGAACGGCGTCTGCAAGTTTGTGCCTTCGGATGAACGGTTCGAGAACTACAGCGATAAGTCGATTTCTTTCCGGGTGCGTTTCAGCGAAGCGGCTTCGGCCTATACTTCGCAGGGAAAGATGATGTTTGGAGCAAGCGACGGCATTTTCTTTTTCAGTCCCGATTCGATACGGAAGAGTGCTTTCGTGCCGCCTGTCGTATTCTCCAAACTGCTGATTTCGAATAAGGATGTAACTCCTTCAGCGGGTAGCTCCGTGCTGAAGCAAAGTCTGGACGACGTGAGCGAACTGGTATTGTCGCACCGGGAGAACATCTTTACTTTGCAGTACGCGGCACTCGACTATTCGGCTCCCTCCGAGATACAGTATGCCTATATCCTGGAAGGTTTCGAAAAGGCGTGGAACTATGTGGGTACGCAGCGCACCGCCACTTATACCAATCTGCCGAAAGGACACTATACGTTCAAGGTACGCTCGACCAATGCCGACGGGGTGTGGACGGACAATGTGCGTACACTGGAGATAGAAATCGAGCCTTCCTTCTGGGAGACGCCGCTGGCCTACTTCCTGTATGTGCTCTTCTTGCTTGCCGTAGTGGTAACGGCCGTCTACATCCTGTTCACCATCTACCGGTTGAAGCACAAAGTTTCCATCGAACAACAACTGACGAACATGAAGCTTCGCTTCTTTACCGATATATCGCACGAACTGCGTACTCCGCTCACACTGATTGCCGGCCCCGTGGAATACGTGCTGCAGAACACACCGCTGCCCGACGATGCCCGCGAACAGCTGAAAGTAGTGGAACGCAACACCAACCGGATGTTGCGGCTGATCAACCAGATACTGGACTTCCGGAAGATACAGAACCGGAAGATGAAGATGCAGGTGCAGCGGGTGAAAGTGGTACCTTTTATCCGGAAGATTATGGAGAACTTCGAGTCTGTGGCCGAAGAACATCACATCGACTTCCTGCTAGAGGCCGAGAAGGACGACCTCTACCTGTGGGTCGATGCGGACAAGCTGGAAAAGATTGTGTACAACCTGCTGTCAAATGCCTTTAAATACACGCCCGAGGGCAAGATGATTTCCGTCTTTGTGCGCGAGGACGAGAAGACCATCTCCATCGGAGTGCAGGACCAGGGGATCGGCATCGACGAGAACCGGCGCAAGTCGCTCTTCCTGCGTTTCGAGAATTTGGTGGACCATAAACTGTTTGCCCATGCCAGCAGCACCGGTATCGGTCTGTCGCTGGTGAGGGAACTCGTCGAGATGCACAAGGCAACCATTACCGTGGACAGCAAGCTGGGCGAGGGCAGTTGCTTCAGGGTGGACTTCCGCAAAGGGAAAGAACACTACGATGCAACCACCGAATTCCAGCAGGACGATGCTACGGCCGGCATGGCAACGGCCACAGCAGAGCGCAGTGACATACCGGTTGCAAGCGTAGTTCCATCCGAAACGGGAATTGCTTCGGACGGTACAGCCGAGGCGGAAGACGACAAGGCTGCTGCCCGCGAGACAATGTTGCTGGTGGAGGACAATCCGGAACTTCGCCTGTTCCTGCGCAGCATCTTTGCGGCTGATTATCGCGTGGTGGAGGCCGAAGACGGCGTACAGGGATTGAACAAGGCATTGCAACTGTTGCCCGACATCATCATCAGCGATGTCATGATGCCCGGCAAGGACGGCATCGCCATGACGAAAGAGCTGCGTACGGACATGACCACCAGTCACATTCCCATTATCCTGCTTACGGCAAAAACCTCGATTGAGAGCAAGCTCGAAGGATTGGAGTATGGTGCCGACGACTACATCACCAAACCCTTCAGTGCCACTTACCTGAAAGCACGCGTCAAGAATCTGCTGGCCCGTCGGCACAAGTTGCAGGAAGTCTTCCGTCAGGAGTTTATGTCGGCCACAGCCACCGTTTTGACTGCCGGAGCAGAGACGGTAGTCGAAGAGAAGCCCAAAGCCGAGATGTCGCCCAACGACCGCAAATTCATGGACAAGCTGGTAGAACTGATGGAAGCCAATATGGACAATGGCGATCTGGTTGTGGACGATCTGGTGCGCGAACTGGCAGTCAGCCGCTCCGTCTTCTTCAAGAAGCTGAAGACACTGACGGGACTGGCGCCGGTGGAATTCATCAAAGAAATGCGCATCAACCGTGCCGTCCAGCTGATAGAGACGGGCGAATACTCCATGACGCAGATTTCGTATATGGTCGGCATCAACGATCCGCGCTACTTCAGCAAGTGTTTCAAGGCCAAGATGCAGATGACTCCTACCGAATATCGTGATAAGGTGATGCAGCGGAAATAGACGTTTCCGCCTGCATCGTCCTTTTGTTTTCCTCATAACTCCTTACTAAACAGCATCTGTTGCTGGTTGTTGGGTGGGTATATGCCGGTTGTTACAGCCTTGTATGCTGGTTGTAGCGACTGCATCAACCTTTGCAGTGACGCTGCACCAAGCTTTGCAGTGTTGCTGCATTAAGCTTTGCAGTGACACTGCAACCTGGATGCAGCCATTCTGTAACTTAGGTGCAGCAACTCTGTAACCTGGGATTGGTAATCGGACTACCTGCCTTTCTTTGCCGCACTTCGGCTGTTGTCCGTCCGCATGCTTTGTGTTTGTCCTAAAAATAAAGGGAGTACATCGTGCGATGTACCCCCTTTCGTCAAACAGGAATCTATATGCTATAGAAGCCTAACAAGTCTTCATCAGTACCAGCGCGGGTCGCCTACCTGATTGTAGATAAGGTCTTCGTTGGTCAGGGTGAAGTCACCGTTGGCGGCATCTGCAAATGCCGGATCAGCTTCGGTGGCTACGGCTGAATGATCGTCTTTGTAAAGGCTTGCCCACAGGTTCGGACAGTTATAGTAATAGTTGTTGCTGTATTCGGCACTGGCTTTGAACTTGGAGCTTCTGGCCCATGTTCCCGATTCCGTGGCACTTGGGCTTTCTGTTCCTACACCGTATACAAGGCAGCTCTTAACGGTGAGCAGACTGCTGTCGTTGGTCTTGTCCATTTGGAAGAGTCCGCTGTTGTTCGAGTTGTCCAACGTACAGATGTTGTAGAATGTACAGTTCTGGAAGGTGACATTTACCGTGTTGGCTACCTGGCAACGCAGCAGGGTTCTGACTCCGTTGCTGATGGTGGTATTGGTGACAGTGAGCGATTGTAATGAGCCTCCGCGAATGTCGAATCCGTCGCCACCTCCGTCATCGATGCCGTCGATGATACAGTTATTGATGACAATGTCGCCAAATGTACCTTTCGCATTGTTGTACATGATGTGTTTACCCATGTTCCGTATTTCGCATCCTTCGATGGTCAGTGTTCCCAGGTTGGCTGCTGCATCTTTCAGTTCCAGAATGTTGTCCGTATCGCCTTGGCCGTCGAATACGATGTTGGCAAGGGTTATTGAGCTTACCGGTGCGCTTACTGTAAAGCGTCCGTGTACGATAGCCGGACTATTGGGGTCGAGTGATGTCAGCGAGAACGACTTGGTAACGGCATAACTACCTAATTCGTAGTTTGTTCCCATCAGGACAAAGCTTTCTCCCTCTTCGGCTGCATCCAAGGCTGCGGCCAAGTCGGCGTCGGCAGCGATTTGAGTCATGTCGCCGGTATCAATAGCTGTCTTGAAGGTAACGGTGCCACGTGTACGGCCGTTCAGGGTCATTACAGCGGTGTATTCAGTCTGTTCTGTCAGTCCTTCGATGACGGCATATCCGTTGGCTACGTCTTCGGCAGTGACGTTGTAGGTCACAACCGGTGCTGTAGAACCCTCGGCAGGTGTCAGTGTGATAAGGTCGGCAGCCTCTCCGGCCGGCCAGCGCAGTGTAACAGACAATGCGGCAATGTCGGCAGAAGCTACGCTATTGAAGATCTGTTCGGCCAGTGTGGTGGTCGTAAGTTCGGCCCATTTCGAGTCTTCAATGCCTTCGGCCACTGCTTTTACACGCAGCAGGTAGGTGGTTTCGCCCATTGTTCCCGAGCTGATGGTGTACGTAGTGCTCGTAATTCCGCTTTGCTGTACGACGGGAGTACCTTCGGCTGAAGTTCCTTCATACAGTTCCAGCGTATAGCTTTGGGTGCGGTCATCCACTACGCCCCAACTGGCTTCGATGTTCACTTGGTTGCGAATACGTACACTCAGGTCAGTGGGTGACAGAACGCGGCTCAGGTTCAGTTCCTGCACCGGATCGATGTCTTCGCAAGACGTTATCAGTGTACCGCCCATGGTCAGTAAGCTTATCATGAAGGCGGTGTATATTATATTTCTTTTCATTGTAGTTTATTGTTTATTAGTCCGTTTATTTAATACCATGAATAGTTCTCAAGCAAGGGATTGGCATCCAGGTTGTATTGGAAGATCGGCCAGTATGTATATTTGTCCGGGTCGCGTGCATAGAGCGATTCTATTTTGTCGTCGGGCAGGTTGCTGGTACTGATCCATTTGGAAACTTCGCCTTGCGAGTTGGACGAGGTATATTCGTAGCCTTCGGGGTTCTCTTCCGTTTCACCGTGGTTCAAGCCATATATCTGCAGAGCCGTTTCGGCATAGGTCTTTCCGTCTGCTCCGTCGCTGTAGTCCACCATGTTGTAGTACAGGTAAGGATTCAGATCGGCATATTCACCTTGCAGTTCGCGTAAACGGTACATCTTTTCTTTGGCTTCATCCATTTTGGCTTTCAGCAGGTTCCAGCGGATGAGGTCGGCTTTGCGCAGCATTTCGCCACAGAATTCATACGCACGTTCGTCGACGATTGCATCGAACATGGCTTGTTTGCTGGCACTGGCATTGCTGACATAAGTTTCTACTTCGGTAGCCCAATCAGCTGGGTCGAAAGCACGCTGACGTATCTGCTTCAAGTACGGAGCAGCAGCGTTGGGACCATTCAGCTCATTCTCCAGTTCGGCACGCATCAGTACCACGTCAGCATAACGCATGTAGATTTTGTTGATACCGTCATCGGTGGAACTGATGGAAGCGCCTCGTGTCATCCATTCGTAACGCATCTTGCCGAAATACCAGCTTTTGAGTGTACTGAGCTCTTGTACGGCTACTCCGGAGCCGGCATTCTTTTCTACCCACGTGTAGGGAACGCAAGTCACGTCGCGGCGTTTGTCCTTGATGGAATAATCGAAGAATACATTGGGCAGAGGACCTACCTGTCCGCCTTGTTTGGCTTTTACAAACTGGTCGATTGCTGCATGTTTGGTGCCGTAGGTGTAAACCATACGTCCGCGTGCGGAAGGAGAATTTGCATAAGGCACTTCCCAAAGCGATTCACCGCCGGCAGCGATATCATCCTGACAGTTGCCTTTGAATACATCTACAAAATTGCTTTTCAGTGCCACATATCTTCCTTCCTGATCCATAACTTCCTTACAAGCCTGCAAGGCAATGGGGTAGAGTACGGATACTGACAGATCGGGATCAGAACTTTGGCGCACTGTACCGTCGGAACGAAGCGAATAGCCTGCGGCCTGCATGCAGACACGTGCCAGGAATCCTTTTACGAATGCCTTGTTGATACGTTCTACTGTTTGCGTATCGCTACGTTCGTTGGGCCATGCTACATATTCCTGTGCGGTTTGCAGATCGGCTATGATTTGTTTGTAGATGACATCCCGGTCTTCACGTGGCAGGTTGATTGTTTCGGGTGTAATGGCTACGAAACGTGCCGGTACGTCTCCCCAGGCATTGATCAGGTCAATATAGGCAATGGCGCGTAAGGTCAGTGCCTCGCCATACAGCTGGCGCAGACCTTCGTCGTTTTCCAAGTCGGCGTATGCCTGTAAGCCTTCGATGGCCAGATTTGCTTTCTCGATGCCTGAATAGATGTTCGACCAGGGCTCTTTGGCATCGGCAATGTTTAATTGGCCGTTATTGGGCAACGTATTGTAGTTGACCATATTGGCTTTGTCATCACCTCCGTCCGAACCGTTCAGCCATTCTATGTCGGTATTCATGCCATAGTAGCAGAAATAACGTGCACGGTGGTTCTGCTCGCCATAGTAAGTATAGATATTGTTGATGGTACCGATGGCCAGGTCGTAGATTGAGAATATGTTCTTGTCATCCATAGAAGAGGGTGACTGTGTATCCAGAATATTATCACCGCAGGCCGACAGCAGGAATCCTCCGGCTATGAATGCGGTTGTAAGCGTAGTATATAATTTATTTTTCATGACAATAGATGGTTTAGAAGTTCAAGTTTACACCGATTACAAACTGGCGGCTTTTGGGGTATGCCGAGTAATCCACTCCCGGTGTCAGAGCAGTTTTGGTTCTGGTAGATACTTCCGGATCGAAGCCTGAGTAGCCGGTAATGCAGAGCAGGTTATAGCCTGTAGCATAGAAACGCAGATTGTTGATGCCGACTTTGCGGGTCAATGATTTCGGTAAAGTATAACCTACGGTCAGTGTGTTGAGACGTAAGAACGATCCGTCTTCTATGGCCCAGCTTGTCAGTACGTTCTGGTTCATCCATGGTGACCACATAGTGGTGTTCGCATTCATTTCGGCCAGTTCTACCGGGTCGTTACTGATGGTACCATCGGCACGGAGGTTAGTCCAGCGTTTGCCGTCGGCCATGATGTCAATCATGTTACGGTAGCTGGTGTTGTTTCCGGCAGTGGTATATTCTATCTTGTTGGCATTGTATACGTCGTTGCCAATGCTGTAGGTAAAGCTGGCTGCAATATCGAAATTATAAACTCTGGCGTTCAGTCCGAAACCTCCACTGGCTACAGGGTTCGTATCACCAATAATGGTACGGTCGGCTGCGGTCACCTTTCCGTCCTCACTTCCATCTACGTTTTTCAGTTTCAGTGCACCCGGGCGGAGCATCTTTTCACCGATGACTTCGCTGTCGTTGACTACGCCTTCCTTAAGAATCCACTTATTGTTTGCAGCATCGTAGCCTTCGAAATCATCTACTTCGTAGCGTCCGTCACATACGTATCCGTAGATCTGTCCGATGGGAGAACCCGGACGTACTACATAGTCCGAACCGATTTCGGTAGAGGCCCAATTGGAGGCTGCCGCATATTCGTTCAACGAGCCCAAAGAAACGACTTTATTCTTGTTGAAGCCGATATTGCCGTTGAAACTTAAGCCAAAGTTCTTCTTGTTGACAATGTCCCAGTTCAGGCTGATTTCCCAACCTTTGTTTTCTGTCTCACCCAGGTTACGCCATTGATAACTGTATCCTGTACCGGAAACCGGGAATTCGATGAGCAGGTCTTTGGTACTGTTCCAGTAGTATTCAACCGTACCGTTCAGACGTCCTCCAAAGATAGAGAAATCGAGTCCGATGTTACGCGTATGCGTCGTTTCCCATTTCAGGTCGGGGTTCGACATGTACGAACCGGTTGTCCAGAAACTGGAAACGTTGTTGATCCATCCCAAAGCGCTACCGCTTCCTGCCGACCAGATTGTACGCATCTGATCGCTGTCAATGTCGTTGTTACCGGCAGTACCGTAGCTGACACGAAGTTTCAAATCGTCCAACCAGCTACGTGTGCTTTCCATAAAGTTTTCCGAAGAGATGCGCCATGCAACGGCTGCTGAGGGGAAGAAGCCCCAGCGATTGTCTTTTGCAAACTTGGAAGAACCATCGGCACGGAACGTGGCTGATACGAGGTACTTGCTTTGATAGTCATAATTGACACGTCCGAAGTAAGAGAGGAGTACATCATCGGCATTGATGAACTTGTTGGTGCTGTAAGCTGTTCCTTGGCTGCTCAATGTGAAAGCCTGGCTGGATGTGAATTGCGTAGGATAGTAGCGCACTTCGTCTGTATCGGTATTGCTTTTCACCTTGATAAGCTCTTGTCCTACCAACAGGTTCAGATGATGGTCTTCGCTTTTGATCAACTTCTTAAAGTCGTAGCTCAGTGTATTTGCGTTGCGGAATGTTTCACGACCATTTTCAGTAAAGACAACAATGGGCTGATTGTTTCCGTTTACGCGGGCGTTATAGGTCGAAATACCATAAAAACGTTTATCGTCGTTTGTATAGTATTGTAGACCGAATTCAGTCTTGAACTTCAGGTTGTCAATGATTTCCCAAGTGAAACTTCCGTTGTAGTCGAATGTCCGGCGGTCTTGCAGACGGTCATTGTCATACACCGAAGTCAGAGGCTGGGTCAGGTTCATGTCCGGGTCGTATCCTTCGCTTAAGCTTGCATAATTGAACGGTGAGAAAACCATCACATTCTTCATACGCGAGTCGGCAGTCGAAACTTCTGTCTTCGATTCGTTGGCACCGGCTCCACTGATGTGGGTATCGGAGTAGCGGGCTGAAAAGTCGAGGCTAACTCTCTTCACCGGTTTGTAGTTCAGCTTCAGGCTCAGGTTGTCTCGTTTGTAACTTGAACCCAACATGATGGCTTTATCGTCCATATGTGCATAGTTGAACGTAAATTTCATCTTGTCGCTACCGCCACTGATGCTGAGGTTGTGGTTGAAAGTATGTCCTGTACGGCCGAATACCTGGTCTTGCCAGTTATTTTCGGGCACGTTCTGGTACAAGTCGATGTCCTGATAGTTACCAAAGATATCGGTATAGGTTGAAGGATTGATCTGGTCAGGTTTTCCGCTTTTCAGCATGGCAAATTCGTATTGCCATTTAGCATAGTCGGCACTGCTTAGGGTGTTGAGCTGCTTGGCCATTTTCTTCCAGCTATAGTAAGCATTGTAGTTGACGCTGACTTTGCCTTCCTTGCCCGACTTAGTAGTTACCAGAATTACACCGTTGGCACCACGCGAACCGTAGATGGCGGTCGAAGAAGCGTCCTTCAGTACGGTGATGTCTTCGATGTCGGAGGCGGGGATGTCAGAGATGGATTCCACGGGGAAGCCGTCAACGATGAACAGAGGTGTGTTGTCACCGGTGATGGAGCCGCCGCCACGTACACGGATCTTCATTTCGGCATCGGGTGAACCTTCTGTTGTGGTGATCTGCACACCGGCCATTTTACCGGTCAGGGCTTCGGTGGCCGAGGCAACGGGTACTGCTGCCAGTACATCGGAGCTGACGGTAGCTACCGAACCGGTCAGGTCTTTCTTCTTTACCGAACCGTAACCGATGACCACTACTTCTTCCAGTGCCTGGGCGTCGTCGGACATTACTACCTGAATCTTTGTTTGTCCTTTCAGGGGGATTTCCTGCGTTGTCATTCCTACATACGAGAATACCAACGTTGCGTTGGAGGGGACAGAAAGGGTGAACTTGCCGTCGATGTCGGTGATGGTACCGTTGCCGGTGTTCCCTTTCTCAACTACGGAAGCTCCGATCACGGTTTCTCCCGTCTTGTCTTTCACTGTACCAGTTACGGTCACATTCTGCGCGGATACGCTGAGCGATATCAGGGTTACTAATAAGGATAGTAACACGGCGCGCATGTTTTTCATCTTGTTAGACTTGTTTTGCATGGTTATAAATTAAATTATGTTTTATTCCAGAAGCGTGTTTGAACACACTGTTAATTCCTTATTGCAAATGTATATGGATGTAAAAAATAGAATGTGCAAAAATTGTTTTTAGGTTGGTACTTTTTGTTATTCTTCCATTTTTTACGGTGCCTGAAGGGCGGTGGCAGGAGTTGTACGGCACGGAGCTGACAATCTGCCTGCCCGTCTGTTACCAGCCGTCCTGTTATTGGCCTGAAATGCCTGTTTCGGCAATGTGGCTGACCAATTCATTCAGGTAGACTTCCAGGTTGGTGTACTGGGAACTCAGGTTGTAGGCACTGCCGTCGGCTGCATCGGGGTTCAAGCCGTGCGCTTTCTCCCATTCGTCGGGCATGCCGTCGCCGTCGCTGTCTTTGGGGGCATCGGCTGATTGGTATTCGGGCCATCCGCCTACGTCGGCAGGCTGGTCGATCATGCCGTTGGTGCTACCATTCGAACCTTCGTAGGTATAGGTGCCCTGGCGTACTTCTTCGACGATGCGGGCATCGCAGGCATCGCGCTTCAGCGAGGCACCGGCCAGGCGAAGAACCGATTCGTAGGCTTCGGCAGTCGGTTGCAGCGAGGTGTGCTCGGCTATGTTGAAGGAGCTTTTAGCCAGTACGTCGTCCTTGGAGGCAAAATCGTTTTTCAGGATGAGGCCTGCGGTGTTGTCGGCGTTGACTTTGGCCATGGCGGTACGTTGCTTGTCGCTTAGCTTGGAGCAGGTGGCATCCATGTAGTTGCCGTCGAAGTAGAAGTGGCCGTACACACCTTTGACATTGGCGTTTGTGCCGTCGTCGGCATAGGCAGTGAACAGACGGTTGTACGAGCTCTTGGTGGCCGTATAGGGTCCCGGCTTGTAGTAGTTGTTCAGGAAGTTGTACGAGCCGCCCTCTCCGGCATAGGCACCTTCGCTGCCGTAGTTGTAGATGACGTTGTTGAAGAGTTCTACTTTCTCCTCGTCGGGCTTGCCGGTGTAGCGGCTGCCGCAGAGGCGGGGCGTGCGGTTGGTGTGGTGGGCCAGCAGATTGTGATGGAACGAGGCGGGTTGTCCTCCCCAGATGCCGCCGTAGCCGTGTGCGCCTTTCTCGTGTATGGAGTTGGCCAGACTTTCGCTGATGATGCACCATTGCAGGGTCAGGTTACTGTTGTCGTAGAACGTGCCACACTCGTCGGTACTCCAGCTCAGCGAACAGTGGTCGATGATGATGTTGCGGTGCGACTGATAGGCATTCATGGCATCGTCGCCTTTTTGCACGATGTCGGCTCCCATACGCGAGCGGATAAAGCGGACGATGACGTTGTCGGCCTGTATATTGAACGTATAGTTCTTCAGGCAGATGCCGTCGCCCGGTGCGGTCTGTCCGGCGATGGTCAGGTCGCCGTTGCGCACCTTGAGCGGCTGTTGCAGCTCGATGATGCCGCTGACGGCAAAGACGATGGTGCGGGCTCCTTTCTGGTTGATGGCCCAGCGCAGGGTGCCTTGCGAGCTGTCGTCCTTGAGTGACGTTACGGTGTAAACGGTTCCGCCTGCCCCTCCGGTGGTGTATTTGCCTGCTCCGTCTGCACCGGGAAAGGCCGGGATGGTGGAGCGGTCGGGCGTGGGATAGGTGGTCAGTGTTTCCTCGTCGGAAGGGGGCTCCGGAGTTGTCTCGGGGCTGTTTCCGTCGGAGCATCCCAGGCTGAGCGAGGGAAGTGAAGCGATGATGGCGGCCAGTGTGAATGCGGCCACTTTGGAGTTTATCTTGCTCATATTGCAGTTTTAATGGATTGTATGGTTTGTGCAGCAGGAGGCAGACTGGTGGTCTGTCTCTGCGGCGGTTACTGTCTGTTGTTACGCGCCGTTATCGGCGGGTTTTACATCTTGACGGGCATGGCTTTCGGGCCGGGGTTCTGATAAGTCTGGCCGTCGACGCGGATGTCTTGTGCATTCTTTATCTGCATGGCCTCGCCCGGTGTGCCGATGTGTACGTTCTCCAGGGTGACGTTGCGCGCCTGGCTGATGACGATGCCTTGCTTGGCGTCGCTGATGGTGACGTTGCTGATGGTGACGTTATCGATAGGCATCTCGGGCAGTCCGTTGAAGAACATGGCACGGCCGGCCCCCTTACAGGTGACGTTGGAGATGTGGATGTTGCGGAAAGCGGGTGTTTCTTCCGTTACGGGCGGTATTTCGGCCTTCATGCGTCCCTGCAGGTCGTCTTCGCTCTCCTCGCCGGCTGCCTTGCCGCCGTAGAAGAGGTCGAACAGCAGTGGTTCGTAGGGGATGTCAATCATCTGGATGCGGTCGATGTAGATGCCTTCTACCACTCCGCCGCGTCCGCGGGTACTCTTAAACCGCAGACCTACATCGGTGCCGAGGAAGGTACAGTCGGCCACGTAGATGTTCTTCACGCCACCCGACATTTCGCTGCCCACCACGAAGCCTCCATGTCCGTGCAGGACGATGTTGTTGCGTACGATGACGTTCTGGCAGGGTTCGCCACGCTTTCTTCCATCCTCGTCCTTGCCCGACTTGATGCAGATGGCATCGTCGCCCGCGTCGAAGATACAGTTGGTGATGGCGGCGTTGGTGCACGACTCCAGGTCGAGGGCGTCGCCGTTCTGCGAGTACCAGGGGTTGAATACTTTCACGTTGTCGATGGTGATGTGCTCGCACGACAGCGGATGCAAGCACCAGCTGGGCGAGTTCTTGAAGGTGACGCCTTCGAGCAGCACCTTTTTACACTTGGCGATGCTGAGCAGTACGGGGCGCAGCCAGGGGCGTATTTCGTTCCACTCTTCGTCGGTCTCGATGCCTTCGGGATTGTTGAACTCCTTGCAGGCCTGCGCACCTTTCAGCGAGCCGGGGGTGGGGTACCAGATGTCATTGTCGACCACGCCGCCCGACTGGACGAGTGCTTTCCACTGCGAGGCGGTCAGCTTGCCTTTCTTGACGGGGCGCCAGCTGTCGCCCGAGCCGTCGAATACACCGTCGCCGGTGATGGCGATGTTCTCGGCGTTGCGTGCCGAGATGGGCGACTGGCAACGGCGGGTGTTCAGTCCTTCGAACGAGGTTTCGATGATGGGATAGGCCTCGAAGTCGTCGGTGAACAGGACGAGGGCGTTCTTTTCGGTATGCAGATTAACGTTGCTCAGCAGTTCGATGGGGCCTGTGAGCCAGATTCCTTCGGGGATGATGACCGTTCCGCCACCTTTCTGACTGACAGAGCGGATGGCGTCGTTGATGGCACGGGTGTTCAGGGTGATGCCGTCGTTCTTGGCACCGAACTCGGTGATGTTGGCCTGGAAGTCGGGGAAGCTGGGACGTTCCACACGGGGCATCTCGAAGGGCAGGCCTTCGTAGATATCGGCGACGGGACTTGCCGGTGTTGCCGACTTGGAGGTGCTGCTACATGCACTGCCTGTCAGCAGCAGGGCCGTAAGGGCTGAAAGCGAAAACAACTTTCTCAGGAAGCCGGAGGGCTTTTGCGAAAGGGAAGATGTCTGGTAATTCATGGTCATATCGATTGTACTAAAAGGTTATACTTTTTCGGGGCAGTGCTTCCGGCGATGGGGTGGAAGTGCTGCTGTTGACAAAAGTACCGATCTTTCCCTAAACCGATGTGCAGAAATTGTCTGTTTTGGTGTATTTTTTGGCTAATCACCGATGGGGAGGGGCGTAGCGTGCTGTTTGCCGTGTTGCTGCCGGTTGGCGGCCGGAAAGGTGGGTGGAAAAGAAAGCAGCCGCCTTCTTCAGAAAAGTGAGGCGGCTGCCGGTATCATTTGTTTGCTATTTTCAGTATGTCGGATGCCTGGTCGACGATGTAGGCGGGGTTGAGCGCTTCCAGTTCGGTACGCGGGCGGAAGCCCCAGGTGACGCCACAGGCCGTGACGCGGGCGTTGAGGGCGGTCTGCATGTCGACAGCCGAGTCGCCTACGTAGAGCACGTCTTCGGGCTGCACACCGGTGTCGCGCAGGATGTCGGCTACGATGGTCGGGTCGGGTTTGGTGGCAATGCCTTCGCGCTGGCCGTAGACGGCGGCAAAGCGTATCTGCGGGAAATAGTGGGCAATGAGCTTCGTGGTGGCGGCGTGATACTTGTTCGAGGCCACCGCCAGCAGGGTGTGTTGCGACTGCAGCTGCTCCAGCAGTTCGGTTATGCCGGGGTAGGGGCGACTGCGGTCGGCATTGTGGCAGTCGTAGTAGGGGATGAACTGGGCACGTACCCGCAGGACGTTCTCTTCGGTTTTCTCTCCTTCGGGCAGGGCGCGTTCGAACAGCTTGTTGATGCCGTTGCCCACCATGAACTTGTACGACGCTTCGTCGTGGGTAGGATAGCCCAAAGCGTTAAGGGCGTGGTTGGTACTCTGTGCCAGGTCGGCAATGGTGTTGAGCAGTGTACCGTCGAGGTCGAATATTATCAGTTTCTTCATCTTCACAGGTTTTATTTTCCGGCGGCAAAGGTAACATTTTCCGGTCACATCTGCAATGCGCCTGTCTGCTGCGGGTACGGAAGCCGGTGAGGGTGGTGTATCTGATAAATATTGACAGATGGGGATGCTGACAACCACGGTCGTATACCGAGGGTACCTAAGTATACGACTGAGGGGGTCTAAGTATACGACCAAGGGTACCTCAGTCGTATACTTAGATAGTCAACACATATGCATGTGATTATCAGCAGTTTGTGATTTTATCTGCTGAGGGTTATAATGTTTTACAGAATCCCTGCTTACGGGGTGATGCGGAACCAGTCTACGTCGGCCCATCCTCCGTCGTTGGCCTTGATGGCGGGGCGGGTGCAGAAGGTGCCCACCTTGGCGCCTATCCATTTGCCTTCACGTGCCTGGAAGGTAGTGCCCAGCGGGCTGAATGTCCGGCCGTCGGTGCTGTAGCTGAAGTCGCACGTCACGAGCAGGTCGTGCCCGCCTTCGCTTTGGGCTATCTTCCGGCCGTCGCACCCGAACTTGACGCGCAGGTAGACGGTACTTTCCTTCAGGCCGACCGATGCGTTGACCTGTTCCGGCTGTCCCTTGTCGGCACCGTGGCACACTACTTGCGAGAGGGTCAGTCCGCTGGCCGTGTTTTCAAGCACCAGCGCGGCATAGTCCATACCCATCACTACCAGTCCGGTGCGTTCGCCCTTGTATTGCTTTGTGGGGCTGAAGGTCAGCTTCATCGTAGCGGTGAAGTTGGGGGCAGGCGTCTTCTGAAGCAGCAGGTTGGCTACATCCCACAGGTTTCTGTACTGCGGCACCACGGGGTACGAGTACAAGCGAACAAAGCCGTGGTTGCCTGCATAGTAGGCCCACTTCTCGTTGATGTTGGCATGCCACTGCCATTGGGGTGAAAGGGTATAGCCATCGAACTCATCGCTCTCCTGCGGTGTACAGACGGGATACGTGCGGCCTATGTCGGGTTTGCGGTGCGACAGCACGGGTTCGCCACATCCGTCGCCGTCGGGATCGGTGCCGATGACGGGCCATCCGTCTTTCCACTTCATGGGTTGCAGGTGCACCAAACGTCCGTAAGCACCCACGTCCTGGAAGTGCAGGAACCAGTCCTCGCCAGTCGGGGTGTCCACCCATGCACCCTGGTGTGGCCCGTTGACGGAGGTATTGCCCTGTGCCAGCACGGTCTTGCACTCGTAAGGGCCGTAGACATTCTTCGAGCGTAGCACTACCTGCCAGCCGGTAGGTACGCCTCCGGCGGGATGGAAGATGTAGTAATAGCCGCCTTTCTTGTAGAACTTGGGACCCTCGCACGTCGGATGAGCCTCGTGCCCGTCGAAGACGATGCGCGATGGGGTGACGGCCTGTGTGGCCTCTTCGTTCAGCTGGCAGATGGCGATGACACTTTTCAGCTGGGCACGGCTGCCGGCATAGGCGTGTACCAGGTAGACCTGTCCGTCGTCGTCCCACAGGGGGCAAGGGTCGATGATACCCTGTCCGGCCTTCACCAGTACGGGTTCGGTCCACGGCCCCTGCGGGTCGCGGGCCTTGGTCATAAAGACTCCCTGGTCCGGATCTCCCCAGAAAATGTAGAACTCGCCGTTGTGGTGGCGTATAGCAGGTGCCCATACGCGGTTGCCGTGTTCGGGGCGTTCGGGGGTACTGACAGGAGTGAGGCGGTAAGGAATGGCTGCACCGATGATGCGCCAGTTGACCAGATCGTTGGAATGCAGTATCTGCAAGCCCGGCAGGCAGTTGAAGCTGGAGCTGGTCATGTAGAAGTCATTGCCTACGCGGCAGGCATCAGGGTCGGAATAGTCGGCATAGAGGACGGGGTTCTGATAAGTGCCGTCGCCCCGGTCGGCTACCCATACTTGCGATACGTACTCTTTCTGCTGGGCCGCCATTGGCAGGGCTGCCAGTAAGCCCAGGCTGAATAGTGTTTTTACGATGTTCATGGAAAATAGACTGTTTATGTTTGATGAATGGGCAGCCGGCAGCGTGTGTGCGCCGGTCTGCCTTACGTAAAATTCGGATGTATATCAGGTTCGGATTATGGCAGCAGACGGGTTTCTATGGGATGTTGAAGCCTGTCTTTCCACTCCTGCATGTAGTCGAACCAAGACTCGGCATCGGGGAAACCGAAAGTCTCCTTGCGCGAGGTGAACATGGTGTAGTGGCAGAAGCCCCGTTCGCCGGGAGCCGCCAGCGTATACAGGAAGTTATCTTTGTCCGCCACTTCCTGGCGGACGTATCGCTGGGGAATGCAGGTGGCAATGCCGATGGTCTCTTTGGCGTATTTCACGGTGTCGTTCACGGGCCAGTGGCGTCCCCAGCTTCCCACTAGTCCGTGGTGGTCGCTGTAGGAAACGGTCTCGTTGCCCATGATGTTCTGTACGCCGGTGCAGAACACTTCTTCGTCCAGCGGACGCGAAAAAGAAGTCTCGATGCGCAGGTCGCGGTGTCCGGCATACAGCAGGTAACGGTGGGTCATGTCGAGGCGGCTGCCCTGATACTCCCATCCCTGCACCTCCACCTCGACAACAGCACGCACCGGTCCGCACGCCAGGATGCGCTCCGTGCGATAGGCCACCGGGGTGATGTGGACAGCTTTCTGCCCGTCCCATCCCTTCAGGGCACCGATGCCGCAACTGTTGCCCACCATCAGCACGTCGTCGCCGAAGCCTCGTGCCAGCTGTTCGTCGGTGGGATAGAATTGGCTATCGGTCAGCTCCAGCCTTGGGGTGAACTTTCCGTAAGGGTCGATGGTCTGCTTCTCGTTGAAGTAGATGCGGTAGCCCACCAGTTCCGATTCGAACATGGGGCCATGACCGTATACCATATTATAGAAATTAGTCGTGCCTGGCACGGTGACCGACTGTATCGGGGCGTGTTTCCCCTTCTTGGCGTCGCGTATCAGCAACTGGGCCGATACGCGGGGCGTGTAGGTCTTCTGTGCCGGAGCTGCGGACAAGGTGATGCCGATTTGTCGGGTACTTTGGGCAGGCATGTCGATGACGAAAGCCAGCTCGTCGGCTTTCCGGTCGCCATCCAGGTCGTCCAGTTGGGACGGTATTTCGCGTACGCCGTCTGTCACCGTGGCCGACAGTACGTCGAAGCCGGTTTTCAGGTCGCTCAGTTTTACGACGACCGGTGCGTCTGTCTGTTCGTGCGTCCACGTGTTTCTGACTTCCAGTTGGAAACTGCGGCTTTCCTGGGCAGCCGAGTACAGCGATGTGCCACACAGAAGGCACAGTAGAATCAGTTTTCTTCTTTTCATGGTATCGGATGTATACTGTCAGTTACGGTCTTCCTTTGCCGGGGCATCCTACACTTTGGCCTGTTTTTTCAACGGCTTGCCGGTTGCCCGTCGCATGGAATCCTGTTACAAAAGTATCATTATCTGCACAGTTTTAGGTGGATAAATTGAAGTTTTAGGTGGATTTTTTGTCTTTTGGTGCTTTCTTTCAATAATTTTCGTCAGACTTACAGATAAACTTCCTATCTTTGTGCCCTCAATTTAATTAATGTAAGTATGAGTTACAATTTGTTGAAAGGAAAAAGAGGCATTATCTTCGGTGCTCTGAATGAGCAGTCCATTGCCTGGAAAGTAGCAGAAAAAGCAGTAGAAGAAGGTGCTGTTATTACGTTGTCGAACACTCCTGTTGCCGTGCGCATGGGCGAAGTGTCTGCACTGGCCGAGAAGCTGCACTGCGAAGTGATTCCCGCCGATGCCACGAACGTGGAAGATCTGGAAAATGTTTTCAAACGTTCGATGGAAGTATTGGGCGGTCAGATTGATTTTGTGCTGCATTCTATCGGTATGTCTCCCAATGTGCGTAAAAAACGTACGTACGACGACCTGGACTACGACATGTTGAGCAAGACGCTGGATATCTCAGCCGTCTCTTTCCATAAAATGATTCAGGCAGCCAAGAAGATGAATGCCATAGCCGAATACGGTTCGATTCTGGCATTGAGCTACGTGGCTGCACAGCGTACATTCTACGGCTACAACGACATGGCCGACGCCAAGGCTCTGTTGGAGTCTATCGCCCGCAGCTTCGGCTACATCTACGGTCGCGAGCATCATGTACGTATCAATACCATCTCGCAGTCGCCTACCATGACTACAGCCGGTTCGGGTGTGAAGGGTATGGACAAACTGTTCGACTTTGCCAACCGCATGTCTCCGCTGGGCAACGCTTCAGCCGAAGAATGTGCCGACTATTGTATTGTCATGTTCTCCGACCTGACCCGCAAGGTGACCATGCAGAACCTGTATCACGACGGAGGTTTCTCCAGCGTAGGTATGAGTCTGCGCGCCATGGCTACCTATGAGAAGGGCCTGGATGAGTATAAGGACGCAAACGGAAATATCATCTACGGCTAAACGCCGGATGCTTGATAACGAGGGTGTGTCAGTGCGGGCGATGGCCGGTGGCCGGTGTCCGTCCCGACACAGCCTCTTTTCTTATTTTTATTTGTTATTTCAGTTCAATCGGAATGGATACAGCACTTTATCTTTTGCCCGTCACGCTGGGCGATACGCCGGTCGAGGCCGTGTTGCCTGCCTATAATAAGGAGATTATCTTGCAGATACGCCACTTTATTGTCGAAGACGTGCGTTCGGCACGCCGTTTTCTTAAAAAGGTAGATAAGGGTATCGATATCGATTCGCTGACATTCTATCCGCTGAACAAGCATACATCGCCCGAAGCCATATCGGGTTATCTGAAACCACTTGCCGAAGGGCAGTCCATGGGAGTCATTTCCGAAGCCGGTTGTCCGGCTGTGGCCGATCCGGGAGCCGACGTGGTAGCCATTGCCCAGCGCAAGGGGCTGAAGGTGGTTCCGCTGGTAGGGCCTTCCTCCATCATTCTGTCTGTCATGGGCTCCGGATTCAACGGTCAGAGTTTTGCCTTCAACGGCTATCTGCCCATCGAACCCGCCGAGCGGGCTAAAAAGCTGAAAGCTCTGGAGCAGCGGGTATATGCCGAACACCAGACACAGTTGTTCATCGAGACCCCTTACCGGAACAATAAGATGGTTGAGGATATTCTGCACAATTGCCGTCCGCAGACGAAGCTCTGCATCGCAGCCAACATTACCTGCGAAGGCGAGTACATCCGTACACGTACCGTAAGCGAATGGCGCGGCAAGGTGCCCGATCTGTCTAAGATTCCTTGTATTTTTCTCTTGTATAAATAATGCCTTTCAGGTGCTCGTATTCGTATTCGAAGCACTCGCTGAAGTAGTTCATTCCCAGATTCTGCTCTATTTGGGACAGTGTCCATAGCTTGGCTCCCCTGAAATTGCTGTCGCACAAGGCCGAGTCGTCTTCTACATCGAGCAGGAAGAGGTAGACCAGACGGTTGGTCTGATGGTTTTCATAGTGATACTTCAGGTTGAAGCAAAGGTGTTTCTTCCAGGATTCCGGAACGTTCTTCTTAAGAATGCGTTGCACACACTGTTCCAGTGTCTCGCCATATATCAGGTAGTCTTCCATCAACAGATCAGTCTTGTTGGCATCGTAGTTGCTGCATTGCGGACGCGGACGGAGAAACAGCATGCCGTGCGACGCTACGGCTATACGCACTACGGGGACAATGAAGTCGCGCCGGCGGTTGACTACATTGGCTGCCTGTATTTTTCCAGTTACGTCGCCCCGTATGTTGACAATGGGGAGGAAAATAGTATGCTGCATCATTCTGTTGAAATAGAGGATGCCGAACTGGTTGAACAGCATACCGGCTATGAACACGGCCGGAGGAGTGATGTGTAGCAGGAAGAACCCTGTGGCACTGTGGGCCGGACTGTTTAGCAGATAAGCGGCAAACAGACCAAGAAAATGCAGAAAACCGAAAAGCAGAATGACTCTGGAGGATACGATGGCGGCCTCGGCTCCTTGCGCATAAAACTGTTTGCAACATTCTGACGACTTGCATTGATAACGCCTCAGGAAACGTTTGCGGTTCAGAAATATGAGGAAAGGAACTAGCAGGCAGCATCCTTCGATCATGAGTGGGAATAAAAGGTCGGAACAATAGTCGGCAGTAAAAATACCGATAACGGCCAACAGTGTCAGCATGGTTGTAGTAGCATATAATATGATTTGAGGAATATACGCTCCCTTCCGGAAATAGCTGTGCAGACTGGCAGCTATTCCCATTGCAGCACCGGCGTATACCGATATGTCCTGTGAGGCGAAGCCGCTGAGCAATATGGCTATAACGGCTGGAAGAAATCCTACGGACATGTTGAACTTGGATGATAAGACTCTTTGTTGACCCATAACTCGTATGATTCTGCTTTTTACGTATAACACAAGCAAAGGGACAATTGTTTTTTCTTTTTCTCTGTTTAGACTGCATCAAAGTAATTTTTCATAAGAAGAAACTCGTTCTTTTTAGGATATTGTAATATATGGATGCTGGTGAGTATCTTTTCTCTATTGTTTTGGGTGCGTGTTGCTGTATAGGCTTATCGTTATTACCGATAGATTCTATCGAAAATATGAGTTTTTCAGATATATTCCTTTTTTGTTTTATGGTTTACTTTTGCTGCATCAAAACTTGAAAAGAGGAGGACATAATATGAAAGCCATGCTTCGCACACCTATAGCTACGGATAGCCGTAAGAGATTCCGGACCATACGAAACTGTATGTTTCTGTCCGGTTTGTCTGTCTTTGCACAATTGTATCTTTTTCAGCCGATGCTCTCCGAGTTGTGTGTGTTCTTCCATACCGATCTTGCCAACAGCAGTCTTGCGGTGTCAGCTTCTACGTTAGGGATGGCTGTTGGTTTGTTTTTGTTTGCTTTTAAGGCGGATGACTTTGTACGTGAGCGGCTGATGGGAATCGGATTACTGGTTTCTGCCGTTCTGACTTTGGCATCTGCCTTTATTACCGTATTCCCCTTGCTGCTTGTTGTCGGTTTTCTGAAAGGCATGGCTTTGTCTGCTGTGTCGGCTGTGGCTTTGGCCTATCTGACGGACGAGGTGGACAAACCGATGATAGGACTGGCAATCAGCCTATATTTAAGTGGTAATACCATTGGGGGCATGTCCGGGCGTGTGGCAGGAACTCTTCTGTCCGGATGGGTTGGGTGGCAGTATGCAGTGGCTGTGATTGGCGGAGTAAGTTTGGTATTAGGGTATTTCTTTATCCGCAAGATTCCCGCATCCGGTCATTCGACAGTAGTTCCTGTATCCTTTAAAGAGAAAATCAGGCAAATGAAGTCTTTGCTGCTTCATCCGCAACTCATCTGCATGTATTTAGTTGCTGCATTGTCGATGGGTACATTTGTCAGTGTGTACAATTATTTGTCGGTTTTGCTTGTTTCACCTGCATTCGGGCTTTCGCACGAGGTGGTGGCCATGATATTTATGATGTATACGGCAGGGGTAGCCGGTTCACTCGTTACCGGCCGTTTGTCCGACAGGTACAATCCGGGGATGTTGTTGCAATGGGCACTCTTGCTGATGTGTGTAGGGCTTGTACTGCTGTTGGTGATGCACCTGGGCGTGCTGATCCTGGGATTAGGACTGTTTACGTTTGCTTTTTTCGGTACTCATACGATGGCTAGCCGTATAGTATCGGCTCATGCTGCTTTTGCCAAAAGCACTGCTACCAGCATTTACTGGCTGTTCTATTATGCAGGTTCCAGTCTGATTGGTTCGCTGACGGGTATCGTATTTGCCCGATATGGATGGAACCTGTTTGTCGAATTGTTGCTGGTGCTGACTGTCATGGCATTGGCCGTTGCCGTTGTTCCGGTTGCACACGTGTGGTATTCACGATTTCGCGTACAAGTAGCCCGCAATTAATAATTCTGTATATGATTAATCGTTTGAGAGACCGATTGTTTATTACCAATTTTAATTTAAAATGAGTCTTATGCAAGAGCAGGCCTCTTATGGATAATCATCGTTTCTTCATAGCCAATATCTGTTTTTCGGCATGATAAGACGAACGTACCAGCGGAGCGCTTTCTACCTGCGTAAATCCTTTATCCAGTCCTGTCTTTTTGTATGCGGCAAATTGCGCCGGTGTGACGTATTCGGCCACCGGATAATGTTTATGGCTGGGTTGCAGGTATTGGCCGATGGTAAGGATATGGCATCCGATGCGGCGTAGGTCGTCCATCAGTTCTTCTACTTCTTGCGGTGTCTCTCCCAAACCGACCATGATACCCGATTTGGTAGTAATGCCGCTTTCAGCTATCTGATGCAATACCTTCAGGCTCGTGTCATAACGTGCTGCACTGCGTACCAGCGGACTGATACGCCGTACCGTTTCCATGTTGTGCGAGATGATGTCGGGCTGGGCTTCTATGACCTGTTCTACCAGCTCTCTTCGTCCCTGGAAGTCAGGAATCAGCACCTCAATGGTTGTCTCCGGATTCTGTCGCCTGATTTCCCGAATGGTTTTTGCCCAATGAGCAGCTCCAAGGTCGGGCAGGTCATCACGGTCTACCGAGGTGACAACTGCGTGCGACAGTTTCATCAGCGAAACAGATTCGGCTACGTGTGTCGGCTCACCTGGGTCAAGGGGCAGAGGCTTCCCGGTCAGCGTATTGCAGAATTTACAGCTTCGGGTACAGATGTCGCCGCCTATCATAAAAGTGGCAGTCCCTTTTCCCCAGCATTCGCCCATATTGGGACAACGGCCGCTACTGCAGATGGTGTGCAAGCAGTGGGATTCTACAATACGTTTGGTTTCGGTGTAGCGTTCGTTGGCACCGATATTTATTTTCAGCCATTCGGGCTTGCGTACTCTTTCCATTTCGATGATTAAGATTGATGATAGATAATGGAGAATGATTCATTCTCCATTAATCTTAAAGGTTATTTTTGAAGAAATTAGTCAGTTTGGTGTACAGGTGCAGACGTGTATTACCGCCGAAAATACTGTGGTTCCGGTTGGTGTAGATTTGCATGTCAAACTGCTTGCCCAGCTGAACCAGCTGTTCGGCATATTCAGCACAGTTCTGGTAGTGTACGTTGTCATCGGCCATACCATGTACCAGCAACAGGTTTCCGCTCAGTTTGTCGGCACGTGTAATGGCCGAAGAGGCTTTGTAACCTTCTCCATTTTCTTTGGGAGTACGCATGAAACGTTCGCCGTAGATGGTATCATAATAGTTCCAGTCGGTGACGGCTGCTACTGCTACACCCGCTTTGAACACCGGTCTGCCTTCGCTCATGCTCATCAGTGTCATGTAGCCTCCGAAGCTCCATCCCCAGATGCCGATACGATTCTTGTCTACATACGGCAGCGTACCCAGATAGAGGGCTGTTTCCACCTGGTCGCGAGCTTCCTTTACACCTAAGTTCAGGTAAGTACATTTGGCAAATTCAGCACCGCGTCCGCCAGTGCCACGTCCGTCTACACAAACTACGATGTATCCTTGCGAAGCCATATAGTTCTCCCAGCTGATGTTGAAGGCATCCTTCACCTCTTGCGATCCAGGGCCGCTGTATTGGTATTGAATGACAGGATACTTCGTGGAAGCTGAGAAATTGGCGGGTTTCAGCATCCAGCCATTCAGTTTCACTCCTTCCGAAGTCTGGAAAGTGAAGAATTCCTTCTGTGGCATCTGGCAGGCTACCAGTTTCTTCTTCAGCGAAGCATTGTCTACCAGGGTGGTCAGTACTTTTCCTGTATTGTCGTTCAAAGTGATTACGGTAGGAGTATTGGCATTCGAATAGCGGTTCATGAAGTATTTCATGTCCGTACTGAATTGTGCACTATTGGTTCCTTCTTTAGTAGACAGCTTGATCTTCTTGCCCTTACGGTCTATTTTGTAGACTGCTGTACGCATCGGACTTTCTTCATTGCTTGTGAAATAGAAGGCTCCCTCTTCGGGTGCATAACCTAAGAATTCTTTTACTTCATATTGTCCGTCAGTCACCTGTTTTACCAGATTACCTCCCATACTGTACCAATATAGGTGGTTGAAGCCGCTGCGTTCGCTGACAAAGCTGAAGTGTTCGGGGTAGAAAACAATATTGTCGAATACGCTTTCGTTGATATAGGTATCACTTTCGTCGCGCAAAGCCAGTTTACAGACCGTACTGCGCGGATCGCCGAAGTACAGGTCAAGACGGTTCTGGTGACGGTTCAGTGTCATGATGGCCAGTTTGTTCGGGTCTTGTGTGAAGCGGATGCGGGGAATGTATCCATCTTCGTCCAATGGAACCTGCATCTTACGGGTTACTTTCGTCTTGATGTCGAAAGTGTGTACGCTTACTTTCGAGTTAGCTTCGCCTGTCTTGGGATATTTGTAGGTGTATTCACCCGGATATTTCTCGAAAGCACTGATGTGCGGAGCCTGTCCGGCAAAGAGGGGGAAAGAGTAGGAGGGTACCTGGCTTTCATCGAAGCGGATAAAAGCCAACATTTTGCTGTCGGCACTGAATTCCAATGCACAGTTGAAGGCAAACTCCTCTTCATAAACCCAGTCGGGGATACCGTTCAGTATTTCGTTGCGTTTGCCGTCCTTTGTCACCTGGCTTTCGCTGTTGCCGAAGTAACGTTTCACGAGGAAGATGTTGTTGTCGCGCACAAAGGCTACCATACTTCCGTCCGGCGAGAATACGGGTACTTGTTGCGGTCCTCCGTCCGAAAGACGTTCTACAACGTTGTTGATTTTACCGTCGATGTTGCGTTTCAGACTGTACAGATAGTGTACGGCTGTGTACGAACGGCGATATATGGGAGTCGTTTCTGTAGCAATGAGCAGCATGCTTCCGTCTGGCGAGAAGCTGTAACTGTCGAATGTCTTGAACGGACACTCACGTGCAGTTGTTGCGTCAAACAGTACTTCTACCTGTTTGCCGGTTTTAAAGGAGTATTTGATGATTTGTGTCCGATCAGCATTCATCTGCGAGTAGTGTTCGCCATCACCCGGGATGGGGATAACGCCATAAATATTTTCGGCGCGATATTGTCCGGACACGATATCTTTTAGTTCGATATTTGTTTGGCCGTTTTGGGCAAAGCCTGTCAATGTGAGCAGGCAGAGGAGAAATACGATACTTATTTGTCTCATGATAGTTTTCCTTTAGGGTTGACAAGGGCAAAGGTACACATTCTTGGCCGAAAAGCAAGCCGCAAAGCTCCTTTTTGGCAAAGATGCCGTTTTGAAGTGTTATCTCCTGTTGAATATTTATGGGATGGAATACGTAAATTCTATCAATGATGATATTTTTTTCTTTTAATTTGAGTCTATATCAAAATTTGTGGAATAACTACAAACCTTCTACTTCCTGGAGAGATAAACCTGTGGCTTGACAAATAGCTTCTGTGTTTAATCCCAGTTTTTTCAGGTTACGTGCTATTTCCAGTTGTTTTATTCTTTCACCTTCAATCCTTCCTTCAGCTCGTCCTTCAGCTCGTCCTTCAGCTCGTCCTTCAGCTCTTCCTTCAGCTCTTCCCTCTTCTCTTTCTGTAAAAATATTATCTCGTAAAATGACAATGTTGTCCAGATGGCGATAATAAGCATCCAGTTCTGTTTTGGTCATACGATCCAGTTTCAATCTTTCTTTGACTTCTTCCAATCCGGGTGCAGAGGCACCTTCAGGCACATCTCCTGTATTCAGATAGTAAATCCATTCTTCTAATGGCGTTTTGGCTACACGGTTGAAGTCATTAACTTTTAAAATATAGTATTCTGGATACAGCTGACTGACTTCGTTCACTTTGAAAGTCTGTTTCTGGAACGGACTTAGTTTCAGTAATTCACCATTATGTATCCCTCTGAATTCAGTTTTTCCGTGATATACTATATCTGTTCCGTGGCCTAATGTGAAATATACAATGTTTACACTGTATACTTTGCGCACTTTGTAACAGTTGCTTTTTGATGTGATGTAATTATATAAACATTGGGAAATATCGAAAATAGTCCTTTCAAAATACGCGTATTCATTATGGTTTTGTATTTCAATCCAAAAAGTTTCCTGCTTTTCGTTAGTTACAATCATATTGGCGAAACTGAATTTATCCTGAGAATCCTCTATAGAATTTTCCATCAGCTTTTGTATGGTAATACGTTCACCCAACAGTGTGGTAAGCAGCCCTTCTAGTACTCCGAAATTCACTTTATTGCGTAACAGGCGTTTCATAGCCCAGTCAAAACGGATATATTTGCTTTGTGCCATATGAGGTCGTTTTTTTAATAGGTTGGATCCGGTTGCGAATAAAATGAAAATCAGCGTAAAAAGCAAACTATACGGCCTGTGTCCGCATGGCTTGCTTTTAGATTATAGATTTTCCGTTTCTTCGGGTGTGAGTCCCGTTACTTGGCAGATGGATGCTACGTCCAGTCCCAGCGCTTTCAAGTTACGAGCTATTTCCCGTTGCTTCAGCTCTTCCTTCAGCTCTTCCTTCAGCAAGCCCTTTTTTCAATGCATCGCTTATCAGCGTCTTTTCCACTCTTACGCCGTCCCAGAATTTGTCATATCCTTCCAACTGCGCGTCGCTGAAAGCTGACTCTTCAATTTGTTCCACTGCTTTTCTGATTTCTGGGCTTTCCATTAGTTCTGGAGGGATGATGCGTGTCTTTTCGTTGATTTCGGTGAGGTAACGCAGCCACAGCACATGCATTTTCTTCTCACTGAAGGTTTGCGGCTTGAATTTTGGCAGTTCCACAAAGATGAAGCGGAGACCTTCGATGATTTTGTCGGAATGTTCGATATGCACGATGCGATAGTCGTGATAGTAGCCTTCCACGTCGGGCATAAACACGTCGTTCACGAGGTTGAGCGAATAGACGGGTTGCAGCAGTTCATACTTTTCGTTGCTGCCCAATTGACGGACGTATGCCTTGGAGGCATTGAACAGCACCCGGTGCATGAAGGCGGGCGACCACAACATCTGCATTTCGACGATGAATATGCGTCCGCGTTCGTCACGGCAGCGCACATCTACGATGCTGTAATCTCTGAGTGGCGTTTGGGGCATGAGATGAACCGGCAGATATTCTATTTCTGTAATGTATTCGTTCTCCGCTAATGGCAGAAGTGCATTCAGAAAACAGATGGTGAGGTCAGGATGTTTTCCAAATGTTTCTATGAAAGGCCAGTCTGCTTTAGGGTCCAAGTATCTCATGCGGCATGTTTTTATGGTTTCGGTTGCGAAGGTAGTGAAAATCAACGTAAAAAGCAAGCCATACGGTTTGTGACCGCATGGCTTGTCAAACAAAACAAACAATTGCTTATTTCGATAAATAAGCATTTTTCCCGCTCGCTTCGCTAAGCGATATAAGGAAGGGTCCCGCCTCACGGCGGGGATATTATATTATTGTGCTTCTGCATCTATACGGGCAGCCCGGATACGGAGCACTTCCTTTCTGGAGGCAAAGCCACCTTCTCCTTTGTCTCCGTCATATATATTGCCTGTTCCACTGTTGTAATAATGGAATTTCCCATCTGTACCGATGTAGGCTTTGGTGGCGCGGGCATTATTAGAGTTTTCATATGAAGATGTCCATGACCCTTCTCCTGCTGCAGATGACCAATAGTAATTGTTCTGGAATTCGGTATATTCAAGGTAGTAATGACCTAATATACGCTCTAATTGTCGGATACCCGGTAAAAACCATTTGGGATTAGGAACACTTCCGTCTGCATTCCGTTTGTTCTTGATAAAGCAATATCCAGCTGCTGTTTTGGGTTTAGAATTTAAATCCAAGTGATCGTAATAGTATGTTATTGTTGGAAACCAGCCTCCACTACTTTCTTGTCTTGCCTCAACTTCTTGGGCTATTTTTTCTGTAAATTCATATCCATTATAAAAGTTGCTGCTACAATATGGTCCAGAGAGTGTATTAAGTCTTCCAATGATTGTTCCGCTCCCTCCCGTGTAATCCTCCCAGGGTAAGCCGGTATATATCTGATTGTTCGTAAACTCATTGAGCGGGTCACCGTGGCTGAGGTATTCCTCGTATGCCTCTATGTAGAATACTTTTCCTACCATTCCGGCATCAATATCACCTTGGTCGGTGTCAATGTATTTAACTTCCAGCAGCTTGGATTGTTCCAGTACGAGTTCCCTGGTGCCGATTTCTTGGTCATTCTCGTAATAGGTGAGTTTCAGCGTGGCGGTGCGGGTACGCTGGTCACGGGAATCCCCGAGATGCCATACGTCCAGGTTTTCGTCCACATAGAAATAGATACGGTCGCGGGATGCGTCTACCTCTATCGAAGTGTTCCCGGATAGTGTGTTCGTGACCAAATCGGTGGTGAAGTATCTCCGTTTCCCGTTTCCGGCATGCCATTCTTCCCCGGTGGCCATACAATCAGTATTTGGAGCTTCTCCATATTCCATTTGGGTGGCTGTCACTTTTTCCATGCGAACCCAGGAAGCCGTGGTCGGGTCAAGGATTTCCACGGTCATCTTTTGAGTTACCGGGCTGGAGGGATTCTCTTGGAAGAAGTAAATGTCCATCGGCACCACGTTGAAATGGCAGTCCAAGGTACGGTCTTTCAGCATGGAGACGAAGTAGGGGTTGGAAGCACTCACGTTCACGCGAGTGTCAAAGGTAACGTGTTCCGGGTTATTTCCCGCATCGACAATACCTTTGATGGTCACGTTGTTCTTGTATTGCTTGTTTCGGGCCACTTTGAAGTCGTTCGTGTGATTGGCCCCCAAATAAAGGGAGTATATGACATCGTAGGCAGCTCCGTTGTAGGTGATGTATTTCCCGGATAGCTGGAATACCATGGAATTATCCTTGTCGGCCAGTTCTGGTTTGTAACGCTGTTTCTGGTCTTCTGTAAGTCCTTCCGGGTATCCGCCTTCGGGCTCCGTTCTTGCCGGTTCTTGTAGGTTCTCGAAGGTGTAGAATGTGTATTCCAGTTTCCCGTTTTTGTTGTAGATGGTTTGTACGGTGGTCGGGGGGAATGTGAATTCGTTCTTACCCATTCCCGTTTCCGGGTCTAAGTTGGTTTCGGCATTCTCTTGTGTAAACTTGGTGGCGAGAGGCACGTTCAGTACCTTACACCCGGTCACGGAAAGCGAGGGCAGGGTGTTGGTCAGATCCGAACTGCTGGAATTGATTTCTAAGGATACGTCCACCCGTGCCAGCAGGGCTTTCATCGGGATGTCGATACTTTGTTCCTTGTTGCTTGAGGTCAGGTCGACCTCGTCCACCCGCCCGTACATCGGCATGCCGCTCTCGGGTAGTTGGGTGATGGCTCTGTCCTTGAGAGGTTTGTACACGAAGTCGGCGATGTCGTTCCTGTTGTCGATGTTTTCGGGATGAGCTCCTGCCGAACCTCCATGGAATGTCCCTTCCTCGACATTGGCCACGACGATGACGGTGGCTGTCTTGGCTTTATCCGGTTCTTTCCAGCCTTCCCGGTCGATGTTCATGACTGTTTTTCCCCCGGTGATGCTGCGGTATCCCTGGTAGCGATGGTCATCCAAAGCTTCCAGATAATTCCCCTCGTTATCGAAAATAAAGACGTGCAGTGATTTGATTTCCTGTTCTTCGGTTGTTTTGACATCCGTACCTTTGGTCGTGACGGTGTACTGATTCATCAGGCCGGTTGTCGAGATGTTCAAGCTGATTTCATCTTTACTTTGCTGTGCCATGTCCCACTCTTCTTCCTGCTGACAGGCGAAGAGAGTCACAACGCAAAGCAGTCCGTACAAATATAATGCTATATTCTTCATTTCTTTTTGTTTTAGTTATTCAAACGTAATATCACTGTCACCCCCGTCTTCCCACTGGTAGTTGTTGTCCACGATAAAGTTCAACACGAAGGCATTGCCGATGAAGTTCAGCTGTGCCGTATAGATGGTTCCTCCGGCGGGCAGGAAGTTTTCCGGACGGGTGAATCGTTGCGTTTTTCTTTCTCCGCCGAAAGTATACTCTATCACCACTTCAATATTCCCGAAGTAGCCATTCTCCTTTCCGGTTTGGCTGATATTGGAAACGAGCAATAGTGTTCTTTTACCGATTTCTGTTATAGAAGTACCTGCCGGTACGCTTATGTCGGACTCAACCAATGTATAGGTTCCCTGGTAGGTCTCGTTGGGATAGTCATACCCCTTGTCGAAATTTATCACGATGGATTTGTAGAATTCTCCTTGCAATTTCAGCGAATGGACGGTGAGTTCGATACCCGTACCCGGGTCTTCCGGATCTTTGTTGTAGTTATTCACCTGGAAGTTCAGTCCTGCGAGAATATGGTAAAAATTCAGGGGAACAACGCCTTCATTACGTTGTACGTCGATTTCCTGTGCCACCATGGCATCCGGGATTTCGTGCTGGTTCAAATCGTAGCTGATGTCATTGGCGTTGCCTACGGGCATGGTAAACTTGACGCTGGGGGCACCGAAGGTATTCTCGTCTGATAGTATACTGAAGCCGCTTTCTGGGGCAAATGGGTAGTACGCAAAGAAAGAATACAAGTAATTTGTCGGGTCGTACCATTTCACGGGATTTTCGTAAGAACATCCGCTCCCGGAGTAGGTCACTTCTTTCTGGTAGAACAGCGTGGGTTTAATCAGGTTTTTCTTGTTTTCCCAAGGTAAGGCTCCGCTGGATTCCACGAGTGTCGCGTCATCTGGTGCTTTTTGTGCCAGGCAATATCCCAGCACACCAAACGAACTGCCTTCAGGTAATTGGTCTATAGGTCCCACCTTTGTTTCGGCTTCTACGTGTATGGAGGGTGCGCCAAATTCGATGTACTGGTCCGAATAGGATGGCGGCACAGGGATTTCTTCGTTGTTGCAGGCCGTCATGGCAAGGACCAGGGCAGCAAGCGTAAATATGGATTGATTTCTTTTCATAATCTCAGGTCTATTTTCTTATTCTACTGTAATGATGCCACCTGTGGAGTGTCCCCAAGAAGCCACGTTGACGGTAAATATGATGTTATTGCCCTTGAAGGTCAAGGTGTATTTGTAGCTTTGTCCGGCATCCCATTGGTTGATGCTGGTGGGCAGGGTGATTTCTTTAGGCGTCTGTTCTTTACCGTCCAGAGTATAGCTTACCTTGATTTTGAACTCATCGGTCACCGTCTGCGGAATGAGCAGCAAGTCGCCCAGCAAATCGGTGCCGGTAGTGTTGAGTACTTTCGATTCGCTGTTTGTAAAGCTGCCTGTGGTGGTGTCGGTCCATCCGGCAGAACTGTTGTAATTGCCTTTGATAGCCATGCCGCTGAATGTTGCAGATGTTACAGTGCAGTTGCCGCCTTCTACGGTGGCCACGATGTTGACTTTGGCCAATAAATGCTTGAACTCCATCGCTACCGGTTGTGGATTATTGCCGTCACCCGTTGCCGTCGCCGTCATCAAATCAACTGCGTCTTCTCCGAAATTCGAGCAGTCGAAGTTGTTGACCGTAATGAGGCCATCGGCAGTACAGCTACCTATCTTGACAGGATATACCCCATAAAAATTATATTCATACCCCGGAATCCAGTATCGTGTGCCGCCTGTGTAGTCCCAGCTATTGCCCGAACGGCTGACTGTTTCGTTATCGAATACATTATAACTGTTAGTACCATCTTTTCCATACCAACCCCATACGCTGAATTCGCCCATGTCGGCAGACGAATTTACTGCCGCGCGCGTATCGGCCTGTGGCGTGCCGAAGTTGATGGCAAGGGTGGAAGAGGAGGGATCGTCGCCGCTGCCGATGGGCGAGGTGCAGCCTGGCATCAGCAGGGTGGCCAGGCAGAGTAATGAGGTGAGGATATATGTTTGTTTCATTGTCTTTGGTTACGGAGTTTGTACGATTTTTTATTTCATAGTCGTTGGAATGGTCATTTCAACGTCGTTGGAACGGGCGCTCGATAGGGTTTCGAACGGTCGTTCGAAAGGGTGTCGACCGATCGCTCGAAGAGCTTTCGAGCGTTCGCTCCAACGGGTGTGAAGGGGTGCGGGGTCAGCCCAGCGGGTCTTCGCCGTCGTCACCGCCGCCTCCTTGTCCGCCTTGGCTGCCGCCTCCACCTTCGGGCACTTCGCCGATGGTGATGGGGCGGGGCAGGGTGAAGGTGCGTGGCTCCTTCGTCTGGTAGCTACCTGCGTATTGGGTGGTGACGCTCACTGTCCATTCGCCTTCGGTGACGCCGGCGGGCAGCACGAACTGGAGCTTCTTGGGCGTGTTGGGCGAGATTTTGGCGGCGGGGATGAAGAACTTGGTCGATGGCTCCGTCACGGAGGTCAGGGTGACGCCCACCGAGGGGTCGGTACCTATTACTTTCAGCCCGTTTCCGGTGATGACGGCCATGCCTCCGGCTTCCATGGGCAGGGGCACGCGGGTGACGGCGCCGCCCGCTGCGGACTGTTCGTTGAAGAAGGCGCTGGTCATGCCGGCGATGTAGGGACCTGTGGCAGCGGGCTGCAGGAACAGTTGCAGCTTGGCTTGGCCGATGGCTTCGGTCATGGCACTACCCTGACGGAAGGAGGCGTAGACGCGGATTTTTTCGCGGTCGACGGGTTGCGACAGTTCGTGCTCCATCACTACGCCGCTGGCCATGGGCTGTGCGTAGCATAAGGGGGTGGAGACGCAGAAACCGCTGGCTACGGCCTGTGCCATCACTTCCATGCCCACTTGCAGGGCGGCGCGTATCTTGACGGTTTCTTCGCCCAGGCGTTCGGCGGTGACGCGGGCTATGTCGTCCAGTGTCAGGGGTGTGCTTTGCGTGTCCACGCGGACAGTGTAGTCGTCGGCCACGTCGGGCGTCAGCGTGTTGGGGTAGGCCTTCAGGTTGAGGTCGAGGGTAAACGGATTTTGTGCCATGGTTCGGTTCTCCTTTCTTTTAATAAGTTTCTAATGCTGTTTGCTTGGGGCTCGATGCCCCTTAGTGCCCGGTCGGGCGGTCAGGCACGGCCGGGCTATGGAATTGATTAGGGTTGATTATTGCTTTGATGGAGTGACATCTTGGTTACCATCATCTTCCCAGCCTTCAACTGCATCTACATTGAACTTGATAACTTTCTGATTCAAAGTAGGATCAATAGTGCTACCGTTGATTTCAACAGTATAGTTGTACATATAACCGGGAGCCCATGCAGTAGTAGCTGATGATCCTGTTCCGGTGTAACTTAGCGATCCTTTAAATGTACCTTTTGCTATTTCTCCTGCAGCATCAGAGAATGCAGCATCAAAAGTAACTTCCAGTGCGGCGTTACTTTGTGGAATAACAAACAATTCAACGCTGTGTGTACTACCGTCTGGATTTACGGCCTGTGCAATATCAGACAATGTTCCAAAATCATAATCGCCAGTAGAAGTGCTCTCTGTCCAGTCAATTGTATTTCCGCCAACATTATATGTATATTTACCCGTAGCTGTCTTGATGGCGTTGACTTTTATATTAGAGATAGCCATCGTATAATCATAAGAATCTGTATTAGTGAAAGTAAATTTCACTCGCGACAACATGTGATAAAACGAAAGGTTTACATCTTCATTTTTAGTAGCATCGGCGTTACTTGTTATTTCAGTAGGAATGGCTGCTATCAAATCGTTGCTACCAACTGTATAACCTGTAAGTGTCAGCGCTTGTGCTGCCGGAGTGAAAGAGGCATTCGCAAATTTGTTTCCACCATCGGAATAAGCTGCAAATCGATATGCTTGGCTGGTTTGCCAATAAGCAGTTAATTCTGGGGTCCATTCACTATTATCACCTACATTTCCACCATTAACAGCTACATTGGTGTACACAGGTGTCCATGTACCTGTTCCATAGTTTCCAAAGACAAAGAATTTATTCAGGTTATCTTTGTTCAATTCTGTCACAGCTTTCGTTGTATTGCCTACAAACGAGCTGAACCCGATGGCGCGGTTCTCGGCCACCTCCATTACTTCGTTGTTCGTACAGCTTGTCAGGGCTGCTACAGCCACTCCAAGCAGAAATAGACTTTTCTTCATACTTTAAAGAATTTAGTTAAACAATTATTTTATAACACAATCATTTCGCAATGTCTCCCTATTCTTCACCTTCCTCCTCTTCGCACACTTCTCCCCTCTCCTTGGGAGAGGGGTCGGGGGTGAGGCCTTACCCTATCGGCAGCGGTATGTCTATCTGGTCGCCCCATCCGTCTACGTCTACGTCGAAGCCTCCGGAACCTTCGGTGCCGTCTTCATCGGACACCACGATGCCGTCCACGCTGATTACTCCGCCGCGCGGCTGTCCGTTCACCTGGTCGGTGACGTCGAACTCGTAGCTCAGTATTTTGCCGTTTTGCAGGCGTACTTCCAGATTGAGCAGGTAGTGGGCCGAGGAGCCGTCGGCGCGGGTATAGTGGTCGCCCGGGTAGTTGGGCACGCCGAAGCTTTGCATCTGTGTTTCTACGCCCCAGTCGGTCAGCACGCAGTCGAAGAGGACGGTCGCTGCCTGGTCGCCCGTGTGTCCGTCGCTCAGGTAGACGCTTTCGGCCATACCGGCCAGTGCGCCGCGTGCCAGTGCTACATACTGCAATCCTTTGTCGAACTTATACCTTATATAATATGTATAGGTCAGCGGGTGCATCACTACGGGGTAGGGCACGGGTTGCAGGGTGCGCTGGGCGGTGTATTCTTCGTCGTAGCATCCGTACAATTGGTCGGGCTGGTTCACGGTTCGTTCGCCGGCATGCAGTTCTCCGAGGCTGCTTCGCGTCACACCCCGTGTAGTGGCTGTTGCGGTGGCTGCCGTGCTCAGGCGGTCGAAGACGATGTATTCGGTATCGTTGTTGTAGAGCAGCACGTCGTGCGTTCCTTCGGGCATGGGCAGCCGTCCGCCTGCCTGTGGCAGGTTGCTTTCGCTGAAGCTGCCATTGGCGTGGTAGATTACGGCACGGATACCTTTGGCTGCTTCGGGTCGCAGGTCGTCGTATGCGTGTCCCCATTCTTCGTCCCACAGTTCTTGCCAGTCGAAGTCGTAAGTGCGTTCCCATTCCAGCTCCCAGTCGGCGGCAACGTCGATTTTCACACTGAGTGAGTGTTCGTCGTGGTTGAAGCAAAGGTCTTTGCGGCATCCGCTCAAGGAGGACACCACCAGCGCGGACAGCAACAGGTGGCAGAACAAATTCTTCATTTGCTTCGCACAAAACCGCTTTGAACTCTTTTTGTAGAGGAATAGTCTTCGTTCTTCATTTCTCATTATAATAGTCTTCATTTTCTTCCTCCTTTCTCCGCGCTGCGGCCAATGTTCCACACGAATGCAAATTTCAGTTTCAGCGGGCCGACGTAGTTGGTTCGGCTGGTCTGCTGGTAGACGTAGTGTCCGTCGATAGGGAGGTATTCGTCGTACTTGGTGGTGAGGAAGCCTACACCGATGCCGGCTTCGAAGGCAAAGTGCTTGCCTACGGGGAACTGGTAGCCGTAGCTGATGCCCACCATGCCGCCTTCGCCCTGGTAGCCTTTGTTTTTATTCTCCAAGTCGTACCAGCCTCCTCCTCCGAATAGTCCCAGGTAGTGTCCGCGACGCTCGCCTTGCGGACGGAACCAGTAGCGCACTTCGGGCACGATGGTGGCCAGCTGGTAGTAGCGGTGCTTGCCGTTGTTGTGCCACCAGGCCATGTTGCCTTCGACGGCGGCCGACCATCGCTGGTTGAAGCGGTATTCCACTTCGAGCGAGGGCATCAACACGGCATCGTACAGCAGATTCGACTTGACGTACCACGAGGTTGGTGTGAATTCGCGTTTCGTGGGCTGGGTAGGTATAATGGTGCTAGGTTCAGGTTGTTCGGTTGGTTCGTCCACGATGTCGGTATCGGCTGTTTCCGCAACAGGGATGACGGCAACACTGTCTTCGGGTGCAGGCTCCGCAGGAGGAGCCGCTTGCGGTTCGGGGTGAGCCAGATAGCCCGTTTTGTATTCCAGCCCAATCAACGCCACGACATCGTTGATGCCTTGGTAGCTTTGGCTGAAGTTGCTTGTATGGTAGTATTCCTCTTTCATGCCGTGGTGGGTGATGAACCACGATTTCACCTGATTGCTCCGTTCCTTGGCGCATGCCAGGTTTTGTGCTCGGGTGGGATAATAGCCACAAAATCCGTGAATCACGATGCGGGCATCGCCGCGGACGATGACGTCGCGATGCTGGTCGATGAGGCAGGCGGCTTTCTCGATGGCGATGTCGTTTTCCCCATGTGGTGAATAGAAGGTAGGCTGACCCGGCAGAAAGCGGAATAGGATGATAGAATCGGCCGACTGCTCAACTGCTGAACGTGGCGTTTCTGCCTGTTTTTTCTGTCCCATGATGTTGAACGGTAGGAACAGGCATATTAAAGCAAAATACCATACTTTATGCATAGAAATATATTTTCATTGAAGCTTTTTTCCTTTCCGTTACTTTGTAGTTAACGGAAATTATACCTGTATAGCTTCAATGTTGTACCTTATTATATATCCTACTTTTACTAAAAAGAAGCGGGAGTATGTTTTACATTTCTAATTTAGCGTATTGGAATTCCTTTTTTTGATGTACTAAGAGATTAATCGACTGAAACCCAGCAATGAATATGCATCGTTCATTAAACTCCCTTATTCATGTACAGACATGTAGATCCGGCAGTTTTCCATCATATACAGCCAAAATAAATATGTATTCTAAAGCCAATTATATCAATAGGAAATCTGTAAAGAGCAATCTTAAAAGCATGAAGTCTCTCTTTTTGAGCATAGAAGAGATTGCTAGAAAATATGTTAACTGATGATACTTTTTTTATTTACAATGTTAAATGCTTGAATGAATTTGGTAAATAAGTAAAAAAATACGTCCTTTGCATCCAAATGAATAATTTCCGTTAACTACAAAGTAACGGAAACTTTTCTTTTTGTTCTATCATTTAATTCTACTAAGCTTCGTGATTCGTTCGTTGTTTGTATACTTCGTCGGTGTAGCTTTTCTTTTACCCTGCTTGGTTATGGGGTGGCTGTGGGAAAGCAGAATCGTCTAACAGTTGGGTAAGGATGCGGTGGTTCATTTCGTGTATTTGTTCATCGGTGTGTCGTTTGAAGTAGGTTTCGGTGACTTTGACCGATGAGTGTCCCATGGCATTGCAGATAAGTTCCGGCTGGAAGTTATGATAGTTGGCTAGCGTGGCCCAGCTATGGCGGGCTGTGTAGCTGCTTAGTTTTACGTCTTTGCTTTGCAGATTGTCGGCCAGTTGCTTCAGCCGGTAGTTGAAGCATCTCAAGGCATTGCAGTATTGTTTGTAGCCTTCGGCTCCCGTTGTACTGATAATGGGGAACAGGTAAGGCGAGGTAGGATTATTGTTTTTGAGGTGTTCGATAAGCTGCATTGCTTGGGGCTCTATGTGTACACTGAGCCAGGCGCCCGTCTTCCTGCGGCGATAGGTCAACATGTTGCCGTTCAGGTCGCGGCGGCGCATGTAGGCGATGTCGACAAAAGGAATCCCTCTCAGCATGAAGAGTAGCATAAAGAGTTGTCGTGCGTTCTCCAGTCGTTCGGATTTGCCGGTCGGGAGCTTCAATTGCCGGAGTGTTTGTTCGCCGATAGCACGCTTTGTTGTGCCCCGTATGCCGGTGTACACACCTTTGAACAGTCGTGGGCGGAACGGAGCTAGTCCATCGTCGACAGCACGGTAGTAGACAGCGCGCAGTATGCGCATGTAAGTTGATATGGTGTTCCAGCTGAGTTGGCGTTTCAGCAGGTAATTTTGGAACGCTTGAAGCCACAGTGTGGTGATGTCGTTGAAAGAGAGTGTCGAACCGTTGATGAAATCGTTGATTCGGTTGCGAGTGCTTTGGTATACATGTTCTGTGCCCATACGTTCCGCGTCGTGAAGGTCGGTGATAATCGATGCCATGTAATCCATAAAATTTTTTTTTGACTGCATGATGTAAAGTTGAGGTTTTAATCGGCCTGTTGAGCCGGTAGGGTTATTGTATTGTTTTCATTTCTATACTCCTCCTAAAGTGGAGGTACGATATTGGCTGGTTTGCAATATTCGTAAGATTTTGTGATATCTGCAAGTTCGCATCAGCTGGAGAAGTCGGACGGTGCTGTAAAGGTTGCCTGTTTGCAGGGTATTTCTTACATTTGTCCGCAGATAATGAATAATACAGAGAATATGTCAGTCCTTTATAATGATTTTCCCACGTTTCTGAAGCGTTATTTTCCCTATAAGGTACAGAAAATTTCGCTGAATGCCGGCTTCACTTGTCCCAACCGTGACGGAACGGTTGGCTATGGCGGTTGCACTTACTGTAACAACCAGACGTTCAATCCTGAGTATTGCCGGACAGAGAAAAGTGTTACCCGGCAATTGGAAGAAGGGAAGGTGTTTTTTGCGCATAAATATCCCGAAATGAAATACCTGGCTTATTTTCAGGCATATACCAACACGTATGGCGAACTGGACTCACTGAAGCGTAAGTACGAGGAAGCCTTGTCGGTGGATGATGTAGTAGGGCTGGTGATCGGTACCCGTCCCGACTGCATGCCCGATTCTCTGTTGCATTATCTGGAAGAATTGAACCGTCAGGTGTTCCTGATTGTTGAATATGGCATCGAGTCGACGTCCGACGTCACTCTGCGTCGCATCAACCGCGGACATACGTTCGAAGTGACCCGTAATGCGGTGGAGCGTACGGCTGCCTGTGGCATTCTGACCGGAGGACACGTCATCCTCGGTTTGCCGGGCGAGACGCATGCCGACATTGTAGCCCAGGCGGCTGCCGTGTCATCTTTGCCTCTCACTACACTGAAGATGCATCAGTTGCAGTTGATACGCGGTACCCGTATGGCAGCCGAATACGAACACGCGCCTGAAGACTTTCATCTGTTTGATGTAGACGAGTATGTGGAGCTGGTTGTCGATTATGTAGAACATTTGCGTCCCGACCTGGTACTGGAGCGTTTTGTTTCACAGTCGCCCAAGGAACTGCTGGTAGCCCCCGATTGGGGGCTGAAGAACTACGAGTTCAACCACCGCCTGCAAAAAAGAATGCGTCAGCTGGGGGCTTATCAGGGAAAGAAATATGATATATGAGAAAATTTTTGTATTTTTGTGGCATTTTGAAGGTAGAATTCATCTAATTATATAATGTTATGAATCAGAAAACATTGATTAAAGGAAAAGTTCATTACGTAGGAGTGAACGACCGCAACAAACATCTTTTCGAAGGTATGTGGCCGCTGCCTTACGGCGTTTCTTATAACTCTTATCTGATAGACGACGATATCGTGGCACTGGTCGATACGGTAGATGCCTGTTTCTTCGAGACTTATCTGCGCAAGATCCGTTGTATCATAGGCGACCGTCCTATTCAATACCTCATCATCAATCACATGGAGCCTGACCATTCCGGTTCGATCCGCCTGATCAAGCAACATTATCCCGACATTGTGATTGTGGGCAACAAGCAGACGTTCGGCATGATTGAAGGCTATTACGGCGTGACGGGCGACCGTTACGAGGTGAAAGATGAGTCATACCTCGACCTGGGACATCACAAATTGCGTTTCTATCTGACACCAATGGTGCATTGGCCCGAAACGATGATGACATTCGACGAGACTGACGGTATTCTGTTTGCCGGCGATGCTTTCGGCTGTTTCGGAACGCTGGATGGCGGTTTCCTGGACACACGCATCAATCTGGACCGCTATTGGGACGAGATGGTACGCTATTATTCCAACATTGTGGGTAAGTACGGCAATCCTGTGCAGAAAGCACTGGCCAAGCTTGGTCATCTGCCCATCACCACTATCTGTTCCACTCACGGACCGGTATGGACAGAAAACATTGCCCGTGTGGTAGGCGTTTACGACCGTCTCAGCCGTTACGAAGCTGAAGAAGGTGTTGTCATCGCTTATGGCAGCATGTACGGAAATACAGAACAGATGGCCGAAGCCATTGCAGCCGAACTGTCCGCACAGGGCATCAAGAACATTGTGATGCACAACGTCAGCAAGAGCAATCCTTCGTACATCCTGATGGATATATTCAAATACCGTGGTCTCATTGTCGGCAGTCCTACGTACAGCAACCAGATATATCCCGAAGTCGATTCGTTGCTTTCCAAAATATTGCTGCGTGAGGTGAAAGGCCGTTATTTCGGCTATTTCGGTTCGTTTACCTGGGCCGGTGCTGCCGTAAAACGTATGGCCGAATTTGCCGAGAAGAGCAAGCTGGAGATAGTAGGTGACCCTGTTGAGATGAAGCAGGCCATGAAAGACATTACTTACGAACAGTGCGAGAACCTGGCGCGTGCCATGGCCGATCGCCTGAAGAAGGACAGAAAATAATCGGTAATGGTTAATGATCAATGGTAAACGATCAATGAGAGTGGCCCTTTAATTTAGTGCACCTCTTCATCCGTCATCATTCATTAACCATTAGTCATTAATCATTAACCATTAACCATTAATTTTTGATATCATTACTAACCTTATAAATTAATCAGACATGAGACTAATCATTCAGCCGGATTATCAATCCGTATCGAAGTGGGCTGCTCACTATGTAGCCGCTAAAATCAAAGCTGCCAATCCCACACCGGAAAAACCTTTTGTTTTGGGTTGTCCTACAGGTTCGTCACCGCTGGGCATGTACCGGGAACTGATTGACTTGAACAAGAAAGGACTGGTTTCTTTCCAGAATGTTGTTACGTTCAACATGGACGAGTATGTAGGCCTGCCGAAAGAGCATCCCGAAAGCTATTACTCTTTTATGTGGAACAATTTCTTCAGCCACATTGACATTAAACCTGAAAATACCAATATACTGAATGGCAATGCTGCCGACCTCGACGCCGAGTGTGCTCGTTACGAAGAGAAGATCAAGTCGTACGGAGGAATCGACCTCTTTATGGGCGGTATTGGTCCCGACGGACACATTGCTTTCAACGAGCCGGGTTCGTCATTGTCATCGCGTACACGCCAGAAGACACTGACTACCGACACCATCATTGCTAACTCCCGTTTCTTCGACAATGATGTGAACAAAGTGCCCAAGACGGCTCTTACTGTAGGTGTCGGCACCGTGCTCAGTGCCCGCGAAGTAATGATTATCGTCAACGGTCACAACAAGGCCCGTGCCCTGTATCATGCCGTTGAAGGTCCTGTTATGCAGATGTGGACCATCAGTGCGCTGCAAATGCACGAAAAGGGTATCATTATCTGCGACGATGCCGCTACCGACGAACTGAAAGTTGGTACATACCGTTACTTCAAGGATATCGAAGCCGATCATCTCGATCCCGAGTCACTGCTGAAGTAAAATATTTAATGAAGAATGAGGAATGAAGAATGAAGAATTTCCTGCGGGATAAAATTCTTCATTCGGAGGCGAAGCCGACATTCTTCATTCTTCATTAAAGTCGGTTCTTCATTTTTTTATCCCTCTTCCAGCCATCCCGCTCCCTGGCGGACAATCTCGGCTTCTCCCTGCGTACAATCTACTACGGTAGAACCTTCGGTTCCTCCGATACCACCGTCAATCACCAGATCGACGATATCTCCCCATTTTTCATCGATCAGTTCTGGATCGGTAGCATATTCTATGTCTTCATCCTCGTCATACGGCAGGGTAGCAGTCATGATGGGTGCATCAAGCAGACGGGCTATTTCCTGAATGATAGGATTGTTAGGCATACGGATACCCACTTCTTTCCGGTTACGGAAGATCTTGGGCAGACGTGTCGTACCGTTCAGGATGAAAGTGAACGGCCCCGGCAGATTGCGTTTCATCAGTTTGAAAGTAGCGTTGTCCACCTTGGCATATTCACTGATGCTGCTCAGGTCGTAACAGATAATGGAGAGGTTGTTCTTTTTCGGATCAATGTCCTTCAGGCGGCAGATGCGCTCAATGGCGCGTTCTTTCAGTCCGTGACAGCCGATGGCATACATGGTGTCGGTCGGATAGATCAGGAGTCCCCCGTCGTTCAGCAGGTCGACAACGCGCTGCAGATCGGCAGGATTGTTGTTCTTGTTATAAAGCTTCAGAAGCATAAACAGATGTTTTTTAAGTCTTTGGGCAAAGATAGTGAAAGGTGAGCGCAATACAAAAACAAGCTTGCTTATTTTGGGGATTGCCGAACCGCATCCTATCTTATCCAAAGATAGCGAAAGTCGAATGCAAAAAAATAAGCTTGCTTAATTTTTTTTGCTGAGACGCATCCTATCTTATCAAAAGGTGATGAAAGATGAGTGCCGAGACAACCTATCGGTTAATTCTCCTTTTCTCCTTTATTGTTTCTCATCTCCTTATCCAGCTTCTTTATTTTCTTCCAGGCTTCCTTGAACTTGGGGCAGAGGGTAACCGCCTTTTCATAGTTACGCATGGCAGCTTCCTGCATACCATGTTTCAGGCATTCGTCCCCCATGGTGATGTATTCCCGGGCATATTTCACCAAGGCCTTTTCTTTCTCCAGGGCAGCAGCCTTCAGTGCACGGTTTTCCTCACGCAGCGTGTTGATGATGTTCAGCTTGCGGCGGATGAGGCGTTGCGAAACCGGACGCTCGATGTCATAACGCGAATGGATAGCCTTGAAGAATTCGTTCAGAAAGGTTTCAAAGTCTCCTTTGTCGAAAGCCTTGGCCGCAGCAGCATATTGCACATCGGCCTGTGCCTGCTTCAGGGCGCGGTCAATGGCCTGGCGGTTGTTGAAACGTTCGGCAAACTGTACGATTTCGGGACGTACAAAGATGTCGGCACGGCTAATAGGCTTCTTCAGTTGGATACCTTCGAGCGAAGTGCATCGGCTCAGTGCCACATACGTCTGTCCGCCGGCAAACACCCCACCGGTAAAGTCGATGACTACACGGCTGAACGTCAGTCCCTGGCTTTTATGTACCGTAATGGCCCATGCCAGTCTGACGGGAAACTGGCGGAAAGTGCCCAGCTCCTCTTCTTCTATCTCTTTCTTCTCCTCGTTGTAGCGATAGCGGATGTTGCGCCACACCTCCTGCTTGACGTCGCATTCCGTACCGTTGTCCGTTACGACGTACAGCGTACCTTCCAGCGGATCAAAGCCGCTCACCACACCGATTGTTCCGTTCACCCAGCGGCGGTCGTAGTCGTTTTTGATGAAGATGACCTGTGCTCCGGGCTTCAGTACCAGTTCCTTCGGAGTAGGTAGACTGCTTTCAGGAAATTCGCCTGTTATCTCTCCATAGAAGGTCATAGGTTCACCGGGCAGTTCGGCCAGCTTACGGTCGTTGATGTAGTCCACGTTGTCGCGGCGTGTGGCCAGGGTAATGTACATGTCGGCTTCCGACTGGACAATCGGCGTACCGTATCGGGTGTTCAGCAGTTGCAGGTCAGCAGCTCCGGCCGTATTGCTTCGTATGTGGTCCAGTACCCCGATAAACTTCGGGTCATTCTGCCTGTATACCTTTTGCAGTTCGATGGACACCAGTTCTATCTGGCCGAATACCCGTGCAGAAAAGAAATAAGGAGTAGGGTAGAAACGGTTCAGTATTTCCCGCTCATCCCCCTTGACGACTGGCTCCAGCTGAAAGACGTCGCCCACCAGCAACACCTGTTTACCGCCGAAGGGTTCGCGCAAGTTGTGACTGTAAACCCGCAGTATCCGGTCCACCGCATCAATGATGTCGGCCCTCACCATCGAAATCTCGTCAATAATGACCAGTTCCAGCTCCTGAAGCAGTTTGCGATGAGGCTTGGTATACTTGAAAAATTCGTGGATACGGCCTTTCTGCAGACTCAGGTTCGGATCATCGGGCAACAGCGGATGAAAAGGCAGCTTGAAGAAGCTGTGCAGCGTGCTGCCTCCGGCATTGATGGCTGCTATCCCTGTAGGAGCCAACACCACATGTTTCTTGCGTACATTGTCGCAGATGTAGCGCAGAAAGGTCGATTTGCCCGTACCGGCCTTCCCCGTCAGGAAAAGCGACTGGCGGGTATACTTCACGAGGTTCAGTGCATCCTGAAACTCACGGTTGCTGGTGTCGGGAACGAAGGTCAATGCGAGATAAACGGATAATTAAAAATTAACAATTAAAAATTAATAATGAATAACGTTGAATGAGGGTAAAATTCATCATTTACCATTTTTCATTACCCATTGTTCAATCGCTTTGGCTATTCCGTCGTTGTCCACCGTATCGGTCACGTAGTCGGCAGCAGCTTTCACGTGGTCGGCAGCATTGCCCATGGCTATACCGATGCCGGCATGGCGCAGCATGGAGATGTCATTACCACCGTCGCCGAAAGCAATGGTATCTTCCAGCCGGATGCCGAAGTGGCGGATAATCTCATCAATACCCTTCTGCTTCGTATTTCCCTTTGCCGTCACATCCACAAAGGCCGGATGCCAGCGTCCCATTTCGCAGTTAGGCGTATACGGGCTGACTTCCCGTTCCTGGCTTTCCACCAGAAAAGGAGTCAACTGGTAAATCTCTTTTCCCTCTACAGCATCAGGCAGTTGGCGTGTCGGGATGGGCACTGTCACTTTCAGATGCTCGTAGAACACTTCCTGCACCCGTTCGTCGGGTTGGCAGGCACAGATGTCGTTCTCACCCACCACGATGCAGGGAATGTCCCGCTTTGCGCAGTAGTCCGTCAGTGTGCGAACGTCTGTTACAGGTATGGAACTCTTGTAGATCACTTCGTCGCCCACAAAACAGTAAGCGCCGTTCATGGTGATGTATCCGTCTATCAGTCCTCGTTCCTGCAAGGCACCTAAGTTACTGATGATGATGCGTGGCCGTCCGGTAGCAATAAAGATGCGGTGACCTTCAGCCTTGGCGGCTGCCAGTGCCTCTACGGCCGATACAGGTATTTCATGAGTTTGGAAGCTGACCAGCGTTCCGTCAATATCGAAAAACAGGGCTTTCGTCATACATTCATTCTTTTATCGGGGTGCAAAAATATAAAAAAAAGGTGAGTGGAGAGGCAAATATATTTCGTACATTTGCCACAATCTAACCAAAAAATATTCTTTTATGAACAAACATTCCTTGAAAGACTGGCTGGTGGCTGTGCGCCCCTGGTCGTTTCCTGCCTCGGCCATGCCTGTGGCGGTGACGTTGGCCTACCTCTATTGGGCGGGCTATGAGGTGAACTGGATCAATGGTGTATGGGCGTTGCTCAACATCATCGTATTTCATGCCGCAGGCAATACGTGGAGCGATTATTTCGACTACAAGCATCGGGTCGACCGGGAAGATACCCACGGTGTACGTACCCTGACCGGAGGGCTTTTCCGTCCGCAGGAGATCTACCGCCTTTCCCTTTCGCTGCTGGCAGTGGCCCTGATTGCCGGTATCGGTCTGCTTCTCCGTACAGGACTTCCTTTGCTCTATATCGGCATCGGCGGTGCGGCCTGCACCTTGCTCTATCCCACACTGAAGTACCGCGCTCTGGGCGATGTCGTCATCTTCATAGCCTATGCCCTGCTGCCCATGCTGGGTACGGCTTACGTGGCCACCGGCGTGACAGACTGGAATACCATGTGGGCAGGTGTCCCCGTAGGACTCATTACGGTAGCCATCCTGCACGCCAATAACACACGCGACATCGAGACTGACGTACGTGCCGATATCTCCACCCTTGCCATGACCCTGGGTGGCCGTGCCTCCATGTACCTTTACTGTGCCGAAGTGCTTTTCCCCTTCGGCTGGATAGCCGGTTGTGCTGCCGGTGGCCTGTTCCCCTGGTGGACCATGCTGGTATGGATTGCCCTGGTTCCCGCTTTGGGCAATGTCCGTATGATGTCCCGTTATCCCGTTCTGGGCATGGAAGGCATTTCCCGCCTCGACGAACTGACTGCCAAGCTCCAGCTCATGTTCAGTCTGCTTTTCACCCTGTCGTTTGTTTTAGCCCGTCTGTTCTCGTGAAAAAACTGATATTTACCCTCATACTGGCAGCCGTGCTGTGGACGGTGATGTTCTCCCCCCTCACGGCTCCTTACGTCAATTTCTGGTGGATGATGACCGCTTCTGCCCTCACACTCTCCGTTCTCTCCACATGCTTCAATCCCGGTTGGTGGCATGGAGTCAGGTGGAGCGCAAGCGAAGTATTGCTGGGCATCCTCATAGCCGTTGTCCTGTGGTGCGTGTTCTGGACAGGCGATAAAGTCTCCTCCTGGCTTTTCGACTTTGCCCGTCCGCAGGTCAACCTGATCTATGGCATGAAAGAAGGCGAGTCACCCTGGCTGCTATCCGCCCTCATGCTTTTCCTGATAGGTCCCGCCGAAGAAATCTTCTGGCGTGCCTATGTGCAGCGTACGCTTTCCAGCCGTTGGAATCCTAATACCGGTTTCCTGGTCGCCACGGCGTTCTATGCACTGGTTCATGCCGGTTCGTGCAACTTCATGCTGCTGATGGCAGCTCTGGTAGCCGGCATTGTGTGGGGCGGCCTTTACCGCCTGTTCCCCCAGCGTTTGGGAGCCATCATTGTCTCCCATGCCGTGTGGGATGTGGCCGTGTTTATCTGGTTCCCAATTTGATAGAGTTGAGGGTTCAGTGTGGAGGGTTTAGGGAATAGACACGGATAACGCAGATTTATATTTTTAACCGGTGATAATCAGTGGAATCTGTGTTTCAAACAGGGCATTCCCGGCCTTGTATCCTTGTTGACTGAAGCCTTGTCAACTAATACGTTAATAAACTTGCGAAACTTAAAACGAATGATCAAACCTATAAATATATGACTTACAATTTCGATGAATTGATAGACCGCCGTCACACCGGTTCAGTGAAGTGGGACGGCATGAAGAATGCATTTGGACGTGACGATCTGACCGCCATGTGGGTAGCCGACATGGATTTCCGTACGCCTCCTTTTGTAATGGATGCCTTGCGTCAACGTCTCGAACACGAGGTACTGGGCTATGCCATGCCCTGCGAAGGTTGGGACACCACCATCTGCCACTGGCTTCAGAAACGCCATCAGTGGGAAGTACGCCCCGACTGGCTGACCTTTGTTCCCGGCATTGTGCGCGGACAGGCTTTTGCCTTGCTCTGCTTCACCAATCCCGGCGATCGCGTTCTGGTGATGACCCCTGTCTACCACCCCTTCTTCCTCGTCACCGAACGCCTCAAGCGTGAAGCAGTCCGTTCTCCTCTCGACCTGCGCGACGGACACTACCACATCGACTTCGACCGCCTTCGTCACGACCTGCAAGGCTGCAAAGCCCTCGTCCTGTGCAATCCTCACAACCCCGGCGGACGTGTCTGGACCGTAGACGAACTGCGTCGCATAGCCGAACTCTGTCAGGAAAGCGGTACCCTTGTCATTTCCGACGAGATCCATGCCGACCTCACCCTGCCGCCTTACAAGCATCATCCCTTTGCTACGGTCAGTCCTGCAGCCGCTTCCAATTCCGTCACCTTCATGGCACCCAGCAAGACGTTCAACATGCCGGGCGTTCAAAGTTCCTTTGCCATTGTGCCCGACGACACTCTGCGCGCCCGTTTCCAGCAGTTCATGGAAGCCGGAGAATTCTGCGAAGGCCATCTTTTTGCCTATATCGGCTGTAAGGCAGCCTTCGAGCATGGCGAGGAGTGGCTCAACCAGTTGCTAGCCTACATTCAGGGCAACATCGACTTTACCGAATCCTATCTGCGTCAGCACATTCCTGCCATCGGCATGATACGTCCGCAAGCCTCCTTCCTCGTCTTCCTCGACTGCCGTCAGTTAGGCCTGGAGCAAGAAGCACTGGAACGCCTCTTTGCCGACAAGGCACGCCTGGCACTCAACACCGGCACCACCTTTGGCGAACCCGGTCGCGGCTTCATGCGTCTCAACGTAGGCTGTCCCCGTGCAGCATTGAAGCAGGCACTCGATCAGTTGGCCGAGGCGGTAGCAGGATTGAAGGTTTAAGGTTTTAGGGTTGAGGGAGGATTAAATTGAAAATTAAAAGTGAAAAATTAAAAGTTTGGAGTTTAGAGTTTCAAGCACGGATGACACGGAAAAACAAGGATTTATTCGACCACCAAGGAATTCTTCATTCTTCATTTTTCATTCTTCATTCTTCATTCCCCCTCAACCCTCCTCCCTAAATCATTAACCTTTTCAACAACTAAACTATACAAATAACACACACATTATGGAAGAATTCTCATTTCTCATGCCCCTGCTGCTTGCCATCGGCGGTCTTCTGGTCGGTGCCTTGCTGAAGTCGTTGCTGCGCCATTCGCGTGTTCCCTACACGGTAGCCCTGTTTGCTGTCGGTCTGTTAGTCGGTCTGGCCGACCGTAACGGGCTGTTCCACGCCATTCCCCGCCTGGAAGAAGCCCTGGTCGGTGTAGCCAACATCAACCCCGACTTTATCCTCTACATCTTTCTGCCCGTACTCATTTTCGATGCAGCCTACGAACTCAATCTTCACATCTTCAAGAAGACCCTTGCCAATGCAGCCCTGCTGGCCGTTCCCGGACTGATCATCTGCATGGTGCTTACCGCCCTGCTGCTGGTAGGCATCCGTTACGTAGTGCCCGGTTACGAGCAGTGGACGTGGGCCTTTGCTCTCATGTTCGGAGCCCTGATCAGTGCCACCGACCCCGTAGCCGTGGTAGCCCTGCTTCACGAGCTGAAGACCAGTAAACGCTTTTCCACCCTGGTCGATGCCGAATCCCTGCTCAACGACGGCACCGGTATCGTCTGCTTCATGCTCTTCTTCGGGGTCTACACCGCAGCCGGACAAAGCGAGCTGTCTCCCGTCATGCAGTTCATACAGGTTGTGGCAGGCGGTGTCCTGCTGGGCTATATGGCCGCCCGTCTGGTCATCTGGTTCATCACCCGTGTCAATTCCGAAGAACTGGTGCAGAACAGTGTCATCATTCTGGCTGCCTATCTGGTGTTCATCCTTTCGCAGTACTACCTGGGCCTCTCGGGTGTCATCGCCCTGGTAGCCTTCGGACTCACCGTGACCTACATCGGCAAGCCCCGCCTGAAACCCCGTGTCAACGAGTTCATGGAAACCTTTTGGGAACTGCTCACCTATATGGCCAACACGCTGGTGTTCATCATCGTAGGTGTAGTCATCGCCGTCAAGGTCGATTTCTCATGGTCCCATTTCGCCATCCTGCTCCTCCTTTACGTTGCGCTCAACCTGTTCCGCTTCGTCATGATCATGTTGCTTTACCCGCTGATGAAGCGTCTGGGCTACGGCCTTAACCGTCGCGAGTCCTTCATCCTTACCTGGGGCGGTCTGCGCGGAGCACTTGGCCTTACCCTTGCCCTCATGGTGTCCTACACCCCCGCCATCCCCGAGTCCATCCGCAGTCAGGTACTGTTCTTCACAGCCGGCATCGTTACGCTGACCCTCTGCGTCAACGCTACCACCACCCGCTGGTTGCTCGGCAAACTTGGCCTGACACACGTTCCTTCCGCCCGCATCCTGATGGAACGCCTGGTGCAGGAACGCATCCGCGAGAGCTCCGAGAAGTATTTCGACCGTCTGCAGGGACGTGAACCCCTGGCCGGTGCCAACTGGAAGAAAGTCGCCCGCTACATCGCTCCCCAGCCCGATACAACCCGTCTCGAAAAAGCCCGTACCCAGGACGTACTGGCCGAACTCCGCCTGCGCTTGCTCGACCGCGAAAAAGCATTCAGCCGTGAAATCTACGAAGAAGGCATCATCTCGCAAACCGCATTCCGGCGCCTGATGAACTCACTCGACGAACTCTACGACCACGACGGTTCCTATCCGCTCGACGTGCGCCACTCCATCTTCAATTTCTGTAGCCGTACGCGGGCACTCTACCGGGTGCAGAAGTTACCCTACTTCAGCCGTTGGGCAGGCTTCTATTTCCGCGAACGCATCATGGTCATCTACGACCTTGGCCGTGGCTTCATCATCCTGCAGCGCGAAGACCTGAAACTGCTCGACGAACTCGTCTCCTCCGGAGTCGTCCAGCCCGGACAGGCTGCTCTTCTACAAACCCTCCGTCGCGAGATCGAGCACAACATCGAGAGCATGAACCGCGTCATCAGCCGTCTGTCCGCCGACTTCCCCAAGGCCTACAACCATGCCCTTACGCAGAAAGCCATCCGCATGATGCTCAGCAACGAACGCCGGGTCATCCGTCAGATGCAGACCGACGGTGTTCTGTCCGACAAGGATGCGGCCCAGTACTATGCCCGTGTCGATGAACGTAGCGACGAGGTCAACTCCTTTACCCACACCATACCTGCGTCCATCCTCCGCTGGCTCTTCCACCGGCAGAAGTCCTGACAGGGTAGGGTAGTACCGATACAAAAAGTGCCCGAAACAGGCCGAAGACATGTGTCAGAACACATCTTCCGTCCGTTTCGGGCACTGCTTTATAGGGGTGTTTAGGGGGATGTAAGGCATACAGATTATCTCAGATTATTACTCGATAAAATTGTATTGGTTTTAAATATCACCAAATAACGAGAGTTCTTTGGCATTTTGGTTTGAAATGATTGATGAGTCTTGCTTTGTTATCAACGACCGTAGGCCTGTTCTTTCCAACGCGGATATTCTAATCTGGGTAGCCACCTCGGTGATTGAATATGGGCTGTTGTAGTCAACCTTTATTCTTACCACTGTCAGATACGATATGATGGCAGCCCAAAGATGGATTTTGACAGCATTTTCCGAATATCCCCACAGAGTCTTTACGGTAATGTTCTGTTTAATCCACTTGAAGAATACCTCTATATCCCATTGATAGCGGTACAAGTTGGATATTTCCAAGGCACTGACTTCAAAGTTGTTGGATATAAAGTCCACAATAGTGTCATTATCAGGGTCATAAACGCGGACAAATCTCATGTCTTCGGGATACAGCTTGCTTGAGTTATATCCTGTTACCCTTATACGGGAGTCTTCCAGTATGCCAGACTTGACATCGGAAATATCCATTTGCTCGACAGTATCGAATTTCATGTTCTCTTTTGGACGTGATACCCAGAATGACTGAGCCTGATGAAATCTAAAAAGTGCTTTAAAGTCAACATAAGCCTTATCCATCACGTAGAAAGCATAAGGCTCCGGTGTTAGTGCGTCAAGTTCGTTGCTGTCATGCCACTTGCCGTTCGTGATATGGATATTGGCAGGTATCTTGCCTCTCAAATCCAACAGGGTGTGTGTTGTCCTGAAATAGGTTGACTCCTATAGCCTCAATTTATGTAATGAAAATGGAAAAAGAGAATCAATTGACAAGAGCACTGAATGACGCAGAGCGTTGTTCCATTGTATGTGAGGTATTATCAGGTAAGATAACTCGTGCTGGTGCGATAAAAAAATATCGAATCGGTGGAGTCACACTTTATCGCTGGATTCGTAAATTTGCATCTCCAAGTTTGCTAGAAATGGAATCACAGAAAAAGAAAGTAACTACACAGAAGAAAGAAAGTCCGCAGGAAGAACTTATCCGCCTGCGTGAAGAATTGCGTGTAACCAAAGCCAAGGCATCCTTGTATGAGGAAATCGTCTCTCTGGCCGGTGAAAAGTATGGCATTGACCTGCTAAAAAACTTTGGTCCCAAGCAGTAGAATCACTTGCAGCAAAGTCTTCGGAATACACCGTATCCGAACTTTGTTCTCTGCTTGGGAAAACAAAGCAAGCCTATTATAAACATAAACGCTTCCAGAACCGTAAGCTTCTGGAAGAGCATATTGTCGTCGAGTTTGCCCGGGATATGCGTTCCCGTGATCCCGGCATCGGCTGCGGGAAGATCTGGTACAA
>CDZD01010936.1_pt1 | contig 109771 bp, 89 predicted proteins | sample 554771 | NCBI WGS metagenome assembly CDZD01 (sample SAMEA3182069, study PRJEB8094) | gut metagenome | biome: human; feature: gut; material: Stool; isolation source: human stools | place: Canada | collected 2011-11-08
CGAGCTTTTGCCTTTCAGGTATCCCACAAAGCTCGAAACCGCAATTTTGGGTGGGATCTCAAGCAGCATATGTATGTGATCCGGACATACTTCCGCCTCTACGATATTCACCTTTTTCCATTCGCATAACTGCCGCAGTATTTTCCCAATCTCCCTGCGTTTTTCGCCGAAGAACACTTTGCGCCGATACTTCGGCGCAAATACGATGTGGTATTTGCAATTCCACTTCGTATGCGCTAAACTGTTTGTGTCATTCATTCTTGAGTGGCCTCCCTTTGTTTTGTAGTTTGCAGTTGCCAGACCGCATCTCTACTATAACAGAGGGAGTTTTATTTTTCCTCATCGGCAGCAGCCTCTTTTGAACCACTCGCCCAGCGAGTGGTTTTCGGGATACAAAAAGAGCGGTGTGCCACGGGCACACCGCTCTTTTTGTGATCCACTCACGTCAGCCGCCGCCACCGCCGCGCCTGTAACGACCCGATGACAACGGGTACGTTGGACGCCTTGGCAAATGTCTCCGCCCACGGCGGCGACAGCTCTGCATCATCTACTTGGTTGACATAAATTATATCACACAGTCCCTCGGCGCAGATGACCCGCGCCGCCATCTCCGGCGTGATGGACGCCGACCACGGCGCCCCCGCCATCTCCGGCGTGATGGACGCCGACCACGGCGCCCCCGCCAGCCGGGCATAGATGGCGGGACGGTGCGCCGCCTGCCGGATAGGCTGCCCGAAGGCGGAGGCCCCCAGCACGCAGACGGTGCGCGTCCGCTCCGGCGGCAGCACCGGCTCCCACGTCTCGTGGGCCTTGGCGGGCAGGCGCTTGGAGCCGTCCACCTCCACCAGCACGAAGTCCGCCGCCTGCTGCCAGCCCGCGAAGGCCGGAGCCGTCAGCTTTCCCTCCGGCGTATAGCTGCCGATGCAGGCCGCGCCGTGTGCCGCCAGCGCCGCCGCCAGCTCCTCCGCCGTCCCGGCAAAGGGATACTGGGGCGGCCGCATGATGTGGGTGGTGGTGGCCAGCAGCACCGTGCCGCAGGGCCGCAGCTCCTCTGCCAGCTGGTACAGCAGGCTGGTCTTGCCGCCGCTGCCCATCACCGCCGTCACGCCCCGTCCGACGCCCAGCAATTCCCGCAGCTGCTCCATGTCCGCACCCCCTTTTTTCCTATTGTAACACGCCATTCCCCGCCCTGCAACGCCAAAAGTGGGGTATTTTCCCAAAAAGAAAGGGAAAACTTGACAAAAAAACCGGATGGTGCTATACTCCACGAGTATTGCTTATTGGTAACAAAAGTTACAAATTATTTCAAAAACTGCCGCCGCCCTGTTTAAGAACCGGGCCGGGCGGCCATACTGCGAGGTACTATGGAACGAATCGAAACTGCAGGCCGGCGCGTCGTCCCCGTACACCGCCGCCCCAAGCTGACCCCCGCTTCCGTGTGCCAAGCCATCCACGACGCCCCTTACTGTCTTGCGCGCCTTGTGCGCCGCGGCGTCCGCGCCGTGGGCTACTGGGTGGCATGGACATGGGACGCGGTGGTCACAGACCAGAAACAGATGTATCACAACTTCCTCCGCTCCCGCTTTGTTCAGGGCTGGCGCGCGTTTCTCCACGCGCCGGTGCTGGTGGGCTTTTCCGCGGCGCTGCGGGACAACTGGCTGGTGCGCCTGACGGCCATGACCACCCTGACGGCGGCCATCTTCGTGGGCGTGTCCCTGACCCCCGCCGCCCCCGCGCTGGACGCCATCTGCGTCCTCGTCACCGACTCCGGGCCGCAGGTGGTGTCGCAGGACACGGCGGAGCTGGATCGTGACTACCTCACCATGCGCCGCAGCTTGGGCGGCAGCCACGCCATGCAGTATATCCTCCAGCCCGGCCGCACCGTCACGGTACACCACAACGGCCATACCGTCACCGCCGAAGCCCGGGGCGAGCGCCTGCCGGTCTTTCTGGATCGCTGCGGCATCCGACTGGGCAGCGACGAGATGGTGGAGCTGGATCTCACCGGCGACGAGCTGTCCCTGCGCATCAGCAGCTCTCTGACCTACCAGCACTTTGTAACGGTGGAGACGGACTACGCCGTGGAGCGCACCCCCGATCCCCTGATGGACAAGGGCACGGAGACGGTGATCCGCAAGGGCGTCTCCGGCCACATCATCGAGACGTATGAGGACACCATGGTGCGGGGCGAGGTGGTATCCACCCGCTATGTAGGTGCCAGCCACGACACCTCCCACGCCGAGCTGGTCCGCTACGGCACCCGTGTCTACGAGGTGGCCCGCGACGACACCATTGAGCGCGTGGTGCCCAACGCGGACGGCGAGGGCGGCCTCCTCTACTTCAAGTCCGGCGACACCATGACCTACTCCAGGGTCATGACCTGCAGTTCCACCGCCTATTACAGCGGCGGCGACGGCGGCGCCGCGTGGACGACGGCTGTGGGCGCCAGTGTGGGCGTCGGCACCATCGCCGTGGACCCCAAGGTCATCCCCTACTACACCAAAATGTTCATCCAGACCTCCAACGGCAGCCGCGTCTACGGCATGGGCACGGCGTTGGACTGCGGCGGCGCCATCAAGGGCAACATCGTGGATCTGTGGTTCCCCACCTACGGGGACTGCCGCAGCTGGGGCCGGCGCAACGTGACCGTGTATATTCTGGACAAGCGCGCCTCCTGAACCCCATCGCTTACCGAACCGCATAAAAAATATCCCGCAGCGCGCTGCGGGATATTTTTCATTTCTCCACCGCCGCGTTCTCCCGCAGGGGGCAGTCCCGCAGCAGTCCCCGCGCCGCCGGCAGGTACTCCTCCAGCGTCCGGGCCTTGCGGATGGCCTTCCGCTCCCGCTCCGCGCCGTCGAAGCTGCCGCCCAGCCAGCTCCACAGCTCCCGCATCCGGTGCAGCACCGGCGTGTCCCCGGACAGCCGCTGCCGGTAGTCCTCCAGCAGCCGGTCATGGAACGCCGTCAGCTCCTGCCGTGAGGCGGCGCTCCCGCCCCGCAGCCGCCGGCATAGTGCCGGATCGGCCGCAAGTCCCCGGCCCAGCATCACCGCCCGCACCTGCGGGTACCGGCGGCAGAGCTCCTCCACCTCCGCCGCCGTGAACAGGTCGCCGTTATACACCGGCGCGTCCCGCCGCACCGCCAGCGCCGCTTCAAAGGCGTCCCGGTGTACCGCGCCCCGGTAGAACTCCTTCTGTACCCTCGGGTGGACGATCAGCTCCGACAGGGGGTACTTCTCATAGATAGCCAGCAGCCGCGGCCACTCCGCTGGGTCGTTCTTCCCGATGCGTGTCTTGACGGACACCCGCATGTCCGGCAGCGCGGAAAATATCTCCTCCAGACACCGCTCCAGCTCCTCCGGATAGGCCAGCAGCCCCGCCCCCTTGTGCTTGGCGGTGACGGTGCCGGAGGGGCACCCCAGGTTGAAGTTCACCTCCCGGTACCCCATGGCGTACAGCTCCCGCGCCGCCCACACGAAGTGATCCCCCCGGTTGGTCAGCAGCTGGGGCACGACGTCCCCCTCCCCCTGCGTCACCTCGTCCAGCTCCTTCCGCTGGAACGCCAGATTCCCGTTGGGGGACAGAAACGGCGTAAAGTATTTATCCGCCCCGCCGAAGATATCCCGCTGCGCCCTGCGCCAGATGTAGGTGGTCAGCCCCTCCATGGGCGCGGCGTACAGTTTTATGTCAATCATCGTATTTCCCCTCCAGCAGCTGCTCCAGCGCCGCGTCCCGCACCGGCGCGCAGTCGTACCCGGCCAGCGCCGGGAACACCTCCCCTACCTGCTCCGGCGCGGCCAGCAGCGCCAGCTTCCGCGCTCGCGGCAGGGTCTTGACGGCGTATTCCAGCCGGGCCGCCGCCGTCTTGCCGCCGCAGCGCCACAGCCCCACCAGCACCTGAGGCGGATGGGCACGGGTGTACTTTGCGCCCTTCCCCGTCATGTGCAGCGCCATGCGGCGGCGCAGGTCGTTGGTCATCCCGGTATACAGACTGCCGTCCCGGCACACCAGCACATAGACCCAGTACAACGGCTCCGCCCCCTTTCTTCTCCCATCATACCCGATATTTCTTGCATTGGCAACCTCTGTATGGTAAGATACCAAGTTGGAAAGCGAGGGATACGATGACCCTTTTTGACTATTATCTCCAATATATGACCGAGGTGTGGGAGGGCAAGCGCCCTGCGCCGGAGGGTATCACCCTGCCGGAGGACGGTGACGAGAGCACCCGCATACAGGCGCTGGGACAGCAGCTGCAGGCCATGGGCATGGCCGCCTTTGTCCGCGCCTGCGCCGCCCAGGACGGCGACGCCCTGCCGGAGGAGCTGTTCACCGAGAGTGCGCCCGTCCCGGATGCGCCCCCCGCCCCGCAGGCGGATGCCGCGCCCTCCGAGCCTGACCCCGACGCCGGCAAGCACGCCTTCGAGGTGTTTCTGGACTGCATCGCCATGGACGATGGACTGGTGCAGTACCTCATCGACGTGCTCAAGCGTATGGATCGCGCCGAGTTCTTTAAGCTGAGCCAGATCACCACCAAGCTGGATCTGGACCCGGAGGAGTTCCTCTACTGGCTGGCCCACCGGCAGGACTACGCCGGTGAGGACGAGCAGATCTGCGCCGCTGTCATGGATGCCGCGCTGCTGCGTCTGGCGCAGGAGGGCCGGCTGGACGTGGTGGCCGCCCTGCTCAGCGGCGACCGCAAGACCTTCGAGGCCCTGCGCTGCGAGGCCCCGGAGCTGGTTCACCTGCCCGCCGCCACCTACGACTGGTACGCGCGGCACTATCTGGATCGGGACTATCCCATCCGGCTCATCATGCGCCTGAACGGCGTCAAATTTCCCGAGTGAGGTATCGACTATGCTGGAACAGTACAAAACCCTCGGCGTCAGCGACGCCGTGCTCACCTTCGGCGAGGGCGTTCTCGCCGGCCTGAAAGACCGCTTCGCGTCCATCGACGCCATTGCCGAGGCCAATCAGCTGAAGGTCATCGCCGCCATGCAGAAGAACCGGCTGGCCGCCAATCACTTCAACCTCTCCTCCGGCTACGGCTACGACGACGAGGGCCGCGACAATCTGGAGCGCGTCTACGCCGACTGCTTCGGCACCGAAGCGGCGCTGGTGCGCCCCCAGATCACCTGCGGCACCCACGCGCTGGCGCTGGCGCTGGGCGCCAATCTGCTGCCCGGCGACGAGCTGCTCAGCCCCGTGGGCGGGCCCTACGACACGCTGGAGGAGGTCATCGGCATCCGCCCCTCCGCCGGCTCCCTCCAGGAGTACGGCGTTTCCTACCGGCAGGGGGATCTGCTGCCCGACGGCAGCTTTGACTATGACGGTATTCGGGCCGCCATCCATGAAAAGACCAAGCTCATCACCATCCAGCGCTCCAAGGGCTACGCCACCCGTCCCAGCTTCTCCGTGGATCAAATCGGTGAGCTGATCGCCTTCTGTAAGCAGTGCAAGCCGGACGTCATCTGCATGGTGGACAACTGCTACGGCGAGTTTACCGAGCTGCGGGAGCCGTCCAACGTGGGCGCGGACATGATCGTAGGCAGCCTCATCAAGAATCCCGGCGGCGGTCTGGCCCCCACCGGCGGCTATGTCTGCGGCCGGGCCGACCTCATCGACCGCTGTGCCCGCCGTTTGTCCGCCCCCGGCTTGGGCCGGGAGGTCGGCGCCAATCTGGGCCTGCTGACCCAACTGTATCAGGGCTTCTTCCTCTCCCCCACCGTCACAGCCTCCGCCGTGAAGGGCGCGGTGTTCGCCGCCGCCTGCTATGAAAAGCTGGGCTTCCGCGTAGTACCCGCCGCCGACGAGACCCGCCACGACATCATTCAGGCCGTGGAGCTGGGCAGCCGCGAGGGTATGGTGGCCTTCTGCAAGGGCATCCAGGCCGCCGCGCCGGTGGACAGCTATGTGACGCCGGAGCCGTGGGCCATGCCCGGCTATGACAGCGAAGTCATCATGGCCGCCGGCGCCTTCGTGCAGGGCAGCTCCATCGAGCTTTCCGCCGACGGCCCCATCCGCCCGCCCTACGCTGTGTACTTTCAGGGCGGCCTGACGTGGTATCACGCCAAGCTTGGTATCCTGATGAGCCTTCAGAAAATGCTGGAGGCCGGCCTCATCTCACTATAATTATGTAAACTTGCAGAGGTAACTATGCTCCTCCCTAACCACCCTTTTCGACGGCGTCCGCCACCCGCAGCATTCTCCCGAAAATAATCTTATGTAAACTTAAAAGGAGAATATTATGTGGTTTTGGTTTTCCCTCATCGCGCTGATCTGCTGGAGCGGCTCCGACCTGTTCAGCAAGATCGGCTGTCAGGATGCGGACGATAAGTACAGCCATCTCAAGATGGTCATGGCCGTGGGCCTTGTGATGGGTCTCCACGCGGCCTACGAAATTTTCATCAACGGCACGGAGATCAACGGCAGCATCCTTCTCACTTACCTGCCGGTGTCCCTGCTGTACATCAGCTCTATGACCATCGGCTACATCGGCCTGCGGTACATCGAGTTGTCCATCTCCTCCCCCATCTGCAACTCCTCCGGTGCGCTGGTGGCCGTTCTGGCGCTGGTCACCGGCGGTCTGGGCGATCTGGTACCCGCTCAGCTGGTGGCCACGGCGCTGGTCTGCGTGGGCGTCATCGGCCTTGGCATCGTGGAGGCGCGGGAGGACGACGACCTGCGGGCCGCCCGGCAGGAGGCCAGCAACCATCGCTACGCCAAGTCGGTGCTGGCGCTGGCGCTGCCGGTGATCTACTGCCTGCTGGACGCGCTGGGCACCTTTGCCGACAGCCGCGTGCTGGAGACGCTGAACGAGGACAGCGCCAACTGCGCCTATGAGCTGACGTTCCTGCTGGCCGCTATCGTGTGCTTTATCTATGTGGTGCTCATTAAAAAGAGCAAGCTCGTCCCCAAGCGGGAGGGTCCCAAGTACGTGGGCGCTATCTGCGAGACGGCGGGCCAGTTCGCCTACATCTACGCGCTGGCGGACACGGCCCATGTGGCGCTGGCCGCCCCCATCATCTCCGCCTATTGCGTGGCCTCCGTGCTGTGGAGCCGCCTGTTCCTCAAGGAGAAGCTGAGCTGGCGGCACTACGCCATGATCGCGCTGGTGGTGGCCGGCATCGTCATCCTCGGCCTGTACGATGCATAAAGAGCAAAAAAATTCCCCGACAGGTGTCGGGGAATTTTTTTGCTCTTTTTACCGCCCGGTCATGACGGTCATGACCTCCAGCTCCTCCGGATTCAGGGTCTTCTTCATGGCAAGGCCCTCGTCGATGTCCACATTGACGATCTGCTCGCCGCTGGCGCAGATGATACGGTTGGTCTGCCCTTCTGCCAGCAGCTGCACCGCCTCGTAGCCCATGCGGGTGGCCATGACGCGATCCTTGGCGCTGGCGTTGCCGCCCCGCTGGATGTGGCCCAGAATGGTGACGCGGGGATCAAGCCCCAGCTTCTCCCGGATCTCCTCACCCACGGCGATGCCGCTGGCCGCGCCCTCGGCCACCACGATCATAAAGTTGGTCTTGCCGCTGAGCCGCGCCCGGCGGATCTTCTCGGCCACATGCAGGTCGAAGTCGTATGCCCGCTCCGGCACCAGCACCGCCGTAGCGCCCACGGCCACGCCCACATACAGCGCCAGATACCCGGCCCGGTGGCCCATGACCTCCACCACGGAGCAGCGCTCGTGGGACTGCATGGTGTCCCGCAGCCGGTCGATGCATTCCACCGCCGTGTTGGCGGCGGTATCAAAGCCGATGGTGTAATCGGTACAGACGATGTCGTTGTCGATGGTGCCGGGGATGCCAACCACAGAGATGCCGAACTTGGACAGATCCTGCGCCCCCCGGAACGTACCGTCGCCGCCGATGGCCACCAGACCGTCCAGTCCCAGCAGCTTGCAGGTGTTGGCCGCCTTCTGCTGGCCCTCCCTGGTGCGGAACTCATCGCACCGCGCGCTGTACAGGATAGTGCCGCCCCGGTTGATGATGCGGCTGACGCTGGAGTTGTCCATCTCCATAAAGTCGCCGGCGATGAGTCCGGCATAGCCCCGGCGAATGCCCACGCACTCGATGCCCCGGGCCAGCGAGCTGCGCACCACCGCGCGGATGCAGGCGTTCATACCCGGCGCGTCGCCGCCGCTGGTCAGTACGCCGATACGCTTGACTGCATTGTTCATAAGACCTCTACCTCTTTCCCGTCTGGCGGCGCGGCCCGCAGGCCCGCGTCCCCGTATCTCATATTGTATCACGGCGCGAAGCGCCATGGTAGCATCTGTTGTTTTTTCGGCTGCCCGGCCCCGCCGGGCGGGAAAAACGGCGTGCTCCGTACAATGGCCGCCTTGCGGACATTGTACCATACGTTCGGTCTGTTTGCAACAAGCATTTGCGAAAACTTCTTGGACAAACCGCACCTTTTGTGGTATGATAGAAACGGACGGCCACCCGCCGCCCCTCTATTTTCCCGGAAAGGATGAGTCTCCATGCACCCTCAGTTTGCCGAATTCACGCCCCGCTGGTTCAAGCGGGCCTTTGTCTACACCGGCTCCATCGGGGAGTTCCGCTACCGCTTCAAGACCGACAAGGACGCGGGGCTGCTCCACGCCGCCGTCTACTCCCAGCTGTGCTACGAGCTGGCACGGGACGTTGAGGAGCAGGACTTCCCGTGGGACGAGGACGGCGTCCGGCAGCTGCAGGACTGGCTTCAGAGCCGCTATGAGGCCTACTGCGCCGCCAATCCCTGACGGACACCTTTATACAACATACAATGCAAAAACAGGACGCAGACTGTGATCTGCGTCCTGTTCTGCGTTTTTTACTCCGCCAGCGTACCGTCGATATTGACCACCTGTACCGTCAGGGGAATGTCCCTCCCGCAGGCGGCCAGCGCCGTTTTCACCGCGTGCTCCAGCCCGCCGCAGCAGGGCACCTCCATCCGCAGCAGCGTCACGGAGCGGATGTCGTTCTCCCGGAGTATGGCGGTGAGCTTCTCGCTGTAATCCGCCATATCCAGCTTGGGACAGCCGATGAGCAGCGTCCGCCCCGTCAGGAACCGGCGGTGGAAATCGCCGTAGGTGTAGGCGGTGCAGTCGGCGGCGATCAGCAGGTCGCGGCCCGCGAAGGCGGGGCCGTTCACCGGCGCCAGCTTGATCTGCACCGGCCAGTTGGTGAGCTGGCCGGGCACGGGCTCCCCCGCTGCCGCCGGGGTCTTGGCCGCCATCTGGCGGATACGACTGCCGGGACAGCCGCCGGTATGCGCCGCCGCACCGGACGCGGCTCTGGCGGCCTGCGCCGCCTTTACCGCCGCCTCGTCGTAGGCCGGGGCCTCCCGCTCCTCAAAGGTGATGGCGCCGGTGGGACAGGACGGCAGACAGTCGCCCAGCCCGTCGCAGTAATGCTCCCGCATCAGCTTTGCCTTGCCGTTCACCAGGTCAATGGCCCCCTCGTGGCAGGCGTGGACGCAGCGGCCGCAGCCATTGCACTTTTCCTCGTCGATGTGAATGATCTTTCGGATCATGTGATCCCTCCTGTTCTGTTTGACAGCGTCAGTATACCGCCGCCAGCCGCGAAAATCATGTTGCATTTGCAACAAAATTACGCCGGAATTTTTTCGGGAATTTCCCGGAACCTGTAAAAATAAATTCATGATATGCTTCAGGTCAATAGCAGGTTCGGCACACCATGAATTTATTTTTACGTTAATTTTATAAGATTCTGTTGATATCTGGTTTTTTACCTGTCGCGCCACGCGCCGCGGGTCAGCAGCGCAAGCATGGGCATCAGCTCCAAACGGCCCGTCAGCATCTCCAGCGACAGGGCGATCTTGCTCATGGGCGACAGAATGGAAAAGTTTTCCATCGGCCCCAGAATGCCCAGACCGGGGCCCACGTTGCTGATGCAGGTCAGGGACGCGGCGAAGGACTCCTGAAAGCCGAAGTTGTCCCAGCTGACCACCAGCGCACCGGCCAGCAGCACCGCCATATAGGCCATGATGTAGGCTCCCGTGGACGACACCACCCGCTCCTCCACCGGCTGGCCATCCACCTTGATGACGCTGACGTGGTTGGGATGCACCATCCGCTTCAGCTCACGCACCAGTGACTTCCACAGGATCAGCACCCGGGACAGCTTTATGCCGCCGGAGGTGGAGCCGGCGCAGCCGCCGGTGAACATCAGCACCAGCAGGGCCATACGGCAGAACGTGGGCCACTGGGCGAAGTCCACCGTGGCAAAGCCGGTGGTGGTGATGATGGTCACGGTCTGGAACGCCGCGTCCGTGACGGATTCGCCCAGCGGCACACCGGCCTGCATCCGCAGGCACAGGCAGATCAGCAGCGTGACGCCCACCACGATGGACAGGTAGACCCGCAGCTCCTCGCTGCGCAGGGCGGCGCGGAGGCGTCCGGTAACGGCCAGAAACGGCAGGGAGAAGTTGACGCCGGCCAGAAACGAGAACGCCGTCACGATCCACATCACCGCCGGGCTTGCGCCTGACAGCGACGTGTTGTAGATGGAAAAGCCGCCGGTGGCCATGGTGGTAAAGGCGTGGTTGACGGCGGAGAACCACGTCGCCCCCGCCAGACGCAGGCACACCATCTCCAGCACGGTCAGCGCCACATAGATGGTATAGAGGATCTTGGCGGTGCTGCCCACCTTGGGCACCAGCTTGGACTTGATGGGCCCGGGGCTCTCCGCCCGCATCAGGTACACCGCGCCGTCCCCCAGCTTGGGCATCAGCGCCAGAAACAGCACCAGCACGCCCATGCCGCCCATCCACTGGGTCAGGGAGCGCCACAGCAGAACGCTGCGGGGCAGGTGCTCCACCTCCGGAAACACCGTGGAGCCGGTGGTGGTCAGGCCGGACACCGTTTCAAACACCGCGTCCACATAGTGGGTCAGCGCGCCGGTGAACGCATAGGGCAGCGCACCGGTGAGGGACAGGGCGATCCAGCCCAGCGCCACGGCCATAAAGCCGTCGCGGCTGTGCATCTGCGCCTTTTTTACCGGCACCAGATGCAGCGCCGTGCCCAGCAGGATGCACAGCACCGCCGTGCCGAAAAACGGCAGCCACGCCTCGCCGTACAGCACCGACGCCGCCAGCGGCAGCAGCAGGAAGCCGGCCTCCACCCACAGCACATAGCTGGTGGTATTTGCGATCAGTCGAAAGTTCATAGCAGTACCTCAGTGATGCCGCAGGCTCTGCGGCAAAAGCAGGCACCCCCTGTCTGGCCGCGCAGCCGGCGGGGATGCCCTCTGTCGTGCAATAGATGCTGTCGTGCAATAGATGCTGTCGTGCAATGTACACAGGTGGATTATATATCCCGCAGACGGTACTGTCAAGCGCAAGGGGCGCGGGGGCGGAAAGCGGCGGCGCGGCCGAAAAATACTCCCCGGAGTAAACAGTTTCGTGAGAATACTATTTTTCTTGCCGCGCCTCGTGAGTATGTTAAAATTTTTTCATGCACTAAGCGGCAGTTTTAGAGAATTTTTCCTCACTTATACAACTTTTTTGTTTTGATTGACTTTTTTCGTTTTTTGTGGCATTCTTATCTCAACTTAAGCTCTGTTCTGCGCCCACCGGACGGTTGTCCGCGCAGCGCAGACGAAAGGAGGGTTCTGCCTTGAGCAGACTTGATATCAAGAGTCCCAGCCGCGCACAGACGGTGGTGGATAACCTCTACCGCGACGTGGAGCGCCGCATCGCCGCCAGTCCTCCGGGCCTGTGTCCCGTGGACATGTCGCTGGCGTTTCTGACGCTGTGCCACGCCCAGTCCTGCGGCAAGTGCGTGCCCTGCCGCATCGGTCTGGGGCAACTGAGCAAGCTCATCGAAACGGTGCTGGACGGCTCCGCCGACCTGAGCACCATCGACATCATTGAAAAGACGGCCCGCACCGTTGTGAACACCGCCGACTGCGCCATCGGACGGGACGCGGCGCGGCTGGTGCTGGACGGTCTGGACGGTTTCCGGGACGACTACGAGGAGCACATCCTGCACCACCGGTGTCTGGCCGGTCTGCAGCTGCCGGTCCCCTGTGTGGCGCTGTGTCCCGCCGGCGTGGACGTGCCGGGCTACATGGCACTGGTGGGCGAGGGACGCTACGCCGACGCCGTGCGCCTGATCCGTAAGGACAATCCCTTCCCCACCGCCTGCGCCTACATCTGCGAGCACCCCTGCGAGGCCCGGTGCCGCCGGAACATGATCGACGACGCCATCAATATCCGGGGTCTGAAGCGCTATGCCGTGGATCACGCCGGGGACGTGCCCCAGCCCGTCTGCGCGCCGTCCACCGGCAAAAGGGTGGCCATCATCGGCGGCGGCCCCAGCGGCCTGAGCTGCGCCTACTATCTGGCGCTGATGGGCCACAAGGTCACGGTGTTCGAGGAGCGGGACAAGCTGGGCGGTATGCTGCGCTACGGCATCCCCAGCTACCGGTTCCCCCGGCACCTGCTGGACGCGGAGATCGCGTCCATCCTGTCGCTGGGCATTGAAACCCATACCAACACCACCGTCGGCACCGACGTCTGGGTGGAGGAACTGCAAAAGGATTACGACTGTCTGTATATCGCCATCGGCGCCCATCAGGACAAAAAGGTGGGGATCCCCGGCGAGGACAGCAGGAATGTGATGTCCGCCGTGGAGATGCTGCGCTCCATCGGCGACGACGTGATGCCCGACTTCACCGGCAAGCAGGTGGTGGTCATCGGCGGCGGCAACGTGGCCATGGACGTGACCCGCAGCTCCATCCGGCTGGGGGCGGACAAGGTGACATGCGTCTACCGCCGCCGCGTGGAGGACATGACGGCGCTGCCCGACGAGATCACCGGCGCGCTGGCTGAGGGCGCGGAGATCAAGACGCTGATGGCGCCCGTCCGCATTGAGGCTGATGAGAACGGCTGCGCCGCCGCCCTGTGGGTACAGCCCCAGATCATCGGTGAGGCCGACAAGTCCGGGCGGCCCCGGCCCAACAAGGCCGATCTGCCGGAGGTACGCATCCCGGCGGACATCATCGTGGCGGCCATCGGACAGGGCATCGAGATCCAGGGCTTCGAGCAGGCGGGCGTGCCCATCAAGCGGGGCGTGTTCGTGGCGGGCCTGTCCGGGCAGGTAGGCGATATGGACAACCTGTTCGCCGGCGGCGACTGCGTCACCGGCCCGGCCACGGCCATCCGTGCCATCGCCGCCGGTAAGGTGGCGGCGGCCAACATCGACACGCACCTGGGCTTCCAGCACGAGATCGAGGTGGATGTGGACATCCCGTCGCCGCGGCTGAATAACCGCGGCCCCCACGGACGCATCAACACCACCGAGCGGGAGGCCTGTCAGCGCCGGTGCGACTTTGAGGACATCGAATGCGGCCTGACGGAGGAGGGCGCCCGCACCGAGGCGTCCCGCTGCCTGCGCTGCGACCACTTCGGCTACGGTATTTTCAGGGGAGGGAGGAACGTCAAATGGTAACGCTGACCATCGATGGGCGCACCGTTACGGTGCCGAAGGACACCACCATTCTGGAGGCGGCCCGCTCCATACATATCGACATCCCCACTCTGTGCTATCTGAAGGACATCAACGAGATCGGCGCGTGCCGCATCTGCATGGTGGAGGTGGAGGGTCAGCCCCGGCTCGTCCCCGCCTGTGACAATGTGGTGGACGAGGGTATGGCCGTACACACCAACTCCCCCCGCGTCCGGGAGGCGCGGCGGGTGAACCTGCGGCTGCTGCTGAGCCAGCACGACACCAAGTGTACCAAGTGTACCCGCAGCGGCAACTGCAAGCTCCAGCAGCTCACCAACGACTATAACCTGCTAGGCGAGCACTACATCGACGACCTGCGGAACGCGCCCCCGGATTTCTCCAATCCCGTGGTGCGCATCGAGAACCGCTGCGTCAAGTGCATGCGCTGCATCCAGATCTGCGACAAGGTGCAGACCATGGGCATCTGGGATCTGATGGGCACCGGCTCCCACACCACCGTGGGCGTGGCCCGTACCCGCACGCTGGGCGAGAGCGACTGCACGTTCTGCGGCCAGTGCATCACTCACTGTCCCGTGGGCGGTCTGCAGGAGCACGACGACACCGGCAAGGTCTTCGACGCGCTGGCAGATCCCCAGCGCATCACCGTGGTACAGATGGCGCCCGCCGTCCGGGCGGCGTGGGCGGAGTATTTCCACCTCGATCCCAAGTACGCCTCGGCGGAACGGATGGTCACGGCGCTGAAGACCATGGGCTTCGACTATGTGTTCGACACCAATTTCGCCGCTGATCTGACCATCATGGAGGAGGGCAGCGAGTTCCTGGAGCGCTTTACCCACCGGAACAAGTACCACTGGCCCATGTTCACCAGCTGCTGTCCCGGCTGGGTGCGGTTCGTCAAGAGCCAGTTCCCCGCCTACATCGGCAATCTGTCCACCGCCAAGAGCCCTCAGCAGATGTTCGGCGCGGTGGTCAAGAGCTACTTCGCCGATCAGCTGAACGTGGACCCCAAGAAGCTGTTTGTGGTATCCATCATGCCCTGCACCGCCAAGAAGGCGGAGGCGGCGCTGCCCACCATGAAGGACGCCGAGGGCGACCGGGACGTGGATGTGGTGCTGACCACACGGGAGATCGTCCGGATGTTCCGGGGCGAGCAGATCAACCCCGCCGTCCTGCCGGAGACGCCCTTCGACAGCCCCCTGGGCACCGGTACCGGTGCGGCCGTGGTATTCGGCGCTACCGGCGGCGTCATGGACGCGGCGCTGCGCAGCGCCTACTACATGGTGACGGGCAAAAACCCCAATCCCGACGCCTTCCACTCCGTCCGGGGGCTGGACAGCTGGAAGGAAGCAGTGTTCACCATCCCCGGCGCAGGCGACGTGCGGGTGGCGGTGGTCAGCAGTCTGGGCGCTACCCGGAAGCTGATGAACGCCATCGATGCCGGTGACGTGGACTACGACTTCGTGGAGGTCATGGCGTGTCCCGGCGGCTGCGCCGGAGGCGGCGGTCAGCCCATCCACGACGGCGTGGAGATGGCGGCGCGGCGCGGCGGCGTGCTGTGGCGTCTCGACCGGACGGCAGATATCCGGTTCTCCCATGAGAACGCCGACGTGCAGGCACTGTACAAGGAGTATCTGCGCCAGCCGCTGGGCCACAAGGCTCATACGCTGCTGCACACCGACCACTTCGGATGGAAGATGCCCAGCGGACACTGATAAGACGCAAAAAGACATCCCGCGCCGGGCGCGGGATGTCTTTTTCGTATGTGGGTCAGCGCTTCAGCGCCTTGCGGATCACCGGAGAGATGGTCACGGCGATAAGGCCGCCGATGGCCGCCGTCACCAACTGCGGCCAGGAGAAGGACGCGGACATGGTGGCCGCTGCCGCCTCCGGCAGCTGTAGGGAGGGGATGGCCACCTTCGTCACCAGCAGGAACAGCACCGCGAACTTGCACACGGCGGCTGCGGCCACGGCCAGATAGCTCCGCAGACCCAGCGGCTTGCCGCCGGCGATGAAATGGAGCAGCAGCACCAGCACCAGATTGCCCACGGCGATGAAGGGCACGATCACCAGCTTGGCGGGGCCTACGCCCACCAGAAACGCGCAGAACGGGCTGGCGATGGCCACCACCGCGCCGCACCATGCGCCGCCCACCAGCGTGGACACGCCCAGTACCAGATTGACGCAGGAGCCGGTGACGAACTGGCCCAGCGGCTTGGTGGCCCACTGCAGCGCCACCAGCAGGGCGATCATCACCGCCGTTTCGGCGATCCAGAGGGTTTTATTTTTCATTGAAAGCACTTCCTTTTTGTTTTTCTCTATGATATCATGTCTTACAGAGAATTTCGTTGCCATGGCAACGAAAAAGGAGGTACCGGCATGGACATCGATACGGGGCTGCTGCGGCGCACGGCGCTGTTCCACGGCATGGAGGACGGGGACATACGGCGGCTGCTGGACTGTCTCCACTGTCCGGTGCGGCGGTACGGACGGGGCGAGTTTCTGTGGCACGCCGGGGACGCGGTACCCATGGCGGGCATCGTGCTGTCCGGCTGCGTGGACGCGGTGCAGTACGGCGAGGACGGCGGGGCGGTGCTGACCGTCCGTCAGGAAAAGGGCGGCGTGTTCGGCGACCTGCTGATGGCGGCGGGACAGGCCAGCCCCCTGTCGCTGGTGGCCTCCGCCGAGGGGGCGGAGGTGCTGTTCCTGCCGCTGGAGGGCATTCTGTCCGACTGCGGGCGGGGCTGCGCCTGCCACATCGCGCTGCGGCGGAACCTGCTGGCGGAGACGGCCAGCAAGTTCTGGCAGTTGCGGCAGCGGATGGTCTATCTGACGGAGCCGCAGCTGCGGCGGCGCATTCTGCTGTTCCTCCGCGACCGGCGGGAGGAGACAGGCAGCGACTACTTCCGGCTGCCCTACTCCCGGCAGGAGATGGCGGAGGTGCTGGGCGTCAACCGCAGCGCCCTGTCCCGGGAGCTGGGGCGGATGCAGCGGGAGGGCCTGCTGGAGTTCTACCGCAGCAGCTTCCGGCTCAAGGAGGGCAGCCGGTAACATGAGAAGCCCCCTCCGCGCCGTGGCGCGGAGGGGGGCAAAATCGCAAAATAAAAAAACGGGTTTTATTTTGCGATCTTGGTCGCTGCGGCGGGTGATCGAACGCGAAAGGGAACCCTGACGGTTCCCTTTCACACTATCCTTCCCTCCGATACCTGTGACCGGGCAGGTTCTTTGACAGGCAGAACCCCCCCCCCGCTCTGCGCGGCGCGGAGAGGGGGGTGTTTTTGGGGTTCTGCTTACCGGAACAGGCCCACGCCCAGAATGACGGCGCCCAGCACCACCAGCACCACGCCGGTGGCGCGGTTCAGCGTTCTGGGCTGCGCCTTGTTGGCGAACACGGCGGCAATACGCGCCCAGACCAGCGTGAACACCACGCACAGCGCCCAGACCGTCCAGTCCGGCGCGCCGCCGATGGCGAAGTGGGATACCGCGCCGGTGAGCGCGGTGAATGTCATGATGAACACGCTGGTACCCACCGCCGTTTTCAGCTCGTAGCCCAGCACACTGGTGAGGATCAGCAGCATCATCATGCCGCCGCCCGCGCCGATGAAGCCGCAGATGAAGCCGATGAGCGCACCGCAGACCAGCGACTGGCACACCCGCTTTTTCGCCGACACGCCCAGCATAGCCTCCTTGGTGGTCATCACCGGGCGGACGATGAACTTGATCCCCAGCAGGAACGTCATGAACACGGAGAAATTGCCCATGGTGCGGGAGGGCACCAGACTGGCGATATAGCTGCCCACCACCGTGAACGCCAGTACGCTGACCATCATAATGAGGCCGTTTTTCACGTCCAGATTCTTATTTTTATGGTAGGTATAGGCCGAGACGGCGCTGGCCAGCACGTCCGAGGACAGAGCGATGCCCACCGCCATGTAGGGCTCCATGTCCAGAAACGTGATGAGCATGGGGCTGATGACCGCCGCGGCGCTCATGCCGGCGAAGCCGGTGCCCAGGCCCGCGCCCATACCGGCGAAAAACGTCACAAGGATCGTGATAAGAAGCTGCATATCCGGTACTCCCTCCTCTGTCCGGCTGCGCCGGACAGCAGATGCTCTATCCTACCACGGCGCGGGGCGCGTGTCAAGTCCGGGCGGAAAAAGAGATCCCGCAAAATGAAAAAACGACCCTCCGCGCACCGGCGCGGAGGGTCGTTCAAAGAGGGCAGTCTTACACCTGACCGGCCTTGACGCGGTCGAACTCGCTGTCCATGTCGGCGTTGGGCTTCTTCGTCAGCAGGGACACCACCACGATGACCAGCGCGCTGAACAGGAAGGCGGGCAGCAGCTCATACAGGCCGAACACACCGCCCAGCGGCTTCAGCACGCCGCGCCAGAAGAACACCATGGCGCCGCCGGCCACCATACCGGCGATGGCGCCGGCGCGGGTGGTGCCCTTCCAGAACAGGGAGAACAGCATCAGCGGGCCGAAGGCCGCACCGAAGCCCGCCCACGCAAAGGCGGTGATGCCGAAGATGGTGGAATTGGAGTTCCACGCGATGGCCATGGCCACCAGCGTAATGAGCATCAGGGTGATGCGGGAGCACCACATGACCTGCTTCTCCGTGGCGTCCTTCTTCACGATGCCGCGGTAGATGTTCTGGCTGACGGCGCTGGCCGTGATGAGCAGGTAGGAGTCGGAGGACGAGATGGCCGCCGCCAGCACGCCGGCGCAGGCGAAGCCCGCCAGCACCGGGGGCAGGAACAGGATGGCCGCGTCCACGAAGATGTTCTCGGCGTCGCTGTTGGACAGGTAGTCCAGTCCCACGATGCTGCGGCCCACGATGCCGATGAACACGGCGGCCGCCATGGAAATGACCACCCAGACGATGGCCACGCGGCGGGAGAGCTTCAGCTCCTTTTCAGAGCGGATGCCCATGAACCGCAGCAGCACCTGAGGCATGCCGAAGTAGCCGAGGCCCCACGCAAGGCAGGACACGATGGACAGCACACCGTAGGGACGGGCGGCGCCGAACACGTCCACCTCCGTGGCGGAGGGGGTGGCGGACCGGACGAGGGAGAAGAAGCCGTCGATGCTCTCGGCGTTCTGAATGGCGGCGGACAGGCCGCCGGCAGCGCCTACGGACATGATAAGGATCAGCACCAGCACCGTGACCATCACCACAGCCTGCATGAAGTCGGAGGCGCTCTCCGCCAGGAAGCCGCCCAGAAACGTATACAGCAGCACGAAGGCCGCCGCCACGATCATCATGCTCTGGTAGGACAGGCCGAACAGGTTGGCGAACAGCTTGCCGCAGGTGCTGAGGCACTGGGCCGCGTAGACGGAGAAGAAGATGATGATAATGAGGGAGGACAGCACCATCAGGGTCTTATGCCTGCCCTCGTGATACCGCTTGGAGAAGAAGTCCGGCACGGTGAAGGCGTTCACGGCGATGCTGTACCGCCGCAGACGGCGGGAGGTGATGAGGAAGTTCAGATAGGTACCCAGCGCAAGGCCGATGCACGTCCAGCCCGCGTCGGCAAGGCCCGTCCAGTAGGCAAGGCCCGGCAGGCCCATCAGCAGATAGCCGGACATGTCCGACGCCTCGGCGCTGAAGGCCGTGACCCACGGCCCAAGGCTGCGGCCGCCCAGAAAATACGCCTCCGCGTCCTTATTGGCGCGGCGGGCAAACACGATGCCGATAACGATCACCGCCAGCATATACAGCGCCATGGCCAGCAGATGCTGCAAATTCGCTCCATCCATGGGAAATGCCTCCTTGACAACCGACACATGAAGATTTATAATGTGTCTCATAAAGATTTTGAATACATGGGCGTATCATAGCACCATGTGCATAAAAATGCAAGGGGTAAATTCACAAAATGGACACAAAAAAGTATGCTGTCGTCGAAAAAGTGGTGGAAAAGGCGTCGCTGACCAGAGCGGCGGAGGAGCTGGGCCTGACCCAGTCCGGCGTGAGCCACATCGTGGCCGCCGTGGAGGCGGAGCTGGGTCTGCCCCTTCTCAAGCGCACCCGCACCGGGGCGCGGCTGACGCCGGAGGGCGAGCGCATCATGCCCCACATCCGGGCCATCGTGGCAGAGGAGCGGCTGCTGTACCAGACGGCGGAGGAGCTGCACACGCTGGTGGCGGGCAAGGTGCGGGTGGGCACGTTCACCAGCGTGGCCACCCACTGGCTGCCGGCCATGATGATGCAGTTCCAGCAGGAGCACCCGCAGGTGGAGTTCGAGCTGTTCAACGGCGACTACCACGACGTGGACCGGTGGCTGGCGGACGGCAGCGTGGATCTGGCCTTCGTGGCGCTGCCGGCGGAGGGGGACAGCCGGTGTGTGCCGCTGTACCGGGACGAGCTGGTGGCCGTGCTGCCCAAGGGGCACCGGCTGTGCGCCCTGCCAGTGTGTCCGGCGGCGGAGATCGCGCGGGAGCCTATCATCTCCCTGCTGGAGACATCCAACCACGACGTAAGGCGGGCGCTGGACGCCGTGGGCGCCAAGCCGGACATCCGGTTCCGCACCAAGGACGACTACGCCGTGATCGCCATGGTGCGGCAGGGGCTGGGCGTCAGCATCATGCCGTCCCTGCTGCTGCGGGGCAACAATGAGGGCGTGGAACTGAGGCCGCTGGATCCGCCGGCCTACCGCACCATCGCGCTGGCCGCCGGCAGCGTGGAGGCCGGGCCTGCCGCCCGGCAGTTCGCGGAATTCGCCCGCGCATGGGTGCGGGAGAACGCATAAAAAACAGTCCCCCGGTGGGGGACTGTTTTTTTACTGTATGGTCTTTCGGGCGGCGGCAAGCAGGGCGGCACGGTCGTTGGGCAGGGCGCCGTCCAGCACCTGCGCCAGCAGCGCGTCCAGCGTGTGGCCGACGGCGGGGCCGCGCAAGCCCAGCGCCAGCATGTCCCGTCCGTCCACCGCCAGATCCCGCAGGGAGAAGCACGCCTGCTTTGCCAGCAGGGCGTCCAGTATCGCCTCCGCTCTGTCGAGCTCCGTCAGGCGGCCGCGATAGGCCGGGTGCTGGGCCAGATTGTCCGCCCGCTTTATCGCCAGCAGGCGGCGGAACGTGTCCTCCCCCAGCTGGTGGACGGCCCGGGCGATGGCCCTTTCCGTCCGGGGAATGTCCCGGTCGTGCCACTGCACCAGCGTCACGATCTCATGGGCGGTGCGCTTGTCCATCCGCAGGCGGCGGCAGATATCCTCCGCCAGTGATGCCGACACCTTGGGGTGGCCGTAAAAATGTCCCACGCCCTGGTCGTCCACGGTGAAGCAGGCGGGCTTGCCCACGTCGTGAAGCAGCATGGCCCAGCGCAGCACCGGCTCCGGCGGGATGGCCGCCACAGAGCGGGCGGTGTGCTCCCACACGTCGTACAGATGGTGGCGGTTCCGCTGGTCAAGCCCCACGCAGGGCAGCAGCTCCGGTAAGAACACGCCCAGCACGTCGGGGTACGCCAGCAGCACCGGCAGCACATGAGCGCCGCACAGCAGACGGTCCGTCTCCGACAGCAGGCGCTCGGCGGCGATGCCCCGCAGCAGCGGGGCGCAGCGGTGCAGCGCGGCGGCGGTACGCTCCTCCACGGTAAAGCCCAGCACCGACGAAAAGCGCAGCGTCCGCATGATGCGCAGGGCATCCTCGCCGAAGCGCCTGTCCGGGTCGCCCACGCAGCGCAGGACGCCCCGGCGCAGGTCGTCCTGTCCGCCGTACAGGTCGGTGAGCGCGCCCCGGACATCCATGGCCATGGCGTTTACCGTCAGGTCGCGGCGGCAGAGATCCTCCGCCAGCGAATCGGAAAAATACACGGCGTCGGGGCGGCGGTGGTCGGAATACGGCCCGTCGGCGCGGAAGGTGGTGACCTCCACGGAAAGGCCGTCCTGCCGGACGGTGACGGTGCCGTGACGCAGGCCCGTGGGGATGCTGTGTCCGGCGAACAGCGCGGCGGTCTGCTCCGGACGGGCGGCGGTGGTCACATCCCAGTCCTCCGGCGTCCGGCCCAGCAGGGTGTCGCGGACGCAGCCGCCCACCGCGTAGGCCGGGAAGCCCGCCTGCTCCAGCCGGGTCAGGACGGCGCTGACCTGCGCAGGGAACATATTGACCGCCTCCTTTCGCCCCGTAACGCCCAAAAACCGGCAAAAAAGCCGGTTGCACTTCCTGTTTGGGTGTACTATAATTAGATGTTACCACCAGTTTACAGAATTGTCAATTTTGGTATATCTTATTCCGGCGCTGCGCGCCGTTTGGAGGTCTTTTCTATGATGCATCCCGCTGCGGATATCCGCACACTGTTACAGCCCGGCCGGCGCGTCCATCTGGCCGGTATCGGCGGCGTGTCCATGTGCGCGCTGGCCGAGGTGCTGCAGGGCATGGGCCTTGTGGTGCAGGGCTCCGACATGACGGACAGCGATACGGTGCGGCACCTGCGCTCCGTGGGCATTGAGGTGGCCATCGGCCACTCCGCCGAGAATCTGAAAAGCTGCGACGCGGTGATCCGCACCGCCGCCATCCACGACGGCAACCCGGAGATCGCCGGGGCCATCGCACGGGGCATCCCCGTATACGAGCGGGCGCAGGCGTGGGGCGGCATCATGCGGGGCTACCGCAACGCCCTGTGCGTGTCCGGCACCCACGGCAAGACCACCACCACGTCCATGGCCGCCCACATCTTTATGGCGGCGCAGAAGGACCCCACCGTTATGATCGGCGGCACCCTGCCGCTGCTGCACGCCGGCTACCGGGTGGGACAGGGGGACACCATCATTCTGGAGAGCTGCGAATACTGCAACTCGTTCCTGAACTTCTTCCCCACGGTGGCGGTGATCCTCAACGTACACGCCGACCATCTGGACTTCTTCAAGGATCTGGCCGATATTGAACACTCCTTCCACCGTTTTGCGGAGCTGGTGCCTGCCGGTACCGGCAAGGTCGTGGTCAATTGGGACGATGAGGGCGCCCGCGCCGCCGTAGAGGGGCTGGATCGTCCCATGTTCAACTACAGCGTCAAAGACCGCGACACCGACTGCTATGCCGACAACGTGGCGTTCTTCGACGGGTACGGCGAGTTCGACATCATCATCCGGGGGCAGCGCTACGCCCATGTGGCGCTGCACGTTCCCGGTAAGCACAATGTATCCAACGCGCTGGCGGCGGCCGCCGCCGCCTATCTGCTGGGGGTGGACGGCAGCGCCGTGGAGGCGGGGCTTGCGTCCTTCACCGGCGCGGGACGGCGGTTCGAGCACAAGGGCGTCTATCACGGGGCGGAGGTGTACGACGACTACGCCCACCATCCCGACGAGCTGGAGGCCCTGCTCAACGCGGTGCAGCCCCTGCCCCACAAGCGGCTGATCTGCGCGTTCCAGCCCCACACCTACACCCGCACCGCCGCGCTGTTCGACGATTTCGTCCGGGTGCTTCGCCGCCCCGACAAGGTGATCTTGGCGGAGATCTACGCCGCACGGGAGAAAAACGAGCTGGGCATCTCCTCCCGGGATCTGGCAGCCCGCATTCCCGGCGCCGTGTACTGCTCCACGCTGGAGCAGGTGACGGAGGAGCTGGCCAAGCTGGCCCAGCCGGGGGATATGCTGCTGACCGTGGGCGCGGGGGACATCTACCGCGCCGGGGAAATGCTGCTGAAGCGGGGTGACGCGGAATGACCCTCTCCCCTGTTTACCGCAACACCCGGCCGGACGGCGAGCTGCCGGCGCAGGAGGCCGCAGCCTTCGGCCTGCTGGAGCGGCTGGGCATCGACTACGACCGGGTGAGCCACGACGCCGCCTTCAATATGGAGCTGTGCGCCGAGGTGGGCCGGGCGCTGAACGTCAGCGTGTGCAAGAACCTGTTTCTGTGCAACCGGCAGAAAACCAGCTTCTACCTGCTGTGCATGATGCCGGACAAGCCGTTCCGCACCAAGGATCTCAGCGCCCAGATCAACTCCTCCCGGCTGAGCTTCGCGCCGGAGGAGCTGCTGTGGGAGCTGCTGCACTGCACCCCCGGCTCCGCCACCATTCTGGGTCTTGCCAACGACACAGAGCACCGGGTACAGCCGCTCATCGACCGGGAGGTCTATGACGCGCCGTACTTCTCCTGCCACCCCTGCATCTGTACCAGTACGCTGAAGCTGAAAACCGCCGACGTGCTGGACAGGCTGCTGCCCTATACCGGCCACACGCCCACGGTGGTGGACTTGTAAAGATATAAATATGGCGTCCGCCGATGGCGGACGCCATATTTTCGCCATATTTTCTTGCATTTTACACAAAAACCTCTTGCGCTCGGAAACGTTTTCAGCTATACTAACCGTATTCCCACCGGTGCGCCGCACTCCACTTCTTGCGCCGCACCGGCAAATGAAAAGGAGGAATGGGCCGCTGTGGCTGGCGGTGCGGCAGTGTGGAGACCTGCCGTAAGGCGCGAGGGACTTTCCGCCCCGCGTGAGGCTGTCGTCTGCGGAGGCAGGGCAGCTACAGTCAGGTAGTTATGGCAAAGGTGGTTCTGAAGGATCTGAAGAAGGTCTATCCCAACACCGAGAAGAAGAAAAAGGTCAAGAAGGGCGAGGAGCCAGCGGAGAAGAAGAACAATCTCCAGATCACCGACGAGGGCGTCGTGGCGGTGCAGCAGTTCAATCTGGAGATCGCGGACAAGGAGTTCATCGTGCTGGTGGGACCCTCCGGCTGCGGCAAGTCCACCACCCTGCGGATGATCGCCGGGCTGGAGGACATCACCTCCGGTGAGCTGTGGATCGGCGACAAGCTGATGAACGACGTGGAGCCCAAGGATCGGGACATCGCCATGGTGTTCCAGAACTACGCCCTGTATCCCCACATGACCGTGTATGAGAACATGGCGTTCTCCCTGAAGCTGAAGAAGGTCCCCAAGGACGAGATCGACCGGAAGGTACGGGAGGCCGCTGAGATCCTGGACATCACCCAATACCTCGACCGCAAGCCCAAGGCGCTGTCCGGCGGCCAGCGCCAGCGTGTGGCCATCGGCCGCGCCATCGTCCGCGACCCCGCCGTGTTCCTGATGGACGAGCCGCTGTCCAATCTGGACGCCAAGCTGCGCAACCAGATGCGCGCCGAGATCATCAAGCTGCGCCAGCGCATCGACACCACGTTTATCTACGTCACTCACGACCAGACCGAGGCCATGACGCTGGGCGACCGCATCGTCATCATGAAGGACGGCTTCATCCAGCAGATCGGCACGCCGCAGGAGGTGTTCGACCATCCCGCCAACCTGTTCGTGGCCGGCTTTATCGGTACGCCGCAGATGAATCTGTTCGACGCACGGCTGGTAAAGCAGGACGGCAGGTACGCCGTGGCCATCGACGGCATCACCGTGGAGCTGGCAGACGACAAGCAGGCGCGTCTGAGCGCGAAGAACGTGGAGGAGCAGGATATCGTGCTGGGCGTCCGCCCCGACCATATCATGCTGTGCGCTGAGGGCGTCAAGGGCAAGGTGGACGTCAGCGAGCTGATGGGCTCGTCCGTGCATCTGCACATCTCCACCAACGGCCACGACGTAGTGGTCATCGTCCCCACCAACGGCAATGCCGCCCACTTCCCCATGGGCAGCGAGGTCAACATGATCTTCGGCGGCAACGTGGCCCATGTGTTCAGCAAGGAGACGGAGAAGAATCTGGAGTGGTAACGCCCCCCCCTGAAACAAAAAAAGCAGTCCCCGCGCCTGCGGCGCGGGGACTGCTTTTTTTACTTGTTCTTCTCGTAAAGCACGGCCAGACCGTACAGCAGCAGATCCTCGTTGAGCAGGATCTCGTGGGTACAGATGGGGACGATACAGCGGGCCAGCCCGCCGGTGGCCACCACGGTGGCCTGCTGCCCCAGCTCGGACTCCATGCGGTCGATCATGCCGTCCAGCAGCAGGGCCGTGCCCAGAATACTGCCGCTTTTCATGCAGTCCACCGTGTTGGTGCCGATGGCTCTGGGTGGGGCATCCAGCGAGATGCTGGGCAGCAGCGACGTGTGGGATGCCAGCGCGGACAGGGAGAGCTGGACGCCGGGGATGATGGCACCGCCCCGGAACGCGCCGTCCGCGTCCACCACCGTGACGGTGGTGGCGGTGCCCATGTCGACGAGGATCAGCGGCGGCTGGTAGATATCCAGCGCGCCCACCGCCGCCACCAGCAGGTCGCTGCCCAGTGTGGCGGGATCGTCCAGACGCACCGTCAGATCGGAGCGGATGTCCGGCCCCACCACCATGGGCTCGATGCCGGAGAGCATCTTCACCGCCTCCGACAGGGAGCGGGTCACCTGCGGCACAACGGAGGAGATGATGGCGCCGTCAAAGGCGTCGGGCGCGATGTGGGCGAACTCCAGCAGGCGGCTGATGGTCACGGCGTACTCCGCGCCGGTGGTGAGCCGGTTGGTGGCCATGCGGCAGAGATACCGGATGTCCCGGCCCTCCATGCAGCCCATGACGATGTGGGTGTTCCCGATGTCCAGCGCAAGGATCATGACGTTATCCCCCTTACTTTCCGTTCTGCACCGCCGTCCTGCGGGCGGCCAGCTTGCCGCGGCTGAACACCACGGCCTTGGCGATGACGGCGCCGGTGAAGAAGCAGACGATGGCTTCGATCAGGCCGTTGACGCCCACAAAGGCGATGACGAACAGGAACGGGTTGGCGCTGCCGAGGGCCTGCACGATGTTCTGGATGAACTCCGTGTGGTAGAAGCACAGGCACAGGGTGGTCATGAAGAACACGGTGTTGCACAGCGCGCCGCACAGGCCGGCGGCGCCGAAAGACCACAGGCGGCTCTTATCCACCTTGCTGAGGGCCTTGAATGCCAGACCGCAGAGCCAGCCCGCCAGAATACGGGTGGGGACGCAGACCAGAAACGTGTAGATGGGGTTGATGCCCAGCAGCACCACGCCGAAAGAGCTTTTGCCGAAGCACTCCCAGAAGCTGATGAGGCCGAACACACCGCCCAGCAGCGCACCGGCGGCGGGGCCCATAACGATGGCGCCCACGATGACCGGCACCAGCATGATGGTGATCTCCAGACCGGCGGTCTTGATCATGCCAAGACCTGTCAGCTCCAGAAGCAGCATGATGGCGATGAGCACCGACAGCTGCACCATGTCCTGCACGGACAGTTTCGTGCGAGGGGACTCGCACTTCATGATCTCGTTATTCATATTTTACCTCCTGCTGCCGCCTCCGTCCAGCAGAGTGCGGCGCGTGGTATTATGATACTATATTTTTTCGCATTTGCAAGTGCAAAATAGTAACAATTTTCCGCGCAGCACAGGCGGCGCTTCCTGATAGGGCGGTCGGGATGCGGGAACGCCCCGCACTGTGCCAGTGCGGGGCGTTCGTCAGGCTTATTCAGGGCTGTTACTCCACCGTTACTGCGGCGGGAAGCGCGTAGATGGACATCGTCTCCAAAACATTCTTTGTGTTGTAGCCGCGGACGGAGTAGTTGGTCAGCTTGCCCGGTGTGATATACTCGGCGGGGATGGTGATGGTAGTGCCGGCCGTCTTGAGGCTGCCGCCGATCCACTCGAATCCGCCGTTGTTCCACATGTAGACACGGTAGTAGCTGACGCTGCCGGCGACCAGCGGCGCATCCCATGTCAGCGTCACCGTGCCGTCGTCATTGGCAACGGCCTCCAGACCGGTGGGCCGCTGGCACTTGGACACGCGGGACACGGCGTCGCTCTTGTCGGACTCCACGCCGTCGATATTGGCGGTGATCTTGTACCAGTAGGTGCTGCCGGCTCTGCCGCTGGCACCGTCCGTATAGGTGGTGGCGGTCACATCCGCGCCCTTGAGCACATACCTGCCGTTCTGCGAATCCGCACGGTAGACATTATAGCTGTCGGCGCCGTCCAGCGCATCCCAGTGCAGGCGCACACGGCCGGTGGTCAGGTTGTTGTCCGCCGTAAGGCCCACAGGCCCGGGGATGTTCGACGCGGTGGCCACGGTGGCTACTGCGGAATAGGCGGACATGGAAGCCACCACGCTCTTGTTATTATAACCGCGGACGGAATAGTTTGTGGCCTTGCCGGCGGTGATGTACTGCGCGGGAACGGTAACGGTGGTGCCGACGGTTTTCAGTCCGCCGCCGATCCACTCGAAAGCGCCGTCATTCCACATGTAGACACGGTAGCCGCTGACACTGCCGGCGATGGCAGGCTTGTCCCACGTCAGCGTCACGGAGCCGTCGTCATTGGCGGTGGCCTTCAGGCCGGTGGGCCGCTGGCACTTGGACACGCGGGACACGGCGCCGCTCTTGTTGGAAAGCTCCGCGCCGTTGACATCCACGGCGCTGACCTTATACCAATAGGTGTTGCCGGCCTTGCCGCTGGTGCCGTCCGTGAACACCGTATCGGACACCTTGGTACCCTTGGCCAGCAGGTTATAGGTACCCTTTTCACTGTCAGCACGGTAGACGTTATAGTAGCTGGCACCGCTGACGAAATCCCAGGACAGCTTGATGCGGCCCGTGGTAGAGTTGTTGCTGGGGGTGTTCATGACCGGTGTGGACAGCTTGCTGGCGCCGCACACCGTACACGTGTCGCTGTAATTAAAGGTGTGGTGGAGCGGCGTCTCCTCCGTCTTGGTGGTGTAGCAGTCGTAGCAGAAGTACTCCTTCACGCCGTTCTGCGTACAGGTCGCCTTGGCGGTCTCGTCGCCGGTACTCCAGCGGTGGCTGCAGCTCTTGGGGCTGGGCTTTGCGCTCAGGGATTTCACGGTGATGGAATAGGTGCGCTGTGTCGGCGCTTCGTTCCATCTGTACAGGGAATAGAACTCGTAGGACAGCACGATCTTGTAGGTGCCGGGGGTCTTATTGGAGGTATCCCATGTGACCGAATAATACTTGACCGTGGTGTAGCTGTTGGATATGTTAAAGTCAGCCGTTCCGTCCGCCTTGCCGCTGGGGTTCAGGATCTTTACATGGAGCTTTTCATTACGATATCACGTTATTTTACAAAATCTGACACTTTCGCATACATTGCCGCATGATAGTCCGCGCCCTCCTTTTTCTTGACAGAGAGGGCGGGGCGCGGTATGATGAAAAAGCAATGAAAAGGGGGAATTTTTATGACAATCCTGTTGACCGGCGGCGCCGGTTTTATCGGCTCACACACGGCGGTGGCCTGTCTGGAGGCGGGCTATGACGTGGTGATCGCGGATAACTTCTACAACAGCAGCCCGGAAACGCCGCGCCGGGTGGAGAAGATCACCGGCAGACACGTCACGGTGTGCGAGGCGGACATCGCGGACAAGGCGGCGCTGCGCCGTGTGTTCGACGCGCAGCCCATCGACGCCGTCATCCACTTCGCGGGCTACAAGGCGGTGGGCGAATCCGTGGCCAAGCCGGTGATGTATTACCGCAACAATCTGGACACCACGCTGACGCTGCTGGAGGTCATGGCGGAGCACGGCTGCCGCCGCATCGTGTTCAGCTCCTCGGCCACGGTGTACGGCGGGAACAACCCCGTACCGCTGACGGAGGACATGCCGGTGGGCGGCTGCACCAATCCCTACGGCTGGACGAAATACTTTATCGAGGAGATCCTGCGCTCGGCGGCCGCGGCGGACGAGGCGCTGTCCGTGGTGCTGCTGCGGTACTTCAACCCCATCGGCGCCCACGAGAGCGGTCTGATCGGCGAGCGGCCCAACGGCGTACCCAACAACCTGATGCCCTACATCACGCAGGTGGCGGCGGGCATCCGGGAGAAGCTCAGCGTCTTCGGCGACGACTACCCCACTGTGGACGGCACCGGCGTCCGGGACTACATCCATGTGATGGATCTGGCCCGGGGCCATATGGCGGCGCTGGACTACGCCGCCGCCCACACCGGCACGGAGGTGTTCAATCTGGGCACCGGGCGGGGCACCAGCGTGCTGGAGCTGGTGCAGGCCTTCCAGCGCGCCAACGGCGTGACCATCCCCTACGAGATCGCACCCCGCCGCCCCGGCGACGTGGCGGCGTGCTACGCCGGGACGGAGAAGGCCGCCCGGCTGCTGCACTGGCGGGCGGAGAAATCCGTGGAGGATATGTGCCGCGACGCATGGCGCTGGCAGCGGCATATTGCGGAATAAGCGACGCATAAAAGGCGTGCCGCCCGAGGGGCGGCACGCCTTTTTTGTATATGCGGCGGTCAGAGCAGGGACTCCCAGCGTACCTGCCCCCAGCCGGTGGTATCGAAATTGTCCCGCACGGCGCCGCACATGAGCCGCAGCTTCTGCCGGATGACGGGGGACTCGATCAGCAGCTGCGCCGCGTCCTCATGCACCATGAAATACTCCATGATGCGGGCGCGATCCTCCCGTGCGTCCACGCAGGCGTAGCCGTCCACGAAGCAGACGTCCGCCGGGTCGCAGCTGTACAGCGTCCACTGGCGAAGATCATTGCTGAGAGCGGTGTAGCCCATGCGCTCGGTGTCAAAGGACAGCAGGCACAGGCCGTCCCCGCCGGTAAACGACGCCTGATAGCGCTCCTGCCGCAGCATCTCGAGCTGCCCTGTGGCCGGGTCAAGGAGGGCGGTGCCGCACTCGCTGCCGTAGGGCGACACCTGCGAAATGGCAATGCTTCTCGGCCTACACAGCTTGCGAATGTCAGAAATCAGGGCATTGCGTTTCCCAGACAGTTTTGACATGAAAAAAGGCAGCATCTTTGTATCCGGCGCAGTCGTTCGGGACGAACACAACAAAGAGGTGTTCAAGCAACGCAATAAAACGCGGCAGTCCGCACGCACTGTCCCCATCATGATACCCCGGCTTAGAGAACTGCTTGAGGCGCAGTCAAAAGACGGCTACATCGTAACGCAAGCCAACAGCACCATCAACCGGCACATACGCACTATTGCAGAGCAGCAGGGACTTCCAAATATCACGGAGCATTGTCTGCGGCATTCGTTCGCATCTCTTGGCTACCACCTGCGCCTGTCGGAGATCGAGGTCATGAGTATGGGCGGCTGGTCTGACAGTTCCACCGTACACGACATTTACCTTCACCTCGCCCAAAGGGACAGACTGAAAGCAGAAAACAAGATGGCAAAATTCTATCGGACAGCCGAAAAGCTACCGCCACCACAAGCAAAGACAGAAGACAAACGTTGACACCCCATATTGAAATCCGTGTCGAAATTCATGTCGAAAAATATCAACAATTTACGTTGTAAGAGCGAAAAATATGCTACAAGTCGAACATATTTTATGTTCAGCAGAAATCCGCAAACCATTGCAAATACAAGAAAAACCCGCAACCACAATGGTTACGGGTTTTCTTTCTCTTTGGTGGAGCTGAGGGGAGTCGAACCCCTGTCCGAAAGCACTTTGACAGGACTTTCTCCGGGCGCAGTCAGGTTTCAGCATTCCCTCCCCGCAAAGACACCGGACAGACTTTGCGGTTCAGTAGAGTCATGATGCGTGGGCGGGGCAACTCTTACCCGCCTCACGGACGCCACCTAAACGACGCCTTCCCCGGCCGGTGGCCGCTCCGGTTCAGACGGTCACTGCTTAAGCAGCGACGGCAACAGTGTTAGTGTTGTCAGTTAAGTTTAATTTGCCCGTTTTATGGCGGTCAGGCGCCGCCGCCCGCTTATCCAGCCTCCACACCCCCGTCGAAACCGGTACAGCCCCGTATGGGACGGCGGGGAGGGGATGCTCCCCGCCGGTGCAAACGCTGTGCAATGTTGTTTATCTGTAGAACGGATCGGCCAGCTTCTCCGGCTCCGGATACGTCTCGCCGTGGGTATCCACCGTGACCTTAGCCATGACCTGCTCCTTCTTGGGCTTGTTGGTCATCATGTTCCGGGGCTGGTTGGCGATGCGGTCGACCACGTCCATGCCGTCCATCACGCAGCCGAAGGCGGCGTACTGCCCATCCAGATGGGGCGCGTCCTTGTGCATGATGAAGAACTGGCTGCCGGCGGAGTCCATAGCCTGCGCACGGGCCATGCTCAGCACGCCCCGGGTGTGGCGCAGATCGTTGGCGACGCCGTTGGCGGCGAACTCGCCCTTGATGCAGTAGCCGGGACCGCCCATGCCGTTGCCGTCGGGGCAGCCGCCCTGGATCATAAAGCCGGGGATGACGCGGTGGAAGATCAGCCCGTCATAAAAGCCGGCGTTGGCCAGCGCGATGAAGTTGTACACGCTCTGGGGCGCGATGTCGGGATACAGCTCGCAGGTGATGACGCCGCCGTCCTGCATCTCGATGGTGACGATGGGGTTATTAGCCATAACAGTTTTCCTCTTTTCTGTTGTACTTCGTGTGTCAGCCGCGGTTCTTCTCCCGCATGGCGCGCTCCATCTCCCGCTTGGCGTCCCGCTTGGCCACGGCGTCCCGCTTGTCGTAGGTCTTTTTGCCCTTGCACAGGCCCACCTCCACCTTGACGCGGGAATTCTTGAAGTAGACCGACAGGGGCACCAGCGCGTAGCCGTCCTGCTTCTGCAGGTCGTGGAGCTTCCGTATCTCCCGCCTGTGCATCAGCAGGCGCTTGGGGCGATCCGGGTCGCGGTTGAAGATGTTCCCCTGCTCGTAGGGGGAGATGTGCAGGCTGTAGGCGTAGATCTCGCCGTCCCGCGCCACGCAGTAGGAGTCCTTCAGGTTCAGGGCGCCGGCACGGATGGACTTGACCTCCGTGCCGAACAGCTCCACACCGGCCTCAAAGCGATCCTCCACGAAATAGTCGTGGAACGCCTTGCGGTTCTGCGCGGCGATCTTGATGCCGGACTTTTCCATGGTGATCCCTCCTCTCCGGTGTACGTGTCCGATAGTATAGCACATTTTCCCGCAGGACGCAAGAGGGGACAGGGGCTGGTATTTTGCCGCCGGATGTGGTATACTGCGAAAAAACCGCGAAAGGAGCACGCGATATGGATCTGACGGAAAAGACACTGGACAGCCGGGAGGTGTTCCGGGGCCGCATCATCCGTGTGCGGCAGGACACGGTGCGCCTGCCCAACGGGAAGGAGGGCACCCGCGAGGTGGTGGAGCATCCCGGCGGCGTGGCCGTTCTGGCCATCGACGACGAGGGCCGTGTGCTGCTGGTGCGTCAGTACCGCTACGCCTTCGGCCGTGTGCTGACGGAGATCCCGGCGGGCAAGCGGGAGCCGGGGGAGGAGCCGTTCCTCACAGCCCGGCGCGAGCTGCAGGAGGAGGTAGGCGCCACAGCCGGCAGGTGGACGGAGCTGGGCACCCTCATCGCCTCGCCGGGCTGCTACGGCGAGACGCTGTACCTCTACATGGCGGAGGAGCTGCACTTCGGGGCGACCCATCCGGACGAGGACGAGTTTCTGGAGCCGCTGCGCGTACCCTTTGACGAGGCGGTGCGTCAGTGCATGGACGGTACGCTGACGGACGCCAAGACCGTGGCCGCCATCCTGAAGGGCAAAATTCTTCGGGCGCAGTAACGAAAAGCCTTGTATTTCCGCCCGGAATACGGTACACTGTCAGCAGGCGGCCGCGCCGCCGGGGGAGGTTGAGAGATATGTCGATGAGTACGAAGAAGAACATCGCCATTGTGCTGCTGGTGCTGTCCATGCTGCTGTGGGTACTGCGGAAGATCAACATTCTGTACATACCCGGGCTGAGCATGCTCCTGCTGGCGCTGAGCATGGTGCTGGTGGGCGTGATGATGTTCCAGCTGAAGGAGAAAAAGAAGCTGGCGGGCACGATGATCGTGGCCTTCGGCCTGTTCTGCATCGTGGCGGCCATCATGGAGATCCGGGGCTACATGGCCTGAAAAGTATACAGGCACGCAAAAGGGACGCACCGCGCAGGGCGTCCCTTTTCGCTGTTTCTGCGCCGCGGCAAGACGCATGGCCGGGGCATACGCGGTATCTCCGGTGAGATCACCGCAGGCAGTATTGCTCTCGTGATTTACCGCAAGGGTCGCCCTCCGGGGATTCCCCGGCTTCGGCCTCGTATGCATTCTCCGGGCGGTTTTCCGTGTGGGGCTGTGATTTTCGGCAGTAGGGCTGTCAAGTGTCTGTTTTGTCAAAGTTTGCGCAGGTTTTGTGTGCAAAGCGGAGAAAATTCGCACGGTGAGAATAAATTATCTTTTTTGGTTGAAAGCGCTGGCAGGATATGGTAGAGTACATAAGGAGTGTCAAAAAATTAACACTGCCTGACACATCCGTGGAGAGGACTGACGAATCGAGGAGGAAAAAGTATGAGACCCGAGCAGGAGAGGACGGCCGGGATCGTGCGGGCACATGGCTGCGACAGCGCGCAGCTCATTGCCATTTTGCAGGATATCCAGGCCGCGGAGAACTATCTCAGCGAGGCGAACATGACGCTGGTGGCGGACATGCTGTCCATCAGCGTTTCACGGGTGTACAGCGTGGCCACGTTCTATGAGAACTTCTCGCTGGAGCCCAAGGGGAAGCACATCATCAAGGTCTGTGACGGCACGGCCTGTCACGTCCGGAAATCCGGCCCCATCTACGACGCTATCCATGAGTATCTGAAGCTGGAGGGCAAGAAAAAGACATCCGCCGACGGCGTTTTCACGCTGGAAACGGTGGCGTGTCTGGGCGCCTGCGGTCTGGCCCCCGCCATGACCATCGACGGCGAGGTATATGCCAAGATGACGCCGGAGACGGCGCTGGCGGAGCTGGAGCGGCTCCGTGGAGAGGAGGCGGCACAATGAGCGTCCTGACAAGAGACGGCTTCCGCGTCATGCGCGAGACGGCGGAGGAGGCCCTGCGCCGCAGCGGCAATGCCGTAAATGTGCTGGTCTGCGCCGGTACCGGCTGCATCGCCGGCGGCTCCCTGAAGGTCTGCGAGACGCTGAAGGAGGAGTGCGCCCGCCGGGGCCTGCAGGTCTATGTGGGTCTGACGGAGCACAGCGGCGAGGAAAAGAGCCTGCACATCAAAATGAGCGGCTGCCACGGCTTCTGCGAGATGGGGCCGCTGGTGCATATCGAGCCGCTGGGCGTCATGTACATCCATGTCAAGCCGGAGGACTGCTGCGAGATCGTGGAGAAAACGGTGCTGCGCGGCGAGATCATCGAGCGCCTGACCTATCAGCGGGACGGTGTCTCCTACCCCCGGCAGGAGGACATCCCGTTCTACAAGAAGCAGCACCGGGTGGTGCTGGCGGGCTGCGGCACCAGCGACGCCGAGGATCTGGACGAGTACATCGCCAAGGGCGGCTACACCGCCTTTGAAAAAGCGCTGTTCACCATGACGCCGGAGGCTATCTGCAAGGAGATCTCCGACTCCGGCCTGCGGGGCCGGGGCGGCGGCGGCTTCCCCGCCGGACGCAAGTGGGAGAGCGTGCGGCGCAACGTGTCCGACGTGAAGTACGTGGTCTGCAACGGCGACGAGGGCGACCCCGGCGCGTTCATGGACCGCTCCATCATGGAGGGCAACCCTCACTCCATTCTGGAGGGTATGATGATCGCCGGTGTGGCCACCGGCGCTGCCGAGGGCTACATCTACGTCCGCGCCGAGTATCCGCTGGCGGTGAAGCGGCTCCAGACCGCCATTGAAAAGGCTACGGAGGTCGGTCTGCTGGGCGACGACATCATGGGCAGCGGCTTCTGCTTCCATATGCACATCAACCGGGGCGCCGGCGCCTTCGTCTGCGGCGAGGGCAGCGCTCTGACCGCCTCCATCGAGGGCAAGCGGGGTATGCCCCGCGTCAAGCCGCCCCGCACGGTGGATCAGGGTCTGTGGGGCAAGCCCACGGTGCTGAACAACGTGGAGACGTTTGCCAACGTGCCCGGCATCATCCGGCAGGGCGCCGGATGGTACAGGGGCATCGGCACCGACGCCAGCTCCGGCACCAAGACCTTCGCCCTCACCGGCAACGTGGTGAACACCGGCCTTGTGGAGGTCCCCATGGGCACCACCCTGCGGGAGGTCATCTTCGACATCGGCGGCGGCATCCCCGACGGCAAGAAATTCAAGGCGGTGCAGATCGGCGGCCCCTCCGGCGGCTGTCTCACCGAGGCGCATCTGGACGTACCCATGGACTTCGACTCCCTGAAGAAGCTGGGGGCCATCATCGGCTCCGGCGGTCTGGTGGTCATGGACGAGGACACCTGTATGGTGGAGGTGGCGCGGTTCTTCATGAACTTCACCCGCAACGAGAGCTGCGGCAAGTGCACCCCCTGCCGGGAGGGTACCAAGCGGATGCTGGAGACGCTGGAGCGCATCATCGCCAACGAGGGCAGCATGGAGGATCTGGAGCTGCTGGAGGCGCTGTCCGACACCATTACCGACACGGCGCTGTGCGGCCTTGGCCAGACGGCCTGCAAGCCGGTGATGAGCACGCTGAAGAATTTCCGGCAGGATTACCTGCGCCATGTGGTGGATAAGCACTGTCCCATCTGCAACGGCCGTAAGCGCCGTCTGGAGATCAAGGCCGACCTGTGCAAGGGCTGCGGCAAGTGCGCACGGAACTGCCCCATGGAGGCCATCAGCGGCCAGCCGCGTATGCCGTACACCATTGACAACGAGAAGTGCATCCACTGCGGCGCCTGCTGGGGCGCCTGCCCGTTCGGCGCCATCGACGCCATTGAGGAGGAGTGAGCCATGGCCAAGGGTATTATGATCGTGGACGGCCAGCGGGTGCCGTTCGACGGGGAGAAAAACGTGCTGGCGGTGATCCGCAAGGCCGGTATCGACATCCCCACCTTCTGCTACTATTCCGAGCTGTCTGTCCACGGCGCCTGCCGTATGTGCATGGTGGAGGACGTAAAGACCGGCAAGCTGGACGCCTCCTGCTCCATGGAGCCTCGGGACGGCATGGAGATCCGCACCAACACCGCCAAGCTGCTGAAGCACCGGCGGATGATCCTGGAGCTGCTGCTGGCGGCCCATGACTGCTCCTGCACCACCTGCAATAAGAGCGGCAACTGCCGCCTGCAGGAGCTGGCGCAGCGCTTCGGCGTGCGGCACATCCGCTTCCCCAACACCCGTCCCCAGTATGAAAAGGACCACACCAGCTATGCGGTGTTCCGCGATCCCAACAAGTGCATCCTCTGCGGTGACTGTGTCCGCGTGTGCGAGGAGCTGCAGGGACAGGGCATTCTGAACTTCGCCTTCCGGGGCAGCGAGCTGCAGGTCATGCCTGCCTTCGACCGGAAGCTGGAGGAGACGAAGTGCGTGGGCTGCGGCCAGTGCGCCGCCGTCTGCACCACCGGCGCTATCACCGTCAACGACCAGATCGGCACGGCGTGGCGCGCCCTCCACGACCCCCAGAAGCGGGTGGTGGTACAGATCGCTCCCGCTGTCCGGGTGGCGCTGGGCGAGGATTTCGGCATCCCCGCCGGTGTCAACATCATCGACAAGCTGGTCCCTGCCCTGAAGATCATGGGTGCGGACGAGGTATACGACACCAACTTCGGCGCGGACATGACCACCATCTCCGAGGCGGAGGAGTTCCTTCAGCGCCTCAAGGCGGGCGGCCCGTTTCCCATGTTCACCAGCTGCTGTCCTGCCTGGGTCAAGTATCTGGAGCTGAACGACCCCAAGTATCTGCGGAACATTTCCACCTGCAAGTCCCCCATGGAGATGTTTGCCGCCGTTATCCGCGACAAATACGCCGCCAAGGACGCTGCCGACGGCCGCACCACCTATCAGATCGCCATCATGCCCTGCACCGCCAAGAAGATGGAGGCGGCGCGGCCTGAGTTCTGCCACGACGGGCGGCCCGATGTGGATCTGGTGCTGACAACCCGGGAGCTGACCGATATGATCCGGGAGGCCGGTATCCAGCTCAACGAGATGGAGCTGGAATCCCCCGACCTGCCCTTCGGTCTCGGCTCCGGCGCGGCGGCCATCTACGGCGTTACCGGCGGTGTGGCGGAGGCGGTGGTGCGCTACTGCGTACCCGATAAGAGCAAAAATGCCCTCCGGGCCGTGTCCGTCACCGATTTGCGGGGCGACGGCGCTATCCGAGAGGTAAGCCTGACCATCGGCGGGCAGGAGCTGCACATCGCCATTGTCAACGGCCTCATCCACGCCAAGGAGCTGATCGCCGACATTGAGGCCGGCAAGCGGTTCTACCATCTGGTGGAGGTCATGACCTGCCAGGGCGGCTGCGTGGGCGGCGCGGGACAGCCCTACGGCCTTACCGCCGTGAAGCGCAAGCGCAAGCAGGGTCTGTACGACACGGACGCCTCCGCCTTGTTCAAGCGGGCGGAGAAGAACCCCATCGTCACCACCCTGCTGGACAAGTACGGCGAAGCGCGGTGCCACGAGCTGCTCCACGTCCACTACGGTGAATAGGCCACGAAAAAAACAAAACAGGCGGGAACGCTGTGCGTTCCCGCCTGTTTTGCGTGTTTACAGGACTTGACGGGTTTGGTATAATAGATTGTTGAAGTTTAGCAATGTATGAAAGGAATGCGGCCTATGGAACTGTCGGCAAAATTAGTCCGCTCACAACTGAATTTTTTCAAGCCCTTTGTGGCCAACTGCTCGCTGGAGGTGACCCGCAAGGGACAGGACAAGCTGGGCGAGCTGATGACCGCCCTCCACAAGCGGGAGGTGCTGGTGAAGGATCACCCCTTTGAGCGCTTTCAGGGCGCGTGGGTCATGCCCAAGGACCAGCGGCGCACCGGCGTCATCCTGTACCTCCACGGCGGCGGCTACACCTGCGGCAGTCTGGAGTACGCCAAGGGCTTTGCCGCCACGCTGGCGTCGGAGTGCGGCGTCAAGGTATTCTGCGCCGCCTACCGGCTGGCGCCGGAGAATCGCTTCCCCGCCGCGCTGGAGGATGCGCTGGAGGCCTACCGCTATCTGCTGAAGAAGGGCTACGCCCCCCGGCAGATCCTGCTGTGCGGTGAAAGCGCCGGCGGCGGACTGATCTATGCCCTGTGCCTGAAGCTGAAGGAGCTGGGCATGGATCTGCCCTGCGGCCTGATCGGCATCTCGCCGTGGACAGACCTCACCGGCTCCGGCGCGTCCTACGAGGCGCACAAGGACATCGACCCCTCCATGACCAAGGCCCTGCTGGAGTTTTACGCCAAGTGCTACACCGACGATCCCACCGACCCACTGTGCTCGCCGCTGTTCGGCGACCTGACGGGACTGCCGCCGTCTCTGCTGTTCGTGGGCGGCGACGAGGTGATGCTGGACGACGCCCGGCTGCTCCACGAGAAGCTGCTGCAGTGCGGCTGCCGCAGCCGCCTGCACATCGCGCCGGAGCGGTGGCACGCCTACGTCCTGTACTGTCTGGAGGAGAACATGGCCGAGGATTTTCAGGCCATCGACCACTTCCTGACACGCAACCTCTCCCCCGCCCGGAGCCTGCGGTGGATGCGGCTGGACAATGCCGCCAAGATATACCCCGCCGCCAAGCGCCGCAACTGGAACAACTTCTTCCGTCTGTCCGCCACGCTGACGGAGCCGGTGGACGCCGCCGTGCTGCGCAGCGCGCTGGACGTGACGGTGCGCCGCTTCCCCTCCATCGCCGTGCGGCTACGCCGGGGCGTGTTCTGGTACTATCTGGAGGAGATACCCCAGACGCCCCCCATTCAGGAGGAAAAAAGCTGCCCGCTGGCCCATGCGCCCTTTCAGGAGGTGCGGCGCTGCGCCTTTCGGGTGCTGGTGTACCGCGAACGCATCGCCGTGGAGTTCTTCCATGCCCTGACCGACGGCACCGGCGGCCTTATCTTCCTCAAGACGCTGGTGGCGGAGTACCTGACTCAGCGGTACGGCATCGCCGTCCCCGCAGAGCGGGGCGTGCTGGGCCGTCTGGAGGAGCCTGACCCGGAGGAGCTGGAGGACAGCTTCCTCCGCTACGCCGGAGACGTGAAGGCCAGCCGCAAGGAGGCCACGGCCTACCACCTCAGCGGGACGCCGGAGCGGGACGGCTACAACAATCTCATCACCATGATGCTGTCCGCCGACGCGGTGCGCGCCTGCGCCAAGGGGCGGGGCATCTCCGTGACGGAGCTGCTGTGCGCCGCCATGATGCAGGCCATCCTCGACCTGCAGGCGGAGAAGGTCCGCGACCCGCGGCGGCGCAAGCCGGTAAAGGTGCTGCTGCCGGTGAACCTGCGAAACCTGTTCCCCAGCAAGACCCTGCGGAATTTCGCGTCCTACATCACGCCGGAGCTGGATCCCCGCATGGGTGAGTGCAGCTTTGAGGAGCTGTGCGACGAGGTACACCACCGGATGGGACTGGAGAACAACCGCCGCACCATGCGGGCCAAGTTCGCCGCCAATGTGGCCAGCGAGCGTTCGCCGGTGCTGCGGGTGATGCCGCTGTTCATCAAGAACATCGCCATGAAGGCGGTGTTTGACGCCGTGGGCGAATGCAAGTCCTGCCTGTGCCTGTCCAATCTGGGCAATGTACAGCTGCCGGAGGCCATAGCATCCTATGTCCGCCGCATGGACTTCATCATCGGCGTACAGGCCGCCGCCCCCCACGACTGCGGCGTGGTGACATGGAACGGCACCATGTATATCAACTGCATCCGCAGCATCCGGGAGCCGGAGCTGGAAATGCATTTCTACCGCGTGCTGCGGCAGCTGGGGCTCCACGTCAAGGTGGAGAGCAACCAGCGCTGACGCGGGAAAGGAGCGTAAGTATGTACTGTATCAAATGCGGCGTGGAGCTGGCCGACAGCGAAAAGGTCTGTCCCCTGTGCGGCACGCGGGTGTTCCACCCCGATCTGCCCTGCGGGCAGGGCGAGACGCCCTATCCCCCCGACCACCGTCCCCGGGCGGAGGAGGTGAGCCGCGTCGGCGTCCTGTTCGTGCTGACGGTGCTGTTTTTGCTGCCGGCGGTGGTGTCCGTGCTGTGCGACTGGCGGCTGAGCGGCGGCATCGTCTGGTCGGGCTATGTGGTGGGCGGTCTGCTGCTGCTGTATGTCACGGTGGTGCTGCCCCTGTGGTTCAAGCGGCCCAATCCGGTGATCTTCGTGCCGGTGGACTTCATCATGCTGGGGCTGTATCTTTTCTATATCAACTTCGCCACCCACGGCCACTGGTTCCTGACGTTCGCGCTGCCGGTGACGGGCACGGCCATGGCGCTGGTAACGGCCATGGTGGCGCTGCTGCGGTATGTGCCCGCCGGGGCGCTGTACGTCTGCGCCGGGGCGCTGCTGCTCAGCGGCGGCTTCGCCGTGCTGGTGGAATGGCTGCTGAACGTGACATTCCAGCTTCACGACACGTTTTTGTGGTCGTTCTACCCGCTGGCGGTGTGTACGGTGCTGGGCGCCATGCTGCTGGTCATCGCCATCTGCAAGCCCCTGCGCCGCAGCCTGCACCGGAAATTCTTCCTGTAATATGTCCTATAAAAGTACGGCATCCCCAACGGGATGCCGTACTTTTTTTGTTCTCAATAGTGGCCGCTGCGGCCAGAGCCGCCGCCGCCGGATTCGGCGCCGTCCTTATTGGACTTCCTGCGCCGCACCTCCGTGGTGTGGGTGTAAACGTCCGAACGCACCGTCAGGTCAAGGCCCTCGGCGGTGACGTACACATCCGCCTCCGCCCCCTGACGGACGGACTTCATCTTGGCCTTCAGCAGCAGGCAGGCCATCAGCGCCACGCCGCAGCCCACCGCCAGCGCCGGCAGGATCACCTTGCCCAGCGGCTTCGTCACCGGATGGCCGTCCGCCGCCTGCTGGAACATCTCCTCGCAGGTGGTCAGGTAGGCGTTGAACCCGCCGTACCAGTCATCGTCGCCGAAGTACCCTAAGAAGCTGTCCTCCAGCACCGTCTGGGCGTAATTGCCCACCATGCTCTTGGCGTAGCCGTCCCGGACGTACAGCGCGTAGCTTCTGTCCCATGTGCTCATCAGCAGCAGGACGCCGCTGCGCTCTCCGCCGATGCCGAAGTCCTGCCCGTTGTAGATGGTGTACGCGGCTTCATAAACGTCGCCGGCGTACTCTCCGTAGTCGCGGATGGTGACGATGTACACCGCGCAGTCGTACTGCCACGAGATGCGGTCGGCTTCCTCCTCCAGCGCCGCCCACTGGCTGTCGGTCAGCATGCCCTCCGTGTCGTAGATAAAGGTGTCGCCGGGCGTCTGCTCCGCCATGGCGGGCGCGGTCAGCAGCAGCGCCGCCAGCAGCGCCAGCAGGCAGGTGCAAATTCTCTTTTTCATCTGTCCGTCCCTCCTTACGCCAGCAGCATGATGGCTGCGGTGATGGCGGTCACAGGCGCGGCGATGGCGCCGAAGATGGCCCAGAACTTGCCCATATCCGTGGGCAGGTCGCCCACCAGCTTGCCGGTCTGGCCGTTCATAGCGAACAGGAAGTCCTTCCCGTTCCACTTGGTATGCAGCATCCACACCGGCAGCAGCGCATAGTGTACCTTGCCGCGCCGCAGGCGGATGTCCTGCCGCAGGGGCGTGCAGGTGTCGTACTGCTCCGCCGTGCGGCGCAGGGCCATCTCCAGCGAGGCGGCGCACCGGCTGTCGGCACGGTCGCGGCTGTCGGCCACGCTGACATCATACCGGTCGGCCAGAAAGCCCGGCAGGTACGCGGTGGAAAACGGCTTCAGGTCATCGTAGTCATACGGCTCGATGGAGTCCATGTGGTCGTCCGGCATCTTGCTGGAGGCATCCACCGGTACCTTTTCAAAGGCGATGCTGCCGCCCCGGCGGACATCGTAGTGCTCCGTCTCCGTGACCTCGGTGTCCCCCGTCTCGTACTCGTGGATGATGCAGCCCTCGTAGTCTACGACACCCTCGGCCCGGCCGTCGAACATCCAGAAGGGGACGTACACGCCCTGGAGCTTCTCGATGTGGTTGCCGTTGGTAAAGGCCTTGGGCAGCAGGGGCTTGCCCTTGTAGTGGTTTTTCAGGGCGGCCACCGCGTCCTCCTTACTGAGCTTGAAGGGAATGACGAAGTCCGGCTTCAGGGTGCCGCTGAACTGCCCCGGCACCACCGTGGGGTTGCCGCAGTAGGGACAGAAGGTGGCGGCGGTGCTGGCGTCGCAGATCAGCTCCGCGCCGCAGGAGGGGCAGCTGTAGGCCTTCATGCCGTCGGCCTCCGCGCCCCAGTCGCTGGTCAGGCCGGAGGTGTCCCAGCCCTGAGCCTCCATATCCGCCATCTTTTGGCGGTTGGCCTCTGCCTTGGCTTCCGCCTTTTCGGAGGCCTCCACGGCGGCGGCTTCCTTGCCGGCGTACAGCCTCTCGATATCCGCCACGTCGTACTTTCCGCCGCAGAAGTCGCACTCCAGCTTGCCGGACGCGCCCACAAAGTGCAGCGGGCCGGTGCAGGCCGGGCATTTATAGTTGGTCACTTGGGATGCCATATTCTCTCCTCCCGTCTCTCGTATCCGGTGCGCCTGCCGTCAGGGGCGAGGCGTGCCGCAGTTGGCGCAGAACTTGCCCTTGTTCACCGTTCCGCATGCACACGTCCACTCGTCGGAGGCGGGCTTAGGCTGGCCGCACTCGGCACAGAACTTGCCGGTGTTCACCGCGCCGCAGGCACATTTCCACTCGCCGGCGGGCGCGGGCTTGGGCTGGCCGCACTCCGCGCAGAACTTGCCGGTATTCCCGGCGTGGCCGCAGGCGCACGTCCATCCGGCGGGTGCGGCAGGCGTCGCGGGCTGCTGTGCCGCCTGCTGCTGTCCCATGGCAAACAGGTTTCCGGCGTTCATGCCGCCTGCCTGCCCCGCCATGTTCATGCCCATGAACGCCATGGCCGCGCCGCCCTGGTTGTTGGCCGCCATCTTCATGGCGTCGCCCTGGCTGCCCACCAGATGCGCCGCCGCGCGGGTGGGATCCATGAACGCCGCGTTCCGCTGCAGCTCCTTGAGCATCTTCTCGTCTTCCTCGTCCGCCGTCACGCTGGACACGCCGAAGGACACGATCTCGATGCCCCGCAGGTCACGCCACTTCTTGCTCAGCACCTCGTTCAGCGCGTCCGCCAGCTCCAGCGTATGGCCCGGCAGCTGGGAGTAACGGATGCCGTTCTCGCCGATTTTGGCGAAAGCGGGCTGGAGGGCGGTCAGCAGCTCGGTCTTGAGCTGGCTGTCCAGCCGGTCGCGGGTGTATTCCTCGCTGACGTTGCCGCACACGTTGGTGTAGAACAGCATGGGGTTGCTGATGTGGTAGCTGTATTCGCCGAAGCAGCGGATGCCCACGTCGATGTCGATGCCGGCCCGCTGATCCACCACCCGGAAGGGCACCGGGGACGGCGTGCCGTACTTGTTGCCGATCAGCTCCTTGGTGTTGAAGTAGTAGATGCGCTGGTCCTTGGGCGCCTCGCCGCCGAAGGTGAAGCGGTTGGCCATGTTGTTGAATACGTTCTTGATGCCCTCGCCCAGCTCGCCGGTAAAAATGGACGGCTCCGAGGACATATCGTATGTATACTCACCGGCCACCGCGCACATATCCACGATCTTCCCCTGATCCACGATCAGCATACACTGGCCGTCCGCCACCGCGATGACGCTGCCGTTGCTGATCACGTTGTCGTCGCCCTTGGTGTTGCTGGAGCGCTTGCCCGTCTTTTTCCGGCCCTTGACCGCCAGCACGTTTTCAGGAATCGCGTCGCAGTAAAAGAATTCCTTCCACTGATCCGCCAACACGCCGCCTGCGGCGCCCATTGCTGCCTTGATAAGTCCCATAATCCTTCTCCTTTTCTATGTTTATGAAAATACCGGTACTCTTTCTGTGCCCATAGGAGAAGCATACCATATCTTTCCGCGCCGCACAATCATATCCTGTAAAAAAACGGTTTTCCGCCAGACAAAAAAGCGCCCGCCCCGCGTTTCCCGCGGGACGGACGCTTTTCCGTCTCAGAACACGCCGTAGCCCTGCCCCTGCGTGATGATATACGACCACAGCACCGGCCCCACCGCGCCGGTGGCGCTGTACCCCAGCGAGCGCTGGACGGCCCGGACGGCCCGCGCCGTCTCCTGTCCGAACACGCCGTCCACCGTGACGGCGGGAATGGCGCTGTCCTGCGCGGCCATCTGGTTCAGCCGGGTTTGCAGCAGCGTCACCTCCGGCCCCGTGTCCCCCAGCACCAGGAACCGCCCCGGATACACCTCCCGGGCGAACTCCTGATAGTCGGCGGGCAGGGTGTACAGCGTCTGCTCGTACACGTTCTGCAGGGCGTTCCATGTGTTGCGCCCCACCACGCCGTCCACCGTCAGGCCGTAGGTGCTCTGGAAGGCGTACACCGCGTCCAGCATGGCCTGATCGAAGGTGTCCGTGATGGGGATGGGCGGCAGCTGGGGCAGGAAGTACCCCAGAAACGCCAGATAGAACCGCACCGTCTCCACGTTCAGCCCCGTGTCCCCCAGCCGCAGCACCTCCGGGTACACCCGCTGGGCCTCGGAGATGGTCAGCCCCTCGCTGGTGATCTCCGACAGGCTCTTGACGCCGTTGAAGATCATCTTGATCTTATACCATGTGGCTTTGCCCACAATGCCGTCCGATGCCAGATTAAAGATGCTCTGGAACGCCCGGACGGCGGCCTCCGTCTCCGCGTCGAACACGTTGGACACCTCGCTGATGCGGGGGATGGCCGGGTAGTTCCGGCGGATGCGGTTGAGCTGCTGCTGGATGGTGCGCACATCCTCCCCCACGGAGCCCCGGGACAGGGGCCGTCCGGGGTAGGAGGGCGTACCGTCCCCCACCGGCGCGTTGAACACGATGTTGATGTTGTCGCCGAAGTAGTGCTGCAGGATCTCGTAGGGCGTCAGTCCCTGCTCCGCCAGATCCACGCTGCCCCACTGGGACAGTCCCGCGCACTGGGTACGCACACCGTCGCAGAACTGGGCGTACAGCGGCTCCACATTGCCCTGCCGCACGATGTAGTCGTTGAAGATGTCGTCCACCAGCCGGTTGATGTTCTCAAAGGTGCTGCGCCCCGGCACGAAGGCCTGATCGTAGCGGGTGGAGCTGGTGATGTCGAAGTCGTAGCCCCGGCTGCGGTAGTATTCGGTGTAGACCCGGTTCAGCGCCACGGAGATCTGGGCCAGAATGTTGGCCCGCAGGGCGTTTTCCGGCCATGTGGGATAGATCTCGCTGCTGGCCACATTTTTGATGTAGGACGTAAAGGACACCGTCACGTTCTCCGCCGGCTCGTTGGGCGGGCCGAGGTGTACGGTGATGTACTCCGGTACCACGGGAAACGGCATGGCTCCTCCCCCCTTCCGTCAGGCCGACTCCAGCGACACCGCCAGGATCGTCTCGATCCGTGGGAACACCGTCACCGGACGGCCCTCCACCGTGCTGTACCGGGGGTGCCGCACCGCCGCCTGATACACAGTGCCGCTGATGCCCGCCGTCTCCGCCGACTGCGACCATCCGGCGGGCAGCGCCGGCAGGCGGATGTCCTCCACGATGCCGGAGGCATCGGTGACGCCCTCGTAGAACACCGTCCGCTCCGGGCCGAAGTTCCGGTAGATCTCCACCCGTGCTCCCTCCACCGGGAACAGCCCCCGGCCCGTGGACACCTGCACCCGCAGTGTCCCCCGCTCCGGGTGGGCGTCCAGAAACCACTGCTCCGGGTCTTTCCGCATGGGATCGTTGCTTGCCATATATGACCATCCTTTCTATGCACCGTCTCCCTGTATTCTATGCCGCCGCAGTCCCGGAGGTGCAAAAAAAACGGCGTGCGCCAGAGGGCGCACGCCGTTTTTCAGGTTTTTCAGAATGCCCAGTTTCCGTCGCGGAAGACGGCCACCGTCCTGCCGTCCCCGCACACGGCGTCGATGCTCATGTCGGCGGAGCCGATCATGAAGTCCTCGTGGACCATGGAGTCATTGACGCCCAGTGCGCGGCACTCCTCCAGCGTCTTGTGCTCGAAGTCCCGGATGGTGTCGGCAAAGCCCATGCCCAGCGCCAGATGGCAGGCCGCGTTCTCGTCGAACAGCGTGTTGTAGAACAGCAGGCCGGACCGGCAGATGGGAGAATCGTAGGGCACCAGCGCGCACTCGCCCAGATAGGCGCTGCCCTCGTCCATGGTGATGAGCTTGGTCAGCAGCTCGTTGTTCTTCTCGGCGTGCCACTCCACGGCCTTGCCCTCGTGGAACCGGATCCAGAAGTCCTCGATGAGCTGGCCCTGATAGCTCAGGGGCTTGGTGGCGTAGACGATGCCCTCGGCCTTGCCCCGCATGGGGGAGATGAAGCACTCCTCCGTGGGGATATTGGGGTTAAAGACGATGCCCCGCAGGCTCTTTTCGCTGCCGCCGCAGAACTGGGCCTCGGGGATCATGCCCACCTGAAAATCGGTGCCGTTGGCGCTCTTGTAGCGCAGCTCCCGGATGTGCAGGCCGTTGAGATAGGCGCAGCGCTCCTGCATGTCCCGGTTGTGGGCCTCCCAGTTGGCCACGGGGTCGCCCTCCAGCGCACGGCTGGCGGACAGAATGGCCTCCCACAGCTTCTCCACCGCCTGGGACTTCCGCAGGCCGGGGAACAGCTTCCTGGCCCACGCTTCGCCGGGTACGGCGGCGATGCACCACTGGTACTTGTTTTCGATCTGGTCGCGGTACTTCTTAATGACGGGATACTGGCGCTGGCGGCTCTTGGCCATCTTCTCCTGATTGATGCCGTTAAGGCCGTCGGGATCCTCGCTGAGCAGGTAGATGCGGCAGGGGATGGTGTCCACATAGTGCTGCCAGCGGGCCTCCTCATAGTTGTCCAGCCTGGACAGGGTGGTCAGGGTGCGGTAGCGGTAGTGCAGCTTCTGCAGGGGCTGGTAGCTCCAGTCCACTACCACCTTCTTGGCCTTGCACTTGTAGCACTCCTCCACCAGCATCTTCACGAACTCCGGCTGATCCAGCTCGGCGGCGATGAACACCTCCTGCCCCGGCTGCACGTTGACGCCGGTACGGGCGATGAGACGGGCATACTCCCGCAGAACACTCTTTTTCATGGGAAACGCTCCTTTCATGTCTTTCTGCTGCGCACTATTTTACCACCGGATGCCCGCTTTGAAAAGACATCCGCCGCAAAAAACAGTCGTGTTCAAAAAAATATTTTGAATTTTCTAATGTTCTTCTAATAATCGGGCCGTATGATACAGCCATACCGAACAACACAACAACACTTCACAGGAGGTAACCGATATGAAAAACATCCGGCTCATCAAGAAGGCCGCTCCCGCCAACTACGCGCTGGAGAGCACCCGCACTCTGGACAACGGCGTGGTGCTGCGCCTGATCCATACCGGCGAGACGCTGGCCGTCACCGCCGCCTACGAGCAGCAGCTGGAGTGCTACGACAACCTGCGCACCGTGGCCGAGGCCGCCTATATCGAGGACTATCTGACCCGCAAGTACGAGGGTGTGGAGGCCGCCGACCTGCCGCAGCTCACCGCCTGACACTTGCCAGAATTTCCTCCATCTGCTATACTGATATCATCGACGGTACGCCCCCACGCACCCGTCCGCCGCAGGCGGGCGGGTGCGTTCTCATTCTGCCGCCACGGAGGTATTGCCTATGCGTATCCTGATCGCCGAGGATCAGCCCCAGCTCAACCGCTCCCTGACGAAGGCCCTCACCGCCGCCGGCTGGTCGGTGGACGCCGTATCGGACGGCGGGGAGGCCCTGCTCTATCTGGACGGCGCGGACTACGATGCCGTGGTGCTGGACATCATGATGCCCAAGGTGGACGGGCTCACCGTCCTGCGCACTCTCCGCGCCAGGGGCGGCGCCGTGCCGGTGCTGCTGCTGACGGCCCGGGACACCGTGTCCGACCGGGTGGCCGGGCTGGACGCCGGGGCCGACGACTATCTGATCAAGCCCTTCGCGCTGGAGGAGCTGCTGGCCCGGCTCCGGGTACTGACCCGCAGCAAGGGCAGCGGCCGCACCAGCATCTATACGCTGGCCGACCTGACGGTGGACACCGCCGCCCGCACCGCCGTGCGGGGCGGCACGCCGCTGAAGCTGTCAGCCCGGGAGTATGCCCTGCTGGAGTACCTCATCCGTAATCAGGGGGTGGTGCTGTCCCGGACGCAGATCGAAAACAGTCTGTGGAGCTACGACTACGCCGGCGGCACCAACGTGGTGGACGTATACATCAGCTATCTGCGGAGGAAGCTGGACAGCGGCGGCCGCCCCCGTCTGCTCCACACCGTGCGGGGCATGGGCTGGGTACTGAAGGAGGACGAGCCGGTATGAGACATATCTCCATCAAATGGCGCATGACCATCTGGTTCTCCCTGCTGATGATCGTCATCACCGCCCTGATGCTGGTGTTCGTCATGCTGATGAACCGCAACCAGGTAACGCGCCCGCCGGCGGCGGAGGTGGTGCGCATGGTGCAGCGCAACGCCGACGATGTAGAGTACGACCACGGGGCCTATGACTTCAGCGATGTGGAGTTCTTCGGGCACGGCGTATACACGGAAATTTTCGACGCGGACGGCCGGCTGGTGGCCGGCTCCGCCGCCCCCGCCGTCACGGAGGTGCTGCCGCTGACGGCGGGCCCCATCCGCACGGCGCAGGGCAGCGACGGCGCGTACTATGTCTACGACCTGCCGCTGGCTATGAACGGCGGCGCCCTTTGGGTACGGGGCACCATCTCCGCCAACGCCAAGGGCAGCGTCATGGAGGTCATCGTGCCGCTGGCGTGGTCTGTGCTGCCGGCGCTGGTGCTGCTGAGCGTGGCCGGCGGCTGGCTCATCTCCAGTCTCTCCTTCAAGCCTATGGAGAAGGTCATCGCCGCGGCGGCCAGCATCTCCGGCGGCGAGGATCTGTCCCGCCGCATCGGCCTGCCCCGAGGCCGCAGCGAGATCAACCGGCTGGCCGGGGCCTTTGACGACATGTTCGACCGACTGGAGCGCTCGTTCCACGCCGAGGCTCAGTTCACCTCCGACGCCAGCCACGAGCTGCGCACGCCGGTGGCCGTGATCCTGACGGAGTGCGACACACTGGAGCAGGGTCAGCCCACGGTGAAGGACTACCGCGCCGGGGTGGAGGTCATCCACGGGCAGGCCCGGCAGATGTCACGGCTCATCACCCAGCTGCTGCACATCACCCGGCTGGAGCAGGGCACCCAGAAGCTGGAGAAGGAGTGCGCCGACCTAAGCGAGCTGGCGCAGTCCGTCTGCACGGCGCAGGCCCAGCTGGCTCCCCGGGGCATCACCCTGACCTGCGGCGCGCCGGAGCCGGTGACACTGCCGCTGGACGTGACGCTGATGACCCGGCTGCTGAACAACCTCATCTCCAACGCCTTCCGCTACGGCCGGGACGGCGGCCATACCGCCGTCACCGTGGGACGGGAGGGCGATACGGCGGTGCTGTCCGTGGCCGACGACGGCATCGGTATCCCGCCGGCGCTGCAGGAGCACATCTGGCAGCGGTTCTATCAGGTGGATCCCGCCCGCTCCGGCAGCGAGGGCACGGGACTGGGCCTGTTCATGGTGCGGCAGATCGCCCGCCTCCACGGCGGCACGGCGGAGGTATCCAGCACCCCCGGCACAGGCAGCACCTTCACCGTACGCCTGCCCATGGCGTAAAGCACGAATGACTCCCCCGCCCTGTCCGAGGCCGACGCGGGCGTCGCCATCTCCCCCGCGCGGACATCGCCCGGGAGATCGCGGACATCACCATCGCGTCGGAGGAGCTGTTCGAGCCGGTGACGCTTTGCTTATTTTTTCGGGTCACGAAGCTCCGGGATCGCCCCGCCGGACACCGCCCACAGGTACAGACTGGCCACGCTGCCATACGGGCTGAAGCGGCGGCGGTACCGCTCAAACCGCTGCCGGTCGATGTCCCGGTGACGGTAGAGCATCCGCAGGCCCCGCCGGATGGCAAGATCGTCATAGCTGAAGACATCCGGGCGCTGCAGGCAGAACAGCAGGATCATCTCCGCCGTCCAGACGCCGATGCCCTTCAGGCCGCTGAGCGCCTGTATCGCGTCCTCGTCGGACATGTGCGCCACCGCGTCCAGATCGAAGGCGCCGGTGTGGAGCCTCCCGGCAAAGTCCGTGATGTACTCCGCCTTGCGGAAGGTCATGCCCAGCGCCTGCAGCCGGGGGACGCCCGCCGCCAGAACAGTCTCGGCGTTGACCTGTCCCAGCGCGTCCCGCATCCGCTGCCAGATGGTGGCCTGCGCCTTGGTGGAGATCTGCTGGCCGATGATGTGGTGGACGACAGACGAAAACAGGTCGGGATCCACCTCCCGGCGGATGGGCCCCACGCGGTCAATGACCCCGCCGAGCCGCTTGTCCTTCTTCCGCAGATAGTTCAGTTCCGCTGCGCCGTATGTAAAATACATGGCCGTCACCGTCCTCACGCTTTTGTCCGCTCCATTGTATCATAGGGGCACAGACGATGCCATCAAAAATTTTCACGGACGCCCTCCATCGAAAAGCGGCGTCATACCAGAAAGCATGCGGCGGCGCATCGTCTCGTGGAGAGATGCGCCGCCGCCATTGCCGTCATGATTCTTTCTGTGCTTCCGCCTCCTGCTGCTCTATCCGCATGAGGGCAACGCAGAGCTGCAGCTGCCGTATCTTGTGGATGCCGGTCTTTTCATAGACCCTCTTGCGGTATGTATCTACGGTGCTGGCGGCACAGCCGGTCTGCTCCGCACATTGGCGGGTACTCAGGCCGCTGACGAGAGCCTCGCATATTTCCAGCTCCTTGGTGCTCAGCTTGGCATAGCCCTTTAAGAAATTTTCATAGTCAGCCGGATCAAGCTCCTTCTTTCCGAGGTGAGCCAAGCGGCGGATCTCCGCAAGGGAATCGTCCAGCTGCCCCTGCATACCCTCCATCTGCTCCTGAAGTCCCAGCTTTTCGCCTAAAAGCTGCTCGGCTCTGTCCTGTGCGTCCTGCCGTTCCGCCTTCAGAACGGTCACAGCCTCCTCATGGGATTGCATCTTCTCGGAGATGGGCAGCAGCTCCTCAAAGATGGGCTTTCCCTTCTCGCCGCCCGCCACGGTGACATGATCGATGTCCTCCAGAATGGGTCTGAGATAGCGGCGGGTATAGAACAGGCAGCAGCCCACGGCAAAAAGCACCAGCAGCGTCAGCAGGGCGGCGATCTCTATCCCGCTTTTCAGCATGGCGCGGTCATAGGCGGCTTTTGAGATCAGCACCGTCAGATCGTGAGGCGCCTCATCCCCGGCAGCCACTGTAAACGGCTCCGAAATGCCGACAAAGGAAAGCTCCGTCCCTACGAAGGCGGTCAGCCCACCGTGCAGGCTCCTTTTTTCCAGCAGCTCATCCGGCACAAAACAGAAGTCGTCCGTGGGATAGGTCAGAAGCCCTCTTTGAACATCCAGCCCCGCCGCGGCGTCCGACAGAACACAGGCAAGGCTGCCAATGCCGGCCGGCTGGGCGTGGTGCGCCGAGAAGTAGGTCTGATTGACGGAAAAGCCGCACAGACCGTACACCGTGCCATCCGCGCCGATCAGGGAGACGGTCAGCAATATCGCCTGCTCTGTGGTACCGGGCAGGGTGATGAACCCTGTGATGCAGCAGCTGCGCTCTATGGGCGCGGAGGCTTTTTCCAGATGCTCCGCAAAGCCGGGGAAGCTCGACAGGTCAAATTCCTGCGCCCACTTCCGGTGGGGCATCACCTTATGCCGCCGCCCGATGTCCGCCATGCCGCGATAGAGGAGCAGGTCGCCGGTGGTGTGCTCGGCGTTGCCGCGCTGCACATACAGTCCGGCGTGGGAATCCACGGTGGGATCAGAGCTGAGCGAGACATTGAGCAGGATAAACGCGCCGGAGCAATCCGTCTGCCGCGCATATTGGCACAGCGGCTCCAGCATGGTCTCCTGCAAGGCGCCCACGGCGGCTACGTCTCCGTTGAGAGAGGAAAAGTCCGAGGTCTGCTCCTCAATGAGGTCTGTCATATCCTCCGAAAGATGGACGCCCATGACAGAGACATTCCGCCACAGGGAGGTCATATCCGAGCGAAAGGCCCCCATCTGGAAGGTCAGGGCCTTTTCCGTTTCAGCCCGTGGGCTTTTGAGCTGCCCAAGCAGAAGCAGGGCGACAAACAGCACCGCCAGCAGCAGAAGCGCCAATGCGCCCATGTATAGAAACAGCCGGCGGCGCATGGAGGGCTGCGCCTGTTTCAGTTTTGAGAGCAGAAAGCCGGGCATATTCCTTCGCCCCCCTTCCCGATGTAGTCGATTTTTTCAGCGAATGGAGCAGAGCAACGCCCAAGTCTCCTCCGCCAGCGCGTCGATGTCCTCGCCGGCTGCGGCGCGCTTGGGCAGCTCCTGTTGGAGCCGGCGCAGGCCGTCATAGAGGACGCTGACCCTGCCGTAGTAGCCCTCGAAGCGCGGCTCGGACACGGGGGTATAGTCCTCGCGCATGGTCTTGAGCGCGGCATAGAGACTCTCATAAGCCGCTGCGGGCGCCGGGAAATTGCCGTAATCCAAGATGGCGTCAAAGGCGCCGCTGCGCACCGGCATGTAGCCGGTCTGCGTCACGAAGTCCAGGTTGCGCTCCGCCTCCGTCAGCCAGCGGACGAACAGCGCGGCGGCCTCCGCCTTCTGCGCGGTGGTCTTGTAGGCGCAAAGCCCCACGCCTGCCTGCGTCATCAGAGCGTCCGCTCCCGCCGTTTTCGGCATGGGCAGCACATGGAGATCCATGGGCTCCTGCGTGTTGTCCGGGTAGGTGACGGTATCACCGCCCCCGCGCTGTTTGCTTTGCGTTGCCCTCGAACGCGGTGTGATCGTTGTAAACAAGCCGCTGCAAAAAGAACGGCGCGGAAAGGGCGAATATCGCCTCGTCACCACCAAAAACGGAAAGAGCCGCCAAATCACGGCGGCTCCATTCGTGGTTGACAAAAACATAAAGGGTCAAGACAGGGGTCAGCACTTTCGAGGAAAAGAAAAAATCCTTGAAAGCACAGGCTTTCAAGGATTTTTTACTGGTGCGCGAGGCGGGACTTGAACCCGCACGTGCGTAATGCACACTAGAACCTGAATCTAGCGAGTCTGCCAATTCCACCACTCGCGCGTCACGAACAAGTGAGATTATAGCCGCACTTCCCAAAAATGTCAACCCTTTTTTCGAAAGTTTTTTCTTTAACGAGCATCGCTGAAAAACAGCCCTCTCTCCCGCCTTGACCTGCTGATGAAAACTTGCTATGATATATAATAATAAAGAAAAAATGGCCCCAAAAGGAGTTACTATGGAAAAACAGCTGACCGCCCGCAAACGGCAGGCATTGGAGATGCGCTCCCGTATCCAGAACGTGGCACTGGATCTTTTCGACCGCGATGGCTTCGAGAACGTGTCCGTGGAGCAGATCGCCCAGGCCGCCGGCTGCTCCGTGGGCAACATCTACCACTACTTCAAGAGCAAGGACGAGCTCATCATCCACGTCACCAGCAGTGTGGACGCCCAGTACGAGGTACTGGAGCAGAACTATCTGGCCGACACCGGCATCTCCGCCCGCAGCAAGCTGCTGGACTTCGTGGGCCGCTCGCTGGACATCAGCTGCAAAGACCCCTCCCTGTACCGCAGCTTTATCCACGGGCTGAAGTACCCGGAGCAGGCCATTCTGCGGGACAACGACTCCCGCGTCTATTTCCGCGTCCTGCGGGAGCTGACCGCCGCCTGCCAGCAGGAGGGCAGTGTCTCCCCCCTGCGCGACCCGGAGGAGCTGGTGGCCGATCTGGTGGCGCTCCACCGCGGCATGCTGTTCGAGTGGCGCATCTACGAACAGGGCTTCGATCTGGTGCACCGCGGCCGCCGGATGGCCGCTGCCCTGCTGGACGGCTGGCGTCAGCCGGAAAACTGAATCCGCGATGGACTGCAAATGCTGTTTTGCCCAGCGTTTGCGGTCTTTTTTTGTGCGATATGCCAACTTTTCGGAAATGCCCAAAACGCCGTTGACATCAGGGGGCGACGGTGCCATAATGTGAATAGCTCATTAAATGATTCGGTGAAATATTTCACACTTTCCCCGAGACGAAATAAGAGAAAGAGGAGAGAACCGATGAAGATCTTAGTTATCAATCCCGGCGCTACCAGCACGAAGATCGCGGTGTTCGACGAAGACCAGCAGCTATACAAGCTGGGCATCGACCACTCTGCCGAGGAGCTGAACCAGTTCGACCGCGTCATCGATCAGGCGGACTACCGCAAGGCCGCCATTCTGGACGCCATCACCGCCGCCGGGTACAAGCTGGCGGACTTTGACGCGGTGTGCGGACGCGGCGGTCTGTACCGCCCCATTCCCTCCGGCACCTACGCCGTCAACGACAGGGTCATGCACGACGTGGAGACGGCTCCCTACGGCGAGCATCCGTCCAATCTGGGCGCGTATCTGGCCAAGAAGCTGGGCGACATGGTGGGCATCCCCGCTTTCTTCGTTGACCCGGTCTGCGTGGACGAGATGACCGAGGTGGCCCACTACACCGGCTTTGCCGAGTTCCGCCGCCTGTGCCAGTTCCACGCTCTGAACCACAAGTCCATCGGCCGCAAGGCCGCCGGGGAGCTGGGCAGGGCCTACGAGGACGTGAACCTCATCGTGTGCCATCTGGGCGGCGGCGTCAGCGTGGGCGCCCACCAGCACGGCCGCGTGGTGGACGTATGCAACGTCAAGGACGAGGGCTCCATGGGCATGGATCGCGCCGGCGGCCTGCCGGTGAACCAGCTGATCAACTACTGCTTCAGCGGCAAGACCAAGGACGAGGTGAAGAAAACCTTTGGACGCCGGGGCGGTATGCTGTCCTATCTGGGCACCACCGATTTCCGTGTGGTCTGCGCCAAGGTGGTGGAGGGCGATCCCAAGGCCGTGGAGGCCTATCAGGCGCTGGTCTATCAGCTGGCCAAGGACATCGGCTCCATGGCCGCCGTGCTGCACTTCGACGTGGACGCCATCGTCTACACCGGCGGCATGGCCTACGAGGACTTCTTCTGTGAGGACATTACCGCCTATGTGGGCAAGATCGCCAAGGTGATCCGCCTGCCCGGCGAGGAGGAGATGCGTTCTCTGGCCGAGGGCGCTCTGCGGGTGCTCCACGGACAGCAGGAGGCCGGTCAGTATTAAACCGTTTGCAATCCAATGGGAATATGTAAGGCAATAAGAAAGAAGAAAGGTGGAAAAAGCTATGAAACATCTGATGTCCGGTAACGAGGCTACCGCCCGCGGCGTCTACGAAGCCGGTATCAAGGTCTGTTCCGCTTACCCCGGAACGCCCAGCACGGAAATCCTGGAGAATCTGCCCCAGTACGGCAAGGACGTGTACTGCGAGTGGGCACCCAACGAGAAGGTAGCCACCGAGGTGGCCTACGGTGCGTCCGTGGCCGGCTCCCGCGCATTCTGCACCATGAAGATGGTGGGGCTGAATGTGGCCGCCGACCCCCTGTTCACCGCCGGCTACATGGGTGTCAACGGCGCCTATGTCGTTGTCACCGCCGACGACCCCTCCTGCCACTCCTCCCAGAATGAGCAGGACAACCGCCACTATGCACGGGCCGCCAAAATCGCCATGGTGGAGCCCAGCGACGCCCAGGAGTGCAAGGACTTCGTCCGTCTGGCCTGCGAGATCTCCGAGGAGTTCGACACACCCGTGCTGTACCGCACCACCACCCGTGTCTGTCACAGCAAGGGTCTGGTGGAGTTCGGCGATCGCGTGGAGCACACCGCACCCGCCTATGCCCGCAACACCCGCAAGTACGTCTGCGCCCCCGCCAACGCCTATCTGAACCACCCCATCGTGGAGGAGCGTCTGGTGAAGCTGGCTGAGTACGGCTGCACCCGCGCGCTGGAGAACGGCCTGAACAAGGTGGAGCTGGGCGACGGCAAGGTGGGCGTCATCACCGCCTCCATCAGCTATCAGTACGCCAAGGAGGTGTTCCCTGAGGGCACGTCCTTCCTGAAGCTGGGCCTGACCTATCCCCTGCCCATGGATCTGATCCGCGACTTCGCCGGTAAGGTGGAGAAGCTGTACGTCATCGAGGAGCTGGATCCGTTCATGGAGGATGAGATCAAGGCCGCCGGCATCGCCTGCACCGGCAAGGAGCTCACCGGCAAGCTGTACGAGCTGAACACCGAGCTGGTGCGCGAGCGCGTGCTGGGCATCAAGCCCAACTACAAGACCATCACCGACGTGCAGGTGGCCAAGCGTCCTCCCGCCCTGTGCCCCGGCTGCCCCCACCGCGGCTTCTTCTACACCCTGTCCAAGAACAAGAACTATGTGGTCACGGGCGACATCGGCTGCTACACGCTGGGCTTTGCGCCTCCCCTGAACTGCATGGACGTGTGCATCTGCATGGGCGGCGGCTTCTCCGCCGGCATGGGCATGGCCAAGTCCTTCCAGCGCGAGGGCGTCACCGATAAGGTGGTGTTCGGCGTGATGGGCGACTCCACGTTCTTCCACAGCGGCATGACCGGCGCCGCCGAGATCATCTACAACAACGGCCGCATGATCCCCTGCGTGCTGGATAACCGCATCACCGGCATGACCGGCCATCAGGACAACCCCGGCTCCGGCTTCACCCTGATGGGTGAGGCGGCCCCCATGATCAGCGTGGAGAAGGTGTTCGAGGCCTATGGTTACGCTCCCATCTTCACCGTGGATCCTCAGGATCTGACGGCCATGAAGAAGACCGTGGACGATGCCGTGGCCGCTCTCAACGAGGGCAAGCACCCCGCCATCGTCACACGCCGTCCCTGCCTGTTGATCAAGCGCGTGAAGCACGACACCGGCATGTGCGTGGTCAACACCGAGAAGTGCAGAAGCTGCAAGAGCTGCCTGAAGGTGGGCTGCCCCGCCATCTCCATGGAGAACGGCAAGGCGTTCATCGACCGTACCCAGTGCGTGGGCTGCACGGTCTGCGCCCAGGCCTGCCCGTTTGATGCCATCGAAAAGGAGGAGAAGTAACATGAACGACGTGAAAAGCTGCCTGTTGGTAGGTGTGGGCGGTCAGGGCGCTATCCTGATCTCCAAGATCATGTCCAACGGCTTTATGAAGGCCGGCTATGATGTCAAGCAAAGCGAGGTGCACGGCATGGCCCAGCGCGGCGGCAGCGTGTCCACGCAGGTACGCTGGGGCAAGAAGGTCTACGGCCCTGTGTTCGGCAAGGGCGAGGCCGACATTATGGTGGCGCTGGAGAAAATGGAAGCCGTCCGCTACGCGGAGTTCCTGAATCCCGACGGCGTGGCTGTCATCAACGACTACGCCATCAAGTCCACCACCATCGCCTCCGGCGCTGAGTCGTATCCCGAGGGCTGCATCGAGGCCATGGCCCGGAACTTCAAGACCATCGCCGTGCCTGCCAGCGACATTGCCATCGAGCTGGGCAATCCCAAGTGCATGAACGTGGTGCTGTTCGGCGCTATGTGCGACTCCCTGGGCTGCCCCGACATCGACTGGGAGCAGATCGTGGCCGAGACGGTGCCCGCCAAGGTCAGGGAGCTGAACCTGAAGGCGTTCCGCGCCGGCCGTGAGGCCGCCCGCAACGCCGCCAAGTAACCTGAAACACAAAAAAGACCACCCCGGCCCGCTGGGCCGGGGTGGTCTTTTTTGTGTTTCAGTGTCCGATGCCGGTCAATCCCACCAGCTGGTGCGGATGTCCTCCTCATCGGTACTGTCGGTGGTAGTGTCGCCGCCGGTGGTATCATCGCCGAACAGGCCGCCCCACCAGTCGTCGTCAAACATGCCGCCCCAGCCGTCCAGCAGCATGAAGTCGTCCTCAGCCTCGATGTCCTCGAAGCCCTCCAGCCGCTGGCGGGTATAGTCCAGCTTGGAGCCGCTGGCCATGGTGACGTTGCCGTTCTCGTCCTCAAGGGTCACGGTATAGATGGGGCTGGTGTGCATACCGCAGTAGGCCGACGGCGCGTTGTCCGCCGCCACCAGTGCCGAATAGACCCGGCTGCCGCGGCAGTCCTCGGCGCAGCTGTCCGTTGCCAGCATGCCGCTGTCGGCGCAGACGGAGACGCTGGTCAGACCGGAGCAGCTGAAGAAGTCCTTGTCCGCCAGTCCCTCGTGGATGCGGCTCATCACCTTCTGCCACATGGAGGCGGCGGGGTTGCCGCTGGCCACGATGCGCTGGTTATGGGCGTAGCCCACCCACACGGCGCAGCTGTAATACGGGGTATAGCCCACGAAATAGCGATCCTGATCGTTGTTGGTGGTACCGGTCTTGCCGGCCACATGCATCCCGCTGATACGGCCCTCGTAGCCGGTACCGGCGCTGACCACCTCCTGCAGGAGGCTGTTCATCAGCGCGGCGGTGGTGTCCTTCATGGCCACGGAGGACTCGGCCTCGTTCTCCAGGATCACGTTGCCGTCGGGATCCTCCACGCGGGTGTAGGTGCGGGGCGCGGTGTACACGCCCTCGTTGGCGAAGGCACCGAAGGCCGCCGCCATCTCCTCGGTGGTAACGCCCCGGTCAAGGCCGCCCAGACCCATATTGCCCACCTGCTGGGAGTCCTGATACGTCAGGGTGGTGAAGCCCAGACGGTTGGTCATAAAGTCGTAGGATCGGCCGGTGCCGTACTCCTGCACCACGCGGACGGCGCAGGTGTTGGTGGAGCGCGCGATGGCGGTGTGCAGCGGCGTCAGGCCCATGTAGCGCCCGTTGGCGTTCTTGGGATAGGCCGTGCCGTTAAGTACCATCACCGGATAGTCGTCGATGGCGGACGCGCCGTTGATGGTGCCGTCATCCAGCGCCGGGGCGTACACGGAGATGGGCTTGATGGCCGAACCGCACTGACGTGCGCTGGTGGCCCAGTTCCAGCCGCGGGCCACCTCCTTGATGCCGGCGCCGCCCACCATGGCCACCACATAGCCGGTGTAGGGGTCTACCACGGTCATGCCCACCTGCAGCTGCTCCGTCTCCGTCTCACCGTAGCCGTTGGTGTAGTTGGTGGTATAGGGCAGGTTGGCCGTGTCGGAGCATATCTCCTCGGCGATGGCCTGATAGTTGGGGTTCTGGGTGGTGTAGATCTTGTAGCCCTTGCCGTACACCATGTTGACGCCCTGCTCAAAGGCGGTGGTCACTTCGCCGGTCTGGGGATCGGTAACATCGGTCAGGCCGTACTTTTCCACCAGCGCGGCTGCCACGTCATCGATGACCGCATCGGTGAAGTAGGACTGGCTGGACTTGCGGGGCTTGTTCTCCGTCTCGTCGGAGGACAGCTGGTCGCTGCCGTCGCCGGTGTCGGCAGCCGTATCGCCGTCGGTGTTATCCGCCGTCTTGTCGGAGTCCCTGCCCACATATTTGCCGGAGATGGTGTAGCCGTTGGCGAACAGGATATCCTCGGCCTTGGCGGCATCGTACTCCTCCTGGCTGATCTTCTCCTGCTCCAGCATGGCCCGCAGCACCAGCAGCTGGCGCTCCCGGTTGTTCTCGCGGCTCCAGCCGGCCTCGATGGGGTCGTACAGCGAGGGGTTGTTGGTGATGGCCACCAGACTGGCGCACTCCGCCAGCGTCAGCTCCGACACATCCTTATCGAAATACGTCATAGCCGCCGTCACCACGCCGTAGCAGCTGTGGCCAAAGTACACCTCGTTGAGGTAGGCCTCCAGTATCTCGTCCTTCTCGTAGCGCTTCTCCAGATCCAGCGCCCGGTAGATCTCCGTCACCTTGCGCTTGACGGTGTTCTGGTTGTCGCCGGTGACGTTCTTCACCAGCTGCTGGGTGATGGTGGAGCCGCCCTGCACGCTGCCGCCGAACAGGGTGCTGAGGATGGCGCGGGCGGTGCCGTGCCAGTCCACACCCTTATGGGTGTAGAACCGTTTGTCCTCAATGGCTACCACCGCCTTCCGGAGGTTCTTGGGTATCTGGTCAAGATTGGCCCAGATGCGGTTCTCCGCGTCCATGAACAGCGTCTGGTACATGACCCATTCGCCGCTCTCCGGCTCCTGATAGTACAGCTCTGTCGAGACTTTTGTCTCGAACTCATCCAGATAGACCTCTACCTTGCCCCGCATGCTGCTGTTGATGTATGCGGAGAAAATGCCTGCGAAGATGGCGCCGGTCAGGACGATCACCAGCAGCAGCGTACCAATGATGCGTCCCACCTTCTGTCGGACGCTGCCGCGCCGCCGGGGCGCACGCTCCTGCCGGTCGTTGTCTATGTGTCTGGCGCTCTGCTGCGTCCGGTCGGAATGCTCCGGCGCCTGTCTGTGTCTGCGTCTTTCCATCACAGGGCACCTTCCTTTCTCTGTTACTTTGGTGTGGTCAGGACTTTCGCGGGAAAATCCTATAAAAACCCACTATAAGGATTATTTTACCATGCCTGTCAACTCCTCAAATTGTGCTATTTCCGAAAAAATCATCTCTTTCCAGTGGCGAATCCACTCATTTTATCCGTTTCTATCTGTTTTCAGTCCCGTACAGCCGGAAATATCGCAGCAAAGGCGCTTGCTTTTTTCCGGGAAAACCGTTATAGTGTTGATACCATGACAAAGGAGGTTTTCCCATGAGCGAGGATTTTGGCCCCAACTTCATCACGCTGACCGATGAGGACGGCAATGAGATCGAGCTGGAGTATGTGGACGCCATCGAGGTGGACGGCCAGACATACATGGCGTTTTTCCCCACGGTGGAGGATGAGGCCGACGAGGCAAAGGCGGAGGATTTCGGTCTGGTGATCCTCAAGTCCATCGTTGAAAACGGCGAGGAACTGCTGAGCACGCTGGACAGCGACGAGGAGCTGGACAAGGTGTACGACCTGTTCATGGAGCAGCTGATGGACGACGGGGACGACGGCAACTGAAAAAATCAGGCACGCCCCGCTTCCGCCTTTATCCGACGGCCGGAGTTGGTACACTATGATAAAGATAAGCGGACGCGCCGCGTCCGCCCTCAGCGATGGGCAGCGGTCTTTTTTATCCTGACATTGGTTATAGGGGACGTCGGATCAACAGATGGTTTGCAGGCCTCCCGGCTGCTTTCCGCGGCTGGAAGTTGGAAGCAGTAAAGTCAGTTGGAGACGACCCACCTGCGAGTTGTGCAGGTTATAACGCGGCCGCTGCCCATCGCTGAGCGCCCCTCCGCCGCACGGCGGAGGGGCGCTTGTTTTTTTCCGCAGCACCTTTTCTTTCCGAAACGTTCATAAATTACCGCCACTTGCCCCTTGCAGAATGTTTCGCAATCCTGTATAATAATCAGGCATTTTATCACCAAGGGCGTATTCTGCCCGTTTTTGAGAGGAATGAAGCAAATGAGTGCATCAAGAGAAAAGAAGAATCGCCAGGATCTGGCCAGTCAGGGTATCAAAGACCCCAAGGTCATCCGTGAGGCGGAGGAAAAGGCCAAGCAGCGCAAGGCCAACCGTCTGTACGGCGGCATCGCCGTGCTGTTCGTGGTGGTGGCTGTTCTGCTGCTGCTGGTGAACGCCGGCGTGTTCTACCGCGATCCCGACGCCATCACCATCGACGGCAAGAACTACACCGTTGCGCAGGTAAACTACTACTATCAGGGCATGCGCAACAGCATCGCCAACGCCGGCTATTACGGTCTGGACACCAGCAAGCCCCTGGATCAGCAGAACCTGAATGACACCGCCAAGATGCTGCTGCAGGTCACGGACGAGGGCGACATCACCTGGGATCAGTTCCTGCGTGACTACGCCATCGACCAGCTGTCCACCAATGTCATGGCCGTCAAGGAGGCCGAGGCTCATGACCACGGCGCCGACGCCGACATTACCGCCGAGGTGCAGGACGCGCTGGACACCATCAAGGCCAACGTCAAGGCACAGGGCTACTCCTTAAAGTCCTACCTGAAGCTGGTGTACGGGCAGGGCATGACCCCCGCCCTGTTTGAGGAGATGGTGACGATGGAGGAGGTCGCCAGCCACTACAAGCAGCACTATCAGGAGGATCTGACCTATACCACCGAGCAGCTGGAGCAGAGCTATCAGGAGAATCCCTCCGCCTATAACGTGGCCAGCTACGAGTATATCTACTTCAAGGGCAGCGCTTCCTCCACTACCGATGCCGACGGCAACACCGTCCAGCCCACGGAGGAGGAGTCCGCCGCCGCCAAGGCCGCTGCCGCCGAGGCCGCCGCTGCCGCGCTGGAGCGTTACCAGAACGGCGAGACGCTGCTGGCCATCTCCAAGGACTATGAGGATCTGGGCACCTACAGCAGCGTGGACGCCGGCTCCAACACCGGCTCCGCCATGGCCCAGTGGGTGTTCGACAGCGCCCGCACCGCCAACGAGGGCGCCGTGGTCACGGACGATCCCAACAGCTATGTGGTGGTGTTCCATTCCTGCGGCCGTCAGGAGTACAGCTCCGTGGACGTGCGGCACATCCTGTTCCGCGTGGACGCCTCCTCGCTGGACAAGGACGCCGAGACGTATGACGCCGACCTGCAGGCGCTGAAGGACGAGGCCAAGGCCAAGGCCGAGGACGCGCTGGCCCAGTGGCAGGCCAACGGCGGCACGGAGGATGCCTTCGCCGCGCTGGCCAACGAGCTCAGCGATGACGGCGGCTCCAACACCAACGGCGGCCTGTACACCGAGATCCTGCAGGGTCAGATGGTCACCGAGTTCAACGACTGGTGCTTCGACGCCTCCCGCAAGGCCGGCGACACCGGCATCGTCTACAACGACGGCAGCTACATCGGCTACCACGTCATGTACTTCGTGGGCGAGGACATCCCCGCCTGGCAGGTGTCCGTGAAGAACGCGCTGATCAGCAGTGACTACGCCGCGTGGCTGGATTCCCTTGTGACCGCCGCCGACGCCCAGCTGCTGGACGGCATGGAGAGCGTGGGCTGACGCCATGGACGAAGCGTTCCTGCGCACACAGATGCTGCTGGGCGCTGACGCGCTGGACACTCTCTCCCGCAGCCATGTGATCGTGTTCGGCCTTGGCGGCGTGGGAAGCTACGCCGCTGAGTGTCTGGCCCGCAGCGGTGTGGGAGAGCTGACGCTGGTGGATCAGGACACCCTGTCCCTCACCAACATCAACCGCCAGCTGTACGCGCTGCACTCCACCGTGGGCCAGCCCAAGGCGGAGACGGCGGCACGGCGCTGCCGGGACATCAACCCCGCTCTGCGGGTACACCCCGTCTGCGCCACCTATGACGCCGCGCACCGCGACGACTTTTTCACCGCACACTACGACTATATCGTGGACGCCATCGACCTTGTCAGCTGCAAGCTGGATCTCATTGAGCAGGCGCGGCTGCGCCGCATCCCCATCCTGACGGCACTGGGCACCGGCAACAAGCTGGATCCCACACTGCTGCAGGTGACGGACATTGCCAAGACCTCCGGCTGCCCGCTGGCGCGGGTCATGCGCAAGGAGCTGCGCGCCCGGAACATCCACCACCTGAAGGTGGTGTTCAGCCCGGAGCAGCCTGCCGAGACACAGCAGCTGGAGACGCCCCCTCCCGGGCGGCGCTCCGTCCCCGCCAGCGTGGCGTGGGTACCCGCCACGGCGGGGCTGCTGATGGGCAGCGTCGTCGTCCGCGACCTGATCGGCGGAGGAGGGATCATCCCATGATCCTCACCGGCGTACTCATCAACGGCGCGGCCATCGTGGCCGGCGGCGTGCTGGGTACCTTTGGCGGCAAGCTGATGCCCGAGCGCATGAAGGAGACGGTGCTGGCCGCCACTGCCCTTATCTCCATCGGCATCGGCGTGTCCGGCCTTGGCTCCAGCAACAACCAGCTGATCCCCATTCTATCGCTGGTACTGGGCACCATCATCGGTGAGCTGCTGAACATCGAGGCAGCGGTGGAGCGTCTGGGCAGCTGGCTGCAAAAGCGGTTCGGCGGCCTCGGCCGCATCACCGAGGGCTTTGTTACCGGCTCACTGGTGTTCGCCGTGGGCGCCATGGCTGTTATGGGCTCGCTGGACAGCGGCCTGAAAAACGACCACACCGTCCTGCTAGCCAAGTCTATCATCGACGGCACGGCGGCCATCGCCTTCGCCGGCTCTCTGGGCATCGGCGTGGCCTTCTCCGGCGGCAGCGTTCTGCTGGTGGAGGGGCTGATGGCCCTGCTGGCCTCGCTGGTGGCTCCCCTGCTCACCAACGCAGTGATGGCGGAGATCACGTTCACCGGCTCCCTGCTGATCATCGGCATCGGCCTGAACATTCTGGGGCTGACGAAGCTGCGTGTCCTGAATATGATGCCCGCCGTCCTGTTCCCCATACTGCTGTGCCGCATCCTGTAAAAGCAAGAAAATACCTGCGCACCCCCGGTGCGCAGGTATTTTTTTGCTTATTTTCCGTACAGCAGGTAGATGAGCCAGTTCAGGAACCGTGCCGGCAGCACCTTTGCCAGAAACGTGAAAAACTTGTAGTCGAAGCGGATGGCGTACAGCGGATGGCGATTGCCCTCCCGCAGCGCCACTCCGGCGATGTAGCCGCCGGCCTTGGCGGGATCCATGCCCGTCTGCTCATCGTGCTCCATCCGGGCCACGGAGCGGCTGATGCGCCCGTGGTAGATGTCGTCGCCCTCGCCGATCTTCCGGCGCGCCGCCGTGAAGCCGGTGTGGATATCACCGGGCATGACGGCGCATACCGTCACGCCGAAGGGGCGCAGCTCGTTGGCCAGCGCCATGGTGTAGGCGTTCACCGCCGCCTTGGTGGCGGAGTAGTACGTCTGGAACGGGATGGGCACCGGCGCCGCCACGGAGCTGAGGTTCACGATGCGTCCACGGCCCGCCGCCCGCATGATGGGCACCACAGCCCGGTTCAGGTTCACCATACCGAAGAAATTCACATCGAACAGCGCCTTGGCGTCCTCCGTGGAGGTGAACTCCACCGCGCCGGAGATACCGAAGCCCGCGTTGTTCACCAGAATGTCGATGCGGCCCTCCCGGGCCATCACCTCCGCCACGGCGGCACGGACAGTCTCCTCCTTCGTCACGTCGGCGGCGATGTGGTGCAGGCCCTCCACGCCCTCGGCCCGGCGGGACAGCTCGTACACCGTGCAGCCCGCCGCCTTCAGCGCCAGCGCGGTGGCCCGCCCGATGCCGGAGGTGCCGCCGGTGACGATGGCGATCCGGTTCTCACACATGGGCCATCACCTCGCCGATGATGTCCATGGCCTCGTCCAGCAGCGCCTCGGTATGGGTAGCCATGTAGCTGGTGCGCAGCAGCGCTTCACCCTCCGGCGTGGCCGGCGGCAGCGTGGGGTTCACATACACGCCCCGGTCATAGATCTCCGCCGCCGCCTGCAGGGTGCGGTACGTCTCATAGGTATAGATGGGGATGATGGGCGTGGGGGCCTCCAGCGCCGAGGGGCGGATGGTCAGGCCCCGCTCCGTCATGCCCTTGCGGGCGTACATGCTCAGGCTGCGCAGCCGCTCCGGCAGCTCCGGATGCCGCTCCAGCATATGCAGCGCCGCCAGCGCTGTGGCGCAGTTGGCCGGCGGGATGGACGCCGAGAAGATGAAGGGCCGGGAGGCATGGCGCACGAACTCCGCCACCTCCGCCGACGCGGCCATGTAGCCGCCCAGCGACGCCAGCGACTTGGAGAACGTGCCCATGTACACGTCCACCTTGTCCTCCAGCCCGAAGTAGCTGGCCGTGCCGCGGCCGCCCTCGCCCAGCACGCCGAGACCGTGGGCATCGTCCACCATCACCCGTGCGCCGTACTGCTCCGCCAGCGCACAGATCTCCGGCAGTCTGGCGATGTCGCCGCCCATGGAGAACACGCCGTCGGTGACGATCAGCGCACCCGCCGACTCCGGCACGCGCTGCAGGCACTTCTCCAGCTCCGCCATATCGCTGTGGCGGTAGCGCAGCATCTTGCCGTAGGACATCTGGCACCCGGCGTAGATGCTGGCGTGGTTCTCCCGGTCGCAGATCACATAGTCGTGGCGGCCCACCAGCGCGGAGATGATACCCACGTTGGACTGGAACCCGGTGCCGAAGGTAACCACGCCGGGCTTGCGCAGGAACTTCGCCAGCGCGTCCTCCAGCTCCAGATGCATCTCCAGCGTGCCGTTGAGGAACCGCGAGCCGGAGCAGCCGGTGCCGTACTTCTCCAGCGCCCTGATGCCGGCCTCCACCACCACCGGATCGGTGGTCAGGCCCAGATAGTTATTGGATCCCAGCATGATGCGGCGCTTGCCCTCCATCATGACCTCCACGTCCTGCCGGGACTGGAGGGCGTGGAAATAGGGGTACACCCCCTTTTCCTTCAGTTCGCCCGCCAGCGACGGCTCATAGCATTTCGCAAAAATATCCATAGGCTTTCTCCTTTTCCGTCCTGATAGCGCATATTATATACGGCGTCTCCGTTCACAGGAAGATGTTGTAATTTTCTGTGAAAAATATTATATAGAACGGGAAAGTAGTTGTCAACGGGGATTCACCGGCCAATGTGCTCAATGGCCTTCAGGATACCCTTGGACAGCGCGGCGGCGCCGCACATGGTGCAGATCATGGAAATAACGGTCATATGGTTCCCTCCTTTGCTTTGTTATTTCCACTTTACCAGAGAACGTGTCCCGAAATCGGGACATTTCTTTTCAAAAAAATTCCTCCGGCGTGGAACCTTTTCCGCAGCGCCGCTCCGCTCCGCCATTTTTCAAGGAAAACCTGTTTTCGTCCCGTTTCTCCCGCTGTTCCCTCTTGACACACGCCCCGTTCTGTGGTAGTATTCGATTAGAGTTATTTAACTTCTATTGCGTGGCGCTGTCCTGAGACAGCTTTTTTATCCCGTTGTAGTTAGATTGCTCTAACCAAAACATTGACAAGAAAGGAATTCTGACTATGAAAACTGCTGTCATCTACTGGAGCGGTACCGGCAACACGGAGACCATGGCCAACGCCGTGGCGGAGGGCATGAAGGAGGCCGGCGCCGAGGTCACCATGCTGACGCCGGAGCAGGTGCAGCCCGCTGCCCTCAGCGGCTTCGGCGCTATCGCCCTCGGCTGCCCCGCCATGGGCTCCGAGGTGCTGGAGGAAATGGACTTCCAGCCCATGTTCGACGGCTGCAAGAACGCCATCGGCAGCAAGCGCGTGGCGCTGTTCGGCTCCTACGGCTGGGGCGACGGCCAGTGGATGCGCGACTGGGAAAAGGACTGCGGCAACGCCGGAATCTCTCTGGCCTGCGACAGCGTCACCTGCTGCGAAGCGCCGGACGACGCGGCGCTGGCCGCCTGCCGCGAGTTGGGCAAGATGCTGGCCGGCTGATCCACCCCTTTTTACGATCCTCCCTCTCTCCCATATAAGAAAAGGCAGGCGTGCCGCTGGCCGCCTGTCTTTTCGCGTAAAAAGGATATCCCTCCCAAGGGAGGGATATCCTTTTTTATGACTCTTTCTGCCGCAGGAGCCGCTACGTCAGCGCCGCTTCCGGCGGCCCGTCAGCACTACGGAGCCGGTCAGGCTCAGCAACGCGGCGGCGGCGTACAGCACCACGCCGGGATCGCCGGTGGGCGAGGATGTTCCGCCGGTCACACCGCCGGAGCCGCCGGACCCGCCGTCATCGGGGTCGCTGTTCCGGCTCTCCGGCCGGGCGGAGATCAGCACCGGCGCGATGCCGGTATTGCCCGCCTCGTCCTGCGCAGTGACATCCGTCACCAGCGCCCGGAAGCCGTTCTTCACGGTCACGGGATCGCCGTTGGCATCGAAGCCCTTCTCCATGCTGACCGGCAGTGTGCCCTTGAAGGTGAACCGCCCCTGCAAGTCTGCCGTGGTGGCGAGGACTGCGCCGTTCCCATTTTCCATGGTCACGGTGAGGCCCGGCTCCGTCTGACCCGTCACGGTGTAGGCGCCGGTGGTCATGTTGGCCCGGATGTTGGCCGCATCCAGCGCGATGACCGGGGGCACGTCGTCCAGCAGCAGCCGCAGGTAGTACTCCGTGGTGTCCTGTCCGGATGTCACGGTCAGCAGAACGCGCCCGCCGCTTTCGATGAGCGCCGCCGCGTCTGCGTCACCGGCACTGACCTCCCAGTGCCCGTTGCCGCCGCTGACATCGAATCGGCCGCTGCCCTGCTCCGGTGTGACGGTGATGCCGTCCACGCTGCCTTCCGCAGAGAACAGCACACCGCCGGGCAGCTCGTTCCACAGCAGGCTGTCATAGCCGCTGGCGGCGTTCAGGGTGACAGCTTGGCCGCTGCCGGTGGTCACGGTGATCTCCGGCGCATCGTAGCGGGGCAGGTACACCGTGCCGCCCGCAGGCTCCGCCGCCGCGCTGTAATACAGGGCGCTGGCCAGCTCCGTATCCCGCCGGAAGGCCTCTACCGTCACCTTATAGCTGGCGTTGGCCGGGGCAACGCTGCCGGCATCGCCCACGGTGGGGGCCATGCGCAGCGTCCGCCGCCCGCCGGTCTTGGACGCGGCGGCGATGTCGCTGCCGTCGTCAAAGTCCGCGTTGTCCAGCACATAGGGCGCACCGGCCTGCCGCCAGCTGTTGTTCTCCCGGTAGTACAGGGTCACGCGGTAGCCGTCCGCACCGTCCACAGCCTGCCAGCCGGCGGTCAGCGTCTCGTTGCCGGTGGCCGTCAGAGCCACATCCGCAGGCGCGTCCGGCTGCATCGTGTTGACGTAGGCCACCGTGCCGCCGGAGGTCTGGGTATCCACCGTGACCCAGGAATACTCGTCCTCAGAGATCGTGCCGTCGCCGTTGAAGTCGCCGGTCACCTTCTCCACCAGTACGGCGGTGACGTGATAGCTGCCGCTGGCGCCAGCGATCCGCCGGCAGGCACCGGGAAGGTGTCAGCGGTCTGATTGACCGCCAGCTCCCGCATCTCCAAGAAATAGTGGTCGCCCGTGCGCTCCGGCACGGTGTCGAAGTAGTACCGAACGGCGTATTGCCTGCCGCTCTGCGGACGCAGCACGGTGCTCTCCGCGCCGTTGGCGCTGAGCTGGAAGTCCAGTGCCGTCAGAGGCGCGGAGGCAATGATGCTGCCCTCGAAATCGCAGTCCGCCGTGATCGTCCAGCGGTACGTCTCATTCCCGGCAAGGCCGGTGAAGACCATCAGGCCGGGCACACCGTTCTCCTCGACCTCCACGCAGTTGCCGTCCTCGTTGATGGTCTGCGCGCCCTTGTCCATATCCTCCAGCGTCAGCGTATGTACGGTGGCATCGCTGCCCACGGTGTAGGTGATCGCCGCGCTGCGGCGCAGCTCCTCCACGCTGCCGCCGTTCTTCACGGTCAGCAGCAGGCCCAGCTCGCTGTCAGGCTCCGCAGAGGAAGCGGCGGGATCGTAGGTGAGATTCGTCGTAAAGCCGCCGTTCTGCGGGTTGGCCAGCGTCACGGGCATGCTGTCCTCGCCCACCCAATAGGTGCTGACCTCCAGCACGGCGATACCCACCTGCTCGCCCGTCTCCGGGTCGTAGCACTTGCCCACCTGCGTGGCCCAGCCCGGCCCGCCGCTGATGGTCTGCGCGCCGCTGACGAACCATGCGTTCTTGTCGATCTCCTGCTCCAGCGTCCAGTTCTTGTTGATGTTCCACAGGGCCACCTTGCCGCCCACATGGTCGGGGATCACATAGTACAGCCGGTAGTAGAAGATGCCCAGCTTGCCGCTGGTGGACAGGCCGCCGTAGACGCTGAGGTTGTTCCACGCGGACTGGGCCGCAGTGGCCAGGATCTCGTCCACGGACTTGCCGGCGTAGCTGCGGGGATCCACCGTCACGGCGGTCTGCGCCCCCAGAATGAAGTCCACCGAGGCCTCCGCCAGCGTCTTGCCGCCCAGATGCGGGAACGTCAGCGGCCCCAGCTTCTTGGGGAACATGACCTTGCCCGTGACGCCGCCCCGGCTGTCCAGCTGGATATGGGCCGAGGTGGGCCGCGAGTAGTTGTCCAGTCCGCCGAACACGCTGGCCTCCGCCTTGCCCTCCACCTCGAAGACGGTGCCGGTGAAGAAGTCCTCCTGCGGCGCCTTTATGGTGACGCTCATACCGCCGCCGGCCCGCAGACCGGTATATTCCTTATTCAGATAGCTGCGCTTCTCGCCCTGCAGCCGCAGGTACATGCTGAAGCTGTCCAGCACGTCCGCCCCGGCGATCTCGATGTCCCTGCCGCCGTAGGCCAGATAGCTGGGCCCCAGCGTGACATCCAGCTTGCCCTTGATGATCTTCAGATAGTCGCCGATGGCCGTCAGCCGCAGCAGGATGGGCGGGATGGCGATATAGTCGCCGTTGATGGTGTCGGCCAGCCCGTCAAAGCCGCCGCCTCCGCCCCGGAGGAATGCGGTGGGCACAGGCGGCACCAGCGGGATACCGGGCTGCGCCGCCAGCGCGAAGTACAGCTTGTTGGGGGCCAGACGCCCGTTGTTCAGGCGCTTGAGCTGCAGCTCCGCCTGCGTCTCAAACAGGTCGAAGGCGTTGAGCTCCAGCGAGAAGTCGTAGTCCTCCTCGCCGTCGAAGGTGTTGATGGACGCCTCCAGCTCCGCCAGATCAAGCCCCATCAGGGCGGCGGTGTCGATCTTGCCGTTGGCCTTGAAGCCCTCCTGCACGAAGGAGATGGTGTCGTCCTGCTCCTTCTTGGGCGCATAGCCCAGGGCCTCCAGCTCTATCAGCTGATCCTGCGTGCAGTTGAGGATGAGATCCAGCCCCATCTCGCCGGTCAGCACCAGATTGCCGTTGGGCTTGATCTGCGCCCTGTCGATGAGGCTCTTGACCTGCGGGATGTCAATGAACACCAGCACGGCGTTCTTGTAAGGATCCATGCGCAGCGTCAGGCAGCCGTCCTCGAACACCAGCTTCGCCGGCTCCGCAGCGTCGTTGGCCGGACTGTACAGCTGGAAGCGCGGGGTGGTATACCGCACCTTGGCCGTGGTGTCGAAGGCCGTGACAAGGCCGTTTCCGTCCACCCGGACGCGGAAGTGGTCTTCGCTGCCCCACACCGCCGTGATGGTGGCGGTCAGCGCCGCCTTGCACTCGGTGTATTCGTAGTATCTGCCGTCCTTATCGTACAGCGTTTCAAAATTGCCCCGCAGGATATACAGCGGGTCGCCGTACCGCTTCTGCAGCGCCGCTTCCCGCGCGGCGTCCGTGATGGGCGCCGCCGTCAGGCCCCGCTCCGTCTTGTACAGGCCCAGCTTATTGGCGTCCTGCGGGATCGTGACCTGATCCGGCTTGGTGAATTCCACCTTGGAGGTGTCCGCCGCCTCCTTCTTCGTATACACGTCCCGGAAGCCCCAGATGTGCATGGCGTTCATGGCGCCTCTGCCGCTGCGCCCGCCCACGGTTCCCGTGTAGCCCTCGGCGGTCAGCGTGTCCGTCGCCGCGTCGTAGGTCATGTACACCGGCGTCCAGATATCGTTGGTGTGGCGCAGACGGTCAACATCCGCCAGCACGAAGGGGTTGTCCACGCCATAGCTGTCGGAATAGATCTCCGCGATGTCGCCCTTGCCGAAGGGCTTGAACACATAGGCGCGCCCCATACCGGCGGTGATGTCCGTGGACTTGGCGGTGATCTCGCCGTCCAGCGCCCCATAGGTGCGGCTCAGCTTCACATGAGCCGCCGCGTCCGCCTTGGCGTGTCCCATGCGGGAAAAGCCGTGGTAGTCCTGATACCACCGGAACTGGAATTCCGGGGGCATGGTGGTCTCCGTAACCAGGCCCAGTCCCCAGGACGCCTGCGCCGCCAGCGCGTAGGTCCTGCCGTCCGCGTCCTGCACGATGTCGGTGATGGTGCCGTCGGTCACACCGGCCGACAGCTCCACAAAGTAGTAGCTGATGTAGCACAGAAACGCCGGGGACAGTCCCTCGCCGTCAAAGGTGTACTTGACGGTCAGCGCATTCTCCATAGGCGCCATGTCCATGCTGACACCGGACAGCTGCGGCTCCCGGGTGGGGTCGACCACCTCCATGGAGCGGATGGTCAGCGGCTTCTGCTCCCGACCGGTCTGGAGGGTAAAGCGCGCCTGCTCATACACGCCCAGACGGAAGGAGTCCCCCGTGGCCGTATAGCCCCGGTCGGAGTTGGTCACGGACTTGCCCATGTGGGGGCCGCTGGTGGCGATGAACATCACCAGCTTGCCGTTGTTCATCTTCAGGGAGTAGATCTGCGAGCCGTCGTCCACTCCCTCCTTCTTGACGGTGGCCGGCGCGGCATTCATGTACATGCGCTGTACCTCGCCGCCTGTGATGGCCAGCGCCTCCGCCGGCAGCAGCAGGACTGCCATCAGCACCGCCAGCAGCAGGGAAAGAAGCCGTTTTTTCATGGTGTATCTCCTTTCTTCGTTTCCCGGAACCTCTGTAAAGATTTAACAGCTCTATTGTAGCAGAAAGGCATGCGTGCCACATCACCCTTTCGGGTAGTATTTTGGTTCAGCGCAGCATCTCGATCAGGCGGCTGCGCCGGTCAATGTTCATTTTCTGGAAGGCGTTTTTCAGGTGGTGCTTTACCGTGTTCTCCGAGATGTGCAGCGTCTCCGCGATCTCGCTGTTGCGCATACCCCCGGCGGCCAGCTGCGCCACCTCCCGCTCCCGGTCGGTCAGCGCCTCCTTCAGCTCCGGCACATCGTCCAGCATGGCGAAGATGCGGCTCTCGTCCGCCCGGGTATAGTGGATGGCCAGCGCCTTGATCTCCCGGATGGCCTCCCCATGCCGCGCCGCGATGGACGGCATCAGGAACAGCGCCTGAAAATACTTGCGGAAGCAGGCGATAAACGAGTAGTTCTTGTCCTGCTCCGCGATGGTCAGCGACCGGTTCAGCCACTCCGCGGCCTTGCCCAGCCGCCCCGTGGCCAGATAGCACAGCGCCAGTCCGCAGTACATGAAGTTCCGCGCCGCTGCGGAGATAAGCCGCGTATCCAGCGCCAGCGACGCCTCCACCGACGCGATGGCCCGCTGGTACTCCTTTTTCAGCAGCAGGTCGGTGATGCGGCAGGTCTTGATCATGAAATTGGTGAACGTCAGGTCGGCCAGCGTGTCCGCCCCTCCCTGCGTCCACAGGGCGGAGCGGCCCGTCTCCATCATCAGGCCCAGCAGGTAGCCACGCACCGTCTCCACCATATAGCGTCCGATGGCCGTCCCCCGCAGGAAGGCATAGCTGCGGGCCTTGTTTTCCAGATAGTCCACCGCCTTCTGCAGCCCCGCCATATCCGAACGGTAGATGGCGTTGATGCCCAGCAGCAGCGCCGCGCCGTAGGTGGCTGAGGCGTTGTGTGCCTGCTCCGACAGGAACGCCGCCTGATAAGCCTGAATGTCCGACTCCTCGAACCGCCCCTGCACGGAGTAGGCCTCGCCCCGGTAGAGCTCCTCCGCACCGGCGGCATGGCCGTTGGTCAGGCGGTCGTACCGCTTGAGCACCTGCGCCAGCCGGTCTGCCGTGGTCATCATCTGTCCCGGCTCCGCATAAAACAGATACCACATGGACGTGCAGCCGAAGAAGAACGGCTCCTCCGGGATAAACAGCTCCGAGTCGTGGGTCAGCAGCTTTTCCGCCCGGGCGTAGGCCGCGTCCATACCGTCCAGATCAGGGAAGAACGCCAGCGCGTCCAGCAGCTCCCACTCCCCCAGATAGTGGGCCCCGCTGTCCGCCAGCAGCTCCCGTATCCGGGTCATCTGGCGGGCGAACTCCGCGAACTCGCACCCACCGTACAGCGCATAGCACAACCGCAGCAGGCTCAGGGGATACCGCCGCTGCACCTCCTCCGGGCAGCGGCGCAACACCATCCGGGCCAGTGCGGTATAGCTTGTCTCCCCGAAGCACTCGCCGATGAGTCCCACCAGACGGCACGACAGAATGCCCTCGTCGTCCTCCGCCCGGAAGAAGCAGTCCACCGCCCAGCGCGTTATGCCGTTGTCCCGGTACCACTGTCCCGCCCGGCGGTATATCTCCCGCCGCAGCGGGCCCTCCGTCTCTGCCAGCCGCTCCCGCAGGAAGCGCAGCAGCAGCTCGTGGGGGTAGTAGCGGCGTCGCATGGCGTCCTGCCGCACCAGCGGCGTCCGGCGGAACAGCTCCTCCCGTCCGCCCTCCGGCAACGTACCTGGCGGCACCAGCCGGTCGATCATGTCCGGCGTGATGCAGTCGAACAGGCTCAGCCGCAGCAGCGCCGTCCGCTGTCCGGCGTCCATACGCATCCAGAACAGGCGGTACAGCAGCTCGTCCATCTCGCCGGTGGCGCCGTCCGCCTCCAGACAGAGCGCCACTGCCGCCGGCCAGCCGCCGGTACTGCGGACGATGGCCCCGGCCTGCGCCGCCGTCAGCGTCCCGCCCCGCCGCCTGGCAAAGGCGCACACATCCTCCTGCGCCAGCAGCAGATCGCCGGCCCGCAGGAAGCACACCGCCCCCTCCAGCGCCTCGAACACCGCCCGCAGCCGCCCCAGATTCTGGGCGATGAAGATGATATGCAGGCCGTCGGCGGGCCGCTTCACCAGTGCGTCGATGATCTGGGGCGGCCAGTTGTCCGTTGCGAACTGGAAATTGTCGAAGATCAGCGTCATGGGTCTGGACACCCGCAGCTCCAGCAGCGCCTGCGCCGCCAGCGGCGCATTGCTGCGATTCAGGAACCCCAGCGTCTCGATGCGGCGGACGGTGCGCTCGTCCACGGCGGCCATCTGCCGGACGAACCAGTAGAAGCTGGTGTCCGGCAGATTCTCCACACCGGTGTACCACAGGGCCGTCTCCGCCCCCTCCAGCGCCCATGTCACCGCTGTGGTCTTACCGTACCCGGCAGGGGCCTCCAGCACCGACACGGAGCTGCGCCGCAGCTGCTCCGCCTTTTCCAGCAGCCGCTTTGAAAAGATCAGCTTTTCCATCATCTCCCGCACCTCCGCTGCTCCCGTTGTGCTCTCCGTCTGTCAGTTTTTCTCCGGTACACACCCTCCCGGCAGCGGATACTCCGCCGCGCAGGCTCCGGTTTTCTGTGTCTTTTCATTATAGCCCGCCGCGCCGCCGCCGTCAATCGCGCCCGCGCCGGATTGCAAAGTCCGGAAAATCGTGCTATGCTTACCACCAGTTCTTGTGAAAGCAGGTGAAGCGTCTATGCCCCACAGCTCCATCGTCCACGACCTCCGCTCGGCCCACAGCGCCGACGCGCTGCTGACCGGCGCGCCGCTGCCGACCCTGCTGTACTTTGCGCTGCCCATCATCCTGGGCAACATCTTCCAGCAGCTTTACAGCATCGTGGACGCCATCGTGGTCGGCAACTTTCTGGGCGACCTGCCCCTGTCCGGCATCAGCGTGGCCTCCCCCATCGTGGACGTGGCCAACGCGCTGGTCATCGGCGGCACCATCGGCGTGGGCGTCCTGTGCGCCCATTACTGCGGTGCCGGCGAGGGCGAGCGTCTGCGCTGCATGAACGCCACGGCGCTGCTGGGCGGCGGGGCGCTGACGCTGCTCATCGCCCTGTGCGGCATCTTCTTTTCCACGCCGCTCCTGCGGGCGCAGGGCACGGAGGAGGCCGTCTGCCGGGAGGCGGCGGTGTACCTGCAGCTGGTGTTCGCCGGACTGCTCTTCTGCTTTCTGTACAACTACTACGCCGCCATGCTGCGCTCCTGCGGCAACTCCCGGACGCCCTTTCTCATTCTGCTGCTCTCCTCCACGCTCCACGCACTGCTGGACGTGCTGTTCGTGGGCGTGTTCGGCTGGGGCATCCGGGGTGTGGCGTTCTCCACCGTACTGTGTCAGGCGCTGGCCGCCGCCGCCTGCATCCTCTACGCCCAGCGGCGCTGCCCACCGCTGCTCCTGCGTCCCGCCAACCTGCGGTTTGACCGGCAGATGGCCCGGCTGGTGCTGTCCTACGCATGGGCGGCGGCCTTGCAGCAGGCAGTGGTGTGCATCGGCCGTCTGCTGGTGCAGGGCATGCTGACGCCGCTGGGCACCAGCACCGTCACCGGCTACAACATGTCCCTGCGGACGGAGCAGTTCCTGTTCTGCTTCTCGCAGGGCATCAGCGCCGCCATGGTGGTGTGCCTGTCCCAGAATCTGGGCCACGGCGACAGACCCCGGGCAAGGCGGTTCTTCCGCATCAGCGTACTGGTGGAGCTGGCGCTCATTGCCCTGCTGGGCACGGTGTGCTTCCTGTTCCCTGCCCGGATCGTGGGGCTGTTCTCCGACAATGCCGACGTGATCGCCGCCGGGGCGCAGTACACCGGCGCCATGGCATATCTATACGTCTTTGCCTATCTGGGCGAGGTCATTCAGGGCTTCTTCCGGGGGCTGGGACGGCTGCGGCTGACCATGGTGGCCTCCCTGCTGCAGGTGCTGCTGCGGGTGGTGCTGTCCTACCTCCTTATCCCCGTATGGGGCATGTACGGCATCTGCGCGGCCGTTGTCTCCGGCTGGGTGCTGCTGGCGGGCATCGAGGGGGCCTACGCCGTCAGGAAATCCAGCGCCCTCGCCGCCTGAATAAGCAAAAAAAGAAAGACCCCGGCGGGGTCTTTCTTTTTTTTGCGGTTTACGCCAGCTTCGCCGCCAGATTCTCCACCGCCTCGCCCAGCGCCTCCTCGAAGGAGGGGTGGGGACGCATGACGGCCAGCAGCTGCTCCGCCGTCAGGCGGTTCACCATGGCGGTGCTGATCTGAGAGATCATATCGCTGGCATGCTGGCACATCAGCTGCGCGCCGATAAGCTCGTGGGTATCCGTGCGGGCCACCAGCTTCATGAAGCAACGGCCCGGATCTTCGATAATAGTGCGGGCGTTGCTGAACAGGGTACACTTGCCGGATACGGTGGAGATACCCCGCTCCCTGGCCTCGGCCTCGGTAAGACCTACCACGGCGATCTCCGGTGCGCTGTAAATACAGCTGGGGATCACGTTCAGGTCGACGCTGCCCTTACCGCCGCACAGCCGCTCCGCCCAGTCCGTGCCCTGTGCCGCCGCCACATGGGCCAGCTGCACGGCGGCGGACACATCGCCGATGGCGTACACACCGGGGATACTGGTCTGGTAGTTCTCATCCACCAGCAGGCGCTTTCCGTTCAGCGCCGGGGCCAGATCAGCGGCGAACAGGCCGTCAAAATACGCCCGGCGGCCAATGGCGCACAGCACCCTTTCGCCGACGACGGCCAGCTCCTTTCCCTTCTGCTCCAGCCGGACGCACAGGCCGCCCGCCGTCTGCTCCACGGACCGCACCATGGCGGAGGCCAGCACCTCCACCCCCTGCTTTTTCAGGATCTGCGCCAGATTCTGCCCAAGCTCACGATCCAGCTGAGGCAGCAGATTGGCCATGCCCTCCACCAGCGTGACGCGGCAGCCCAGTTGGCTGAAAAATGCGGCAAACTCCACGCCGATCACGCCGCCGCCGATGATGACGATGGACTGATATGGCGTGTCCGCGCCCTCCAGCAGCTCGTCGGAGGTCATGACGCCGGGCAGCTCCAGTCCGGGGATGGGCGGGCGGACGTTCACCGAGCCGGTGGCTGCCAGAATATACGCCGCCGTGTACCGCGTCACCGCGCCGTCCGCGCCGGTGACATCCACCGCGCCGGGAGCGGCGATCTGCGCCGTGCCCTCGATAACGTCCACCTTCGCGCCCTTCAGCAGGGCGTGGATGCCGCTGCGCAGCTTCTCGCTGACGCTGCGCTTGAAGGCAAACATCTCACCGATGTCGTAGGTGACGCTGCCGTGGACGCCCATGCCCGCGCCGTTCACCGCATCGTGGTAGACCTGCGAGGCGTGGAGCAGCGTCTTGGTGGGGATACAGCCCCGGTTCAGGCAGGTGCCGCCCACCTCCCGCCGCTCCACGACGGCGGTGTGCAGCCCCAGTCTGGCGGCGCGCAGCGCGGCGGTGTACCCGCCGGGGCCCGCACCGATGACGATCAGTTGGTAGTCCATCTCTTATCCCTCCGGGCGCCAGCGTACCACCGGGCGCCGCGCCGCCCGCACCTCGTCGGGCCGTCCGATGGGCGTATGGTGGGGCGCGGTATGCATGCTCTCCGCATCCTCGAAGGCTTTCTGATACAGCCTGCGCAGCACCTCCGCCGCGTGATCCAGCGTCTCGATGCCCTCCGTCTCCGTGGGCTCCAGCATCAGCGCCTCGTGGACGATGAGGGGGAAGTACATGGTGGGCGGATGGATGCCCTCGTCGATGAGAGACTTGGCCACATCCAGCGCGGACACACCCGTCTCCTTTTTCAGGCCGCTGAGATCCAGCACGAACTCATGCATACACAGCCGGTCATAGGCCGGGGTAAAGGTACCCTTCAGTCTGGCCATCAGGTAGTTGGCGTTAAGCACGGCGTTCTCCGCCGCCTCGGGGATGCCCTCCCGGCCCAGCGTCAGCAGGTAGGCCAGCGCCCGCACCACCACCAGGAAGTTGCCCTGGAAGCTGCGCACCTGAATGTGCCCCAGCTCCTCCGCCAGCGCACTGTGAGGCAGGTATTCCCGCAGAAACGCCTTGCAGCCCACCGCGCCTGCGCCGGGGCCGCCGCCGCCGTGGGGCGTGGCGAAGGTCTTGTGCAGGTTCATGTGGATGCAGTCAAAGCCCATGTCGCCGGGGCGCACCACACCCATGACGGCGTTGAGGTTGGCGCCGTCGTAGTAGCACAGGCCGCCGGCCTCGTGGACAAGGCGGGTGATCTCCAGAATGTTCCGGTCGAAGATGCCCACGGTGTTGGGATTGGTCAGCATCAGCCCGGCGGTGTCCTCGCCCAGCGCGGCCCGGAGGGCATCCAGATCCACGCAGCCGTCAGGGCCGGAGGCGATATTCACCACATCGTAGCCGCACATGGCGGCGGTGGCGGGGTTGGTGCCGTGGGCGCTGTCGGGCACGATGATCTTCGTGCGCTTTTTGTCGCCGCGGGCGTCGTGATACTGCTTGATAAGCAGCACGCCGGTGAACTCACCGTGGGCGCCGGCAGCGGGCTGGAACGTCATGGCGTCCATGCCGGTGATCTCGCAGAGGTACTGTGCCGCCGTGTCCAGCACCTGCCGCATGCCCTCCCGATCCTCCGCCGGGGACAGGGGGTGTACGCCCGTGAAGCCGGGCAGCGCCGCCATCTCCTCGTCGATGCGGGGATTGTACTTCATGGTGCAGGAGCCAAGGGGATAGAACCCGCAGTTCACGCCGTGCACCTGCTTACAAAGCTCCGTATAGTGGCGGGAGATATCCGTCTCGCTCATCTCCGGCAGGGCGGGCTTCGTCTCCCTCCGCAGGGAGACGGGCAGAGAGACGCTTTCTACGTCGCAGGCGGGCAGAATGGCGCAGCGGCGTCCGGGAACGCTCTTTTCAAAGATCAGCTTCATTTTGCCAGCACCTCCTTCACAACGGAAACGGCCTTGTCCAGCTGCTCCTTGGAGACTTTCTCCGTGGCGCACCACAGGATGCCGTCGCCGCCAAGGGGCAGGCCGCCCAGAATATCAGCCTGCGCCAGTGCCGCCAGAACATTCTCACGCTCCGGCAGACGGGTAGCAAATTCATGGAAAAAGTCGCCGGTATAGACCAGCTCCACACCGTCAATGGCGCACAGCTCCTTGGCAAGGTAGTGCGCCTTGGCCATGGACTGCTCAGCAGCCTGCGCCATGCCGTCCGGCCCCATGACGGCCATATACAGCCCCGCCGTCAGAGCGCACAGCGCCTCGTTGGAGCAGATGTTGCTGCTGGCCTTCTCCCGGCGGATGTGCTGCTCCCGGGCCTGCAGGCTCAGCACATAGGCGCGGCGTCCCTGTGCGTCCGTTGTCTCGCCCACGATACGGCCGGGCAGCCTGCGCATCAGCTTATCCGTAGTGGCCATGTAGCCCAGATACGGGCCGCCGCAGCCCATGGGCAGACCCAGAGGCTGGCCCTCGCCCACGGCGATGTCCGCGCCGCAGTCCCGGGGCGTTTTCATGATGGCCAGCGCAATGGGGTTGCACCCCATGATGTACAGTGCGCCCGCCTGATGCACCGCCTCACCCAGCATCTCCGCGTCCTCCAGCTGACCGAAGAAGTTGGGCTGCTGCACATAGAAGCCGGACACATCCGCCGTCAGCATCTCCCGCAGGGCGTCCATATCGGTCTTGCCGTTCTTGACGGGCACCACCCGCAGCTCGTCCCCCGTACCGTAGCAGTAGGTGCGGACGGTATTGATGGTGTCAGGGTGCGCCGCGCCGGAGATCAGCGTCACCCGGCGCTTGCGGTCACGGCACATGGCGGCGGCCTCTGCGGCGGCGGTGGCGCCGTCGTATACGGAGGCGTTGGACACGTCCATGCCCGTCAGCTGGCAGATCATGGTCTGGTACTCGAAGATGGATTGGAGCAGACCCTGGCTCATCTCCGCCTGATAGGGGGTATACGCCGTCAGGAACTCCTCCTTGGCGGGGATGTATTTCACGATGGAGGGAATGTAGTGGTCGTAGGCCCCCGCGCCCCGGAGCACCGTGCCGTACACCCGGTTCTCCGCCGCCATAGCGGTCATGACGCGGCTGACCTCCAGCTCACTCATCCCTGCGGGGATATGCAGCGGCTCGGTGAGGAGCATCTCCTGCGGCACGTCGCGGAACAGCTCCCGCGTGCTGCCGACGCCCACGGCTCGGAGCATCTCCTCCCGCTGCGCCCCGGTAGAGGGAACGTAGCTGCCCATCACTCAGCCCTCCTCGGTGCAGAACGCCTCGTAGGCGGCGGCGTCCAGCAGCTCCTCGCTGCCCTCCACATTCTCCACCTTGATGAGCCATGCGCCGTAGGGGTCGCTGTTCAGCATTTCCGGCGCGTCCAGCAGCTCCTCGTTGACAGCGGACACGGTGCCGGTGACGGGGGACACCAGATCGGACACAGCCTTCACGGACTCCACATCGCCGAAGGCCTCGCCGGCGGCAACGCTGTCGCCCTCGGCAGGCAGGTTCACGAACACCACGTCGCCCAGTGCGTTCTGCGCGAAGTCGGAGATGCCCACGACGGTGACGCCGTCCTCGGTCTTGACCCACTCGTGGGACTTGGAATAACGCAGTTCAGCAGGATACAGCATGATCTTTTACCTCCATCAGATAAATTGATTTTTGTTCCTCAGCCCCGCCCCTGACGGGGCGGGGCGTATTTCCTTTTGTCTCTCACATCAGCTTGGCGGCCAGCCGCTCCAGCGCCGCGTCGATAGCGGCATCGTCGAAGCAGTAGCGCATCTCCAGATGCTCGCTCCGCAGCTTCTGCACCTCCGCCTTCACGTCCGTGTCCCGGAGGATGCAGTCCGCCATCAGGCCGGCCAGCCGGTGGAAGTCCGCCGCCTCGAAGCCGAAGCGGGTCATCTCGCTGACGCCCATGCGCAGGGCGCCGGAGGCGGTGAAGCCCTCCTCGTCCGGGGTGGCCTGATAGTTCACCACAATGTTGTTCCGCTCCAGCCGCTCGGCGATGTCCGGCCCCTCGCCGTAGCCCACGGATACGATGACCTGATGTGTCTCGGTGTAGCCGATGGCGGGATCGCCGGCCACATCCAGGCCGTGGGCCTTCAGACTGCGGGCAAAGGATCTGGCGTTGTCGATAACGGCCTTCTGGTACGCATCCCGGAACTGGTTCATCTCGTAGGCGGCCATCAGCATACCCAGCTGAGTGCCGAGATGGTGGTTGGACACGCTGCCGGGGAACGTGCGGCTCTCGATGGTCTTCCACAGGCCGTACTTCAGATCGTCCTCCTTGTAGTTGACGCCGATGATGCCGCGCTGAGGGCCGAAGAACGTCTTGTGGGTGGAGCCGGTGACAAGCTCCGCGCCCTCGGCAAAGGGATTCTGGAAGTGGTCGCCGATGAGCCCCAGCACGTGGGCCATGTCGTACATAATGGTGGTGGGGATCTTCTGCTCGTCCACGAACTTCCGGATCTCGGCCACAGGCTCCTTGTGCAGCACCATGCTCTTGCCGAACACGATCAGCTCCGGGCGGTAGCGGTCGAGGAGCTTTTTCGTCTCCTCCACGTCCATCCTGTAGGGGTTGTCGGCACAGACGGGGAAGTTCACCACGGCGGGCTTCTCCGTCACCGGGTTGATGGCGATGTAGTCGTGGAGCGCGCCCATGGGCTGAGCGGACAGATGGCCGCCCTTGATGATGTGGTTATTCATCACATACCCAAGGCGCTTGGCCTCGGACTTCCGGTCAAACCGGTTCTTCCAGTCCATCAGGGCGGAGAACACCGCCATGTTGGACATCTGCCCGCTGAGGGTGCGCGTCTCCACCTCGGTGCAGCCGAAGTAGGCCCGCATCTCCTCCACCAGCAGCCGCTCCACCTCATCGATGAATTTGGTGCCCTGATAGTAGAACACCTCCTTGTCGTAGAACGCCAGCACCTTCTTGTGCTCGGCGTACCGGCAGGCAGGGTCGCTGCCGCTGAGCAGCCGCACGGCGCGGCTGGGGGTGTTCTCGGAGGGGATGAGGTTGACACACTGCTCCTGCCGCCACTCATGGTTCTCCAGCGCCTTCTGCAGCAGCTCCAGCGCCTTGGGCGCGCGGTCGCCGCTGCCCACGCCGTGTACATCCTCCTCCGCGCCGTACAGCAGCGGGCGGGCGAAGGGAGGCGCGCCCACGCTCATGTGGCGGGCGGGGATGACGGCCTTCAGCCGTCTGCCCCGGACATCCACCTCCACGGTGTCATCCTCCAGAATGTCGCTGTTGATGTAGCACAGGCCGATGGCACGCTTGCCGCTGGCCTCCAGAATCACGGTGGACAGGCCCTCGCCCTCGGTCTTGAAGTAGGGCACCATGGTGCCGCTGGTGACCCAGCCCACCAGCCGATCGCCCTGATAGATCTCCATGCCCGCCCGCATGACGCCGCGATCCAGCAGCGCGATGGGGGCGATCTTCCGGGGCAGGCCGGACATGTCGGCAAAGTCACGATCCATGTACTTCACAAAGTATCCGTGCTGCTTTTCCAACGCGGCGCGGCCGATGTAATCGCCCTTCTGTTCAGAGAAGCTGACGGCGAACTTGGCCAGCGGCACGGCGAAAATGGGGATCTCGCTGCCGTCGGGGGCGGTACCCATCTCGTGGCCGTACAGCGGCATGCACGCCTCCATGCGCAGGGTGTCCCGCGCACCCAGACCGGCAGGCCGCGCGCCCATCTCCACCAGCCGGTTCCACAGCCACGCCGCGTCTCCGCTGCGGACATACACCTCGTAGCCCAGCGGCTCGCCGGTATAGCCGGTCTTGGCCACCCGGGCCTCGTGCCCCTCCAGTGACACAAGACCCAGCGCGTTCTTCATGGGCTCGGTCATCTGCGCGCCGCCGTTGAGCGCTGTCAGCATCTCCTTGCTCCTGGGGCCCTGCACGGCGATGGCCGCCCAGTCGCCGGAGATGTCGGTGATCGTACAGTCGAAGCCCGCCAGCGCCTGCCGCAGATGTGCCAGATCCTTCTCCGTGTTGGCAGCGTTCACCACCAACAGGTAGTTGTCCTCCTCAAACATGTACAGGTACGCATCGTCCACCGCGCCGCCGTTCTCGTTGGGGATGATGCAGTACTGGGCCAGCCCCACGTCCAGCGCCGCCACGTTGCTGGTCAGCACATGCTGCAGAAACGCCCGGCGCTCCGGGCCCTCGATGAGCAGACGTCCCATGTGGGACACGTCGAACAGGCTGCACACCTGCCGGGTGTACAGATGCTCGGCAATGATGCCGCTGGGGTACTGGATGGGCATTTCCCATCCGCCGAAGTCCACCATCTCCGCACCGGCGGCCACATGGACATCGTATAGCTGGGTACGCTTCAGTTCGCTCATACGTCTTTCCTCCTTGAAGACATTTCTCGTTTTTCGGGCAGCAAAAAAAGACACAAAGCCGCTCTTTACGGCTCTGTGCCCCCGTTTCGTTACCTGAGAGATTCCCTCCGCACGGGAGGTTGCACCTTCGGTGGTCGGGCGTCGCCGTCCGGCCTTTTCGGAGTATCGTCCGAAACCGGTTCTTTTGCCTGAGAGCTTCTGCGTTCCCCTTCGGCGCCGCATGTGCGGTCTCTCCCGGTTTCATCGTCCGATGATATGCGATTGTTGCGTAGGCAATATATGCCCTCTACCCGCAGTTTATCATCCCCCGGCGTCGTTTGTCAAGAAGCATTTTCCTCTGCGGAAACGCTTTCACCACCGAAAATTTTACACATTCACGGTGGCATTCTTCCCCTCCGGATGGTACAATGTCTGCAAACCGATACAGAAAAGGAGTACCTGTTCCTCACCAACAGCAGCGGCTATACCCCCCGCGAGACGTTGAACACCTACGCCTACCGCCCCAGCATCGTGCTGGACGGCGTAGGCGACATTCCGGCGCTGGCCCGGAACGAAAAGCGCTGAACCGTCCCCCAAAAAAGGCCCATAAAAGGCCCGCTTCCCAATGGGAAGCGGGCCTTCTTCCGTTTATTTCTTCTTCCGCCGCAGCCATGCGCAGCCGCCCAGACTCAGCAGCGCCGTCACGCCGTACAGCGCGATACCCGCGTCGCCGGTGCCGGGAGCCTTCACAGGCTCCGACTCCTCCGACTGCCGCTCTCTGGGGATGATCGTCTCGTCCCACGGGATCTCTCTGGTGCCGCCGGCATCGGCAAAGTACCGTCCGCAGCGCCTGCACTGCCAGTATTCGATGTGGCCGCTGACAAAGACCCCCGGCTCCTTGGCCGCCGTATGCTTCAGGTCGTGGTTGGCGGCGTCCTTCCCGCCGTAGGTCTGCCCGCACACGCGGCACACCGCCGCGCTGGTGCAGGTGGCCGTGCCGCCGGTATGGCCCGTCGCCTTGAGCACCGTACCGCTCTGCACCTTATCGCCGCAGGTCTTGCAGTAGGTATCGCCGGTGTAGCCGTCCCCGGTGCAGGTGGCCTTCTTCGCGTCCCTGATCTCCCTGTCCGCGTGGCCGCAGGCGTAGCCGCAGTCCTCACATGTGCCGTTGACCCAGTGATGGGCGGTCTTGGCCGTCACATCGCCGCAGACGCACGTCTGCCAGTGATAGCCCGCGTCCCGCTTTTCCGTGTAGTCGTGGCTGACGGTCAGCCGGTAGCCGGCTGTGGAGGCGTAGTAGCCGCCGGTGGCGGAGGCCTCCGCCGTGATGGTCACGGTGCCCGCCTTGTGGGCGGTAATGACGCCGTTCTCGATGGACGCCACGGCAGGATCGCTGCTGGTATAGGTCAGCGTGCCGAACGCGCCGCCCACGGGCCGTACCGCCTGGGTTTTACCGCACAGCAGAGCCGCGTCCGACGTATCCGCCGTCAGCGTCTGCTGCTGCCACCGGAGCACCGGCTGGGCCGTCAGCCCGGCCGTACCGCCCAGCGGCGGGCAGCAGGCATCGCCCCACGGGTGCTCACCGCGTCCCGCGATCAGCGCCGCCAGCACCGTGCCGTCGGCAAACGCCCCGGCGGTCTGACCCGCCGCACCCAGGAAGCAGCAGTCGTTCACCGCCGCGTTGTTGGCGATCTCCGCGCCGCCCGTGACCGTGCCCACGTTGTAGGAATAGGACACCGTGCCGCCATTGCCCGCGATGCCGCCTGCGTTCTGGCCGCTGGCCGTGACCGCGCCCATGTTGTAGCAGTCGGACACCGTGCCCGGGCCGCCGCCGGTGATGCCGCCCACGCTGTCGATGCCCGTGACCGTACCGGCGTTGCAGCAGGCCGTCACGCTGCCCTTGTTATAGCCCACGATGCCGCCGGCATACCGGATAACGGATTCCGGATCGCTGGCATAGGGATGGGTACTTTTGCCGCTGACAACGATGCACTCGCTCCGGCAGTTCAGGAGCTTCGTCGTGTCATCGGCGTACCCCGCGATGCCGCCCACATAGAACCGTCCGTCCACATAGCCCGTCACCGTCAGGTTTTTCACCGTAGCGCCGCTCAGCCCGCCGAACAGACCGACATAATTTGCCGCAGCAAAGCTTTCGCCATCATAATAGCCTCTCCTCGCAACACACAGGCCCCGGATGGTGTAGCCGCCGCCGTCAAAGGTGCCGGTGTAGGGCTGCTTCTCGCTGCCGATGGGATACACCCCGCGGGCCGTCTCGCCGGCAGCCGGTGTGTAACGGCCATCCGCGTTGAACGTACCGCTGTTCATGACGATGTCGCTGGTCAGCACGGCGCACAGGTCAGTCCTGCCGTACCGGTTCACCTGCATCCGGAACAGCTCCAACTCCTCCCTGCCGCCGATCCGGCAGGGATCCTGCTCCGTGCCGCTGCCCACCGCGTAGCGGGCCACCGCCGTCCTGTCCGTCCTGATCCCGACGCCCTCATCGATCATCTCGCCCTTGTCCACACCGTCATCATAGACCCATGTCAGGAAGGTGCGGCCCTCCTTCTTCGGGCCCTGCGGCATCACGGGGAACATGTCCTCGCTCAGCACCTGCCAGGCGTACGCCTCTCCGTCCGCCTGATACGTCAGAACATACTGCTCTTGCCAGTTATAGCGCCGTGTCTTTTCCCAGTCGCTGTACGCCTCACCGATGATCGTTCCGTAGATGACCTGTATCGTCTGGTCAAAGCTGCCGCCGCTGACCGTGCCGCCCACCAGGGAGCCATGGCTTCCGTTGTCGACCCGACCTTCACACGTCACAACGCCGTGGAACGCACCGCCGGTGATGGTGCCTCTGTTCTCCAGCGCACCCTCGAAGATACCGTCGGTGACGGTGCCGTTGTTCTCCACCGCGCCGGTGAACCGTCCGTTCCTGATGGTGCTGCCCACCTTGTTCATCACCGCGTCCTTGAACGTACCGCCGCTGATGGTGCCCTCGCTCTCCACAGTACCGGCAAACACGCCGTTCTCGATGCCGCTGTAGCTCTCCACAGGGCCATTGAACGTGCCGTCGCGGATAACAGCGGCTTTCTGCGCGCCATAGCGCGTTCTGCTGCGCACCGTCCCCTCGAATGTGCCGCCCTCGATGGTGCCCTCGTTCTCCACCTTCTTCTTGAACGTACCGTCCTTGATGGTGCCGTCCTCCTTGTTCGTCACCTCTCCCTCGAACACACCGCCGCGGATGGTGCCCTCGTTCACCACCGCGCCGGTGAACGTGGTGGTGCCGGCCGCTCCCTCGCTGCCGGTGATCGTGCCGTAACTGTTCATTACTCCGCCGGCGATCGTGCCGCCGTTGGCGTACAGGGTGCCATCGAGGGTCATACTCACGTCGATCTGTGCATTGCCGCTGATGGTAAAGGCGCCCCGGCCGAAAATATGCTGCTTGCCGGTGCTGCCCGGCGCGGAGATCGTACCGCCGCTGACGGTCATGTCACCGCTGAAGCGGATGCTGCCGCCCATCGCTTCCTCGCCGTCGTTGCCGATGGCGCTGCAGCTCCGGATGGCGCCGTCCTCCATGATGAACACGCCGTCGTTGCCGACGCCGCCGCCCATGCGGCCGGCCACGCAGCTTGCAATGGTGCCGCCGTGCATGACGAACGTACCGCTCTCCCCGCTGCCGCCGCCGTCGATCTCCACACCGCCGCCGCTGCCGTCGCCTTCTCCATAGCCGCTTGCAACGCAGCCGTAGATGCCGGCATCCTGATACATCTCGAAGCTGCCGTCAACGCTGACACGCACACCGCCGCCGCTGCCGCTGCCGCCCGCGTAGGTATAGACGGCCTGACAGCCCACGATGCTGCCGCCCTCCATGATGAGGGTGCCGTTCTCCACGTTCACACCGCCGCCGCGGTTGGCGCTGCCGCCGGTAATGATGCCGCCGTTGACAGTCTCTGTGCCGCCCGTCTCATCCAGCACCCACAGCTGCGCCGCATTGGGCGTAAAGCGGTGCGCCGCTGCGGGCCGGCTGTCCACCACCGTCAGCTTCCCGCCGCCGCTGAGCTCGAACACGCTGCCGCTGCCGGTCATCTGCAGCACATAGCCGTTCAGATCAAGGGTAAGCTCGCCCGTAATGACCACTGTTTTGTCGATGTTGATGTCCGCCGCCATCCGGATGTCCGCCGCGCCGTTGGTCACCTTTCCGTAGAACGTGCCGCCGCTGCCAGTGATCCCCGCTCCAAGGCTGGCGTCGATGTTCTCCACATCGCCCAGAAACGTGCCGCCGTCGATTCCACCGCCGTTCTGGTTTAACACCGTTCCTCTGAAATTACCGTGTCTGATTAAGCCGTTAAGCCATCCCCCTCCAGCGGCGATTTTCTGATTCGTCACCTGCGCCTGAAACTCCGTGCACCCTGTCTTCCCGGTCGCGCTGTCGATCGTGCCCACGCAGAACACCTCGTCCTTCACCGTACCGCCGTTGGCGCTCAGCCTGCCTCCGGCTATATAGAGTCCGGCGGAGGTGCTCTCCTTGGCTGCGCACCCGGCGATCTCGCCGCCGGTCATGGTCATGGTGGCGACCCTGTCACTATACACACCGCCGCCGTATTTGCCCGCCCGGCAGCCCATGATGCCGCCGCTCTCCAGCGTAAACCAGCCGTCCCTTTCGATATACACACCGCCGCCGCATGCGCTGGCCCGGCAGCCCACGATGCTGCCGCCCTCCAGCGCAAATTTGCCGTCCCTTTCGATATACACGCCGCCGCCGTACTCCGCGTCGCCGCCGGTGATAACGCCGCCGGTGACGGTCTTTTCGCCGCCGTCATCCAGCGCCCACACGCCGTCGCTGCCCACAGTGAACGTATGTGCCCGGTTGTCGGTGCTGGTGTCCTTTACCGTCAGGTCGCCCTCGCGTTCCACCCTGAACACGCTGCCGCTGCCGGTCATCTGCAGCACATAGCCGTTCAGATCAAGCACGGCGTATGTATCCTTCGGAATAACCAGCGTGCTGCTGATGCGGATATCCGCCCCCAGAGTGACCGTGCCGCTCTGCCCGATGGCAGCCGCCAGCGCGGCCTCATCCGTGACCGGGTTCTGCATCGTGCGCTGCAGCAGCGCGACCTGTGCGTCCGGCTCGTTGACGTACACCCTGCCGGTGCCCTTGGCCGTCTCCGCGCCGCCGGTCTGCGCCACGCCTGCCGCCAGCACCTGCCCCGGCAGCAGGCTCAGCGCCATGCACAGGGTCATCAGGGCCGCAATGATCCGTTTTCTCATGCTTGTTCCTCCTCTTTCCGGGCCGTCAGCCCATCTCCTGTCCGTATCCTCTCCTGCTGTCTATCGTCCTGTCTATCGTCCCGCAGGCTCTCGCCTGCCCGTTCTGTTTTCGGCGGTTCGTGCCGTCTTGTGAATGGCACATGTGCCATTATATTACCATGATTTCCCGCTCCGCGCAAGAGGGTTCCACCATCTTCCTTTGTCTTTTTTCCTGTTAGTTTTACTGATATCCATTATCATATTCTGTTGCTTTACTTTTCTCGTTAAATATACTACTATGCAGTCACAACAAAAAAGCACCTGAAAAACAGGAAATAAATCAGAAATAATCTGCAAGGAGGAATTTCATCATGAAGAACATCAATGTTTACATTCTCACCGCTATCGTCTCTCTGGTCATGGTCGTCGCCACCGCTTTCCTGATGACCGCCGCTGATGAGCCTATCCGTCAGGCCGGCTACTACCTGCCCATGATCTTCGGCGCCATCGGCACCTGGGCCGCCTACAAGGCCGGTCTGCTGGAGATGGACTACGAGGAGCGCAAGGCCCATCACGCCGCCCACGCCGCCGCGTAACAACTGGAGCCGCCTTTGTTTTCCTTCCTAACGCTTTTTTCAAGAGAAGTACGGACACGCAGAAGCGTGTCCGTACTCTCTTATTCCCGGATCGCCGGCAGGAGCCGCTCCGGAAAAGCCTGTCCGCACCGAGGCGGCGGATACCGTCAAGACCGCCAAGTAACCGAAAATTGCGTGATAGGAGAGGAAGCGCCGCGGAAAATGCGCTGGCGCAAACGCGACTTCTCACGTACGGGCGGCTGCGGGAATGCGCCCGCTCATAAGCTTCACAGCGGCTTGAAAACGGCGGCACATCCCGCTATAATAGAGAATACGCGGGCGAGACGCCCATGATACAGCGTCAGACGCGGCCATCGCTGAAATAGAAAGGAGCAACCACCATGACCTACAACTTTGACGAGATCATCGACCGCCGCCACACCAACGCGCTGAACACAGACGGCTTCCGGGGCTACATCTTCCATGCGGGGCCGGAGAAGGTGTTCCCCTACAAGGACGAGGAGTTCGTCCGCATGTGGGTGGCTGACATGGAGTTCGGCGTGGCGCCGGAGATCCTGAACGCCCTCCGCGGCCGCATCGACCGCCGCATTTTCGGCTATACCGGCCTGTATGATGACGAATATTACAACGCCTTTTCCAAGTGGTGCAAGGATCACTACGACTGGGGCTTCCCCCAGGAGCAGCTGTGCGTGACGCCGGGCATCATCCCCGCCCTGTACCAGCTGACAGAGACGCTGTGTACCAAGGACGAAAAGGTGCTGGTGAACACCCCTGCCTACGGCTACTTTGTCCACGCGGCGGAGTACGCCGGTGTGGGCGTGCTGACCTCCCCGCTCCGCAAGAAGGCCGACGGCACCTTTGAGATGGACTTCGAGGACTTTGAGAAGAAGTGCGCCGACCCCGCCTGCAAGCTGGTATTCTGGTGCAATCCCCAGAACCCCACCGGCCGTATGTGGACGGAGGAGGAGCTGCGCCGCGCCGGTGAGATCATGCGGAGGTATAACCTCTGGGTGGTGTCCGACGAGATCCACTGCGACCTGATCCGCTGCGGCCGCCGGCATATCCCCATGGCCAAGGTCATGGGCGACTATCCCAAGCTCATCACCTGCATGGCCCCCAGCAAGACCTTCAATCTGGCAGGCTTGGCGTTCTCCAACATCATCATTCGGGACAAGGCGCTCCGGGATCGCTTTAAGGATCGGGACAAGCTGTTCGGCATGGTGAACCCTATGTCCCTGACGGCGGCCAAGGCCGCCTATGAGCACGGCGGCGCGTGGCACGAGGCGCTGAAGGAATATCTGGACGGCAGCTTCGCCTTTGTGAAGGAGTTCCTGGCCCGTGAGCTGCCCGAAGCGGTCATGTATATCCCGGAGGCCACCTATCTGGCATGGGTCGATCTGGGCAAGTGCCTGCCGGAGGGCACGGATCTGCCGGACTTCTTCGCCAACAAGGCGGGCGTGCTGCTGGAGGGCGGCAACGGCCTGTTCGTGGGCAACGCCTCTGGCTATGTCCGCCTGAATCTGGCCATGCCCCGCAGCATCATCGAGACGGGCCTCATCCGCATGGTGGAGGCCATCCGCAAGGAGCAGGAGTAAAGCAGGAATATCATGCAGCGCATCAGGAAATATTTTTCGGCATGGCGGTGTGCCTTAACTGCGGAAAGCGCACAAGCTGTCGCAGGAAAAGCTATGCGCCGAGTTGCAGCGGCGAGGCTGTGACATTGCTGCTGCGGATAAGGTCATTGGCGGAGCGATAGAGCGATAGAGCCGGCCATACATGATGGCCCTGTCCAGTTCCCGAACGATGTACTGCGGTGTGATGGACGGTGCCGGTACAGCTTCCCCTCCAGCTTCGTCATGTTCTTCCAAAATATGGGACAAGATTTGCCGACAACTGCGGCGTTCCAATACATACGGCTCGTACAAGCGCTGCGGCGCTTTTGTGTGCAGCAGGCACTGCATCGCCCATGATATGACGGCGCAGGTGCCGCCGGATGATTTGAGGCAACTCATTGCCACAGTGACCGCCGCCTGGGATATCCGCGTCTGCGAGGGGAACCGCGTGGAGATCGACTATCTGCTGCCGCCGCCCTGCCCCGTGCCACCGGAGGACGGCGGCAGCCGCGCCGGTGTTGTCAAGCGACCGCCGGAGGTATATAATGCTCCCAGCGGCCGTACATCGGCGGAGCCAAGCCCTGCCGAGGGAGCGGACGCCGTAAAAGCACACGCGAAGGAGTGAGCGCCATGAGAGAGCTGAGCGCAGCCGCTGTGCAGCGCGCCGTAGCCGGTATGGTCATTGATGCCAACTGCCGCATCAGCCCGGAGGTGCTCCGGCAGCTGGAGCGCTGCCGGACGCAGGAGGAGTGGCCGCTGGCCGCCGGTATTCTGGGACGCATTATCGAAAATGACCGGCTGGCGGCGGAGCAGGGCGTGCCCATGTGTCAGGACACGGGCATGGCCGTGTTCCGCGTACAGCTGGGGCAGGACGTACATATCACCGGCGGCTCGCTGGAGGATGCCATTCAGGAGGGCGTGCGGCGGGGCTACCGGGAGGGCTATCTGCGCAGATCGGTGGTGGCCGACCCGGTGTTCTGCCGGGAGAACACCGGCGACAACACCCCGGCCATCATCTACTACGAGCTGACGGCGGGCGACGGCCTGACCCTGACCTTTGCGCCCAAGGGCTTCGGCAGCGAGAATATGAGCGCCGTGAAAATGCTGCGGCCCGCCGACGGCGCCGAGGGCGTCAAGTCCTTTGTGCTGGACACCGTGCGGCACGCAGGCCCCAACCCCTGCCCGCCCATCGTGGTAGGCGTGGGCATCGGCGGCACCTTTGAAAAGTGTGCGCAGCTGTCCAAGTTCGCCCTGATGCGGGAGCTGGGCAGCTCCCATCCCCTGCCGGAATACCGGAGCATGGAGCAGGAGCTGCTGGCCGCCATCAACACCATGGACATCGGCCCTGCCGGTCTGGGCGGGCGCACCTCCGCGCTGGCTGTCCACATTGAGACATTCCCCACCCACATCGCCGGGCTGCCGGTGGCCGTGAACATCTGCTGTCACGCCTACCGCCACAGCACCGTAGCGCTATGACGGAGGGACACGCCATGAAGCATCTGACATTGCCCCTGACTCCGGAGGCCATCCAATCGCTCCGCGCCGGAGACGAGGTGCTGCTCAACGGCTGGCTCTACACCGGCCGCGACGCCGCCCACAAGCGGCTTGCCGCCTGCCTGTCCGCCGGAGAACCCACGCCCTTCCCGCTGGAGGGCGAGACCATCTACTATGTAGGCCCCGCGCCGGCGCGTCCCGGACAGGTCATCGGCCCCGCAGGCCCCACCAGCAGCTACCGCATGGATCCCTACACCCCCGCCTTGCTGGCACACGGACTGAAATGCATGATCGGCAAGGGGCGGCGGTCCCCGGAGGTGGTGGAGGCCATCGTAAAGAACCATGCGGCGTACCTGCTGACCATCGGCGGCACGGCGGCGCTGACCGCCCAGTCCATCCGCCGGAAGGAACCGGTGTGCTACGGCGATCTGGGCACTGAGGCTGTGTGCCGCCTCTATGTGCAGGATTTCTACGCCATCGTAGGCATCGACAGCTACGGCGGCGCCATCGTCTGACCCGCGCTGCCCGCGGAAACGCAGCAATATGCACCCACAAGCAGGCCCGCCCTACGGCGGGCCTGCTTCCGTATCTCCCACCGCGTACAGCCGTGCGGATGTTTTACTTTTTATCAAAATTTCTTATGTATCACATATGAGATTCATGTTTTACTTATTCCGCCGTTGGGCGTATAATAAGCTGTTGTTTATAATGACACAGAACAGGAGGCTGTATATATATGGCAAATTGCGCGATCGTAGGGATCAACTGGGGTGACGAGGGCAAGGGCCGCATGGTGGATTACCTGACGGCACAGTACGATGTGGTGGTGCGATATCAGGGCGGCGGTAACGCCGGGCACACCGTCATCAACGACATGGGCAAATTTGCCCTGCACCTGCTGCCCTCCGGTATCTTCCGCCCCGGTGTGATGAACATTCTGGGCAACGGCGTGGCGCTGGACTGCGAAAATCTGGTGGAGGAGATCGAGACGATCCGCTCGGCCGGCGTCAGCATCTCCCCGGAGAATCTGATGGTCAGTGGCCGTGCATCACTGCTGCTGCCGTGGCACCGGGAGCTGGACGCGCTGGAGGAGGCGCGGCTCAAGGACAAGAAATACGGCTCCACCAAGCAGGGCATCGCGCCGTTCTACTCCGATAAGTACCAGAAAAAAACCGTTCAGGCCGGTGAGCTGCTGTATCCGGCGCGCCTGAAGGCCCATCTGCAGGATCTGCTGGAGTGGAAAAACCTGATCCTGCAGAAGGTCTACGGTGCCAAGGGCTATACGATGGAGGAAATGACCGCGTGGCTGGAGACGTATGCCGCGCAGGTACAGCCCTATGTGGCGGACACCGGACGCTATCTGCGGCAGGCACAGGCTCAGGACAAGGCCATCCTGTTTGAGGGACAGCTGGGCGCGCTGCGGGATTTGGATTACGGCATCTATCCCTATACCACGTCCTCCAACACCATCGCCGCCTACGCACCTGTGGGTGCGGGGCTGCCCACCGCCAGGATCGATGAGGTGGTGGGCGTGGTGAAGGCGTACTCCTCCTGCGTGGGTGAGGGCCCCTTCACCTGCGAGTGGTTCGGCGATGACGCGGAGCAGCTCCGTGAGGCCGGTGCGGAGTACGGCGCCAAGACGGGCCGTCCCCGCCGCGTGGGGCCCATCGATCTGGTGGCCACGCGCTACGGCGTGGAGGTACAGGGCGCCACCAATATCGCGCTCACCAAGCTGGATGTCCTCAGCTATATGAAGGAGATCCCCGTCTGCGCCGCCTACGAGATCGACGGCGAGATCACCCGCGAGTTCCCCTTCCCCGCGGTGCTGGACAAGGCCAGACCCGTCACCGAGCATCTGCCGGGCTGGTGCTGCGACATCTCCGGCGTGCGGACATGGGAGGACATGCCGCAGGCGGCGCGGGCCTATGTGGAGTATGTGGAGCAGGCCATCGGCTGCCATATCGGATACGTCTCTGTGGGCGCCGAACGGGAGAGCCTGATCGTCCGATAAGTAAGGAGAAGCAACATGTCTCACGATATTTACAACTCCCCGCTGGCATCCCGCTATGCCTCCGGCTACATGCTGCACCTGTTCTCGGACGACAGCCGCTACCAGACGTGGCGTCGGCTGTGGACGGCGCTGGCCCGCGCCCAGCACCAGCTGGGACTGCCCATCACCGACGAGCAGGTGGCCCAGCTGGAGGCCCACATCACCGACATCGACTACGACACGGCCGCCCGGCGGGAGCGCGAGGTGCGCCACGACGTGATGGCCCATGTTTACACCTACGGCAAGGCCGCTCCGGCGGCAGCAGGCATCCTCCATCTGGGCGCCACCAGCTGCTATGTCACCGACAACGCCGATCTCATTCTGTATCGGGACGGCCTTGTCTACCTGCGGGCGCAGCTGCTGGCGGTGCTGGGAAATCTGGCGGCCTTTGCGGAAAAATACGCCGCCACGCCCACGCTGGGCTATACCCACTACCAACCGGCGCAGCCCGTGACCGTGGGCAAGCGCGCCGCCCTGTGGATGCAGGACTTCCTCGCGGATGTAGAGGAGCTGGATCACGTTCTGTCCACGCTGCGCTTTCTGGGCTGCCGGGGCACTACCGGCACCGAGGCCAGCTTTATGGAGCTTTTCGACGGCGATGCGGAGAAGATCGACGAGATGAACCGCCGTATCGCGGCGGAGTTCGGATTTTCCGCCTGCTTCCCGGTGTGCGGGCAGACCTATCCACGCAAGGTGGACAGCCGCATCCTCGGCTGCCTCAGCGGCATCGCCCAGAGCGCTTACCGCATGGCCAACGATATCCGCCTGCTGCAGCATGACCGCCAGCTGGAGGAGCCCTTTGAGGAGGAGCAGATCGGCTCCTCTGCTATGGCCTACAAGCGCAACCCCATGCGCTGTGAGCGCATCTGCTCTCTGAGCCGCTATTTGATGGCCGACGCCATGAATGCCCCCATGACCGCCAGCGTACAGTGGCTGGAGCGGACGCTGGACGACTCCGCCAACCGCCGCATCGCGCTGCCGGAGGGCTTCCTGTGCGCCGATGCCGTGCTGCGTCTGTGCCAGAATGTGACGGCGGGTCTGCGCGTCAATGAAGCCGTCGTGGCGCATACCCTGCGGGAGTACCTGCCGTTTCTGGCCACGGAGGATATCATGATGGAGGCGGTGAAGCGGGGCGGTGACCGCCAGCAGCTGCACGAGATCATCCGCCGGCATTCCATGGCGGCGACGGCCCGCATGAAGGAGGGCCTGCCCTGCGATCTGCTGGATCGTCTGGCCGGCGATCCGGTTTTCGGGCTGAGCCGCGAGGAGCTGGCGCATCTGATGGAGCCGCAGCGGTACATCGGCCGGTGCCCACAGCAGGTGCGGCAGTTTCTGGATGCCTGTACGCCGCTGCTGCGGCAGGCGCAGACTGCGGACGGAGATATCCGGCTCTGAGCACAGCCCGAAATATCAAATAACCCCGGCGACACGGGGCACTCCTTGCCCCTCAAAGTGTGCGGCAGTTTCAGGAAGCGTGCCGCGCCCACCGCATCATGGCCGCGCCCAATTTCTACCTCCGCGAGGACGGCGGCCCGTCCCTTGACGGCGTTGCCGCCCAGCTGGGCATCAGTCCGTCGTATCTCAGCCGCATTTTTCAGTGAGATCGATGGAAAGAGGTTCACGCAGTATCTCAGCGGCCTTCGCATCGAAAAAGCAAAGCAGCTGCCGAAAAAACAGCCTGCAAGGAGCAACGGTCTGTGCCGCCCGCTCTGCAGTCTGCGCTTGCAAATCGCCGTAAATTGTGATAAAGTATTCTTATAAGGTCAGGTTGCCGATACCTTTCCTGCAAACTCTAACTCGGCATAGGAGCTGCTATGATGAAGAAGGGTCAGGCGGATATCGCCTATGAATATCTGAAGGAAGCCATTATTAACAAGGTCTTCTTCCCGGGAAATCGCCTGATCGAGGAAGACATCGTTCGGGAAACCGGCGTGAGCCGTACCTCTGTTCGCACGGCGCTGAACCGGCTGCGCTATGAGGGGATTGTCGAGGGTACCCCCAACCGAGGCATGATGGTGACACGGTTCCATCCCAACGACATCAAGAGCGTCTTTCAGATCCGGGAGAGTCTGGAGGTCGGCGCCTTTTCTCTTGCCATTGAGCGAATATCGCCGGCTGCTGTTGACCGTATGCGCGAGTATAACGAAGAACTGCGCAAGGTTTCGGAAAACTTCTCCATCAGCGATTTTGTGAAGTATAACCGTTCCTTCCACTGGGAAATCGCCTTGGCCAGCGGCAATCGATACTACCAGAAATATCTGGACGAGGTATACAATACGATCGCCGTGTGTCTGCTATTCTACAATTCCTCCATGGATGACCAGCGCTCCGTGAAGCTGCACGAGGACTTGATCCGCGCCATAGAGGAAAAGGATTTTATAGCAGGCAAGCAGGCTATTATCGCGGATAACTATGTCGCCGTGGAGGATTCCGGTTTCACTGGCTGAATTCCTTATTTTCAATACCGCGCAAAAAAAGGCATCCCTCACGGGATGCCTTTTTTGATCTTAATGGGTTTATTCCGCTTTCCAGTCGGGATAGTAGCGATCCCAGCCGCAGCGGCTCACCGTGGGAGGCGTACTGCTGAAGGTGCGGTCGACTACCACATCCACCAGCGTGGGACCGTCGTAGGCCAGCGCCGCTTCCAGCGCCGGCCGGATCTCCTCGGGCCGCTCCACGCGGAAGGATTTGATGCGGAAGCCCTCTGCCATCTTGGCATAATCCGGCACATACACCTCGCCGTCGTCATAGCAGAACTCGGTGAGGATCGAGCGGCCCTCGTAATACTGCCGCTGCAGACCCCATACGGTGCCGTAGGACGAGTTATTCACCACGATCCAGGTGATGGGCAGGTGATACTCTGCGGCAGTGGCCAGCATGCTGCTGTGGATCAGGAAGCCGCCGTCGCCCTCCACGGACACGACCTTCCGGTCGGGGCAGCCTACGGCAAAGCCCAAAGCCTGCGCCAGAGACGTGCCGATGAGATCCATACCGTAGCCGTAGTAGGCGCTTCTGGGCTCGTCGTGGCAATAGTAGTTTCTCGCGCAGATCGCCGCGCCCACCTGTACGCCGTTCTTGGGGAATACCTCCTCCAATTCCTTGACGAAGCGGAAGGGGTTGATGGGATAGCTGTCGCTGTTGCGGTACTCTGCCATTTCGGCAAAATACTCCGCACGGCCCTTGGCGACATCAGCCTTGACATTGTGGTCGAAGGTGCGGTTCTCGGCCTTGATGAGCTCGATCAGCTCCTGCAAAACACTTTTGGGATCTCCGTGGATACCCACCTCAATGGGATACACGCGGCCCAGCTCGCGGGGATCCGTGTGGACATGGATGATCTTCGTCTTGTCCATGTTGTAGGTGTCGCCCATTTCCCAAGCGCCGGTTTCATCCTCGTCAAAACGGTTGCCCAGCGTGATCACGACATCGGACCGCCAGCAAAGCTCGTTGGCACACTTATTGCCCCAGCCGCCTACACGTCCGGCATAATAAGGATCGTTTCCGCCGATGATACCCTGTCCCATTGCCGCGGTACCCACGGGCGCATCCAGCAGCACGGCCAGCTCTTTTACCTCCTCGCAGGCATCGGACACCACGGCGCCTACGCCGCAAACGATCATGGGATGCTCGGCATCCATGAGGAGCTTGGCGGCCCGCTCCACAGCGGCACGGCTGCCGCGAGGCCGGTCAACAATGGCGTGCTCCTTCAGACGGTAGTCACGATTCATATCCTCTGCGGAAATTTCCTTGGCCTGTACATCCACGGGAATGTTGATCATGACCACGCCGGGGCGGCCGCTCATGGCGGTCGTATAGGCTCTTGCCACGGTCATGGGGATCTGCTCGGCATGCACCACCCGATATACCCGCTTGGCAAAGCCGCGGTACAGAGAAGCCTGATCCATATCCTCGCAGATATCCAGCTCCTCCTCAGCGCCGTAACCGGCCTGATAGGTGGGGATATCGCCGCAGATCACGACAACGGGGCTGTTGGACATGGCCTGCTCCACTACGCCGGGAATCGCCTGCATCATGCCGGGGCCGTTGGTCACCAGCAGTACGCCGGGCCGGCCGGTGGCCTTAAAATATCCGCCTGCCGCCGAAGCACCAACAGATTCATCATGAATGATGATCCCCTGGATGCCGTAAGTATCCTTTGCCTTGTAAAGGCCGTCGCAGATGGCGAGGTTGCCGTGGCCGCCCATGCCGAAGATGTGCTTCACACCCAGCTCGGCGAGACACTTCATTAGCAGGTCAGAACCTTTGAACTCAGACATATTACTCTCCTTTGATTTGTACGGAAATTTGATACTGTTCGCGATCAATCACGGTGTCACATGACAAAACCGGTGATGAGATAGAGTACGGCCGCAGCGCCGGCGCTGATGAGCGCATAGGGAAGCTGTGTGCGGAAATGCTTGACGTTATCGCAGCCGCTGAAGGCGGAGGCCATGACGGTGGAGTCAGAGATCATGGAGCAATGGTCGCCCATGATCGCACCGGACAGCATGGCAGCTACCAGAATATTCATAGGGATCACACTGGCGGCAGCCATGGGGACAACGATGGGGATCATAATGGCAAAGGTACCCCAAGAGGAGCCGGTTGCAAAGGCCATCAGGGCGCCGGTGACAAATACCAGTGTGGGAACGATGGCGTTGGGGATGTGTGCGGCCGTGATGCCGGAAATGAAGGCGCCGATATTCAGCTCGCCGCAGATGCCGCTCAGACAGAAGGCGAAGACCAGCAGCATGGCCACGGGGATCATCTCCAGGATGCCCTGCCCGCAGGCCTTGACGGCTTCACCGTACTTCATGCCGGCAAAGATCATGCACATGATAATGGTCACCACGTTGCCGATAAGCATCGCGTAAAACACCGAGGTGGATGTGTCGCCATCGGCGAAAGTGCCCTTACCGGTGATGAGCTGACCGCCGATGACGCAGGCGATGATCACCAGAATGGGGAGAACAACGAGCCAGGGAGTCGCAGTCTTTGTATCCTGCGCCTGCTCCGCGTCATCGGCCGTGACGGCGATGGCGTTCTCGGCCTCTTTCATACCGCCGATGTTCCAGTTCTTGAAGATGACAACCAGGCAGACCACCAGCGCGATGATGCAATAGAAGTTAAAGGGGAGTGCTTTGATCATGACGCCCATGGTGTCCGACACGCCCAGCGTAGCCAGCAGACCGATAATGTAGGCGCCCCAGGAGTTCAGAGGCAGCAGCGCGCACATGGGGGAGGCGGTAGAGTCCACCAGATAGGCGACCTTTTCGCGGGAGTAGCCGTAGTTGTTGGCCAGCGTCTTACCGATGGTGGCGGTAACGGCCTCGGAGGTATACTGATCAAAGAACAGCAGCACACCGATGAGCCAGGTCAAAAACTGTGCCTTGGCGGGCGTGGTGATTTTGGCTTTCTTCTGCAGCCACTGAATCAGGCCGCTTACGGCACCGGAAACCTGCATGAGCTTGATCATGCCGCCGATCAGCGTGGCGAACAGAATGAGCTTCACGTTCCAGGCACTGGACACAACGCCGATCAGCTTGTCAAAGGACATCCCAAGGCCGGTCAGGGGGTTGCCCCCGGCCAGAATGATGCAGCCGCTGAAAATACCGACGAACATACCGACAAAAATCTTCTTTGTCGCAAGGCAAACGACAATCGTTAGAATCGTGGGAATTAGAATGATCCAGGATTGACCCATAGTTTTCCTCCTCTAAGCATATCTTGTTTGTTGTTTGTGTAGTATCGCTGCGGTTTTGCAGGCCGTCCCTTTTTCCTGAGGGGGGACATTCTGCTGAGAGCATCGGAAGGGGTCGCGTCAAAGAACAGACCTTTTCCGCTTACCAGACCTTGATAAGCTCCTCCGGATCTGTCCATGCACGCTCCTGCTTCAGCGCGGTTTCAAGAAGCGTCAGCTTGCCGTCATAGCAGGTCATGCCCTTGCGGAGATAGGGGTTCTCCTCGATGGCTTTCTTGAAGCCCTTATCGGCGATCTGCAGAAGATAGGGCAAGGTCGCGTTTGACAGCGTCACAGACGCGGTTTGAGAGAATGCGGAGGGAATATTGTCTACGCAATAGTGCAGGATACCCTCCTCATAGAACACGGGATCGTCGTGGGTGGTGCTGCGGCAGGTCTCCACGGCGCCGTTGTCATCGCAGGCCACGTCCACGATTATGGAGCCCCGCTTCATGAGCTTCAGATCCTCCCGATAGATAATGTGGTCTTTTCGGTCCTTCGCCCACTGGATGCCGTTGATGATGACGTCGGACTCCTTCAGGCACTTTTCCAAATTGGCGCGGTTGGAGATCATGAAGCTTACATCGGGCAAATATTTCTTCGCCTCCAGCATCACATCCATGTTTACATCCAGAATGCGGACCTCGTTGCCCATGCCGCAGGCAAGCTCCGCGACGCCAATGCCGATGTTGCCGCAGCCCAGACAGGTGATAATGGGGCGCTCCACACCGGCTACGTTGGCCAACAGCTTGCCGGGGCCGCCGTTGACAGCCTGCATATAATGCAGCGCCGCCAGGAAGCCGCCCTTGCCGGCCAGCTCGCTCATGGGCCGCAGCAGAGGGAAGCGTCCGTTCTTGTCGGGGACGTCCTCATAAGCCACCGCGGACACATGGCTGTCCAGCAGACAGTCTGTTTCGGCAGGGTGCGCATTGGAATGAATGTAGGTAAAAAGGATCTTGTCCTTCTTCATCCACTTGAATTCCTGGGGAAACAGCTCCTTCACCTTATAATAGATATCGGACTCTCTCCACACTGTATCCGCGTCCGCGATCATCGCTCCGGCGGCCTCATACTCCGCATCGGAAAAACCGCTGCCCACTCCTGCTCCAGCCTCCACATAGACCGTGTGGCCATGGCGTGTAATTTCCTGCACGGTGGCCGGCACAGCGGATACCCGGTATTCGTTTTCTTTGATCTCCTTCAGAACACCGATCTTCACACAAATACACCTCCTAAAAAATTACGTGACATTCTTGTCTACTAAATTGTACGCAATATTGAAGGCAATGTCAATCTCATTTTGTGCGCTTTGCCTACTTTTTGTAGTCATAAACAAAGCGGCGCTGTCGTTTTTGTTATTGTATACAATATTGGCTTTTTCCGTTGACTTTTTCTCCTGCACCGGCTAATATAAGTGGTACGCTCAAGCGTGTTCTGCGAATCAAGCGGGTCCAATTCTATTTACGGAGGCTAAAACTATGAATCGATCGCCGAAAATTGCCATTCTTCGTTGGGAAAGTGGGTTTGTTCCTCAGGGGCTTATGCAGCTGGAAACCATGGCGGGCAACAGCACCAACCCCGCGTCGTATCCCTTTCCGGTCCGTTTGGTGGAGGTAAAGGGTGCCTGTGTGGAAACCGTCATCACCCATCCCAGCAAGGAACTGCTGCAACGCATGACCGCTATTTGCCGGCAGCTCAAGGAGGAAGGCATTCAGGCGGTTACCACCAGCTGCGGCTTCAACGCTATTTTCCAGAAGGAATTGGCCGACAATGCCGGCATACCTGTTTTCACCTCAGCGCTGCTGCAGGTGCCGTTCGCGCAGGCAATGGTGGGCAGGAACCATTCCGTTGGTGTCATCACTGCCAACCGCGCCTCCTTGACCCGTGCACATATGGAGGCCTGCAACATCACGGACGATATGAATGTGTTTGTGATGGGCCTTGAGGACGCGCCTCAGTGGCGCAAGATCTTTGATCAGCCGGATACGCCCTTTGATATGGATGCCGTCAGCGAAGAAATTCTTGGCGTAGCCCGGCGAGCGGCCAAGGAGCATCCGGATTTTGGCGCCATCGTGCTGGAATGTACCGATCTGCCGCCTTATGCCGCACGTATCCGGCAGGAGCTGAACGTTCCTGTGTTTGATATCAATTCCTTGGTGGGATATGTCGCGATTTCTCTTTCCGAACTTCCTCTCTATTGAGATAGGGCCTCTCCTGCTGTCGCAGGTGCCCAGAGCCCTTCGGGGAATCAGCGCTCCCTTCGCATCAAATGCCCGCCGCTCTCTGCCTCCGGTGCCGGTAGCAGCGTAGCATACAATCGTCTCAGTTGCAACCAGTACTGGTCAAAGGATTGGTTGAGAATAGAAAGCAGAACAAGTAACACCTGCGTTGCGGATGCGGGTGCTGAGTCCGATGTTCACATTGTGGCAGCTCGCCTGAACGGCGGCCACCGGAAAAAGCAGAAAAACGTGATCGCAAAAAGCTGGGAGGCGCGCAAATGCGCCTCCCAGCTTTTTGTCCCGCTGCGGCGTCTGCCGCCCCTGCGTCAGTCGTCTATCTCCGCCTCGTGCTTGAGAATTACGCCGGTGGCGGCGTTGATCTCGTAGCTGTACGCCATGCCGCTGGACTTGAACTCCACCTCGTAGTACGCGGGGGATTCATCAAGCTCTGGATCGACCTCCGCCGTGACGGAATCCAGCGCCGTTGCTGCGGCAAAAAATGGTCAATAGCGCTTCGTGCATATTCGTTTCTCCCGGCGCGGATACTATCCTTGTAAAATTTGCTTTGACTGGAGGAATTTCATATATGAAAGCAACAGGGATCGTGCGCCGGATCGATGATCTGGGCCGCGTTGTCATCCCCAAGGAGATCCGCCGCACCATGCGTATCCGCGAGGGCGACCCGTCACAGACAGCATTGACACGGTGGGAAAGGTTTTGCTTTGCAATGGACGATCTGGCGAAACGGAACGGGTGGAGTTAGTACATAATAACGAAAGCGGGAGCGTAGACCGTAGGTATCCGAGAGGGATGAATCATGGAAACGAATCGCCCGAATCTATTGCAGCGCAACGGATTTGGGCGATTTTCTCTGTGTCAATAAGGTTAGTAAGGGTAATTGTTATACGCGCCTTTGCACTACTTAAGTGTCACTGGTACGGCATTTAGCCTGTTTTTTGAATCAATGATCGATTTATAAATATTTTTGATTCCAGCTTCTCTTGCCATGCTGACAACAAGATTTTCTTCCTTTACTCCCATTCTTAAACCCAGGATAATCCCGCTTGGAATCCATTCCATCATAACTGGCGGCTTCATTGGGCAAGCAGTTATCATACGCCATTCTTCATCGTATTCATGGCATTTCCTCTTGATCAGCGTTGTTCTTTCTCTTTCCCATGTACCATTCCCCACGCTATCATACAGATATTTGGGAATTGTCGTATCAGAAATTTCGCCGATCTTGTTCAGCATTACAAGTTTTGCGAAATTAGTAGCATTATACGGAGCGTTCGAATAGTAGATGGGATATAACGGTGTGCCGAAATTTTTGATTCCACAGTTTTGACATTTTTCCCGTTTCCCGCATAAATAGTTTTCTTTCTTTTCAAGATCATAAATCTGAACAAAGCCTCTGTGTTGGTCTGCGTATTTTAGCCAGAGAACCTCATTAAAACCATTCTCGGAAAAGCAAATCGACCAAGTGTCTTTCTTTATCTCATCTCGCAATGCAAGCGCAGAACTAAGAAAATTTTCGACGAGTCCATTTGAAAGCATCTTTGTCACATTGTCAGCTGTAAAAAAGGCTTTCTGCTCTTCAGTCAGCATGCCGCCAAGAATGTCCTTGACACCTTCTGTGACTGCTTCTGTGCTTTCACGAGTTTGAAATGCCGTCAGAAATTCTTGGTGAATAGAGTCAATATCAATATGTAAAAATGTATCAAAGGGATCGTCATAATAGTTTGCCGAAGAAAAATAGAGCCTATTTGTACGAAGTGCTTCCAAGCTATTAAGATTGACAGGACGATAGCGAAATAAAAGTTTCGGAAACCGTATCGCTGCCATCAGTTGTTTTGCATCCTGTGATAGGTCAAGTCCGGGTAATGCGCATAAAGTTTTCCAGAACGCTTCTCGTTCTTGTGCATTCATTCTTTCAGCCCCCTATCTTCCACCGCATTCACGCCGCCAGCGCATTGGCATTGACCTGTTCAATCGCCTGTCGGATGCCTGCCCACACGGACAGGTCTGTGAACACTTCCACGATGCTGCCGTAGTCGGTAAACGGTGCTTCCTGCAAAACGGACATATCTTTCATCATGCCATTGTGGACGATGTACTCTACGATCTGATTTACGAAATAAATCTGTCGGCTATCGAGGCTGGCATCATTCAGGTACTGAGCAAAGGCTTCTTTTGCTGCATTCATATCAAGCCCGACGATTTCCCGCACGAACTCGCCCAGCGGCTTTTGCCCATACTCGGCCTCATAGTCCTGCTTGGTGCCGACTTCACTCCAAAGAATTTTCTCCAGTGCCTGTACATCTTCCGCGGTCAGGGGGACATTGCTTTTGAGCTTGGCAATCACCACATTGTCCATGTGCTGCCGCACATAGAATTCTGCTTTAGCCTTGTAGTTCTTAAGGTCATCATTTTCCAAATCTGATTCATTCCAGTCTACAGAGAGAATCTCATCATCAAAATTCGTATCATAGCGCACGCTGGTTTGCGGGATATACTTCATAAGGTCTCGCAGATTTTCCCGGATATGCTCAAATTCGTTGATTCCGGCATTCTCTACATAGTCCGTATGCAGAATTTTGTCGATCAATTCGGCTTGCGCCATGATTTCCGGGATGTTCGCCACAGATGCAACAGCGGAAACCTTCTTAAACAGGTCGCTGCGGGCTTTGCCGTATTTCTTTCCGACGAGATAGGCAAGCTCGATGCCGTATATCAGCGCATCGAACCGCAGCGCCTTAGCATCGTCCTCTTCCGGCGTGATGAGCGGTGCCAGCTCTTGGCCCATGAGCAAGGTGTCCTCATAGGTCAGGGCGTTATAGTTATCGGGATTTGCATACAACTCCACATATTTCAGGTGCTGGCGCACTGCAAAGTTCTCTTTGTTCAGTTCCTGCACTTTGTGCACCATGTCCTCTACCAGCGTCTTGCGGAAGGCAATGAGATCCGTTGTCTGATACGCCAAGTCTTGCAATTTGAACGCAATTTGGGCTTTCAGATGGAAGATCGCTCCTTGTAAGGCAATCATATTGGCAGTGGGCCGTCCCTTGTTCATGCGAAAGAACTCAAAGTTGCCGCAAAAGTCAAAGATGTAGAACTTGTCCTTGTCCTTACCGTCCAGCAGCCCCGGGCACAGACGGGTGCCACGCCCAATCATCTGCCAGAACTTCGCCTTGCTCATGACCTTCTTGAAAAACACCAGATTCAGCACCTCCGGCACGTCAATGCCGGTGTCCAGCATATCTACAGAAATGGCAATCTGCGGCAGCTTTTTCGGATCAGAAAACTCATCGATGGCGCTTTGCGCATAGGTCATATAGTTGTCGATGACTTTGGCGAAACCGGGCAAGTGCGGATATTCCTTGTTGAACACCTCAAGGATTTTCTCGGCGTGGATGTGGTTCTTTGCAAAGATGATGGTTTTGCCCAATTTGCTGCCATAGTCGATGGTCAGGCCATTGGTCATCAGCGTATTCAACACCTGCCGGATGGTATCTTCATTGAAAATCCACTCGTTCAGCGCCGACGATGCAATACTCTCCGGAAGTTCACCATTCTCGTCCTCAAAAGTGTCCTCGTAAGCCCGCTTGTCCGCGTCGGAAAGTTCATCGTAGACAATGCCCTGCTCAATAAATTTCAGCTTCGTCTCTACAGACAGGAAATCCACCAGATATCCGTCCTTGACCGCCTGCGCCAGCTCATAGCCATAGGTGGGCACGCCATTTTCCAACTCAAAAATCTCATAGGTATTCTTGTCAATTTCGTCTTTCGGCGTGGCTGTCAGCCCCACCAGCGGGGCATCAAAGTAGTTGAAAATATCCCTGTATTTGTTGTAAACGGAGCGGTGAGCTTCGTCGCAGATGACCAGATCGAAATGCCCGCAGGTGAAGAGTTTGCCCTCTTCGTCCTGTACACTGTCGATGACGTTGTACATGGTCTGATAGGTGGAAAATACGCAGTGCGCTGTGTAGTTATCCTTCTCCTCGCAGAGATTGGTAACGGAGAGATCGGGCAGCAGATTCACAAAGCTGCGCTTGGCCTGCGTTACCAGACTGTTGCGGTCAGCAAGGAAGAGAATATTTTTCACCCAACCATGCTGGAGCAGCACATCGCATAGGGCAATAACTGTTCTCGTTTTTCCGGAGCCGGTGGCCATGACCAGCAGCGCCTTGCGCCGGTTGCGTGCAAAGGCATCGCAGGCAGCTTTGATGGCGCCCTCCTGATAATAACGTCCGGCTATCTTCCGATCCACCATGACATTTTTCAGGCTTGTCCGCATGGTCTGGAGATTGAACAGTTTTTCCAGATCCCGCTTGGAGTAGATAGCGGCGCACCTGCGCTCCGGATACAGATTGTCCGTGATGCGGGTCTCAAAGCCGTTGGTCAGGAAGATGACCGGGCGGCGGTGATACTTCTTCTCCAGCAGGTCGGCGTAGAGCTTTGCCTGCTGGCGACCCTTGGCCACGTCCACGCAGGTGCGCTTAGCCTCCACCACTGCCAAGGGGCGGCCGTCGTCCCCGTAGAGCACATAGTCCGCATAGCCCACCTCGGACTTGTTTGGCATACCGGGTAGTTCCACCTCGTTCAGCCAGTCCTTGCCCTCTGTCCAGCCCGCATCTGTGAGCATGGTGTCGATATACAGCTTGCGGGTCTTGTACTCAGACAGGTCGAGGGGCTTGGGCACATAGGTCTGCTGCTGCTCGGCTCGGCGGGCGGTGAGCTCTTCCTTCAAAGCGGCATTCTCCGCCATAAGGGCTGCAAAATCCACATCGGGTATCGTCTGCGAAGGAACTGTGGGCGCTTCGGCGGGCTGCATCAGCAAGGAACGGTCAAAGTGCCCCTCTGTGTAGTTCTCACCATAGCAATAGGCCACGAAGTCCAAGAATACATAGAGGTTCTCCAGACATAGCGCCGCCTGCTCCTCGGTAATCTTTTTACCGCTGTGTGCGGCGTTATTGCCCGTGCGGCGAATAAAATCCATACGCCGCCAGAGGTCAGTGCCAACGATATCCCGGAAGTCCTCGGTGTTCATCAGGCTGACCAGTGTATCCTGATAGGGCATGACCAGCGCCTTGTCCACAGAGTACATCCACTTCACGGCAAACTCCATCGCCCTGCGGCAGTTCAGCACACAGGCAGAAGGATCGATATGTAGAATCTTTTCCGCCGATACTGCTACGGAGGCGAAGGATTCAAATTGTAGGGTGGAGGCAAAAATATCGAAATTAGTCATTCCGTTATCCTCATTCCAACGAATCTTTCAAAAAATACCAAAACACCGTATTTAAAATATCCGTAAAAAGCCATAACAACTGTGCCACAAAGGTCGGGGAAAGCAAATCCGTTGATATATTGGACCAGTGTGCAAGATTGTTTCTGATATTGTAGCCCACATTTTTCTGCGGGGTCTGCATCAAGAAGAAGGAAAGTCCTTTTATGTGATGGAAACCGAAGACATTAAGTATATCATCATTGCTCTCACTTAACAAATCGCCCAGTGTTGCTTTGTTGATTGGAACATATAAACTATCCTTTATCAGACTCATGTAAAAAAGTCTTAAAAGCTTTTCTGATAGTGCACAGATGAACATTGCCGCCCCATAGCATAAGGAATGCATCGTTTTTTCATCCGCATCATGATTCCCAATAACAAGCTGCACCATTGTGATGAGCTGCTCAATATCACGCTCAAGTTCTTCGTTTTCAGCATATAATTTATCAGAAATATATTTGACAGAGGAAGATAGTAGGGAATAATATTCGCTTGCTGTTTCTTGTTTGTGTATAATGCCTAATACTGTCCCCGTTTCAATGCTTGCACAAACAGAAAGTGCCTGTTGGTAGCTCATGGTGTAATAATTATCAGTTGGGATATTGGTACCGACTAAATCCATTAAACTCGATTTGGGTTCGAGCGGTGTGTCAATCCTGCTAACACAAAAATATCGTCCGTCAACTACAGAAAAAGCATGTGTGATACTAAGCAACCGTAACTCCCAATTTTTGGTTGCCTTCCACTGCTCAACAATCTTTTCCACGGGAATTTCATACTTGAAGGATTGTCCTCGTTCTGTTATGTATTTAGAGAGAAGTGCTTCTATATCTTTAGCATACGGATCAAACTTGTTTGCCAAAGGACTCCGGATACGCTGAAGAAATGAATGAAATATTCGAACGATTCCCTCAATTTGTAAAACATTTTCAATTGTCGCCGATTCTGCCAGCGTAATAACATCAGCGAAAAGGACTGGAATGATCATTGAAACCGTATCCTTTAGGCTGCTTTTTGCTTTTAGCATAATATGTTGCCATATATCAAGCACTTTTTTAAGCCTATATGGGCTGATATCATCAAGTTTTCCTGAAGGAAATAATGTTTGGAATAGTTCAGGCGTTTGCTCAAAGATATCCTCGAAAGCTTCATAGCGATCAATGAGCAGATAGCCATAATTTTTACACAAATATAGAAAAGTCTCTTTTTTTATGCCCGAATTGTATTTTGCTATAAAGTCTAGTGTAACGAAATGTATATCGTGCTTTGACACATCCGTATCGAAAATCTCTTCAATATTTCCGTTTATGTATTTTATGGCGCTTCCTGGCCCCAATGCTTGGACAGCACTTCCGGCAGCTTTTGAAAGGGCTGTAATCTTGACTTTATGATCCTCTTGAAGAAGTTTCGGAACAATCGTCGAAAAATTTTGCATTTTCAAAGATAAGAAATAAAGGTAATAATCATCAAAACATTCAATTTGTTGTAGTGGATATTTTGAGAAGAAGTCTTCGAAAATGTCTGGATTTTCAATGATAGCTTTCACTTCCCAGCCGGTAGCTAAATCTTCGGGATCGAATATACGAAGGGAAATGCAGATATGTCTTTGTTCAATTACATCTAATAGCATTTTATATTTCCTCTCAACCTATTCGAAAGTATTTCTACATGAAATGATCAAATAATACCTTTTTTCCTCAAAGCCGTCTGCACGGCAACTTTTGATTTGTCGGTCTGTTC
>CDZD01015435.1_pt1 | contig 106012 bp, 96 predicted proteins | sample 554771 | NCBI WGS metagenome assembly CDZD01 (sample SAMEA3182069, study PRJEB8094) | gut metagenome | biome: human; feature: gut; material: Stool; isolation source: human stools | place: Canada | collected 2011-11-08
GGTCCCTATCTGTTGCGGGCGTAAGAGATTTGAAGGGAGCTGTCCTTAGTACGAGAGGACCGGGATGGACGTACCTCTGGTGCACCAGTTGTCCTGCCAAGGGCATAGCTGGGTAGCTATGTACGGACGAGATAAACGCTGAAAGCATCTAAGCGTGAAACTCTCCCTAAGATGAGATCTCTCATCCTTTATGGAGTAAGGGCCCAGAGAGACGATCTGGTTGATAGGCCGGAGGTGGAAGTGCAGTAATGCATGCAGCTGACCGGTACTAATAGCCCGAGGGCTTGACCTACAATATGCAGGCAATCTAAGCCTTCTCCCATCTTCCTTCCTTGTTCGGTTTTCAGGGTACAAGTTAAATAGAGAAGTTGGTGCTGATTAGGGCGAGGGTCCACCCGTTCCCATCCCGAACACGGAAGTTAAGCTCGCTTCTGCTGACGATACTTGGCTGGAGACGGCCCGGGAAAATAGGTAGCGCCAACACAAAGCCCACGACATTCGTCGTGGGCTTTGTTTTTGTTTCGGCACCCCTCTCTGGTGCGGGCTTATATCTGAACTACGCGCTGGGAGGGGGGCTATATCTGAACTACGCGCACCTTCAGATCCACCTGCTCCACGCCAGCTTCCCGGACAAAGGTGAGCATGCCCTCGCCAACGGAGTCGCTGCGCCGCAGCCCCACCAGGCTTTTTTCAAGCTGATGCCGAATTCTGCACGGTGACGCATGTGGTTCCGCTTGCGATTGAGACTGGCGCTGTCGATAATCTTGCCGTTCACCTTGGGCGGCAGTTGGATATGGTCGTGGGACTGCGCTTGCATGGCGAGGTAGGATTGCTCGGCCTCCGCGGAGAGCGGTACGCCCTCCGGGCCGAAGCTGAGGTTGTCCGTTTCCTCACCGATGATCTTCAGATACGCAGCAATGCGGCGGCGTCCTGCGCCTGTATGCGGACGATCTCAAAAGCCGTCTGTTCCATGTTTCTCCTTTCTCTGTCGGCTTTGTGATCGAACCTGCTTGCTGTCGGGATCAGCAGGCGCGCCGTCCCTTTCCGACGCGCTGACCGACAGCGTGCCGTCTTTCGCGGAATAGCGCCAGCGGTACCGGGCGATCACATCCCATCCCAGCAGCATTTCGGCGGGGAAGGCCGCGCCGCTGCTGTCGCTGAGTGCGAAATCCGCGTCCCCCGTCACCAGCACCCGCAGCGTCTCCACGCAGATGTCCCCGATGCGGACAGGGGAAAGGACGGCGGTCTGCAGCGTACGGAGCAGACCGTTATTGCTGCCCGCACGGAGGGCGGCGTTCTCCGCCGTGATGCCCAGCCGCGCCAGAAGGCTGCGGGAGATGACCGTCATGCCCGCGCCGGTATCAAACAGCGCAATGCTCTCCGCCTCCTGTATGCGGACATGGACGAACAGCAGGTTTTCAAAGCTGCTGTCAGAGAGACAATTCGTCATACGTTCTTCTTCCCACTCTGTTACGGCGCTTACGCCTGCATGGCCTCCTGCAGCGTCATGACGGCGCAGCCCTTTTTCTCGTAGTACGCCAGTATCTCCGGCATCAGCTCCCCGCCGTGGGTGCCGGACTTGAACGTCCTCGTTCCCACAGACAGGCTGTTGTGCTGGATGTAGACGACCCACAGCCCTCTTAAACGGGCCAGCCGATGGCCGCGTTGACGGCTTCGATGATGTCCCGGTAGTTTTTTGTGATATCGCTTTGCAGGTCGATGACGACCAGCGCGGTATTTTTCATGTGATGCTCCTCCGAGTCCGCGTTTTGACGCCGCATCCGGGGCAGCGCAGGCGATCCGGTTGGGGTTGCGGGGCCTTCGCCATTCGTACCGTCTCTGCCCGATCGCGGCGGGACTGCACCATGCATCAGACGATGCGCATTATACAATGCATATCGTAAACTATACAAACGGACGGCGGTTTTGTCAATAGGCCTGCTCTGCGGGCGTGCGGCTTGAAGGAAAAGCCGGCGTTGCGCTTTGCAAAAAAGCCGCTGACAGAATCAATACTTCAAAATACGCGGTATACCGCGAAAAGAGACGCGGAATGGACGCTCGGTTGAAGCGGGGGCTGCTGGATGCCCGCGTTCTGACGGCCATCAAGAACGAGGATTTCTGCGGCTATCAGATCATCAAGGACATAAAGAGCCGTATCCCGGAGCTGACACTTCGTATCCTGCATGAGTTCGTTGAGAAGATCGTCATTCACGCAGCGACCGATCCCCATAGCAAAATCAACCGCAGACAAGAGGTAGATATCTACTGCAAGGGTATCGGGATTTTGGAAATGTCCAAAGTATTTGATAGCAGGCAAGAGAGAAACGGCATAGCCGAAGCTATACCGTTTCTCTCTTGCCTTAGGATGCTTTCTTAACTGGACACCCCTAAACAGGACGCTTTTTCAGGTCTTGAAGCTTTGCGGATCATGCCGCTGTTTTTTTCAGGAAACGCCGGAGGAACCACACGGCCATCACCGCACACAGCGCCTCGGAGATCACCGGTGCAAACCAGATGCCCGTACCGCCCACGGCAGCTGCCAGCAGCAACAGCGCCATGGCCTGGAACGCAAGTCCCCGGCCCACGGAGATGGAGATAGCCGCCTTTGGCCGCTCCACCGCCGTCAGGAAGCCGCCCATGAGGATGTTGCTTCCCAACAGTATGTAGCACAGGCCGTACCGCCGCAGCGCGCCGGCCGCGCTGCCCAGCAGCTCCGGCTTTTCCGCGCCGAGGAAGATCCCGGCGATCTGGGGGGCGAAGATCATCACACCGGCGAAGATCACCGCCGTCATGATGCCCACCGCCGTAAAGCCGTACCGCAGCAGCTTCTTGTACCCCGCCGCGTCCTCCTTGCCGTAGTGGTAGCTGACAAGGGGCTGGCTGCCCTGCGAAATGCCCAGCATGGTGTTGATAATCAGGGTGTTCACGTAGGCGATGATGGTGTAGCACACAAGTCCGTCGTCGCCGAGGCAGCGGAGGATGACCCGGTTAAACAGGAAGATCATTACGCCGTTGCAAAGCTCCGTCACGCCGTCGGCAAAGCCCAGCGGGATCAGCCGCTTGTAGATGCTCCAGTCCATCTTGAACTTCACGACGTGGAAGGTGTTGTGTCCGCCCAGGAAGTGCCGCAGATAGATGACGCACGTCAGAAGCTGGGAAAGGCCCGTGGCGAAGGCTGCGCCCCACACGCCCAGGTTCAGCACGAAGATGGCGATATAGTCCAGTACACAGTTGGCCAGGCAGCCGGTGATGACCGTCAGAATGGCCAGGCGGGGATAGCCGTCGGTCTTGATCAGCACCTCCATGTTATAGGAGACGATGAAGCACAGCGCGAAGGGGGCCAGACCCCGGAGATAATCGATGGTATATTGATACGTTACGCCCTTTGCACCCAGCAGCACGGCGAACGGCTCCAGAAATACGAAGACGAGGACAGTGATGGTCAGGCCGATGCAGGTCAGCAGCACGATGTTCTGGGAGAACAGGCTATTGGCCCTCTCGCCCTGGTTTTGTCCCAGATAGATGGCGATGATGGTGCTGGTACCGACGGCGAAGATGACGCCGATGGAGAAAAGCACATTGGTGAACGGCACTGCCAGATTCACTGCCGCCATGGCGTACTCACCGACGCCCTTGGCCACCATCAGCCCGTCCACAATGGAGTACAGGCTGAAAACCATGAGGGATGCCACCGTAGCGGCTACGAAATGCAGGAATTGCGATAACAGACTTCGCTCATTGAGCATTTTGGATGAGATTCCTTTCTTATTTGATTTCCGTTTCGGATATATAATTCTATTCTAACGAAAAAAAGCCGTTCTGTCAAATACTCTTGTCATGAATGGCAAGACAGTTTATAATTATCTCAATTAAAAAAACTGTGGGGTATTTTTATGGAAGCTTATGTGATGGACGCATTTTCCGCCCGCCTGTTCGGCGGCAACCAGGCCGGTGTGGCGCTGCCGGAGCAGCCGCTGGAGGACGCGGTGATGCAGCAGGTCGCCGCCGAGTTCAAGCACTCCGAGACGGCCTTCGTCACCGTGGAGCCGGACGGCAGCGTGACGCTGCGCTACTTTACCCCGGCAGGGGAGGTGGAGCTGTGCGGCCACGCCACCATCGCCACCTTTGCACTGCTGCGGGCGCTGGGACGCATCGGTGACGGCGTCGTTACCGCCCACACCAAGGCCGCCGAGCTGTCTATTGAGGTGCAGGGAGATACGGTGTGGATGGATATGGCGCCGCCCCGCTGGCTTCGGGAGCTGACGGAGCAGGAGCTGCCGGAGCTGTACGAGGCCTACGGCCTGACGCCGGATGACTGTCCGGAGGGGCTGCTGCCCGCCATCGTCTCCACCGGCCTTGCCGATATCATGATGCCCGTCCGGAACCGTGATACGCTGCTGCGCGCCGTCCAGAACGAGGCGGCGGTAACGGCGCTGTCCAGAAGGTATGACGTTACCGGCGTCCATATGTTCTGCCTTGGCGACGACTGCACCGCCTATTGCAGCAACTATGCACCGCTGTACGATATCCCGGAGGAGTGCGCCACCGGCACCAGCAACGGCGCATTGACCTACTATCTCTACCGCCACGGCATGGTGCAGCCGGAGCGGGAGAACGTATTTACGCAGGGCGAGCATATGCGTCGTCCCTCCGAGATCCGCAGCCGCCTGTATGCAGACGGCGAGGCTGTCACCGTGCGGGTGGGTGGCCGCGCTGTTATGAGCATGGCCTGCGATGTGCAGCTGTAATCTGTAATAATAAATATCCCCCGACCATTTGGCGGGTGCTCGTAAGAAAGTAATTCACCAAAAATTACACTTACGGCATCTGTCAGGCGGGATTGGCTAACGAAAAAATGAGCGATACTTGGTTTTTTGACCGAGTATCGCTCATTTTTTGCCCTTGCGTAGAAGCAATAGATTTATTCACACTTTTTTGCTACAATCATATCGTATCTATCCTTTCCATTCCTTTCCGAGGTTTTTTCAAAAAATCTCAAAAAACTTTTGACGCATTGGAACAATTTGAACTTTCTCATGCCATATATAGTAGAGGGGCAAAAATAAACGATTGGAGGTGACGCTATGACACAACCGAAAGACCCCAAAGGCTTTCTTGTGGTGCTGCCCGGTGAAATCATCGAGATACCTCAGGATAGCGACAAATCGTGGCTGACTTTGTTTTACAGTCTGCCAAAGGAGCTTGCCGAGAAGTGGAAACCGGCTTTTGACTTGCCACGCTGCCCTTACGAGGTTTTGCGGACGGACAAGTATGACAGCATCGTTTGTGACGATATGTTTAAGCTGCTTGTGTGGGATTGCTATTCGTGGAGTGCATGGCAGTTCTTCCAAGTGAAAGACCGCAAGGGAAACTACCGTGATATTCCCGGCGATGTGAAGCAGTATGCGGGCTACTTCCCCTTGTGGCGGCTCTCATACAACATCATTCCATATATCCGAATGAAGTTTGAGCAACACGGACTTGGCTTTCAAAACCTATACAATATCCCGCAGGGTGTTGAAGTGCCGTGGCTGACCTATCAGCAGTTCAGCAATCTGATCGGCAATGTCACCGATATGGTAATTGCGGAAGAAAACTGGCAACCGATGATTGATGCTATCTGGGAGAACAGGACGGTTGAGGACTACGAAACCACAAGTAGCACCGTCAAGACCGACTTCATGCGGAAGTGGTATCACAACCGTTCCGGCAAGCCTATCTCTCTGGACGAAATGATGGAGAGCGAGAACGGAGACATTTTTGAGGTAGCCGACCCACGAAGCGAGTTTGAGCAGATGGTTATCTCCGAAATGCAGATTGCCGCCTTTGCCGAGCAGAATATCACCGACAAAGACCGGGAGATATTGAAGCTACGAATGGACGGACACACCGAGCAGGAGATCGCAGACAAGGTTGGCTACAAAACCGCAAGTGCGGTACACAAGCGGATTGCAAAAATCGCAAGTGCCTATGAGGATTTTGTGACCGCTGAATACGGAAAATATCTGGACAAGTAAATGACGCAGAACGGCAGCAGTCACCCGAAAGGTGGCTGCTGTTTTTCGTGTGGGAAAGGAGTATCAATGAGCAAAGAGCCGTTTGCAAATCTACCCGATGTGCTGAACGCAAAGCAGCTTGCCGAAGCGTTGCACCTATCCAAAGCCGGGGCTTACAATCTGCTGAACGCAGACGATTTCCCCACGCTGAAAATCGGCGGGAGGAAGCTGGTCATAAAGCAGGATTTATTGCTCTGGCTGAAAAAACACACCAACAGTCAAGAGCAGAGAAAAACAGAAAACAGCCAATAACGACTGCCCGGACGCACTACTCCCTGTCCGAGCAGTTTCTATTTGAAAATCGCCGTTTTTCCCAAGTCAAGAGCCGGGAAAAACACCCGAAAAATGCCCCTACTGCGTAACAGGGGCGCAGAAAGGAGTTAAAATGCGAACAGGACTTACCAAGCGGCAGAAAACCACAGAAATCTTTTTTGATGAAACCAAGAGCAGGATCACCGTCTACACCCACAACACCGACTTGAAGAAGCGGCTGACCGCCTATGCGGAGCGGTACCCCGACCATTGCACTATGACGGACGAGGATAGCGAAACAGGCTACAAGGCGTTTGAGATTGAAAAGGGGCGATTGTCTTTCCGTCTGACCGCACCGTACAGCGAGGAACGCCGACGGGCGGCGAGTGACTATGCAAAAAAAGTTACAAATTTTATGCAGCAAGGTGATTGAAAAAATGAGACTGTTTTGCTATAATTACTATGAAAAGATCTGTAAGGAGGTGTGGTAATGGCAAAAAACAAACTGGTTGCCCCAGTTGTTAAATGGGTTGGCGGAAAACGCCAGCTTTTAGATGAGATTACGCCTTTGCTTCCAAAGCGGATCGCTTCTTATTGTGAGCCATTTTTAGGTGGCGGTGCTGTTCTTTTTTCCATTCAGCCATCTAAAGCTATCGTCAATGACTTAAACGGGGATTTGGTAGCTGTTTACGAAACAATTCGTGATGACCTCGAATCTCTGCTTGAAGATTTGAAAAAACATGAAAACACTTCAGAGTATTTTTATGCACTGCGAGATATGGATAGAGATAAGGAAGCATACCAAGCGATGACGAAGGTTGAGCGAGCTTCCAGATTGATCTATCTTAACAAAACTTGTTTCAATGGGCTTTTCCGGGTTAATTCTTCTGGTGAGTTTAATTCTCCGTTTGGTCACTACAAAAACCCCAATATAGTTAATGAGCCTGTTCTTCGGGCTGTTAGCAAATATTTTGCATCAAGCAATATCACATTTTATAGTGAGGATTTTGCTGAAACTTTGAAACGAGTAAATAAAGGCGGTTTTGTATATCTTGATCCCCCATACGATCCTGTTTCAGATACAGCAAGTTTCACAGGTTATAACAAGGGCGGCTTTGACCGAAACGAGCAGATTAGATTGAAGCAGTGCTGTGATGAGTTGACGAAGCGTGGAGTAAAATTCATGCTTTCTAACTCAGCCACCGATTTTATCAAGGATTTGTATAAGGATTACGATATTACAATCGTAAAGGCAAAGCGAGCAATCAACGCAGATGCAAGCAAGCGAGGGGCAATAGAGGAGGTGCTAATCAGAAATTATGGGACTGAATGATACTGCTTGGCAAGCCCTCTTTGAAAAGTACGATATTCTTGATGAAATCCAAAGGAGTGGTCAATTTGTAATATCGGCAAACCAAATCAAAGAATTTCGTGAGCCGAGGCTAATGACTAAGTTTGACCACAAAGTTAATCTCCCAACTGTTTTTGCAGACAACGGATTAGCGATCTTGCCTATCACTCGTGGCGATTATGTTATTTCATCATTCTCTGCATATAAAGAATTTGAACCCCCTGTTGCTGATGCACAGAGAATTTCAATTCCTGCTCATATCCAAAGCCTAATGCCGCAGTTTCTTGTGAGCGAAGCCATTGCTTTGAATTGTGCAAATGCTTGTGGCATATTGAGTGATTTTTTGGAAGATGACGCTCTCGTGTCAACAGTAAGCGGTCGCATGAGTTCCGGCGGTTTTGGCTTTAATATTGAAACAGACACCGGCACTAAATATGTCACTGTATCAAATTCTCAAATAGAGATTGATGCCGCATACGAGGGAATTAACTATCTTTCTCTTTTTGAAGCGAAACGGGACTTGTCTGATGATTTTCTTGTAAGGCAGCTCTACTACCCTTTCCGTGTATGGAGTAGCCGAGTAACCAAGCCGGTCAAGCCTGTGTTCCTTATCTTTTCAAACGGTATGTTTAACTTGTATCAATATCAGTTTGACGATCCTCAAAACTATAATTCGCTTAGACTGGTAAAGCAGAAGAATTATGTGATCGCAACTGAAATCTGCTTGTCAGATATTGAAAACCTTTTGACAACTGTTCCGTTGGTAACTGAGCCTGAAATTTCATTTCCCCAAGCTGACCGTATGTCCCGGATTGTAAACCTTATCGAGTTGTTAAATGAGAAACCGATGACAAAGCAAGATATAACATCGGAATACGCATTTGATGAGCGGCAGACAAATTATTATACTGATGCAGGACGATACCTTGGGCTTATCGACAAAGGGCATGACGAAGATGGGAACATTCTTTTCCAGTTGTCTGCCCGTGGACATCATATAATGGGGTTGGAGTACAAGGAACGCCAACTTGCTCTTGTGACACAGATATTGATGCACAAGGTATTCAACGAAACCTTAAAACTACATCTACAATGCGGAGAAATGCCGGATAAACAAACCATCATCCAAATTATGAAGAACTCAAGCCTATATCATGTTGAAGCTGACAGCACATATTTACGGCGTTCTTCCACAGTCATAGGTTGGATAAACTGGATTTTGGGAATTGTTGAAGAATAACTCTCCGCTGAAAAGGAGGGTGGAAAGCATGGCAGACAATAAGCAAAGACCAATTATTCAATCAAGTGGATACAACGGTAGCGAGCCTACTCGTATTTGCCCTCACTGTGGCAAAGAAAAACCGTTGAGCGACTTTGGTTATAGAAAAATGAAAAAAGGCGAAAATGGGCAAGTCAGAAACCAGTCTTGGTGTAAAGATTGCCGATAAAACGAATGACAGACCGTCTACCGTAAAAAGGTAGGCGGTCTTTTCATATCAAAAACAAAATCATAGGAGGAACGATATGCCGAGAAAACAACCGACCACCCTTGCAGAATGTAACGCCGAATTGGAGCTTGCACAAAAGCAGCTACGACAGTATCAAAACCGGGAGAAAGTGCTGACACGGAAGTTGTTCGTAGAGGAACGCCGCATCAGAACGCACCGCCTTTGCGCCCGTGGCGGCTATCTGGAAAGCATCGTGCCGGAGTTGATCGCCATGACGGACGAGGAAGCGAAAGACTACCTTTACCACGCAGTACACAGCGAGGAAGCAAAAGCATTTTTGAAAAAACGAGCCGAGGGAGGGGTTACGGAATAATACCCTTGTTTACAAGGGCGCACTTATACACCCTGTCGGGTGTCGTGCGCTCTGCCGAGGGCTTTGTGGGAGCGTGGGAAATCCACACTCCCACATTGGCGGCTTGCGCCGCACAGGGAAAACTGCATTTTCCCTGCGACAGCTTACGCTGTCTACCCTTTAGCGCACTTGCGGAAAGCGAACACCTTGCTTCGCAAGCTATTCACTTTCCACAAGTCTGAATAACCGAAACCGGGAGGTGGTACTATCGCAATTTACCATTGCAGCATTAAGATCGTCAGCCGTGGCAGCGGTAAATCCGCAGTCGCAGCAGCCGCCTACCGAAGCGGCGAGAAAATCACAAACGAGTGGGACGGCATAACCCACGACTACACCAAGAAAGGCGGCATCGTCCATTCCGAAATTCTGCTGCCACCCAATGCTCCACTAGGCTTCAAAGAGCGGGGAACGCTATGGAACAGCGTGGAGGAAATCGAAAAGGCGGGCAATTCCCAACTGGCAAGAGAGTTGGAAGTTGCCCTGCCCATAGAGTTATCCAGAGAGGAACAGTTACGGCTTGTCCGTGAATACTGTTCCTCTCAATTTGTTTCCAAAGGAATGTGCGCCGACTTCAATATCCACGACACAGGCAGTGGCAATCCCCACGCCCATATCCTCTTGACGATGCGCCCGATGGACGAGCAGGGCAAGTGGCTTCCGAAATCCAAAAAGGAGTATGTGCTTGATGAAAACGGCGAGCGCATCCGTCTTGCAAGCGGCAGATACAAGACACGAAAAGTTGACCTTGTGGACTGGAACAGCCACGACAACGCCGAGGTCTGGCGCAAGGCGTGGGCTGACCTTGCCAACAGTTTTTTGGAGCAGAGTAACCGCCCGGAACGCATCGACCACCGCAGCTATGAACGGCAGGGCATTGAGCAAATCCCGACTGTTCACATCGGCGTGGCGGCATCACAGATGGAGAAGAAAGGCATCGTTACCGAGCGTAGCGAACTCAACCGCAGTATCAAGGCGGCTAATCGTATGCTCCGTGAAATCCGGGCGCAGATCGGCAAGCTGAAAGAATGGCTGTCCGAGATTTTCAAGGCAAAGGAAGCCTTGCGAGCCGAGCCGCAACAGCCGAAATCTCCCGACCTGTCAACACTGCTGTTCCGCTATCTGGATATTCAGAAAGCAAAGGGCAGGAAGTATTCGCAGAGTTGGCAGCAACAGCACACCGCCGATGAACTCAAAGCCATTTCCAAAGCGGTCAATCTTCTTGCGGAAAAGGGTATCTTCACTCTGGAGGAATTGGACGCTGCCCTGTCCTCTGTCAGCGACAAGGCAAGCGAAATCCGTGGTGCTATGAAGCCGAGGGAAGCGAGAATTAAGCAGCTACAAAAGCTGATTGAGCAGGCGCAGAACTTCCAAAAGACAAAGCCCGTCCATGATGAATACAAGCAAATCCGTTGGAAAGGCAAGCAGGAAAAGTTTGCAGAAACGCATCGAGCCGACCTCACGATATGGGAAGCGGCTAACCGTTATCTGCGGGCGAACTTGCCGGATATGAAACTGGCCCCTAAAGCGTGGCAGACCGAGCTTGCGAAGCTGACCGCCGAGAACGAAGCGGAGTACGCCAAGCTGAAAGCACAGCGGGAAGTCGTTTCCGATCTGCAAAAAATCCACCGCTATGTGGATATTGCGCTGAAAGAGGACGCACCGCAGCAGAGCAAAACCAGAAATCACAATATAGACCGATGAGCCATCGGAGAAAGGAAACCACCATGAACAAGAACAAAGAGTTTGAACATGAAATCGACCCGGAGCTGTTAGAGGAAATCCGGCTATGGGAAGAAGCCGACCACGATGAGCTGACAGAATATTATTTCTCCTGCTCTGACCCCTATCTCAAACCGCAGCCCCTACCGCCCGACCATGTACGCCACAACTGCTACTTTAACGAGGACGGGCATCTCTGCGTGAAAAATCTTTCCGCTTTCTGGCTACCGGAATTCACCTTGCAAAAGGAGATCGGCGGCACACTCTACACCGTCACAGGCAGCTATGACGGAACGGAAACGCTTGACAAGAAAATGGAGCGCATTATGGGCGAAAAGTTTACAGAAAAGAAGGAGGAACAGGAATGACAAATTCACAAAATCTTGGTACAATAGAAGCAACCAATCCTGTACTGGCAGTTGCCCCATTAAAGGAGGAAACAGAAATGTTACGGGCAACTGAAAAAATCACCGCATTATACTGCCGACTTTCGCAGGAGGACGCCAACGAGGGCGATAGCAATTCCATCACCAATCAGAAAGACATCCTGCTCCGCTACGCCAAAGAACACCGCTTTCCCAACCCGACCTTTTTCGTAGATGACGGGTACAGCGGCACCAACTATGACCGCCCCGGCTTTCAGCAAATGCTGTCTGAAATCGAAGCGGGAAAAGTAGTAGTAGTGCTGACGAAAGACCTTTCCCGACTTGGGCGTAATTCCTCGTTGACCGGGCTGTATATCAACTTCACTTTTCCAAAATACAGTGTCCGCTATATTGCCATCAACGACCACTTTGACACCATCGACCCCAACAGCACCGACAACGATGTGGCGGGTATCAAAAACTGGTTTAACGAGTTTTTCGCCAAAGACACAAGCCGCAAAATCCGGGCTGTGCAGAAAGCAAAGGGCGAGCGTGGCGTACCGCTGACAACAAATGTGCCTTTTGGCTACCGCAAAGACCCGGAGGACAGAACGAAGTGGATTGTGGACGAAGCCGCCGCCCTTGTAGTCAAGCGTATCTTCAAGCTGTGCATGGAGGGCAGAGGTCCGATGCAGATTGCAAAGCTGCTCCAAGCGGAAAAGGTGCTTAACCCCACTTCCTACAAACGCAGGGAGGGCATCAAATCCCCAAGCCCCGAAACTGCCGACCCCTACCATTGGAACACCAACACGGTTGTTCATATTCTGGAACGGCGGGAGTACACAGGCTGTACGGTCAACTTCAAGACCTACACCAACTCTATCTGGGACAAGAAGCAGAGGGAAACGCCCATTGAGAAACAGGCGGTTTTCTACAACACCCACCCGGCAATCATCGAGCAGAAAGTCTTTGACAAGGTGCAGCAGATCCGTAAGCAGCGTCACCGCAGAACGAAAACGGGCAAGAGCAGCTTGTTTTCCGGCATGGTCTATTGCGCCGACTGCGGAGCGAAAATGCGGTATTGTACCACCAACTACTTTGAGAAGCGGCAAGACCATTTCGTATGCGCCAACTACCGCAGCAACACGGGAAGCTGCTCGGCACACTTTATCCGGGCGGTTGTGTTGGAGGAATTGGTCTGGATGCACATGAAAGCGGTTATCTTCTATGTGACACGCTACGAGAAGCATTTTAGGACGGTTATGGAGCAGCGGTTACGAATGAGCAGCGAGGAAGCCATCCGTGGCTACAAGACGCAGTTTGCACAGGCAGAACGCCGCCTTGCAGAGCTTGACCGACTGTTTATCCGCATCTATGAGGACAATGTTTCCGGGCGCATCACCGATGAACGGTTTTCCATGATGAGCAGGACTTACGAGGACGAGCAGACGCAACTCAAAGTGGAAATCCAGAGCTTACAGCAGGAGATTGAAGTACAGGAACGACAGATTGAGAACTTGGAGCAGTTTATCCAACGAGTACACAAATACGAGGATTTGCAGGAGCTTACCCCCTACGCCCTGCGGGAGCTTGTCAAGGCGATCTACATTGAAGCACCTGATAAGAGCAGCGGCAAGCGGCGGCAGAACATCCGCATTTCCTATGACCTTGTGGGATTTATCCCGCTGAATGAACTTGTGAAAGAGGAAACGGCATGACCGAAGCCATGCCGTTCCTGCAAAAAACGATATTACTTTCTTACGACCCCCGACCATTCGCCGGGGGATATTTATTTTGCGATGACAACTTGAGGTTGCGCGGTTTTGGCCGATGCAACCTGAGGTTGATAGACAATGGGGCGGGGAGAAGGTATACTTGCATCAGAGAGAAAGGAGTGGAACACATGGAACCCAAACGCGCATATTCCGCAAAGGGCGTCCTGACCGCGCTGGGCAAGTCCCTGCTGTACCTGCTGTTCTTTCTGGCAATCCAGTTTCTGGCGGGCATCATTTATGCCGTCATTGCTGTCGCCGGCGCGTCGCTGTTCCACGGAGAGGCGGACGCCGGAAGTATTCTTGCCGGTACGGAGACGGCCGTGCTCTTCGCTTACCTGCTGACTGCGGCGGCGATACTGCTGTGGTTCCGGTTGCGGCATAAGCCGCTGGGGGAAGCGGCGGGGCTGCGCCGCTGCTCCGGCTGGACGGCGGCCTTCTGCGCCTTCGCCGCTGTGGGGCTGTTCGTGGTGCTGCGGCTGGCGCTGGCGCTGCTGCCGACGGTGTGGCTGTCCGACTATAACGACCATATGGAGCTCCTGCTGTCTACCGGCCTGATCCCGGCGCTGTCCATCGCCGTGGCAGGCCCGTTGGCGGAGGAGCTGATGTTCCGCGGGGTCATCCAGACCCGGCTGGAGCAGGCCATGCCCGTGTGGGCGGCAGTGGTGCTGCAGGCCGTCCTGTTCGGCGTGGCCCATGGGACGCCTATCCAGATGGCCTATGCGTTCCTCATCGGACTGGCCCTCGGTTTCCTGCGCAGCCGCACGGGCAGCATCCTGCCGGGCTTTGCCGCCCATGCCGCGTTCAATGCCATGAACGACCCGCTGGGGCTGCTCAGCGGCGCGGGCGGGGGCTGGTATGCCCTTGCCGTCATGGCGGCGGTATCGGCGGCGGGCTGCGTGTGCTGCCGCCGGGGACTGGCGGGGCTGGCGGCTCCGGGCACGGCGGAGGACGGCGAAGCGCTGTGAGAAGACATGCCCTTTGACACAAGGAGGGACGGCCAATGGCCGTCCCTCCTTGTGTATGTATGCTGTCTCAGACGTAGCGCTGGGAGGTCACGTCAAATACGCCCCGTGTGGTGATGCGCAGGCTGGGGATCACCGGCAGCGCCATGAAGCTCAGGGTCATGAACGGGTCGATGCCCTCGGACACGCCCAGCGCGTAGGCGGCGGCCTTGGCAGACTCCAGATCGCGGTTGACGTTGACAAGGCTGTCGTCGGACATGATGCCCGCGATGGCCAGCAGTACGTCGCCCTTTACCGCACCGTCCTCCACCACGGTGATGCCGCCGTGGTTCCGCACGATGTGGTTGGCGGCGAAGGCCATGTCCTCCTCGTTGGTGCCCACCACGATGATATTGTGGCTGTCGTGACTGATGCTGGTGGCTACCGCGCCCTTCTTCAGGCCGTAGCCCTTGATATAGCCCAGACCGATGTGGTGAGTGTTCTTGTGCCGTTCGATGACGGCGATCTTCAGAATGTCATAGTCCACGTCGATGCGGTCGGTGTAGCCGCCGTCGGTGGTGGTGATCTCACCGTTGACCATGCCGATGACGGCGTGGGGCCGGCGGTCGATGAAGTCCTCCGCACTCAGGGAGGCTACATGGAACGTGTCGTGGGCGTGCTTCACCAGATAGGGGTCGATCTCCGGGGTGGGGAAGTCCTTCAGCACGCCATCGCTGTACATCAGCTCGCCCTTTTTGAACACCTTCTCGATGTTGAAATGCTCAAAGTCGTCGATGATCACGAAGTCGCCCAGATAGCCCGGAGCAATGGCGCCCCGGTTATTCAGCAGGAAGTACCGCGCCGCGTTGTGGCAGGCGGCCTTGATGGCGGTGATGGGGTCGGCGCCCAGCGAGATGGCCTTCTTCACGATGTAGTCGATGTGGCCCTTTTCCAGCAGGTCGTTGGGGTGCTTGTCATCGGTGCAGAACATGCAGCGCTCCACATACTTGTCGCACAGCAGGGGAGCCAGCGCCTCCAGATTGCGGGCGGCGGTGCCCTCGCGGATCATGATGAACTGGCCCCGCTCCAGCTTGGCGATGGCGTCGGCCAGATCGTGACACTCGTGGTCGGAGTAGACGCCCGCCGCCACATAGGCATTGAGGTCGTTGCCCTTCAGGTCGGGGGCGTGGCCATCGATCTTCTTGTGATGGGCCTGACTGGCCACGATCTTTTCCACCACCTGCGGGTCGCCGTTGATGGTGCCCACGAAATTCATCATCTCCGCCAGCCCCTGTACGCGGGGGTGGTCGTAGAAGGAGTCGATGGCGCGGTAGTCCAGATTGGCGCCGGACTCGTCCAGCGGCGTGGCCGGTACGCAGGAGGGCAGCATGAAGCGCACGTCCACCGGCAGCTCCTCCGTGGCCTGCAGCATGTACTCGATGCCATCGGTGCCCATGACGTTGGCGATCTCGTGGGGATCGGTGATGACCGTGGTGGTGCCGTGGGGCAGCACGGCCTTGGCAAACTCCGTGGGACTCACCAGCGAGCTTTCCAGATGGATGTGGGCGTCCACAAAGCCGGGCAGCACGATCTTGCCGCTGACATCTACCTCCTCCGTGCCGTTATATTCGCCCATGCCTACGATGAGGCCCTCCGCCACGGCGATGTCGCCGTGACACAGCTCGTTGGAGAACACGTTGACGTAGGTGGCGTTTTTCAGTACCAGATCCGCCGGCTCCCGTCCGGCGGCCACGGCGATGACCCGCAGCTTCTTGTTGAGCTTACGGTTGATCTTGCCGGCATAGCTTTCCTTTACAGACATACAGGTAGGCTCCTTTCCGAAAATAACTCCCAAATGCCATTAGTTTTGTTAATTCTAAATATTACCACAGCTTATAAGGAATGTCCACCCTTCCAGCTATAAAAAAAGTGCGGCAGCCATGGCGCTGCCACACTTTTTACTTATGCATACGTGTCACTTGACGCTGCCGTCGGCGTTGAACACCGGCAGGGGGGCCAGGAATCTGATATCGGTGCGCTGGGCGGCGTCACCCTCGGCCAGCACCGCCACGCGGCCCACCACGGTGCCGCCGGCCAGCTTCACCAGCTCCTCCATGGCGTGGATGGAGCCGCCGGTGGAGATCACGTCGTCCATCAGCAGGATACGCTTGCCGCGGATGAGATCGGCATCGTCACGGCCCAGATACAGCTTCTGCACCCCGGCGGTGGTGATGGACTTATCCTCTACATGGATAGGGTCGGGCATGTAGGCCTTGGAGCCCTTGCGGGCGATGAAATACTTGGTCGCGCCGCTCTGACGGGCCATCTCGTGGATCAGGGGAATGGACTTGGCCTCGGCGGTGAACAGGTAGTCGTAGCTGTCCTGCGGCATCAGCTTCAGCATCTCCCGGGCGCAGGCTACGGTCAGCTCCGCGTCGCCGAAGCAGATAAAAGCGCCGATGTACAGGTCGTCGGTCACCTTACAGATGGGCAGCTCCCGCTGCAGACCGGCCACGGTAATGGGATACACAGACATGATTCAAATCTCCTTTTGCGGCGCGGCGCAGCGTGCGGGCCGTCAGCCGTCATGAATTGGGAGCGCTGCACAACACAGCGACAGCCTACATTATAAGGTAAATCGAAAAAAAGTCAAGATGCAGACGGACGGCCCCACAATTTTGCGCGGAAAAGAGGACGCACTTTAAAGTGCAAAAGCAATGCCGCTTTCACAAAAAATGTGCCGGTTTCGCGGAGGTTTGGTGCAGGGTTTTCGCAACGGTGATTCAACAATATGCACAAAAAGAGCGGCGGATTTTTTACGGACGCAAGGGGGGGATTTGTCCGCTGACCCCTTGAGAAAAAAGGAAAATAGTGTTATCATCGATTCAGGTGAAGGCGCGGGGTCACTGCGCTGACACATTCCGAACGGAACATTTATTTGAGGAGGAATTATTTATGAATGCTTATCTGGCCAGCGTTCTGGAGAACGTCAAGACCAAGCATGGCAACGAGCCTGAGTTCGTGCAGACCGTCGAGGAAGTCCTGTCCTCTCTGGAGCCTGTGATCGAGAAGCACCCCGAGTACGAGAAGGTCGACCTGCTGGGCCGTATGGTCGAGCCTGAGCGTATGTTTACCTTCCGTGTGGTGTGGTGCGATGACAACGGCCAGTGGCACACCAACCGCGGCTGGCGCTGCCAGTTCAACGGCGCTATCGGCCCCTACAAGGGCGGCCTGCGTTTCCAGAAGAATGTGTATGAGGGCATCATCAAGTTCCTGGGCTTCGAGCAGACCTTCAAGAACAGCCTGACCGGCCTGCCCATCGGCGGCGCCAAGGGCGGTTCCGACTTTGATCCCGCCGGCAAGTCCGATGCCGAGGTCATGCGTTTCTGCCAGAGCTTCATGACCGCTCTGTATCGCTACATCGGGCCCGACATCGATGTTCCCGCCGGTGACATGGGCGTGGGCGGCCGCGAGATCGGCTACCTGTATGGCCAGTACCGCCGCCTGAAGGGCGTGTGGGAGAACGGCGTTCTGACCGGTAAGGGCCTGAGCTACGGCGGCTCCCTGATCCGTCCCGAGGCCACCGGCTACGGCGCTATGTACTATCTGCAGGAAGTGCTGAAGCACGAGAATGACACCATCGAGGGCAAGCGCATCGCCATTTCCGGCTACGGCAACGTGGGCTGGGGCATCATGAAGAAGGCCTCCCAGCTGGGCGCCAAGGTCACCTACTTCGCCGGCCCCGACGGCTATGTCCACGATCCCGACGGCGTTATCACCGAGGAGAAGCTGAACTTCATCCTGGAGATGCGTGCCAAGGATCCCATGCACTGCAAGCCCTATGCCGACAAGTTCGGCTGCGAGTTCGTCGCCGGCGAGAAGTGCTGGGGCGTCAAGGATGTTGACGTGTACATGCCCGCCGCCATGCAGAACGACGTCAAGATGGAGTCCGCTGAGAAGATCGCTGCTTCCGGCGTGAAGTACTACATCGAGGTCGCCAATATGCCCACCACCAACGATGCTCTGAACTATCTGCGCGCGCAGAAGGGCATCATCGTGGCTCCCTCCAAGGCTGTTAACGCCGGCGGCGTGGGCGTCTCCGCTCTGGAGATGGCGCAGAACTCCGAGCGTCTGGTCTGGACGGCTGAGGAAGTCGACCACCAGCTGCACAAGATGATGGAGAACATCCACAAGGTGTCCGCCGAGGCGGCTGCCGAGTACGGTCTGGGTTACGATCTGGTGGCTGGCGCCAACATCGCCGGCTTCAAGAAGGTTGCCGAGGCCATGATGGAGCAGGGCTGCTTCTAAGCCGAACGCTTCACAGGCTGTCTGAAAAGTGCAAAAAAGGAACTCCCGCTCCGGCGGGAGTTCCTTTTTTGCCGGAAAAGGCCCCGTAGAGCTTTTCCGGCAAAAGGAAAGCAGACCGGCAAAAAAAGCGACGTTTTGTTTTGCCGGGCCGGCGGCTGCGGCGGGCGTTCCTCCTGTACGGACGGAAAGACAGGCGGCGGCTTGTGTGGTGGTGTTTCTTACGTTTTTCTGAAGTTTTCTGCGGCGCGGTTGACATTTTTTCCGGAAACGGCTTATACTATAGCATCCGCGCGTCCTGCGGGGGCGGCGGGCCATACATGGTATTGCCAAAAGAGGACGGGGCGTATGCCGCATTTTGATGTGGGAAAAATTTTACAGATGCTGCCGGATCTGGCGGTGCTGGCGGCGGTGTACCTGCTGGTGCTGCTGCCCCGCTGGCGGCGGGCGGGAGGACGGACGCTGGCGGTGCGGACGGCGTTCTTCCTCTATCTGATCTGCGTGCTGGGGGTGACGCTGCTGCCGGTGCTGGGGAACCTGCCGAAGCTGGCGGGGAACCGCTATGTGCCCATGGAGCTGGAGCCCTTCCGCGACCTGCGCAACGGGTACGGCAACGCCGCACGGCAGCTGGTGCTGAATGTTGTGATGACGGTGCCCTTCGGCTTCCTGTGGCCGCTGGTGCGGCAGCGGAGGGGACTGTGGCGGACGGTGCTGGCGGCATTTCTGCTGAGTTTGGGCATCGAGCTTCTGCAGCCGCTGCTGACGACACACCGCACGGCGGACATCACCGACCTCATCGCCAACACGGTAGGGGGACTGGCGGGCTATCTGCTGTTCCTGCCCTTTGCCGGACCGCTGCTGCGCCTTTGTCGGGAGCCATAAGAATGAAAAAGCCGCCGTGCGGAGCGTTGCCTTCGCACGACGGCTTTATATCGCGTATTTACAGATCTTCGGGGCGCCACGCGTGGGGGAGGATGGCGGCAACGGCTTTTGCCAGCTCCTGAAACTGGCGGCAGGTCAGGGACTGGCCGCCGTCGGACAGGGCGCAGGCGGGGCGGTCGTGTACCTCCACCATCAGGCCGTCGGCACCGGCGGCGGCTGCGGCCAGAGCCAGCGGCAGCACCAGCTCGCTGCGGCCCGCCGCGTGGCTGGGATCCACCAGCACCGGCAGGTGGGTGGCCCGCTTCAGCACAGGGATGGAGGACACGTCCAGCGCGGCCCGGGCGGCGGACAGGCCGCTATGCACCCCGCGCTCGCAGAGGATCACCTGCTCGTTGCCGCCGGCGAGAAGGTACTCCGCCGCCAGCAGGAGATCCTCCACCGTGGCGGACAACCCCCGCTTCAGCAGTACCGGGCGGCGCAGCTGGCCCAGCGCCTTCAGCAGTGCGTAATTCTGCATGTTCCGGGCGCCCACCTGCAGGATGTCCACGTCCTCCAGCAGCGGCAGCTGGGCGGCGTCAGTGATCTCCGTGATGACGGGCAGACCCGCGTCGCGGCCCGCCTGCACCAGCAGCTCTATCCCGGCGGCACCCAGCCCCTGAAACGTATAGGGCGAGGTGCGGGGCTTGAAAACGCCACCCCGCAGCACCTGCGCGCCGGCGGCCTTTACCGACCGGGCCACGGCGGCGATCTGAGGCGCGGACTCCACGGCGCAGGGCCCGGCGATGAAGCAGAACGTTCCGCCGATTCTGGCATCGCCCGCGGCTACCACCGTATCGGCGGGGTGGGCGGCACGCCCGGCCAGACGGTAGGGCGGCGTCAGGCGGCGCACCTCCCGCACAAAGGGCAGCGCCTGCAGCGCGTTGGGGTCAAGACGCCACGTCTCGCCCACCAGCGGCAGCAGAATGGCCTCCTCACCGGCCACGCAGCCGCCCTTGACGTGCAGGGCGGCCAGTTGGGCCAGAAGCTGGCGGATGGCCGCCTCCGGCGTTTCTTTTTTGATGATGATGACCATGTGTGCCTCCTATGTCAGATGATAACGCCACATTATACCGCGTTCCGGCGGTTTTGGCAATCCGCCGTTAGCGCATATTGACAAAAATGTGAAATCGTTATACTGTTAACAGAAAGATGATCCTGCGCATTGCGTAACATAATTTTCTGTATTACATGGAGGAGAACATGGATAGACAATTTACGCTGAGCTGCTGCTCTACCGTGGATCTGCCGTACAGCTACATGGAGAGCCGGGATATCCCGGTGCTGTTCTACACCTATGTGGTGGACGGCGTGGAGTACGACGATGATATGGGTCGCGACCCGGAGGCGCTGCCCCGGTTCTACCGGTTCATTCAGGAGGGCAAGCTGCCCCAGACCAGCCAGATCAATGTGGCGACCTACACGGCGTTCTTCGAGGAGCTGCTGCGCAAGGGCGACCTGCTGCACATCGCTTTCACCTCCGGGCAGTCCGGCTCGGTACACAACGCCCTTCTGGCGGCGGAGGAGCTGCGGCAGAAGTATCCGGACAGAAAGCTCATTGTCATCGACTCGCTGTGCTCCTCCTCGGGCTATGGCCTGCTGGTGGACAGCGCCGCCGATATGCGGGACGCGGGCCAGTCGCTGGACGAGGTGGCCCAGTGGGTGCTGGACAACCGGAACCGGGTGCATCACCAGTTTTTCTCCAGCAATATGACCCAGTTCCGGCGGACGGGCCGCGTGTCCGGCGCGGCGGCTACCGTGGCCACGGTGCTGAACATCTGCCCCATCATGCGGCTGGACGATACCGGCTCCATCAAGGCGTACAGCAAGGTACGGGGCAAGAAAAAGGCCGTGGAGGTCACGGTGGACACCATGGAGCAGTGTGCCGAGGGCGGCCGGGACTACGACGGCAAGTGCTTCGTGTGCCACTCCCAGTGTCCGGAGGACGCCCGGATGGTTATGGATGCCATCGAGGCGCGATTCCCCAGACTGCGGGGGAAAATCCGGCTGTGCGACATCGGCACCATCATCGGCTCCCACGCGGGGCCGGGCACCGTGGCGGTGTTCTTCTACGGCAGCGAGAGGCCCAGGATGGACTGAATACACAAAAAACAGGACGGACGCGCAGCGTCCGTCCTGTTTTTTGCGGTGGGGGTGTCAGGCGCGGTAGTACCGCTTGGCGCAGAACTCCCGCTGGATGGCGATGCGGCCGCTGTCGGTGAGCCACGCGGCGAAGTTGGAGAAGTTCCGCTCCACCACGCTGAATTTCAGCTCATTGTGGGTGCGGATATCCTCCCGGCGGCAGAAGGCGGCGATCCAGTCGGAGAACGTCATGCCGTCAGTAAGGTCGTCCAGCAGCTCCCGCTCCTTGGCGTGGATGAAGGCGATATTCTCGTCGATGAGGGCGTCGAAGGCGGCGCGGTCCGTCAGTACCTGCTTGTGGGCCACGATGTAGGCCGGGGCATCCAGCTCGTGGAGCCGCTGCTTGCTCTCCAGATCGCGGGCGATGAACATGCTGGTGGGCAGCTTGGCGGCGGCGATCTGGTCGTGGTCGATGAGGCAGTCGCCCAGATAGGCCGCGCCGTCCGGCGTGACGATGCCGATGTGGCCGGCAGAGTGGCCCGGCAGCTGCAATATGCCGAAGCGGGCGCCGGCCATATCCAGATGGTCGTCCTCCGGGCCGATGATGACGTCGGCGGTGAAGCACTCCTCCAGAAACAGCTGGCGGCTCTTGCCGTAGGTCAGGGCCACATAGTTGGCCCGGTAGCTGTCGGGATTCACGGAGATGCCGGCCTCGATGAGCTGGATGGCGGCGGGGCAGCCGTAGCGCTGCTGGAGATAGCGGACGTTGCCGGTGTGGTCGAAGTGGGCGTGGGAGCAGATGACGCCCCGCAGACGCAGGCCGTTGTCGTCGATGAGACGGGTCAGGCCGGGACGATCCAGCTTGGCGTAGCCGGTGTCGATGAGGACGATGTCCCGGTCGGTGAGAAAGTAGACGGGCAGCAGGGCGGTGGCGCCCTCCGCCGCCCATGTGCGGCCCAGTATGTGCTTGAGTTCCATGGCAGTTCCCTCCAGAAGCGGTGTTTTCCCCATTATACACCGCGCCGGGGAAAAAACAAATTTTTTTGTTTACCCCCTATGCAAAACCGGAGAAATAAGGTAGAATACCTTAGAGAAAAAACGGGGAGGCAATGCGATGGAGCAGCCAAAATACAAACGGGTACTCATTAAGATCAGCGGCGAGGCGCTGGCCGGCGACAAGCACTTCGGCCTGGACTTTCAGGTGATGGGCCGCGTGGCCGATACCATCAAGGACTGTGTGGATATGGGCGTACAGGTGGGGCTCGTCATCGGCGGCGGCAACTTCTGGCGCGGCGTGAAGGACGGCGAGGGGCACATCGAGCGTACCCGCGCCGACCACATGGGCATGCTGGCCACCGCCATGAACTGCATGGCCATGGCCGACGTGCTGGAGCAGAAGGGCGTGGACGTGCGGGTGCAGACGGCGCTGGAGATCCGGGCCGTGGCGGAGCCGTATATCCGGGCGCGGGCCATCCGCCATCTGGAGAAGGGCCGCGTGGTCATCTTCGGCTGCGGCATCGGGTGCCCGTTTTTCTCCACCGACACCGCGGCGGTGCTGCGGGCGGCGGAGATCGAGGCCGACATCATCCTGCTGGCCAAGAACATCGACGGCGTGTACGACAGCGACCCGGCCAAAAACGCGGAGGCCGTCAAGTTCGATTCCATCACCTATGACGAGGTGCTCAAGCGGCATCTGGCTGTGATGGATTCCACCGCCACCAGCCTGTCCATGGACAACCACATCCCCGTGCTGGTGTTCGCACTGAAAGACCCCCAGAATATCATCCGCGCCCTGCGCGGCGAAAAAATCGGAACGATCGTGAAGGAGGCTTAACCCTATGCTAAAGGACGAGTACAAGATCTACGAGGAAAAAATGAAGAAGAGCATTGAATCCGTGGTCAGCGATTTCGACACCGTGCGTGCCGGACGCGCCAACGCTTCCGTGCTCAACCGCATCAGCGTGGACTATTACGGCACCCCCACGCCCATCCAGCAGATCGCATCCGTCGGTTCGCCCGACCCCCGTACGCTGGTGATCACACCGTGGGACGCATCTATCCTCAAGGGCATCGAAAAGGCTATTCAGGAGTCTGATTTGGGCATCAATCCCCAGAACGACGGCAAGTGCATCCGTCTGGCCTTCCCCCAGCTGACGGAGGAGCGCCGCAAGGAGCTGGTCAAGCAGATCCACAAGTACACAGAGGCGGGCAAGGTGGCGGTGCGCAACATCCGCCGCGACGCGCTGGAGAATTTTAAGAAGCAGCAGAAGGCCTCCGAGATCACCGAGGACGAGATGAAGATCGTGGAGAAAGACCTGCAGAAGCTGACCGACGACAGCTGCAAGGAGCTGGATAAGCTGCTGGACAACAAGGAAAAGGAACTGATGTCCGTCTGATGGGCCTGTTCCGCAGAAAAATGCCCCATACGGCGGGGGAGGTGGACAAAAACCGCCTTCCCCGCCATATCGCTATTATCATGGACGGCAACGGTCGTTGGGCAAAGCAGCGTTCGCTGCCGCGCACTGCCGGCCATAAGGCGGGGGCCGAGGTGTTCCGGGATATCGCCACCTACTGCAAGGAGCTGGGCGTGGAATATCTGACGGTATATGCGTTCTCCACGGAGAACTGGAAGCGTCCGGCCGAGGAGGTCGGCACCATCATGGGCCTGCTGAAGCAGTATCTGCTGGAGGCTGTGGACACCATGGAGCGGGATCATATCCGGCTGAAATTCTTCGGCGACCTGTCCGCCATCGCACCGGAATTACAGGAGCTGGCGGCGGAGACGCGGGAGATCAGCGGTCACTACGACGGGTTTCAGGCCAATATCTGCCTGAACTACGGCGGGCGGGCGGAGATCCTGCGGGCCGCGCAGCGCTGCGCCGAGGCGGGAGAGGACTGGACGGAGGAGAACTTCAGCAAGCACCTGTACTCCGCCGGTATCCCCGATCCGGAGCTGATCATCCGGCCCAGCGGCGAGCTGCGGCTGAGCAATTTCCTGCTGTGGCAATGTGCCTACAGCGAGTTTTACTTCTGCGACACCCTGTGGCCGGACTTCACCCGGGCGGAGCTGGACAGGGCCATCATCGACTATCAGAAGCGGGATCGCCGTTTCGGCGGCGTGAAGGCGTAAGGAGACAGCATGAAACAGAGAATTTTGGTGGCTGTGGTGGGCATCCCCGCACTGCTGGGTGTATTGTGCTTCGCACCGGACTGGGCCACGATGGCCCTCGTCATGGGCCTGTGCATTATCGCCAGCCACGAGCTGCTGGCGGCGGTGCTGCCGCCGGAAAAGACCCGGCGCTGGTGGGGACTGGCGGCGGCGCTGTCCGTGTTCACAACGGCGGATGTCTACTTCCGTCACGAGCGCTTCGCCGGTACAGCGGCAGCGGGCCTGATGCCGTGGCTGACGGCGTCGCTGGTGATCGTGGTGTTTTTGTGCATGGTGCTGGAGCACGGCAAGAAGGAGGAGCTGGACTTCACGGCGCTGTGCGCCGTGCTGACGGCGGGCATCGCCATCCCACTGACCCTCGGCTGCCTTGTGCGGCTGCGGATGCTGGAGCACGGGGCGGGGTTGGTGCTGATCCCGCTGGTGGCGGCGTTTATGAGCGACGCCATGGCCCTGTTCGGCGGCATGATGTTCGGCAAGACCAAGCTGGCCCCGGCGGTCAGCCCCAAGAAGACCCGGGAGGGCGCGGTCAGCGGCCTTGTGGGCGGCATGGCGGGCATGATCCTGTTCCGCATCTTTTTCTTTCTGTGTACGGAGGTGCAGCTGCACATCGGCTGGTGCGTGCTGCTGGGCCTTGTGGGCGCGGTGCTGGGGCAGCTGGGCGACCTCAGCTTCTCCTGCATCAAGCGGCAGTACGGCATCAAGGACTACGGACGGCTGCTGCCGGGACACGGCGGCGTGCTGGATCGGTTCGACAGCGTGATCTTTGCCGCACCGGTGATCTGGATGATCGTGGACGCGGCGCCGCTGTATTGAGGTACATCTATGACAAAGACCATATCCCTGCTGGGCGCCACAGGCTCCATCGGGCGGCAGACGCTGGACGTGGCGCGGGAGCTGGGACTATCCGTGGCGGCGCTGACCGCCAATCGACAGGTGGATCTGTTGGAACAGCAGGCGCGGCAGTTCAGGCCGCGCCTTGCCGTGCTGTATGACCCCGCCGCCGCAAAGGAGCTGCGCGGCCGTCTGCGGGGCACCGGCATCGAGGTGATGGAGGGCCCGGAGGGGCTTACCGCCGCCGCCACGCTGCCGGAGGCGGACACGGTGGTGACGGCGGTGATGGGCAGCGTGGGGCTGGCCCCGACGCTGGCGGCCATCATGGAGAAAAAGCGCATCGCACTGTCCAACAAGGAGACGCTGGTGTGCGCCGGCGAGCTGGTGATGGCCGCCGCCCGGGAGACGGGAGCGGAGATCGTGCCGGTGGACTCGGAGCACAGCGCTATCTTCCAGTGCCTGCAGGGCTGCCGCGACCGCGGCGAGATACGGCGGCTGCTGCTGACCTGCTCCGGCGGGCCCTTCTTTGGGCGCTCCTTCGCGGAGCTGGAGCATGTGACGGCGGCGGACGCCCTGAAGCATCCCAACTGGACGATGGGGGCCAAGATCACCATTGACTCGGCCACCCTGATGAACAAGGGGCTGGAGATCATCGAGGCCATGCGGCTGTACGGCCTGCCGGCGGAGCAGGTGGAGGCGGTGATCCACCGCCAGAGCATCGTCCACTCGCTGGTGGAGTTCCGGGACGGGGCCGTGCTGGCCCAGTTGGGTACGCCGGACATGAAGCTGCCCATCCGGTACGCCATGACGTACCCCTACCGGGCGGAGACGCCGGACAGGACGCTGGATCTGCTGACCTGCGGCGCGCTGACCTTCAGCGCACCGGACTTGGAGGCGTTCCCCTGCCTGCACATCGCACGGCAGTGCGCGGCGGCGGGGGGAACGGCCTGCGCTGTGATGAACGGCGCCAACGAGGCGGCGGTACAGCGATTTTTGCAGGGCGAGATCGGGTTCAACGACATCCCGCGGCTGGTGGAGCGCGCGCTTTCCCGCGTGACGCTGCAATATCGGCCAGGCCTTGCGGATATACTGGAAGCAGACAGGTTGGCCCGGGAGGCTGTCCTGTAAGGCGCGGGGCGCCATAAAGGAGTTGTAGCAATGGTATATATCTTAGCGGCCATCCTTGTGTTCGGCGTGCTTATCGCCGTCCACGAGCTGGGCCATTTCATGGCAGCCAAGGCCTGCGGTGTGCGGGTCAACGAATTTTCCATCGGCATGGGCCCGGCCCTGTGGAAAAAGCAGAAGGGGGAGACGCAGTACTCCCTGCGGCTGCTCCCGGTGGGCGGCTTCTGCGCCATGGAGGGCGAGGAGGAGGACTCCGACGATCCGGCAGCCCTGAATAACCAGGGCTTCTGGGCCAAGCTGCTGATTTTCGTGGCGGGCGCGGCCATGAACTTCATCGCGGGGCTGCTCATCATTCTGGTGCTGTACGCCGGGGCAAAGGCGTTCTACGAGCCGGTGATCACCGACTTTGCCGACGGCTGCCCGCTGGAGAGCGCAGAGGGCTTACAGACCGGCGACCGCATTGTGCGCATCGACGGCGAGCGGGTGTATGTGTACAGCGACATCAGGCTGCTGCTGGGGCTGAACAAGACCGGCGTATTCGATCTGGTGGTGGAGCGGAATGGGGAGAAGGTCACGCTGACGGACTTCCCCATGGCGCCGCAGACCTACACCGACCAGAATGGGGCGTCCTATACCAGCTACGGTCTGTACTTCGGCGCGGAGAAGGCCACGCTGGGGCGGAAGCTGTCCTACACATGGAACAACGCCGTGGACTTCGTGCGGCTGGTGCGGCTGAGTCTGCAGATGCTGCTGACCGGCGAGGCGGGGGTGAAGGATCTCAGCGGGCCGGTGGGCATCGTGTCCACCATGACGCAGGTGGGCGAGCAGGCCGGCAGCGTCCGCGCGGCGGTGGAGAACATCGCCTATCTGGCGGCGCTGATCGCCGTGAATCTGGCGGTGATGAACCTGCTGCCCCTGCCGGCGCTGGACGGCGGCAAGATCTTTTTCCTGGTCATCAACGCCATCGGGATGCTGCTGTTCAAAAAGCAGATCCCAGCCAAGTACGAGAATTACATCCATTTTGCGGGGCTTGTGCTGTTGCTGGCGCTGATGGCGGTCATCACGCTCAGCGACGTGTGGAAGCTGGTACACTGAGAGGGGATACGATGAGCAGACAGATCATGGTGGGCGGCGTGGCCGTAGGCGGCGGTGCGCCGGTGAGCATCCAGTCCATGTGCAATACCGTCACGGAGAACGTGGAGGCCACGGCGCAGCAGATCCTCCGGCTGGAGCAGGCGGGGTGCGAGATCATCCGGGTGGCTGTTCCCACGGAGGAGGCGGCACGGGCGATCCCGGCCATCAAGGCCCGCATCCATATTCCGCTGGTGGCGGACATTCATTTTGACTATAAGCTGGCGCTGCTGTGCGTGCAGGGCGGTATCGACAAAATACGCATCAACCCCGGTAACATCGGGGCAAAGGAGCGGGTGCGGGCCGTGGCGGACGCCTGTCGGGAGCGGGGCATCCCCATCCGCATCGGCGTCAACGGCGGCTCGCTGGAAAAGGAACTGCTGACCCGGTACGGCGGCGTCACGGCGCAGGCGCTGGTGGACAGCGCCATGGGCCATGTACACCTGCTGAACGACTGCGGGTTCGACGACATCTGCATCTCCGTGAAGTGCTCCCGCGTGCCGGTGAACATGGCGGCGTACCGGATGCTCCGCGAGCAGACGGACTACCCCCTGCATCTGGGCGTCACGGAGGCGGGCACGCCGGAGATGGGCGTGCTGAAATCCGCCATCGGCATCGGCGGCCTGCTGTGCATGGGGGTAGGTGACACCCTGCGGGTGAGCCTGACGGCAGACCCGGCGGAGGAGATCGTGGCTGCCAGGCGTATTTTGCAGGCGGCGGGCATCCGCCGCAGCGGGCCTGATCTGATCTCCTGCCCCACCTGCGGGCGGACGAAATACGACATGATCCCCATTGCGCGGGAGGTGGAGCGGCGGCTGCGGGGCTGCGCCAAGCCCATCACCGTGGCGGTGATGGGGTGCGTGGTCAACGGCCCGGGCGAGGCGTCCGGCGCGGACGTGGGTATCGCCGGGGGGAACGGCGAGGGGCTGCTGTTTGCCAGGGGAAAGATCCTGCGGAAGGTGCCGCAGGAGCAGCTGGTGGACGCGCTGTTTCAGGAAATAGACAAGCTGTAAGGTGAGAAAATGACGGAAAGATTACCGTTTTTTGCATTATTTGAGAGTTTTCAGGCACCGCGCCAGCTGCGTCTGCTGCTGCATGACGCCTATGTCACCGGCGGCGTGCTGGATCGGGAGGCCCGTACCATTGAGGTACAGGCCGTCAGCGGTGAGACACTGCCGGACGCGGCGGTGAAGTCACTGGAGCACATGCTGGCCGAGCAATACGGCCTGCGGCGGGTGCAGCTGCACTTCTCCGCGCCGCCTGTGGCGGGCAAGAGCGGCAGCGACCTGCTGTGCGGCAAGGAGATCAAGGGCAAGGCCGTCCCCATCGCGGAGCTGAATCTGAAAATGGGCATGGCCGTGGTGGAGGGCCGGGTCTTTGGTGTGGAGTGCTACCAGCGGCGCAGGCCTGGCCAGTGGTGCCTGAGCTTCGACATGACCGATGAGCACGGCTCCGTGTCCGTCCGGAAGTACATGGACGAGAAGGAGGCCAAGGTGCTGGGCGGCACCGTCAGCGACGGCATGTGGCTGCGGGTGCTGGCCAAGCTGACGCTGACCTTCGACGGCAAAGACCTGCAGCTGCAGCCGGTGAGCATCATGCGCATCCAGCACAAGGGACGGCAGGACACGGCCCCGGAGAAGCGGGTGGAGCTGCACCTGCATACCCAGATGAGCACCATGGACGCCCTCACGGATGTGGGCAAGGTGGTGAAGCAGGCGGCGGCGTGGGGCCATCCCGCCATCGCCATCACCGACCACGGCACGGTGCAGGCGTTCCCCAAGGCCCGGGACGCGGGCAAGGGGAAGATCAAGATCCTCTACGGCGTGGAGGGCTATTTCGTCAACAATCTGGACGACCGCATCGCCGTACATGGCCCGCAGGAGCAGGCGTTTTCCGACGAGATCGTGTGCTTCGACATCGAGACGACGGGCCTGAAGGTGGAACGGGAGGCCATCACCGAGATCGGTGCGGTGGTGCTGAAAAACGGCGAGATCACGGAGCGGTTCCAGACCTTTGTGAACCCCAACCGGCGGCTGACGCCGGAGATCATCGGCCTGACCGGCATCACGGACGCTATGCTGGCCGATGCGCCCCAGCTGAAGGAGGCGCTGACGGCGTTCCTGCGGTTCGTCAACGGCCGCCCGCTGGCGGCACACAACGCGGAGTTCGACATCAGCTTCATCCGGGCGGGCTGCCGCAAGGTGGGGCTGGACTTCGCTCCCACCTATGTGGACTCCCTCATTCTGGCGCAGAACCTGCTGCCGGAGCTGGGCAAGTACAAGCTGGACATCGTGGCGGAGCATCTGGATCTGCCCGCCTTCAACCACCACCGGGCCTCCGACGACGCGGCCATGGTGGGCTATATGCTCATCCCGTTTTTTGAGAAGATGGAGAGGGAGCTGGGCATCCACAGCCTGCAGCAGATCAACGGCGAGATGCTGAAGCTGCGGCCCAGGGGCAGCAAGTCCCGGTTCCCCAAGCACATCATCATTCTGGCCAAGAACAAGCTGGGGCTGAAGCATTTGTACCAGCTGATCTCGGCGTCCAATCTGAAATACTTCAAGCGCGTGCCCACCATCCCCAAGACGGAGCTGGCGGCCCACCGGGAGGGGCTCATCATCGGCTCGGCCTGCGAGGCAGGCGAGCTGTTCCGGGCCGTGGCCGACCACAAGGACTGGGCGGAGCTGAAGCGCATCGCGTCGTTTTACGACTATCTGGAGATACAGCCCATCTGCAACAACATGTTCATGCTGCGCAACGGCGATGTGCAGTCGGAGGAGGAGCTGCGGGAGTTCAACCGCACCATCGTCCGGCTGGGCGAGGAGTTGGGCAAGCCGGTGTGCGCCACAGGCGACGTGCACTTTCAGGAGCCGGAGGACGAGGTGTACCGCCATATCCTGCTGGCCAGCAAGAAGTTCCCGGACGCCGACGCGCCGCTGCCCATCTACTTCAAGACCACCGACGAGATGCTGGAGGAGTTCGCCTATCTGGGGCCGGAGACGGCCCACAGGGTGGTCATCGACGATCCCCGGCGCATTGCAGACCGCATCGAGGACATCGAGCTGCTGCCGCCGGGCCAGCTGTTCCCGCCCCGGCTGGAAAACTCCGAGCAGGAGCTGCACGACATGGTGTGGGACAAGTGCCACGAGCTGTACGGCGACCAGCCGCCCCAGCTGATCGTCGACCGGCTGGACGTGGAGCTGAAGAGTATTCTGGGCAAGTACGACGTGGTGTACATGTCCGCCCAGAAGCTGGTGCAGCGCAGTTTGGAAAACGGCTATCTGGTGGGCTCCCGTGGCTCCGTGGGCTCCAGTCTGGTGGCGTACATGTCGGGCATCACGGAGGTGAACTCCCTGCCGCCCCACTACCGCTGCCCCAAGTGCAAGAACACGGAATTCATCACTGACGGCAGCTATGGCTGCGGCGCGGATATGCCGGACAAGATGTGCCCCATCTGCGGGGAGAAGTACGTCAAGGACGGCTTTGACATCCCCTTTGAGACGTTTCTGGGCTACGGAGGCGGCAAGGTGCCGGATATCGACCTGAACTTTTCCGGTGAGTATCAGTCCCGCGCCCACCAGCACGCCATTGAGATGTTCGGCAAGACCCAGGTGTTTCGCGCCGGTACCATCGGTACACTGGCGGAAAAGACCGCCTACGGCATGGTGAAAAAGTATCTGGAGGAGCGGCAGCAGTCGGCGCCCAACGCCGAGATGAACCGGCTGACGCAGGGCTGCGTGGGCGTGCGGCGCACCACGGGCCAGCACCCCGGCGGTCTGGTGGTGGTGCCGGACGACATGGATGTGGAGGATTTCACCGCCGTGCAGCACCCCGCCGACGACGCGGGCAGCGACACCATCACCACCCATTTTGAATACCACTGCATGGAGGACAACCTGCTGAAGCTGGACATGCTGGGGCACGATGACCCCACCATGATCAAGATGCTGGAGGATCTCACCGGCGTCAACGCACGGGCCATCCCGCTGGACGATCCGGACACCATGAGCATCTTCACGTCCTCCAGGGTGCTGGGCTTTGAAAACGACGAGATATTAGGCCCCACCGGCGCCGTGGCTATCCCGGAGTTTAACACCCGCTTTACCCGCGGTATGCTGATGGACACCATGCCCAAGGATTTCAACACGCTGGTGCGCCTGTCCGGTTTCTCCCACGGCACGGATGTGTGGCTGGGCAACGCCCGGGAGCTCATCGTCAGCGGCACCGCCTCCGTTCTGGAGACGGTGGGCTGCCGCGACGATATCATGCTGTACCTGATCTCCATGGGTCTGGAGCCCAAGATGTCCTTTAAGATCATGGAGGCCGTCCGTAAGGGCAAGGTGAAAAAGGGCGGCTTTCAGGAGGGCTGGGAGGAGGCCATGCGGGACCACGAGGTACCGGATTGGTACATCGGGTCACTGGCTAAGATCGGCTATCTGTTCCCCAAGGCCCACGCCGTGGCCTATGTGATGATGGCGTTCCGCATCGCGTGGTTCAAGGTGCATAAGCCCCTGGCGTTCTACGCCACGTTCTTCTCTATCCGGGCCAAGGCCTTCGACGCGGAGTACTGCTGCGCCGGGCTGGACGCGGTGAAGCAGAAGATACGGGAGATCGAGAACAACAAGGACGCCACCGACGTGGAGCAGAACCTGCTGGTGACGCTGGAGGTGTGCTACGAGTTCTATCTGCGGGGCTTCCACTTCGACACCATCGACATCTACAAGTCCGACGCCACCAAATTCGTCATCACGGACAACGGTCTGCTGCCGCCCTTCGTCACCGTGCACGGGCTGGGCGAGGCGGCGGCGCTGGACACGGTGGAGAAGCGCAGGGGCAAGGCCTTCATTTCCGTGGAGGAGTTCGCCAATACCTGCAATAAGCTGAGTAAGACCCACATCGAGCAGCTGAAGGCGCTGGGCGCCTTCGCCGGTATGGCGGATACCAGTCAGGTGAGCCTGTTCTGAAATGTGAAAAAAGAGTACCCGCGTAGGCGCGGGTACTCTTTTTCTGCGTTTTTACGGGGCATCCGGGGCATCCTCCGGCGTACCCTGCGGGGACGGCGCGTCTTGCGAGACGTCCTCCGTGATGGTGGGGATGAAGGCGCGGGCCAGCCGACCCTTGCCCCTCTGCTTGATATAGAAGTAGCCGATGGTGCTGAATACCACCGCGCCGACGAAGTTGACGAACAGATCGGCCATGGTGTCGTACAGACCGATATCCAGATAGCCGTCGAAGCCCAAGTCCTGCCCGTTGACGGCGACAGAGTGGATGCCGTCGATGGTAATGGGAATGTTGCGGTTGGTGGGATCCAGCATGACGGAGGTGATGGACTGCACAACAGTATCCTTCTGCATATCCATGTGGAACAGGCGATCCATGCCGAACTCAAAGAACTCCCACAGCACGCCCACCGTCATGGAGAAGCAGAACGCCGCCAGCGCCACATAGATGGGGGACAGCTCGAACTTGATGCGGCTGTTGCGGTTGAGGATGTCGATGAGGGCGAAGCCCGTGGCGGCGCAGAGGAAGCCGGTGGTGGTGTGGAGCATGGAATCCCAGTGGGGGTAGGTGATGAAATAGCACTCCAGCTCGCCCAATATCTCCGCCGCGAAGATGAACAGCAGAATAATGATCTCCAACGTGGACGGCAGCTCAATGCCGAAGTTCTGCTGGATGAAAAACGGCAGCAGGAACAGTGCCAGCACCAGCAGGCAGATGAACGCGCTCTCGTACTCGCCGCGAATGATGGAGGACACCAGCGTGGCCAGTACGATAAGCCGCAGGACGAGGTACACGGCGAACACCACCGGCTGGCGGCGGATGGTGCCCTTCAGGTCGCGGGGATGGGAAAAGGGTTTAGTTTTTTTCATGATTGTTCTCCTGTTTCACTGACCGGCACGACGGGCAGGTACAGTCATTTTTCCGACAGCTCCGGCAGCTGCCGCAGCAGTCCTTTCGATTCCGGACGGCGGCGCGGAAGGCGAAGAACAGCGCGGCTCCTATCGCTGCGAGAATGAGAATATCCCAGATGCTCATAGCAGCAGCCCGATGCCGTGGGTCACGAAGGCGGCTACCCACGCGATAAGGCACTGCCACACGGCCAGACCCGCCGCCCATTTGCCGCCCAGCTCACGCCGGACGGAGGCCACCGCCGCGATGCACGGCGTGTACAGCAGACTGAACACCAGCAGGGACGCCGCCGACAGCGGCGAGAGGATGCTGCCGATGCTGCCGCCGAACAGCACCTCCAGCGTGGATACTACGCTCTCCTTGGCCATGAAGCCGCTGATGAGGGCGGTGCAGATACGCCAGTCGCCCAGTCCCAGCGGCGCGAACAGCGGTACCAGCAAACCGGCGACCATGGCCAGCATACTATCCGCCGAGTCGGACACCATGTTCAGGTGCAGGTCAAAGCTCTGGAGGAACCATACCACCACCGTGGCGATGAGAATGACGGAGAAGGCTCGCTGCAGGAAGTCCTTGGCCTTTTCCCACAGCAGCTGCGCCACGTTTTTGGCGCTGGGCAGCCGGTAGTTGGGCAGCTCCATCACGAAGGGGATGGGCTCACCCCGGAACAGCGTGTCCTTGTAGAGCAGCGCCGCCAGTACGCCCACCAGAATGCCCAGCAGGTATAGCCCCGCCATGATAAGGCCGCCCCGGCCGGGGAAGAATACGCTGACAAAGAAGGAGTAGATGGGCAGCTTGGCCGTACAGCTCATGAACGGCGTCAGCAGGATGGTCATTTTCCGGTCGCGCTCGCTGGTCAGGGTGCGGGTGGCCATTACCGCCGGCACCGTGCAGCCGAAGCCGATGAGCATGGGCACGATGCTCTTGCCGGACAGGCCGATCTTCCGCAGCAGCTTATCCATAACAAAAGCCACGCGAGCGATGTAGCCGCTGTCCTCCATTAAGGACAGGAAGAAAAACAGCGTCACGATAACGGGTAGGAAGCTCAGCACGCTGCCCACGCCGGTGAAGATGCCGTCGATAACCAGACTATGGATCGCCGGGTTCACGTCCAGCCGCGTCAGGGCGCTGTCCGTCAGAGCGGACAGACTGTTAATGCCTGTTTTCAGCAGGGACTGGAGCCACGCGCCGATGACATTGAACGTCAGATAGAACACCAGCACCATGATGCCGACGAAGCAGGGAATGGCGGTGTGGCGTCCGGTGAGGAGGCGGTCGATCCGCTCGCTGCGTATGCGCTCCCGGCTCTCCCGGGGCTTGATGACCGTCTGCTCGCACAGCCTCTCGATGAAGTCAAAGCGCATATCCGCGATGGCGGCGCTGCGGTCCAGACCGCGTTCCGTCTCCATCTGCTGAACGATATGCTCCAGCATCTCCTGCTCGTTCTCGTCCAGCGCCAACTGCCGGAGGATAAGGGGGTCGCCCTCAATAGCCTTGGTGGCGGCAAAGCGCACCGGCAGACCGGCCTGCTCGGCATGGTCCTCGATAAGATGCACCACCGCGTGGATACAGCGGTGAACGGCGCCGCCGTGGTCGTCCTTGTCGCAGAAGTCCTGCTTCAGCGGCGGCTCCTGATACCGGGCGACGTGAATGGCGTGGCGCACCAGCTCGTCCACGCCCTCGTTTTTGGCGGCGGAGATGGGAATCACCGGCACGCCCAGCATGGCCTCCATGGCGTTGACGTCGATGGAGCCCTGATTGCCCACCAGCTCATCCATCATGTTCAGCGCCACCACCGTGGGAATATCCATCTCCAGAAGCTGCATGGTCAGGTACAGGTTCCGCTCGATGTTGGTGGCGTCCACGATGTTGATGATAGCCTTGGGCTTATCCTGCAGGACAAAGTTCCGGGATACGATCTCCTCGCTGCTGAAGGGCGACATGGAGTAGATGCCCGGCAGGTCTGTGACCTCCGTATCGGGATAGCCCCGGATGACGCCGGTCTTTCGATCCACCGTGACGCCGGGGAAGTTGCCCACATGCTGCTTTGAGCCGGTGAGCTGGTTGAACAGGGTGGTCTTGCCGCAGTTCTGGTTGCCCACCAGCGCGTAGGTCAGGATGGTGCCCTCCGGCAGGGGATGCTCCCCCGCCTTGCTGTGGTACTTGCCGCTTTCACCCAAACCGGGGTGATCCGGGTCACGGGCGCGGTCGGCGCCGATGTGGCTGCGGCTGCGCTGCCGGATAGGCTCAATGTCGATCTGATCAGCCTCCGCCAGACGCAGGGTCAGCTCGTAGCCGTGTACCTGCACCTCCATGGGGTCGCCCATGGGGGCCAGCTTCACCACCGTCACCTCCGCGCCGGGGATCATGCCCATATCCAGAAAATGCTGGCGCAGCGCCCCCTCACCGCCTACCCGGCGGATCACGGCGCTTTTGCCGGTTTCCAGTTCTCGCAGTGTCATATGTAAGACTTCCTCTCATGGGATGGTTTATCCCTTAACTGTAAGGGATAAGAGGGGTGTCTGTCAAGTGCGGTGTGCTTGACAACCGGCGGATGGATGCCTATAATGAGGAAAATATGCAGCCGCTGGAAGGGAGGGCGTCCTGTGCCTCCGAAACCGAAGTTTACAAGAGAAGAAATGGTGGAGGCCGCGCTGGAGCTGGTGGCCCGCCGGGGCGCGGAGGCGCTGACGGCCCGGGAGCTGGGCGCGGCGCTGGGCAGCTCCGCCCGTCCGATCTTCACGGTGTTCCGCAGCATGGACGAATTGCAGCAGGCCGTGCGGGAGGCCGCCATGCGCCGGTTCGAGCAGTTCGTGCGCCAGCCGGTGGCGAATATGCCGGTGTTCAAGCAGGTGGGCCTACAGATGGTGCGCTTCGCCATGCAGGAGCCGAAGCTCTATCAGCTGCTGTTCATGCAGGAGAATGCCGACACCGCCGGATTTGAGGACATGTTCCGCGCGCTGTGCGGCACGGCGGAGATCTGTATGGAGGCTATCCGCAGGGACTACGGCCTGACGCCGGAGGAGGCCCGCACGCTGTTTGAAAACGTGTGGATCTACACCTTCGGCATCGGCGCGCTGTGCGCTGCCCACGCCTGCCGCTTCTCCGAGGAGGAGCTTGGGCAGATGCTGACCTCCCAGTTTCGGGCCATGATGCTGCTGATACGCAGCGCCCGGTGACAGACGCAGAACAGGGAAAAACGCCGCCCTATGAGGCGGCGTTTTTGTGGCTTCAGAAGCCGCCCATACCACCCATGCCGGTGCGGATGCTGCCGGTCTGCGCTTCGGCGGTGAGGGCGCTGCCGCAGGCCGGTCAGCGTGGGGGAGGAGAAGAACACAAGGTTCGCATTGCACAGGGCCGTACCGCTGTACAGGGTATTGCCGAAGCTGTCCCCGATGGTAAAGGAGCTGCCCCCGGTGACGGCGGCGCAGCAGCGCTTCCTGCTGGAGGGAATGGCTCCTTATATGAAAAGGATGCCTACGGCGCATACACCATCTGCAACATCTATTACGACACCGGGGACTGGCGGCTCATCCGCAAATCGTTGGAGAAGACGGTGTATAAGGAGAAGCTGCGCATCCGCAGCTACGGCGTACCAACGGGGGACGACAAGGTGTTTGTGGAACTGAAGAAGAAGTACGACGGCGTGGTGTACAAGCGCCGCGTCGCCATGACCGCCGCATGGCGGTTTTTCAAAAACGGGTCGGTTAATTTTCTCTAACTGCTCTGAGAGGCGGAAAACGCCTGCGCCGCTGCTTCTGCGACTGCACGATTTCTGCATGAAGATCGGCGATCCGGAGGAGGAACGGCCGTAAGGAAAAACGCGAGGAGGGGGTTGACAACGGAGCTCTGTGCGCGTATAATGTACAATGCATATTGTACGATATGTATTAAACGTTTTATTCTCGCCGGGAGAGGTGCAGACAATGGCTCCGAAGAACAAATTCACGAAAACGGAAATGGTGGAGGCGGCGCTGCGGGTAGTGCGGGCCAAGGGCGCCGGAGGGCTGACCGCCAAGAACATCGGGGACGAGCTGGGCACGTCCACGCAGCCTATCTTTACCGCGTTCGGCTCCATGGACGGCATCAAAACGGCGGTCTATGCCGCCGCAGTGGACGTGTATGACCGCTACACCCACGCGGGCCTGCAGGAGGACATCCCGTTCCTGGGCGTGGGGAAGCAGTACATCCGCTTTGCCCGGGAGGAGCCTGAGCTTTACCGGCTGCTGTTCCTGACCCGGGAAAAGGAGTACAGCGCCGCCGCGTCCATGCGCCATCTGCAGGAGCATGTGCGCCCGGCCCTGATGGATATCTACCACATCACCGGCGAGGAAGCGGACGTCTATTTCCGCGACCTGTGGCTGGTGGTGCACAGCCTGTCCACGCTGATCGTCACCGATGACTGTCCCTACTCCGATCAGGAGGTGGGGCAGATCCTGACGGGCTTCAGTATCAGCATCTGCAAGGCTATCAAGGAGGTACCCGGCTTTGCCGCCGGTACCTTCGACCGCGATGCGGCCTTCCGCGCGCTGGTGGGCGGGGACGCATAAACGCGATGCCGGACGCGCAGACGCAGTGCAGACCGTGAGATCGGTTTGCGCTGCGTTTTTCATTTCCGGGGACGGAAAGCCGTCCGGCGTGAGAGTCTGGAGGGACGAGCATGACAATACGCACCGTTGATGAGGACATCCGCCTGATCCCGTACTACCGGAACGACGCCGCGTCGCTGCCGTGGTACCAGGACCTGGACGTCTGCAAGCAGGTGGACGACCGGGACACGCCCTATGACGCGGCGCTGCTGCACCGGATGTACGACTATCTCTGCGCCAACGGCGACTGCTGGTACATCGAGTACCGGGGCACGCTGGTGGGAGATATCTCCCTGCGCGCCAGCGGCGAGATCGCCATTGTGGTGTGCAAGGCGTACCAGAACCGGCACATCGGGCGGCGCTGCTGCTGACCGCCATTTGTTCTGAAAGCTCCGGGCCACGATAGGCTCAAGGAAATTTTGCCGTGCGCGCCACAACTCCTTTTCCTCCTGCAGAGCTTCCTCCATCTGCAAAAGGAGCGCATCCTCCTCCAAAGCTTTTGGCAGGATCGTATCTGCAATACCAGACAGCATTCTGCTCCAAAAGTTCACGGCAGCGCCCCCCTTTGTAAATGACTTGCGGAATTATTATACCATTTGATAGAGAGCATTTCCGCTATTTATCTTATGGCGACGAGATCGCTTCGCATTGCCATCCCGCCCCCGATATGCTAAAATATCTCCCAAGGGAGGTGGCACCCATGCTTGATTTCAGTCGCCTGGAGCAATACCGGGAGAACAACCGCATAGAGGCCAAAAAGGCCCTGGGCGGCCTGCCCAAGAGCATTTGGGAGACCTATTCCGCCTTCGCTAACACACTGGGCGGCGTCATCCTGCTGGGCGTTATTGAGACGGCGGACAAGACCTTCGATTCCGTAGACCTGCCCGATCCCGATGGCTTGATCCGTGAGTTTTGGCACATCATCAACGATCCCATGAAAGTTAGTGTCAATATCCTGGCCGAAAAAGATGTGTATGTGGAAGAAGTCGGCGGCGATCACATCGTCGTTATCAAAGTCCCCCGTGCGGACCGAGCCTACAAGCCCGTGTATGTGGACAACGACACCCGCAACACCTATCGCCGCAGCGGCGAGGGCGATTACCGCTGTACATACGAGGAGTATCAGGCTATGGTGCGGAATGCGGATGTCCAATCGCCGGATATGCACTTGGTGCGTGGCATGGGACTTGAAGCCCTAAACTCCGAGAGCGTGCGCAGCCTCCGGCAAAGAATGAAGCTGTACCGCCCCGGACATATGTGGGAACGCTTGGGCGACGAAGCGTTTCTGCAAAAAATCGGCGCCATAGGCGATGCCGACGGTTCGCTGCACCCGACTTTGGCCGGGCTGCTGATGTTTGGCAATCACCAAGACATCCTCTGCGAATACCCTGATTATGCCATAACCTACCGTGAGCAGCTTGATGTGAAAGGCAATTGGGAAGAAACCCCTTGGAACGGCAATGTCTACGAATTCTACTACTGGGCTTACAACAAGCTGCAGCAGGATGTGAAAACGCCTTTCCTGCTGGAAAACGGTCATCGGGTGGACGATACACCCGTCCGCCAAGTCCTGCGTGAGGTGCTGGCCAACTGCCTTGTCAACGCGGACTATCATGGCAGCGGCGGCATTGCTGTCAGCAAGGGCTATCAGGAAATCACGCTCTCCAACCCCGGCAGCTTCCGTGTACCTTTGGACGCCGCCAAAAATGGCGGCGTATCTGACCCGCGAAACGCCGCAATGGCCCGGATGTTTCGCCTCGTAGATGTAGGCGAATATACCGGCGGCGGCATCCCTAATCTGTACCGCATTTGGAAAGCCCAGGGCTGGCCAGAGCCGGTTTTTACGGAGCGCAGCGCCCCGGATCGCGTCTCCCTTACGCTGTATATGACAGGTCACGGCGGCGCAGAAAACGCAACCGCCGGAAAGCAAGTCCCTCTGGGTGCATTCTCCCAGCGCCAACTGCTCATTGACCATCTCACAGACCACCCCACCAGCGACCTGTTTGCGCTCTCCAAATCCTTGGGCACCACCCTGAGCCGCACGGAATCCCTCTTGCAGCAGCTTGCCGAGGAGGGTGTCGTCGTTGCGGAGAGCGACCAAGGCAATCGCCTGTATAAGCTGAAAGCGTAAGGCAGTTCAAATCCTGCGCCGCAATAGACAAAGAGCTACCGCAATATTTTTTCTATACTTTTTAGCCGTTTTTAGTGAGTTTCTCTCGATTTTAATTCCTTTCCTAACACCTTTTGACCTGTATCCCCCATGTATTCCACGCCTGCCTGTGGCATTTTATGTGGTCAAAGGTAAAGCCTCGCCGGAGCAATTCCAGCGGGGCTTTGCGGTATTCTCGGCATCCCTCTTTTCTGCTCGATGAACAACACGAAAACCGCACTGGGGCCACCCCATGAGGTGGGATGCCATAATCAAAGAAAACAGCCGGCACGGCGTGAGATCTTCCGGGAAGAGCGAAGCTGGAGAAAAGACGGGTGTGGCGTGTAAAGAACGCCTCCATACCATACAATAACCCTAAAGCTATTAAGGAGAGCGAATACAGTGAAAAACAGGAGCTCTAAATATTAAAAACTCCTTAAAATTTGCAGATTGTTTTTTCTTGATGCACTTTTTTATAGTATAAGAAGAATAGATATACGCTGCGATGTAAAACATGAGACGGCGAAAAGGAAATATCCGGATATTGATGTGTATGGTGCGGCACAGCAGCGTTTTCGCTTTCTGTTCCGTGAATTTGAAAGAAATCAGGATGATTGATGAGGTTCAAGGAGAGGAGGCAAAAGCATGCAACCCAATTGGAGTTCTAAACGGGATTGGCTTCTGTTCCGAAGCAAGCTTGCCGGATGGCAGGAGGCTTATATCGGGAGGCTGAACAAGGAATATATCGAATTGTTGCGTGGAGACGGCTCCGAAGCTGATAAGTTTTGGGAGTTATGCAAGCGCATCCATGAGGATAGACGCTGTGCCGGCGTGCAGATCTCCATGAGAGGATCGGATCCTCTTCCAATTATCTGCCGTATGATCAATGAGGGAGTTATCACACTCGGCGATCTCGACGAGTTCAGTGAGGAACTGCGGGAGGTGGTGGCGACAATTACGGAGCCACATAAAGACATATAAAAGGGAAATTTGATACATAAATCATCGACCCGTAGGCGCGATTGACACCGCAAAGCCCACAGGCCATATACACAGGGCAGTGGCTTTGCGCAGCAAGGTCGCTGCCCTGCCGCCATTTTATAAACCATGTTGAACAGGAGGCTTATTTATGACCTATCTGCTCTATATGAAACGCTCATTTACGCGCAGTCCCCGCCGTCATGCGGTGCTGTTTGCGGTACTGACCTGCGCGTTTCTACTGCCGCTACTAATCTGCATCTATCGGGACAGCAATGCCTGGGGCACGCGGCAATATCTCCTTGCCCGTTCCGCGGGTGAAACCTATCACATTGGGAACGCAACGGAAGTGGACGTGCCATATTTTGAGGGCATCCGTGGCCTGTCCGCGCCCGTTTATCGTGACGGCACCATCTATCTGCATATTCTGTCGGACGAGGAATGGAGAAATTCGGAGAGCGTGACCGTTTTTGAGAACGAGATCCGCAAGCGAATGGAAGCGTCTGGCAACGAAGCCCTGCTCCCGACTGCGTTCAGCTATGAATACGCCCACGGGATCTCCACCGATCCGTCCCATCTTTCGGGGCAGCGAAGCCTTCTGCTCGTCAATATGCTGGTCATTCTGCTCTCGGTATCGGTGGTGCGTTCCGCTTACCGAAGTCACCTGAAGCGCTTTTCCTCTGATGTTGGGACGCTCCGCGCCTGCGGAGCCGGCCGCCGTCAGATCAGCGCCCTGTTTGCCGCGGAGCTTGCGGCGGTGTTCCTGCTGGCGGCGGCCTGCGCCGTGGTTATTTCCGTTGTATCGCTGAAAGCGCTGTTCACGGCGTTTCTTGAGATCCGCCACGACAGCCTTGCGTGGCTGATCTTTCATGTGGAGCCAATGAATGTTCTGCTCCATTTAGCGGTTTTCTTCGTTACACTGGGACTGTCGCTGGGCATGACCCTGCACCGGTACAGCCGCGAGCCTGCGCGGGTGCTGCTGAACGATGTGAAAAATATGTCGAAGGTCAAGCGCGGACGAAAGCCCCTCCGACGGCGTTTCACCCCGGCGGCAACCCTCTGCGGCCTGTGGCGCAGCCGCACGAACCGCAGCCTCCGTTCCTGTCTTGCTGTTTCCGTTCCCGTCATGGCGGTTTTTCTGCTTCTGTTCAACATCCTCACTGTTGCCTTGCAGGTCACGGGCGCGGAGGAGGAATGGGGGTTGAAGGTTTCCCGTTCCTCCCATGACGGAGAAGGCTTCTCTGCGGAGGATATGGCGTATGTTTCCTCTCTGGCGGGTGTGAAGCAGACGCGCCCCGTATATGAGCCGGACGGCTATATCCTGCTGCCGGAGTCCCCGGAGGAGGTGGAGACGCCGCTGCGCATTCGACCGTACAGCGGTCTTGGCGCGGCGTCTCAGACGCTTTCCAAGTATGAGATCGCCGTCAGCCGCAAGGCGGAACGCGGCGTCGGGGATGTACTGCGGCTTTGCCGGTCGGAAGCGTATTACGATGTAAACGGGAGGATCAAGCAGCCCGCACCGGAGGATGTGACCGCACTGACGGTGGCTGCGCTGACGGACACGAAGCCGTCCGGATGGGCGCTGGATATCTATGTGAGCGATGAACTGTATGCGGACATCATCGCCTCAGAGCCGGCAATCGGCATCGAGATCGCCCTGACCGATCCTGCCATGAACGCGCAGGTGGAGACCGCCCTGCGGGCGCGCTTTGCAGGCGCGGAGTATACTGTCACCAACCGTCAGTCGGGGGCGGACTTCCTGCGGGAGATGTCCTCCGGCGTGTATCTGCTGCTGGGGTACATCTTTGCGGCGCTGTTTCTGTTTGTCCTGCTGATCCTCTATGTCCGGCTCTGCGACTACATCGGGGGCAGCCGCCCGCTGATCCGATCCCTTCACAGGCTGGGCGCGTCAAAGCGGACGCTGTACCGCTCCTATATCCGGCAGGACGGGATCTCCGCCGCCGCTGCTGTCACCGCACCGTTTCTGATCAGCCTTCCTCTGACGGCGCTGCTATGCGTATGGCAGAAAGCCCCGCTGCACCTTGACGGCGGGATGCTCGCAGCATACGCGGCTCTGGCGGCGCTGCTGCTGTTTACCTACTGGCATCCCGTACACCGCTCACTCAAGCGCGTATTACGTCCGCTATGACCATGCAGAAAGGAGATTTTCCGATGAATGCAGTGACTGTAAAAAATCTGACCAAGGTGTTCCGGCAGGGCGATGAGGATATCTACGCCGTGGATCACGTCAGCTTTACCGTTGCACCGGGTGAAATGGTCGCTATCGTGGGGCAGTCCGGCTCCGGTAAGACCACCCTCCTGAACCTGATCGGCGGTATTGAGCATCCCACCTCCGGCAGCGTGGAGGTAGGCGGTGTGGACATCTGCTCATCCGATGACGAGACGCTTTCCGGAATGCGCAGACGGAAGCTCGGCTATATCTTTCAGGAATTCAACCTGATTTCCATTCTGACGGCGGAGGAGAACATCATCATGCCGCTGCTGCTGGACGGCAAAAAGCCGGATAAGACGAAGCTGCGGGAGTTAGCGGGCTTTTTGGGCATTGAGAACCGCCTAAAGCATCTGCCGAGTGAGCTGTCCGGCGGACAGAAACAGCGCGTGGCCATCGCCCGCGCCCTGATCAACGACCCAGTGATTCTCCTTGCCGACGAGCCCACCGGAAATCTCGATAAGAAGGCGGCGGACGAGATCATGGAGCTGCTGCTCGCCGTCAACCGCCGCGGAAACACCGTGCTGCTGGTGACGCATGAGCAGCGGTACGCCGATCTGTGCGGAAGAAAGCTTGAAATCAGTGGCGGGAGGATTTGAACATTTACCCCGATCAGAGCCGAGAAATCGGGCGAATAAGCTTCACAAATGAAACGGAAAGAGGTGCTTAGAATGAAAAAACAATGGATTGCCATATTCCTTTGCATGTCGTTGTTAGCAACGGGGCTGCTGAGGCTGACCGGCTGCGCCGCAAAGGTGCAGGCGGATGACCTGATGAAGGGCATCACGCCGGAGAAGACTTCCGGAAGGGCGGCGGATGATGCCTTCAAAAACGGAGCGGCAGACTTCACCGTCCGCCTGTTCCAGAACACGCGGGAGGAGGGAAAAAACAGCCTGATCTCGCCGCTGTCGGTCATGCTGGCGCTTTCCATGACCGCAAACGGCGCCAGGGGCGAGACACTTGCTCAGATGGAAGTTCTGCTGGGCGGGGGTATCCCGATCGATACGCTCAACAAATATCTCCATGGCTATGTCGGCGGCCTGCCCTCTGTGGAAAAGGCAAAGCTGGCGCTGGCCAATTCCATCTGGTTCAAGGACAGCGGCTTTACGGTGGAAGAGGCTTTCCTGCAAAGAAACGCTGACTACTACGGTGCCGCGGCCTACAAGTCTGCCTTTGATGAAAAAACGCTGAGGGATATCAATAACTGGGTCAAGGAGAATACCGATGGTGTGATTGATAAGATCGTTGACCAGATGGATCCCTATGCCGCTATGTATCTTGTCAATACCGTGCTGTTCGATGCGGAGTGGCAGAATATCTACCGCAAGCATGAGGTGAGAGACGGAACCTTTACTGCTATCGACGGCGCAAAGAGAACCGTCTCCATGATGTACTCGAATGAGAGCCTTTATCTGGACGATGGGAAAGCGACCGGATTTCTCAAGCCCTATAAGAACGGCTACAGCTTCGCCGCGCTCCTCCCGAATGAGGGGGGTGCGCTGGATGATTACATCGCTTCCCTGACCGGTGAGGGCTTTCTCACCACAGTAAAAAATGCGAAGGAAGGTCCTGTGGAGGCAGCCATGCCGAAGTTCTCTTATGACTACGGCATCGAAATGAGCGATGCGCTGAAAGCCCTCGGCATGACCGTACCGTTTGACGCGGAGCTTGCGGATTTTTCCGGCCTCGGACACTCGTCCGACGGAAACATTTATATCAGCTGTGTGCTCCACAAGGCATATATCGCCGTGGATGAAAAGGGCACAAAGGCGGGCGCGGCAACCGCGATTGAGGCGCCTGCCGCAGGGGATTGGGAAGATAGGCGCCGTGTTATCCTCGACCGGCCGTTCGTCTATGCCATCATCGATAATGCCGCCGGGCTGCCCATATTCATCGGCGCAGTCACGGACATTCAGAAGTAGTTTAGACTCAAGCGGCAGTCTGTAAGCAATGAGGCGGTGCATGTGAAAAAGAAAATAACTGCGGGAGTTCTATTGATCCTGCTGCTGGCAGGAGTTTGTATACAACCCGCCTATGCCAATTCCGCCCAGCGGCATTGGCGCGGCACGGACGGCACGGGCGCGGTCGTGACGGGAGAGGATTGCCCCATTGTGGTGGACAAAGAGCTTTTGACCTTCGATGTGCAGGAATTTCCAGAACAGTATTATCCGGATACGGACAGTTTCCTCGCCTATACCGGGAAAGTCACGGCAGAATATATCTTCCGCAATCCCGCCAACTATGCGGTCACGGCCACGATGGTTTTCCCGTTCGGTAATCTTCCACATTACGGAGAATACATCTATGACCGTGCAACGGGTCGGCCGGTCGATGTTTCCGATACCCTAAAATACGGCGTTACGCTGGATGGAAACCCAGTAGAGGCGACCGTTCGGCACACCTTGAAGGCACGGCGCACAACTTTTTCCCTTGACGAGGATCTGCCGAAGCTGGCGGACAGCTATATCTCCGACAGCTTTTTCAATCCCGATCTGCCGGTCTGGGTGCAGAGGTATTCCGTCACGGGCATAGATAAGGAATACGGCGCGGCCACCGCCGCATTTATCATAAATGCAGACAGCACAAAAACGCGGGTACTGTGCGAGGAGCAAACCGGCGGAGCGCGGCTGAAGGCGGGGGTTCGAGCCTCCTGCTGGGTACAAAACGGCGATACGATCACGGTGTATATCTTCGGCGAGTTTCCAAAGGAGGGGCTTGTATGGACGCTGTATGAAAATGGCGGCTGCGAAAAGGTTATCGAAGGCACAGTGTCGCCGGAGATTTCCGAAATGACCTTCAAGGACTATGCTCTCCGTGGCTATGACGAGAACTCCGGCATTCTGGAGTCTGACTGGTACAATGCTCAGGTCGAGCTTCTGCGGCTCAGTTCCGAAACATGGGGAAGCGGTCTGATCCAGATCGAAGAGGGAGATTTTTCACTGATGCGATGGTATGAGTACACCCTCACACTGGAGCCGGGGCAGACATTGAAAAACGCGGTGACAGCGCCGTTGTATCCCGCCATTGATGCGGGCTATACACCGAGCCTCTATTCGTATACCTATCTGCTTTCCCCGGCAAAAACCTGGGCGCAGTTCGGAGAATTGGAAGTTGTGGTAAAAACGCCCTATTACATGACGGAAAGCGGCATTGACGGCTTTACAAAGACGGACGGTGGGTATGCGCTGACCCTGCCGGGTCTGCCGGAAAGCGAACTGACCTTTACGCTTTCCGAATCGGAGACCCCTCAGCCCCCGAAGTGGTCGAGCTTGTACATTATGCCGACAGAGTTTATCATTGTAACGGCGGCAGTGCTTGCCGCCGTTGGCGTAGCCGTGTTTCTGCTAAACCGCAGGAAGAAAAGAACAAAAAATAGAAAGGAAGGTGCGCCATGATGAAACGAAAGGTTTCCGTGATATGGGTGGTCATTCTTGCGCTGATTGCCATTGCCGCATGTGCGTTTGCGGCGGTGACATATTATCGCTGCGAGAAGCAGCCGGAGCCACAATTTCCGCAGAACGAGCTGCTTCGCATTCTTGACGCGGGAAGCGATGCCGAGGGCGTAGGCTTTGAGGTTGTGCGCATTGGCGGCGGAAGCGCGAATCTCCGGCTCGACCTGCGCTGGAAAAACGATTCCGGCAAGACGATTGCCTACGGGCAGGCGTTTGAGCTATATCAAATGAAAGACGGTGTATGGCAAAAGGTCACGCCCGCACGGCAGGTTGATTATCCCGCTATCCAGTACAGCCTTCCCAGCGGCATGGATAACGAGCTCTCCTATGACCTGACGGCTCCGTATAACCTGATAGCCGGGGAACGATACCGCTTGCAGGCGGAGCTCCGGTACGAGGAGGGCACGGAGTATTCCGAGCCGATGGCAAACTGGGTAGAGTTTGAAGTAAAAATGAATCTGCCGTATAAGGAGGCACAGCCCTCCGACCCAATCACCATACCGGAGCTTCAGGTGAATGCCATGTCTGGGTCAATGGGTGAAACAGATGAAATCACGGCTTCCCCCTGTGCCTTCTACTGGCAGTCCCCGGAACCGAATGAGGATGAAACCATGAGCTCCATCATTGGATGCGGGCCTGCGATCGGCGAAGAGTCCTCTCTGCCGGAGATCACGGCAGCCGCCGAGGGACTGGTTTCCCACAGAAAGTCAAGCGAGATCCGGTTATATTTCGAGGTGCAGCCGGATACAGTGCGGATACAATGCGTCCCCCAAAACGGCGGCGAGGTTGAGACAATCACAGGCATTCTTCCGTATGACGGAGGATATGCGTTCGATCTGAAAAGCGGCAGCTTTGTTTACCGTGTGATTGCAGAATGGGACGATGGCAACCGTGTGGAATATGGCTTCATCGGGAAGTGGTTGTGATTCCGCGGCAATCAGAATAAAGGACTGACTATGATAAAGATACTATTGGTAGAAGACGATAAAATTATCGTTGCGAGCTTGAGCGAATATCTGAACAGCGAAGGGTACCTTGTGCGAAGTGTATCCGGGCAGGCGGCGGCCATGAAGCTGCTTGCGGAGGAAAAGGCGGATCTTGTGCTGCTGGATGTATCTCTGGCGGAGGGCAATGGCTTCGCGGCGTGTCGGGCGATCAAGGCCGAGTTTGATGTCCCCGTTATTTTCCTTACCGCGTCCGGCGATGAGTTCAGCACCGTTACGGGCTTCGACCTGGGCGCCGACGATTACATTCCAAAGCCGTTTCGCCCACGAGAGCTTATCTCCCGCATCCGAAATGTGCTCCGACTCACCGGCAGCATGGGCAAAACGGTGAAGCTCGGTGATGTGGTGGTGGACACCGAAAAGGGCACGGCGGTGAAAAACAGCAGGGATCTGTTCCTCTCAGCGCTGGAATACCGCCTTCTGCTGTTTTTCATCAACAATCGGGGAATCGTGCTTACCCGTGAGAGGCTTCTTGACGCCATCTGGGATGTTGCCGGCGAGTATGTCAATGACAATACGCTGACGGTGTACATCAAGCGGCTGCGGGAGAAGATTGAGGATGACCCCACCGACCCGAAGATCATTCTGACGGTTCGCGGGACAGGATATAAGGTGGACGCATGATCAAGCTGCTGAAAAACAAAGAGGTGCGAAAGGCACTGCTGTGGCAGCTGCTGCTCTCCGCAGCCGCCTGCGCCGTCTGCTTTTTCTTCGACATTCGCGCCGGGCTGACAGCCGCAGGGCTTTCTCTGCTCCTCATGCTGATCTACTGCGCCAGTACATACAGGAGGTATCAAAGCATTGCCGCTTTGGCAGGCGATATCGATCAGATCCTGCACGGCGATCATGCAATCGATTTTGACAGCTATTCGGAGGGCGAGCTGAGCATCCTCCACAGTGAGATCTATAAGATGACCATACGCCTGCGTGAGCAGCAGCAAACGCTGACAAGGGAAAAGGCGCACCTTGCCGATTCCATCGCGGACATCTCTCACCAGATCCGCACGCCCCTGACCTCTATCAATCTGCTGATTGGACTGCTGTCGGAGCCGAAGCTGACCGACGCGCGCAGGCAGCAGCTTATCCATGAGCTCTACGAGCTGCTCTCCCGCATCGACTGGCTGATCACCACACTTCTGAAGATCTCACGGCTGGACGCCGGCACGGTGCAGTTCAAGCAGGAGCAGGTCAGTCTGGAGGAGCTGCTCAAAAAGTCCTGTGTGACCCTGCTCATTCCCATGGAGCTGCGCGGGCAGGCGCTGCTCATCCATGCGGACGGCGCTTTCCGGGGAGATTTTTCGTGGAGTTGCGAAGCCATCGGCAATATTGTGAAGAACTGCATGGAACACACCCCCGAGGGCGGCAGGATTGAGATCGAGGCAACCGAAAACGCCCTGTTTTCCGAAATTATAATTAAAGACAACGGCACGGGCATTTCTCCGGAGGATCTGCCCCACATCTTTGAACGCTTCTATAAGGGCAAGGATTCCGACGGCAAAAGCTTTGGGATCGGGCTTGCCTTATCACGCATGATCATAACCGGTCAGGGGGGGACCGTAAAGGCAGAGAACCGCAAGCCCGTAGGAGCCATGTTCACCATCCGCTTTTATAAGGGAACCGTCTGACCGGCGGCTCCCTTTTTTACTAAGTGACGGATCCGTCACCTGAAAGTCACCGCCGTGTCACCTTGACAAAATAGAATGGGGGTGTAAAAAGCGAAAGGAGTATCCCGATATGGAGATTTTGAGAGTGGAAAACCTGACAAAGGTATATGGCAAGGGCGAGAACGAGGTGCGGGCGCTGGACGGCGTTTCCTTTTCGGTGGAGAAGGGAGAGTTTGTCGCCGTGATCGGCCCCTCCGGCTCGGGCAAATCCACACTGCTTCACATCCTCGGCGGCGTAGACCGGCCTACAGGCGGCAAGGTATTTATGGACGGCAAGGATGTGTACGCGCAGAACGAGGAACAGCTTGCCATCTTCCGCCGCCGTCAGGTGGGACTGATCTATCAGTTTTACAATCTCATTCCGGTGCTCAATGTCACGGAAAACATCACGCTCCCCGTACTTATGGACGGGCAGAAGGTCAATCAAAATCGACTGGCTGAGCTGATGACCACTCTGAAGCTTACCGGCCGGGAGAACCACCTGCCGAACCAACTCTCCGGCGGCCAGCAGCAGCGGGTGTCCATCGGCCGGGCTCTGATGAATGCGCCTGCGGTGGTGCTTGCCGATGAGCCCACCGGAAATCTTGACTCCAAAAGCAGCCGGGAGATCGTGGAACTGCTGAAGGTCTCCAACGAAAAATACGGGCAGACCCTCCTTGTCATCACCCACGACGAGAGCATCGCGCTGCAGGCGGATCGAATCCTTTCCATTGAGGACGGGAAAATCACCAGAGACGAGGTGATCCGCAGATGAATGTTTTCAACAAGGTAACCTTAGAGAGCCTGAAGAAAAACAGGACGAGAACCATCGTCACGATCATCGGCATTATGCTCTCGGCGGCGATGATCTGCGCGTCCACGACCCTTGTCTCCAGTATGCAGAATTTCGTGCTGCGTTGTGCGATCCACATCGACGGGGACTGGTACGGAGCGGTTTATGACGCCGCATATAAGGACTATGAGGACATCCGCGATTCCGACAGGGTTTCCTCCGCAGCCTACGCGCAGGTTCTGGGTTACGCGAAGATCGACAGCGCCAACGAGCGCAAGCCCTATCTGTATGTGCTTGGCGGCGATGTGGCCTCCGGCTATTTTAAGACAATGCCGGTGCATCTCATTTTAGGTACACTGCCGAAGGATTCCACGGAAATTATTCTGCCGGAGCACCTGACATCAAACGGCAAGGTGAATTATACGCTCGGCGACACCGTCACGCTTGATGTGGGTGACAGGACGCTTGACGGCCAGAGGCTGGGACAGGACACGCCCGTATACACCTATGACAGCGAAACGCAGGTGGAGATTATGAGCGGCGAAAGGCTCGAAAACACCGAACCGAGAACCTATACGGTGGTCGGTATCTATGAAAGGCCTACCTTTGAGGACTATTCCGCGCCCGGGTACACAGCGCTTACGGCAGCGGACACCAAATCCGCCGATCAGACTCCGATTTATTGTTATTTCAAGCTGCACAAGCCCGCCGGGGTGTATGACTTCATGAAGGAAATGGGCTATACGCAAGAGTATCGCTATGCCTACAATACAAAGGTCCTGCTGTATTCCGGCACGGCTCCGTTCGATTCCTTCCTTACCGCGTTTTACAGTCTTGCCGCCATCATCATCGCGCTGATCGTGTTCGGCTCTGTATCGCTCATCTATAACGCATTCTCCATTTCTGTTTCGGAGCGGACAAGGCAATTCGGCCTGCTGTCCTCGGTGGGCGCAACCAGAAAGCAGCTTCGAAGAATGGTGCTGTTTGAGGCGCTGGCGGTCAGCATCGTCGGCATCCCACTGGGCATTCTGGTGGGTATCGGCGGTATCGGCATAACGCTCCTCCTGATCGGAGATAAATTTTTCTCCATTGTCCGTGTGGACATTCCCATGCGGCTCTGTGTTTCGTGGCAGGCTGTCGTCATTGCTGCGGTCATTGCACTTGTCACGGTTCTGATCTCGGCATGGATTCCCACAAAAAGGGCAACCGGAGTTTCCGCCGTGGAGGCGATCCGCCAGAGCATGGACATCAAGGTAAGCGGCAGACCCGTCCGAACCTCGAAGCTCGCCTACAAGCTGTTCGGACTTCCCGGCGTCCTTGCCGGCAAGCACTATAAGCGCAACCGGAAAAAATACAGAACCACCGTCGTCAGCCTCTTTATGAGCATCGTCCTCTTTGTTTCTGCGGCGGCCTTCACCGACTACATGATGGAATCCGCCGAGGGAGGGCTGGCCTCCGATCAATTCGACCTGATCTACGCGGCGGAGTCAGACGCTTCCTCCGCCATGACGCCCGATGCGCTTCTGGAGCTGCTTTTCTCCGATCAGAATGTCACCGGAGGTACCTATACCAAGAAACAGTTTTTGCAGGGCGATATCTCCCTCGAATATGTCACGGCAATGTTTGCCGACCGTTTTGCCGACTTCGGCATGGAGCGTGAGGACGCAGCGCCGAAGGAACTCAGCATCTCCGGTTATCTGTACTTCGTTGCGGACGCCGAGTTCAACAGGTTACTGGAAAAGTACAACCTGAAGGAAGCGGATTACTATGACCGGGGCAACCCCCTGGGCATCGCGCTTGACCGTAATATTGAGTTTGACCGCCGGCTTGAGAAGTATGTCACGCTGGACACGCTCCAGGGCGATGGGTGCGTGATTGAGGGTCTTTACTATGTAGAGATCGACGGATATTACAGAAAAGACAGCCGGATCGATGAGAATGGCAATAAGGTCGTCCTCTATCAAAACAGAGACAACGAGAACGACATCATCGAGCTGCCCTATGAGGAATCCTTTGCAAAATACACGCTGCGGTCCGAAAAAACCATTGAGGAGGCTCCGTTCTTTGTCAGCCGCAGCACGCCGGTGGCCATCAATATGATCTATCCGTACAGCATGCTGGAGAGCGTGGTTCCCGAGGCGGCGCTGAATCAATTCCGTAATACAGAGTATTTCCTCACATCGAGCAATCACACCGCGAGCTTTGAAAATCTGGCGACCGTGCTGACGGAAAACGGTCTCAGCAGCCGGCAGCTCTTCGACTATGCCGCAAACGCCGAGACAAACCGGAATGTCGTAACCATTATCCGGGTATTCGCCTACGGCTTTATCGTGCTGATCTCCCTGATTGCCGCGGCCAATGTGTTCAACACAATTTCCACGAATATCAGCCTGCGCCGCCGGGAATTTGCCATGCTGAAATCGGTGGGCATGACGCAGGAGGGCTTTCGCAGGATGATGAACTGCGAGTGCCTGCTGTACGGCTCCAAGGCACTGCTTCTCGGTTTGCCGGTGTCCTGCGGCATTACATATCTCATCTACCGCGCAGTCACAACGGCCTATGAAACCTCCTTCCATCTACCGTGGGCAGCCATCGGCATCGCCGTACTGAGCGTGTTTCTGGTCGTATTCGCCACCATGATGTATTCAATGAGCAAGGTAAAAAAGGACAATCCCATCGACGCCTTGAAAAATGAGAATCTGTAAGGAGGAAAATAAAATGTATAACCATGAAGCACCCGCACATAGGAAACTCATCTTGAGATCCCTGCTGATCTGCTGGCTGATCATTCTCGGCGGATACCTTTTAATCCGTATGGTCTTTCTTGTATTCGGGCTGCAGCTACACCTGACTGCGCAGGGAGCCTGCCTTGCGCTGCTGCCGTACTGCTTTGGGGCGCTATATCTGTGGAAGCGCTGCAAAAAGCAAAAACCGTGGTTTTATGTACTCGGACTCCTGCTTCCTGCCATTGCCGAGAAGTTGACATTGTATTTCCTCGGCGCATATCTGTGCGGGATCAGTCCCTTCCGTGTCACAGCGGTCATGGAGGCGATCGGAAGGGTCGAACCGTATGCGGTACTCTTTACACGGATGCCCATGCGGTACGCAGTCAACCTGCTGTTTTTTAACTGGACATACATTCTTTGCGGCATCGCCTTCTCTGCACTCTGCTTTTTGGGCTTGTCCCTCCTGCAAAAGCGGGCGGAGAATGAACCATAAGCAAGATAGGGCTGCATCTCCGGAACCATCTCCACCCAATAGCGGCACCTCTTTCTCACGACTCCTTCAGCCAGCGGGAGAAATCCTCCGGTGTGATCGTGCCGTTGTCGCAATCCTCTTTTTTCTTTCTGGCTTCCTCGCTCCAGGCGTAGAACGCACTTTTGGTCAGCCTGCCGGCATTGATGCGGGCGAAACGCTTTTTGTACTCCCTGCGATATTCCTTGAACACCTCATCGCCCTGCTTGCGCTGCGTCCATGTGTTGATGGCCCCCATCTCCCGGCAGGTGCGGCCCTTGCTGTCACAGATCCGGCCGCAGTACTCCATGCTGGCCTTGCCCGTCACGGCGAAGTAGCGCAGGCAGTTCTTGCATACCCGCATCCTCACCTCCCGCTTCACGCACTCCCGCACATGGAAATCGATGAGGTCGTAGATGTCCTTGGGATAGAGCACCTCGGCAAAGATCTTATGGTCGATGACCTCAAAGCTCATGGTCTGGGGTTGGAACTGAAAGGTGTTCAGCGTGTCGTCGCCCGCGGTGTTGTAGTAGGCCACCATCTTCTCGGATACGGATCTCTTCTCCCCGTCCATGTCCAACGCCTGCGCGATCAGCCCCTTGATCTGCTTCTGCATGGTGTCGATGCTGCTGCAGAGATGGGAAATCTTCTTGTGGGGCAGCAAGTCCTGAAAATCTCCGGGCGCGGTGCTGTCCACCATATCCAGACGCTCCAGCCAGTCCAGCCGCAGCAGCTCAAAGCAGATATGCCGGGGCGCCAGTTCATTCAAACCGGCCGCTACGATCTGCAGTTCGTTGTAGTCCCTGGACTGATAAAAAGACATCAGCGCCTTGTCCATCCTTTTGGTGATGGGCTCCAGCTCCCAGATATCCATATACAGCAGACTCATCAGACTTTCCGGAAACGGAAAGTCTTTTTTTATGGTCCTCGCTCTGTCCGCTGCATCGGTGTACTCGTAGTACTCCCTGCCGCCGTCGATGTAGGTTTTGAAAATATAGTTCTGCATAATGGACGCTCCTTAAAACGGGATTAGACTTATGAAATATATAATGTTCAATAAGACTTGACAATAATGTGTTGACATGTTATAGTATGCCCAGAAGTAGACGCAGGAAAAATATTTTATAAAATAAGTCTAATCTATTGGGACAGATATGTCAACCATTATTTTCGGAACCTTGAAAAGTGAATACCTGCCGCCGCAGCCCGGATGCTCCAGGCGAAGTGTCGCCACGATCCCGCGAAGGGGGAGCGCACCAACGGAGCGAGGGCGCGGCGTACAGCAGAGAAAAAACATAGGGGGTGAGATCGAAATACACATTACCGACAAAAACTGAATACGCTCTACCAACAAAGCTGCAAGGAGGACACGATTTGAAGAAAAGCATTTATACCAGCTATGATGAACTGCCCCTGCTGCTGAGTGTGAAGCAGCTGGTGGATCTCATGGGAGTCTCGGACTCCAGCGTCTACGAACTCATTCAGGAGGATGACTTTCCCTCTCTGCGGATCGGCAAGCGCATCGTCGTTCCAAAGGAGGAACTGCGGAAATGGATCACCGCGCATACGAAGGGAGCGTCGGGATGCTGAATACACCCTATGTGAAGAAGGACACCATCAAAAACTTTTTCCCCGTTCCCAACGCGGTCTTTGATCTGGGACTGCACCACATAGAACTCAGTATCTACGCCTACCTGCTCCGCATCGAAGACCGCCGCACCTACCAGTGCATCGTCAGCTACCCTACCATCGCAAAGAAGCTGGGCATCTCGGTCAACACCGTGGCAAAATATGTTGCTGCACTGGAGGAGCATGGGCTCATCCGAACAGAGCGGACGGAGATCATCACCAGGGACGGTCTCAAGCGCAACGGCTGTCTCAGGTACACCATCCTGCCGATCCGATATGCCATTGACCTGTTCCATGATCGGCAGCTATCGGAATTAGAATTCGCTACGGCGCGGCAGAAGGCGAAAACGAAGGCCGAAAAGCTGGGCACTGCGTTCACTCCGGCAGCGGGAGAGCAGAGCGCGTAAAACGGCAAAGTATGCCCTCCTGACCCGTGGCCGCGCAGGGTTTTGGGAGCACGCGGCGCGCGCCGAGGGTAGTGGTACCACCCCGTCTCGCTGAAGCGGAATTTGCTGCTTTTTGGGCGCGAAGATCACGGCATCAATAGACCTGCGGCGGCAGGCATAAAACGGGAAATGTGCGCCAGTGACACCCGGCCCGAGGTTCTTTGGCAACGCGAAGCACAGTCCATGGGTAGGGACACCTCCCCGTCGCAGCCGCACCAGTTTTACCCCCCTAAAGCCGCTGTGCGCGGCTTTAGGGGCGGTGGCGGCATCCCCACACCCTGGACAGGCATCGGCACTGTTTGCCCCGTCTTTCGCCCCAACTGCGGGGGATGAGCCGGAGATGTGCCTGTTCGATAAAAGTACAAGATAAAGAGAGGTGGTCGCAAAGCGACCCCTCTCACCCACAAAGCCCCGCAGTGCGGGGCTTTCCGAGGATACCGCTTCGAGGTCGGTTTAGACCTTCCTGCGGGTCTTAGGTGGTCGAAAGGACGAAAAATCCAGATACCGTGCGGGTTTGCGCGGTGTCACACCAGAAAAAAGGAGAAAACAATATGGAACACGAAAATAAGACGCGGATCCCCGCATGGATCAGACCCTCGACGATCCGCCGCATGGACGGCTGGCTGGGGGAGGCCAACTGTAAAAGCCGCAGCGAGTTCATTGAGAAGTCGCTGCACTTCTACATGGGCTATCTCGGCGCGGAGGATGCAAGCGAGTACCTCCCCAACGCTCTGACAGCGACGCTGCGCGGGATCGTGGCAGACAGCGCCAATCGCACCAACTGCCTCCTGTTCAAGTGCGCGGTGGAGCAGGGCATCATGGCCCACACCATCGCCGCACACTTCGGCGACGCTATGGAGGACCGCCGCGCCCTGCGCGGCTATGTGACGGACGAGGTCAAGCGCACCAACGGGCAGATCAGGTTTGAGGATGCCCAGGACATCCAACGGATGCTACCGGATTTTGATTAGGCCCGGAGTAAAGCCGGACCGCGAGAGAGGATGGCGTGGCTGGATTGTTGCTTTCGTAGAACTTGCGCCGGTGCCGGGGATTCCACTCGCTTTCTCTCCGCGTCTTCGGTATTGTGTGTTTATAGAATAACCCTCAGGCCACGCAGGAGCTGCTACGCCTAATCAAAGAAAAAGCCTCGGAGGTGAAACCACATGGCAAAACGAAGACCGTCCGGCGACGGCATGGTACGAAGGCGTGACGACGGACGCTGGGAAGGTCGCATCGTCATCGGCCACCGGGAAAACGGCGAGCCACTGTTCCGTCATGTCTACGCCAAGACGCAAAAGGCTCTGCTGGATAAGCTGCACCAGAACATCGAATGCTACCGTGATGTGGAGCTGACCGAGGACAGCCGGATGACGCTGGGCCAGTGGCTGGACCACTGGCTCACGGAGTACAAGGCGGGTACGGTGCGGCCCGGTACCCTCGAGGGCTACCGCCGCTACATCGAATACTATATCAAGCCGCAGCTGGGCGACAAGCAGATCTCCCTCCTCTCCCAGCAGGACATCCAGCGGATGTACCGCCGCCTGAAAACGGAGGGGCGCATCCACGAGCATCCCGAGATGGGGCATCAGCTCTCCGACTCCATGGTGCGCCACATCCACTCCACGCTTCACGCCGCACTGAAAGACGCGGTGCAGGCGCATGTCATTCCAAGAAACCCCACCGAAGGCACGACAGCGCCCAAGCCCAACTACAAGCCCAAGCGTATCCTCACCCGTGCGGAGCTGGACGCCTTTCTCGCAGTGGTGGAGCAGGACGAGGTGTGGCGAGACTTCTTCCAGACGGAGCTGATGACCGGCCTGCGCCGCGGCGAGATCTGCGGTCTGCAGTGGAGCGACTTCGATGGGGACGCCGGTACGCTGAAGGTGTGCCGCACTCTCCACAGCCAGCGGAAGGGCGAGTACACCGTCGGCGAGACAAAGACCAATCAGGGCATGCGCACCATCATGCTGCCGCACAGCGTGGCTGACATCCTACGGCGGCGAAAAGTGGATGCCATCAGCCAATGGATATTCCCTGATCCGGTGAAGCCGGAAGATCCCGTCGATCCCAATGCGGCTTATCGCCGCATGAAGACGCTGCTCCAGCGGGCGGGTCTGCCCAGTATCCGCTTCCACGACCTGCGCCACACCTTCGCCACCCACGCCCTCACCAGCGGCGTGGACGCCAAAACCCTGTCGGGGATTCTGGGCCACACCAACGCCTCCTTCACGCTGGACACCTACACCCATGTCACAACCGATATGCAGAAGACAGCCTGCGGCATCGTGGGCGGCTTCATGGAAGACATCTTCGGAAAGGAGTTGAAACCGTGGCAAGAAAGCGAAAAGCCGGAGACGGAACCGTAAGACAGCGCAAAGATGGGCGTTGGGAAGGGCGAGTCGTCATCGGCTATGATGACAACGGTTATCCCAAGACGAAAAATGTCCTCGCCAAAACGAAGAAGGAGTGTATCGAGAAGCTCCAGAAGCTCAAGGAGGAGTGCGGGGGACTGAAGCCTGAAAAGGTTCGCCCTGAGATGCCCTTCGGGGACTGGCTGACATACTGGTACGAGAATCACTCCAAGCCTAAGATCCGCCCAACTACGCAGGAGACCTACGAAAGCCGTATCCGACTACACATCATCCCGGAAATCGGAAGCATCCCGCTGAACAAGCTGACGCAGAATGACCTCCAGCAGTTCTACGGTCGGCTCAAGAAAAGCGGCCGAAAGCGGTTCACCGACAAGTACGGCGAAGGGCTGTCCGACCGGATGGTGCGCATGTGCCACGCCACCTGCCGCTCGGCGCTGGAGAAAGCGGTGCAGGATGGGCTGATTCGTGTGAACCCGGCCATCGGCTGTAAGCTGCCGCCGAAGAAGGCACGGGAGATGCAGGTATTGACGCGGGAGGAGCTTCAACGGTTTCTCATCCAGGCGAAGTTCGAGGGCTACTACGAAGTATTCCTTCTGGACTTGGCCACCGGCCTGCGCCGGAGCGAGCTCATGGCGCTGCAGTGGGATGACCTGAACTTCAAAACCGGCGTACTGAATGTGAACAAGCAGGTCTACGATGTGCGGGGTCAGCTTCAAATCAGCACACCCAAGACGAAGAACTCCGTCCGCAAGATCGTCCTGCCGCCTGCTGTGGTAGCAGTGCTGCGGGAGTACAAAGAGACGGTGGACTCCCGCTGGATGTTCCCGTCGCCTGTCAAGGAGGACTGTCCCATCACCCCTGGCGTGGTGCGGCGCAGATTGCAGCTCATCTTGGAGCACGCAGGGTGCAAGCATGTGCGCTTCCACGATCTTCGCCATACGTTTGCAACGCTGGCGCTGGAGAACAGCATGGATGTGAAAACGCTTTCCACTATGCTGGGCCATGTGTCGGCGGCCACCACGCTGGACATCTACACCCACATCACCGATGATATGCAGCGCACAGCCGCCGCCAACATTGACTGCGGCATCGGCAAAGCAGCGCCGCAGGAGGGCGCTTCAGAGCCGGGGCAGAAAACTGCCCCGGCCCAGGCGGAAAAGCCGAGTATGACCGATTTCAAGCCCTATGTGGGCCGCAAGCGCAGATCCGGCACCGGCTGCGTCACCGAGATCAACGACCATCTCTTTGAAGGGCGCTACTCTCCCAAGTGGCCCGATGGCAAAAAGCATGCCCGCAATGTCTACGCTCACACCCGCGAGGAGTGCGAGGAAAAACTGAAGGTGCTGATTGTGGAGATGAAGGCAGAGATCGCGGAGTTGAAACGGCGGAAAGCGGAGGGATCTCTGCCGCCGCAGGGGCCGGAGAAAGGTAAGAAGAAAGGCGGGAAGAAAGCGAAGAAGTCTAAAAAAGAGAACAAATAAAAAGAATCACCGACATGGGTGCCGAGTAATTGGTGCCCATGTCGGTGATTTTAACGCGCTGCGTTTGACTGTCTGTGAATGTAACGCCAAAATACAACGATAAAAATCAGGGCCAGGACTTTCTGCGAGACATTAGAATATGTTAAATTTCTTATAAATTAATAAAGTAAAATTCTTAAAGTAAATCCATTCCGCTATCCTCATAAACGCGCCAATATTTGAAACTCAGAAGCCTTATTTTCGACGTAAATAACTTTTGCCTGCGAAAATATCGAAAATGCTCTTGACATGTCGTTCCAAGGGTGTTATCTTATTACCATAAACTATTTCTACGAGAGGAGCATGCAGTATGGCGGAACGAGAAAAGAGTGCGCTGTATCCAGGGGCTACCTGGGCCGAGTGCATTGAGCTTATCAAAAAGATTAGCTCGTTTAATTTGAAGGCAGTTTCCTATCAAGAACTGGCGAAGAAATACGGCCTTTCGAGCACAACGACAAAATCCTTTACAGCCAAGATTGGTGCGGCGAAACAATTTGGTTTGGTCACTACAGCTCAGGGCAACACCATTCAACTTACGGATGCAAGCAAGAAGTTATTGTACCCAACAGGCGAATCTGTACGAGGCGTTGAGCTCACCTGCTTTGCTCAAGCGCCACTGTATTCAAAGCTTATCAGCAAATATGATGGCATGGCCTTACCTGCGCAGGAACTGTTGGCTAATATTCTTATGAACGAATATCGCATCACTCGATCAGTTAAGGATTCTGCAGCCAAATGCTTTCTTGAAAGCGCTGAGCAGTTGGAGCTAATCAAGGGTGGTATCCTGTGTTACACTGATGCAGAAAACGAGCCCGAAGAACCCACAGCCAAGCAGCCTGTCACCGAAGAAACCGATATTCCAACGCAGGTCATTGCACCACCCACACCTTCTGCCGCTGCACAAGTAGTGCAGGTTCCCGTTCCCGGTGAGGCTGACTACATCACACAAGCAATTCCTTTTACTTCCGGAAAAATCGCCCGCTTTATTATTCCTGTTGATGCAACAGAGGACGATTTGTTGCTCCTGCACGATATGTTTGATGTGCTTCTTAAACGCAAGTTTAAGCTCGACATCTAAACAAAAAGCAGACCACCCATAGGTGATCTGCCTCTTGAAAACCTGTGCGCCAACACAGATTCCTCCGACATGTATGCCGGGGTGCATAGTCTAACACGTTAAAAATATACCATACATCGTCGAGGATTTCAAGAGGAACCTTCTAAAAAGGAGGTGACCGCCCTATGGATAACGAATATGTACTGATTTATACTCCGTACATCACCCGCAAGGGCGTGCGCATCTGGGCCTCTCAGTACGGACTCAAGGTGTTCTGCCTGCGGATTCCTCGCGAGAAGTATCGCGGTTAACTTTAACAAGGACCTGTTCCGGCACGGGTCCTTGTTTTCGTAATCAATAGCGTATCTATGCCGTCGGCAACTTCAAAAGCCAAAAGGAGATAAGTACCATGAAAGCAAAACAAAGAGCAGCCGTTGCCGAGATTATTATGGCTCTCACCAATGATGGCCGGATCAAAAACGTGTACAGCTATGAATTGGCAACATACATTTCTCTTTCAGGGACAGCTGAAAAAAGCCATGTGAACGCTTATGACTATTCTCGTTCCTGCCACATTACGGGGAACAGCAATAATGGTAAACAATATAGCCTGTACGACTACGGGACTTCTTGCCATATCAGCCTAACCGTAAACGGGAAAACCGCTACGGGATATGACTACGGAAGCGGGTACCACTTTTCATGTTCTGTTAGCAATAGGTCTGCAAGCATTTATGACTATGAAACCGGACAGCACTATAACTACTCCTGCTAACAGGCGAGCAAATTGAATCTTTTGGCGCAAGAATAGTCATTCAAATTCTGCGCCGCAATAGACAAAGAATAAGAAAACCCCTCTGAAATCAACGATTTCAGAGGGGTTTTGGTCCGAGTAGTGCGACTCGAACGCACGGTCTCCTGGTCCCAAACTTATCAGGAATACTTTTTCCGCTCGTTTATAGCGGTTTTCGGCGCTTTTTAATTTGTTTCACTTACTCTTTGGCGCTCTTATCTCCGCTGTCTCCACGTCCTCCGGAGGCGGTTGTGGTCAGTTATGTGGTCGTATGGAAATGCTCCCATGGATTGCGGCAGATTCGCCGTCCCCCGGGAGCGTTTGGATTGTAGCGCTCTTCTGCCAGATAGTCAAGGCCGTTTTGGATATTTCTACGCTCACTTTCTGCGTCGCAGTAGACAAAGAAATACGGAATCACGGAACACAGCCTTCGTTTTCTCAAAGTTCTGTTTTTGCTGCTATCGCAAGAATGGATTTCGGCAATTTTTACTTTTGAATAAAAATCTGCCGAAATTCTGTTGACTTTGAGATCGCAATAGGGTATAATATCCATTGGGCAGGTTTGAATCCTTTTGCAGATCACCCTTGCTGATTTTTTGAAATTTTGCACTCGCTTTGGAAAAAGAACCAGCAGCATTAAGCCATGGTAACCATCTTACAATCGATTGAGTAGAAACTGATAACAAAAAAGAAGGAGTCAAGAATATGAAGTGGGAATCATACTCTCATCCGATTTCTGATATCCGAGATTGGGATGACAACAATCGACTTGAATTGAAACCTGACTTTCAGAGAAACGAAGTTTGGAGTCGTGCGGCTCAGATAATGCTGATTGACACGATTATTAAAGGAATCCCCATTCCCAAAATCTATATTAAATCAGTGATGCATAATGGAAATACGTATCGTGTCGTAATTGACGGACAGCAACGCTTAACCGCAATTCTTAAGTTTGTAAAGAACAAATTAAGACTGTCTAAGCCGTATTCTGGAGAATATGAAGGGAGCCTTTTCTCCGACCTTCCGGATGAGGTGCAAAACGAAATACTCAGATATAAAATTGATATCAATGAAATTTTCAATCCTTCTGAAGAAGAGATTCGAGATCTTTATTCAAGAGTAAATAAGTATACTGTTCAGCTTAATAAGCAAGAGCTTCGCAGAGCAGACTTCCCTGGCAGGTTTATCAAGCTCGCAGAGGAACTGTCAGAGGCGCAGTTTTTTGAGGACGCAAAAATCTTTTCGACTAAACAACGCAGGAGAATGCTAGACGTTGAGTATGTTGAAGAGCTGCTTACAATATTGACAGATGGCGTTCAAGACAAGAAAGAATACCTTGATGATGTTTGTGAGAAGTATATGGAGATGGATAATGCAGACGAAATAGCAGAGAAATTTACTAGTATCATAACTGATATTCAGACCATATTTGATCCAAGCATTATGCCAATAGGAGAGACAAGATTTAGGCAGAAATCCGACTTTTACTCGTTGTTTGCTTGTATTGCTGATTTGCAGCAGTGCGGCACAATAAAAACAGATCGTTTGCAGACGGTAAGACTATCTCTGCAAGAAATGAATGAGCAAATTGGTCCACAGAGTGAAGATGACGATTATAGAGAGTATGCAACACGCTGTTTAAGCGATGCAAATTCAATAGCCAACAGACAATGGAGGATCAATTTCCTGAAAACAAGGCTGGAAGACTGTTATAAAGAAGAGGCATAAAATGATCGATTTATTTCTTAATAATCCGCAACGGTCTTATAGAATAGACGAGAGGATAATTTCGAAAACCGGCGATGATTATGAAGTGTTAGATCGAATTGGATGTGGAGGAAATGGAGTAGTATACGAATGCATTGATCGAGCAGGCTCTGTTTATGCAGTAAAGTTTCTCCTCTCGTTATCACAAAAAAGCAAAACACGCTTTTCTCAAGAAGTACTCCTGATGCAAAAAGCAAACCACCCTCATCTCATAAGATACATTGCTGATGGTACGGTAGAGGCAGTAGAAAACAATCGGTATAAGAATATCGTGGAAATTGACTTTGTCATAATGGAGAAGGCAGATCGAAATTTACTGGATTACATGAAAAGCAATGAGAAACCAGAGTATGAGGAATATGCCCCTCAATTTAGGGGCTTATGCGAAGCACTAGCAGTATTACATCAATTTGCTATCCATCGAGATATCAAGCCAGAGAATATTCTGATAAAGGGCGAAACTTGGGTGCTAAGTGACTTTGGTTTGTGTTCTTTTTTGTCACCAGAAGATCATCAGGATATCACAAAACTCAATGAGAAAGTCGGGCCAATGTTTTGGATGAGTCCAGAAGCGATTGACTGCTATTATTTTGGTGGTAAAGAGATCGGGAAATACTCTGACGTGTTTCAGATCTGTTTAGTTTTTGTTTTCGTATTAACCCATAAGTATCCTGGAGGAATTTTCTCAGCAGAAGATATTGATACTACTCCTTTGATTAAAGAACTGATACTTGAAGCTATTTCGAACGATTATCATAAACGGCCGCAAGATGGGATTGAACTAGTCGAAAAGTTTAATAACGCTACATATTACCAATAAGTGTAGATCCCTCGAACCATTGGTACCTTATTTGGAGTCTGTTTCAAGAACTATGCTGTATCCAGTGTCTACACTGAAATCATGCGATGTTTCTTTTGAGGAGCAAGCTCATATAACGCTTTAGGTGGTGCATTATGAAATACATCAGCCGACATATGGAAAATCGTATCTTAGAGTTGAGCAAGTCATACTCTGCGATATTGCTAACGGGACCCCGGCAAGCGGGAAAAACAACCATGCTGCGTGAACTGGCAGAGAAGGAGAATATCGGCCGTCGTTATGTAACGCTAGACAATCTCTCTGAACGAGATTTAGCGAAGAATGACCCCGCGCTGTTCCTGCAGCTTCACAAACCCCCGGTGCTGATCGACGAGGTGCAGTACGCCCCGGAGCTGTTCACCTACGTCAAGATCCACATCGACGAGCATCACAAACCCGGCGACTTCTGGATGACTGGCTCGCAAATCTTCCGACTTATGCGGGGTGTGCAGGAATCTTTGGCAGGACGTGTGGCGTTGCTGCACATGTCTCCCATGTCGCAGCGTGAGATCGTCGGGTCACCCTGTGTTCCGTTTACCACGGATATGGAACGGCTGCTCGACGAGCGAGATCAGATTGCTCCGGTCACCACGCCAGAGCTGTTCGAGCGCCTGTGGCGCGGCTCCATGCCAGGACTTATCAGCGGTCAGACACCAGATCGGAATGTCTTCTATTCGTCCTACCTCTCCACCTACGTAGAGAGGGACGTTCGAGTCCTCTCCGGCAGCGTGGATGCACTGAAATTCAACCGTTTCGTTACCGCTGTTGCTGCCCGCTGCTCGCAGCTTCTGAACTACAATGCGCTAGCAGAGGACGCTGACATTGACATCCAAACCTCCAAGGCATGGATCAACATCCTCGAAACGCTGGGGATCATCTTTCTGCTGCACCCGTATTCCAACAACGTTCTCAAGCGCACCATTAAGACGCCTAAGGTCTATTTCTATGATACCGGCCTCGTCTGTTATCTCACACGATGGTCTTCGCCGGAGGTGGCTGAGAGCGGCGCCATGAGCGGCGCTCTGCTGGAAAACTACACCGTGTCGGAGATCATGAAGAGTTATCAGAACGCGGGACTTGAGCCGTATCTCTACTTCTACCGTGACCGTGACGCCAAGGAAATCAACGTCATTTTGGAGGGCGATGGCAAGCTCTGCCCGCTGGAGATCAAGAAAACCGCCACGCCGGACAAGCGTTTAACCCGCGTTTTCAAAGTAATTGATAAATCCCCGCTCCAGATTGGGACTGGTGCTGTCCTTTGTATGGCAGATGTATTCAGTGTCTTTGACAGCAATAATCTGATTGTTCCTATATGGATGATATAAGTCCGTTTTATAGGACAATGCTTTTGCTACAGTAACAGTAAATAATAGTGGCATAGTAAGAACCAAAAACGATGTTGAAGGAGGTGACGATCGTGTGGTGCAAGAATTGTAATATTGAAACTAACGAAAAAGTATGTCCGGTCTGTGGCACTGGAACAGTCGAGGACGTCCCTGTAGAGATTTACTGGTGCAAGGAGTGCGCTACACCGATTATTCATTTATCTTCGGCAGCAGACAAAGGCATATGCCCGATTTGTGGCCAAAAAACTCGATACTTATCCTCTGATCTCAGACCTGTCTTTCCTGAGGAACGGTTACTTCTGGCAATTCTGCTTGATAAAGAGCCGACTTGTTATATGAATTGCTCGGTTTGGGCAGCAAACAGTAGATATTACATCGATGGAAAAGCACTCTCGATTTCCTTGAAAACGTATGCGGAGGCTGATACTGATCGAATTGCGGAACGAGTTACCTCCTTATCGGACTCAATCGACTATAACTTCTTTAACGAGAATGTTGCTTGCTTTGTCAAAGCAAATGAACACAGATTATCGTACCTAAAGGATGAAGCGTATTCCTTTGTGAGGCAAGCAACAGCAAAATATAAGGAAGAGAACATAGTTATTTCCTTTTCCGGCGGCAAAGACTCAACTGTTACAGCCGATGTTGTCACAAAGGCGTTGAGCAATCCGAGCTTAGTTCATATTTTTGGCAATACGACGCTTGAATTCCCTACGACGCTTGAATATGCCAACCGATATCGCGATTCCCATCCGCTAGCAATCTTCCAGATTGCCAAAAATGATGAACAAGTTTTTTATGATGTTTGCGAGGACATTGGCCCTCCAGCGAGAATGATGCGCTGGTGTTGCTCCATGTTCAAAACTGGCCCTATTACTAGGGTAATCAATAGCATGTACCGGAGCCAGCAAATCCTGACCTTTTATGGTATCCGAAAGTCCGAGTCTGTCAGCAGAAGTAAATATAATCGGATTGAAGATGACGCCGAGTCTGTCAAAATCCAGCAACAGACAGTTGCATCGCCGATCTTCTTTTGGAAAGACATCGACATTTGGCTCTATATGTTAGCCGAAGATGTGGATTTCAACTCCGCATATAGACTGGGATATGATCGCGTCGGTTGCTGGTGTTGCCCGAATAACAACCAGCGTGCACAGTTTCTTTCCAGGATCTATATGCCAGACGAGTCCAAAAAATGGCGAGAGTTTCTCATTGGCTTTGCAAAAAAGATCGGCAAACCCGATCCGGAGATTTATGTAGACGACGGGAAATGGAAAGCTCGTCAGGGCGGTAACGGTCTTGCCTCGGCAGGAGATGTAAAGATTCGCTTCACAAACTGCACCACCGAGGATCATGCCAAGATTTATCGCTTGGTGCGTCCATTCGATGACGAACTAGTCGGAATGTTCGTCCCGTTTGGAAAAATTGCCCCAGAGCTTGGTAAGAAGCTCCTTCGGGAAACCATTGTCCTTGAGACTCGGTCTAATGTGCCTATACTGTCAATCCAACCTTTTAATCAAGATGGCTACGATTACGCGGTAAAGGTCAGGACGATGAATGTAGCGGACCATGATGATCTTCAACGGATGGTTGGATACCAAATAAGAAAGTTTAATGCCTGTAGAAAATGTCTCAAATGCGAATCGATCTGTAGACAAGGTGCTATCTCTATTATTGGAGATAACTATTATATTGACCCAGATAAGTGCGTCCACTGTAAAATGTGCATGACTGCTAAGTATCTCGATGGCGGCTGCATGATGGAAAAATATCTGCGGACAAAGTAAAGTTTGGAGGACACAGCAATGCCAATGAAATTTAGGGCTCATGATACATTCTTCATAAGAAAGGGTTGGCTCAGCAAAGGAATGCGCTGTGTCTTCAACAATCCAGTTGTTTTTATTTCCCGTGATGAAAATCCGATGGATGTACTAGGCCTCGGTGCGAACATGGTAAAGGCACTTCGATATTGGCTTCAAGCAGTTGGCCTTACAGAGGAACCGCCTAGAGGGAGAAGGATGCAGCAATTCACCAGGCTTGGTGAAATAATCTATCAGCATGACACCTATATTGAAGAGCTCGGTACGCTTTGCCTTTTGCAGTATTGTCTTGCCTCACAAGAAGATGAGGCCACTGCATGGTATTTCTTCTTCAATGAGTTTTCTATGTCAGAGTTTTCTCGGGAAGATTTCGTTTCTGCATTACAAAAGTACATAAAAATGCGCGACAACGAAACCGACTATGCAATCCGCTCGTTGAATGAAGATTTCCAATGCATAATAAATACATATCTTCCGCGCTATAAATCGAATCTAACTAAGGTATCCCCAGAGAACAATATCGATTGTCCATTTGGTGAGCTTGGATTGGTCGATATTCTCAACAGGAGAAAAAAGACCTATAAAAAGAGCGTTCCTGCTAGTGATATGCTCAATCCCTACGTTATTCTTGCGGTTATCGTAAAAAATGCCGATGGGCGAAGAGAAATCAGCTTGAATGAACTTTTAACAGCACCGAAAAACATCGGGAAAGTATATAATCTCGACTCAATTACAATGCTGGATGTGCTTTACCGTATAGAGAAGCTGGGCTTAATCAAAATCAATCGCACGGCTGGTTTGGATGTGATTACCATACAGGAAGAGCTTGATTTTTATGACTGCGTGGAACGGTTTTATGCATCAATCGATGAGCAGGGTCAGGAGAACGAAAGATGAGAGACATGATTTCTGTCGCATCAGGATTCCAATACTCCGTTAATATAGGGTACGATCTTGGAAGCGACAATAAACTCAAAAGCTTCATACCGACAAAATCTGCGCTTAGTCTGTTGGAGGACATTCTCCTGAGCGTCAATCCGACCTCATCGGATCGCGCAAGGGTTTTGATTGGTGCATATGGCAAGGGCAAGTCTCATATCGTGCTGACAATCCTCTCTATTTTGATGAAGAGGGACTTGACTTTGTTCGAAAAACTGATGCCGAAGATTGAAGAGAATCCGAGGCTTTATCAGCTTATTCAGAATTACTATGAAAGTGAAAACAAGATTCTTCCGGTGGTAATCAGCGGAAGCAATACTAGCCTTACCCAAGCGTTCCTGCTATCTTTGCAGAGGACCCTTTCTGAGCATGACCTTTTGAGCGCCATGCCAGAGACCAACTATAAAGCTGCAATCAGCGTAATCAAACGTTGGCAAAAGGATTTCCCGGAAACCTTTGAAAAATTTCTGAACGGGATCGACGATCCGGTGGAAGTATTTATAGATCGGTTGGGAAACTATGATGTCGCCGCCTATGGAGCTTTTGAACAGGTTTACCCGTCACTTACGGCTGGAAGTGCTTTCAATCCATTTCTTGGATTTGACGTGGTTGAGCTCTATGAGAGCGTGGCAAAAAGCCTCAAGTCCAAGGGCTATACCGGTCTCTATGTTGTCTACGACGAGTTTAGCAAATTCCTTGAGGCCAATATCGTCGATGCCTCGGTCAGTGACACAAAAATGCTTCAGGATTTTGCGGAGAAATGTTGCCGGAGCGGGTCGCTTCAGCTTCACCTGATGCTGATTTCCCATAAGGAAATTTCAAATTATATTGATAAGCTCCCGAAAGAGAAAACTGATGGATGGCGTGGCGTATCAGAACGCTTTAAGCACATCCATATGAACAATAATTTCTCTCAGACCTATGAGATCATATCCTCTGTCATCCAGCATAAGGAGCCGATCTGGGGGACTTTCTGCGATGAACATGCTCGCGATTTTGAGGCGCTGTTTTCACGCTATCAAAAGCATCAGATGTTTATGGATGCGCAGGGCGAGATTGAGACGGCGATTAGAGGATGCTTCCCCCTCCATCCAGTGTCTACCTTTATCCTGCCCCGGCTTTCCGAACGAGTTGCGCAAAATGAGCGTACGCTTTTCACGTTTCTGTCAGCGGAAGGAACGGCCACTCTCGCGGTGTTTTTGGATGAATACGAGGACAACTTTACTCTCGTAACGCCAGATCTCATCTATGACTATTTTGAGCCATTACTAAAAAAAGAAGTATATGCGGGCGATATCCACGACACCTTTGTTCTCACAAGTACGATTCTTAATCAGATTCCCGAGGATACACTTGGTAGTAAGATTATTAAGACGATCTCCTTGATCTATATCCTCGGACAGTTTGAACGTTTGAATCCGACTAAAGAACAAATCATTGGTATCTACTCGGGAACTTATGAATTGAGTGAGATAGAACAGGCTATCTCTGACCTGATTGAAAAGGAGTTCGTAATCTATATTAAGCGGAGCAATGACTATCTCCGTCTTAAGCAGACATCCGGCGTTGATATCCAGCAGAAGATTCACGATCAAATAGAATCCCAATCCGGAAAGATTACCACAAAAGATGTTCTTAATGGCTCGAACTTTGATAACTACATGTATCCAACTCGTTACAATGACGACCATGAGATGACGAGGTTCTTTGCGTTTCAGTTCATTTCTAGCGCGGAGGTCACCGTTGACGTCGATTGGAATCTCAAAAGCGAGTCGATTGATGCTGACGGAATTATCTATGGAATCATCCCGGAAAATGAGACTCAGCTTAAAAAAATCACAAAAATTATAAAAGATACCAGCTTGGGTTACGAAAGATATATATTTGTGCTTCCCAAGCATTATAAGGATGTCGAAGCAGTGGCTCAAGAATATGCTGCCATTGCAAAGTTAAGAGATCACGCTGTTGATGACCCGGTATTGTTTGATGAGTATGAAGTCGTATTTGAGGATTTACAAGAAATCATCAAAGGTTTCATCGGAATGTACACGCATCCGGAGAACTATCGTTCGGTATATATCCATAACGGGAACGAGCTTCATGTATATCGGAAGTCTGGACTGACCGAGGTCATGTCCCAAATCTGCGACGCCGTATATAACATGACTCCGGTCATAAACAATGAGTCTGTCAATAAAAATGACATTACAAGCGTTGCACAGAACAGCCGTAACAAGATCGTAAGTGCCTTGCTTCGAAGCGAGCTCGAGCCGAATCTCGGCCTCTCCGGTACAGGTCAGGAAGTTTCTATTATGCGCAGCACACTTCTGCGTACCGGAATCTGGAGTGAAGACGGAGGTGTTCCTCAGATAAATCTCCATCCCGAAAATGTGAACATGCGCCATATGCTCGAAACAATCGAGGACTTCATTCTTGAAACGCGGCAGAACGGGAAAACCAGCTTTGCAGAGCTTTACGAACGCTTAACTTCGCCGGAATACCATATTGGACTCCGCTATGGTCTGATTCCCATTTATGTAGCTGCAGTTATGCACAACTATCGCCAGCAGATTGTGATCAATGATCGTTTCGGGCCAATCCAAACAAGCGCAGATGCACTGATCCAGATTAATAGCGATCCGAGTAGCTTTACATTGGAGTATTTAGATTGGAATCCAGAAAAAGAAAACTACATTGCTCGGTTGTCTGATGCGTTTAGAGACTACGTTGTAGATGCTGAAAGGTCCGGCAACTCCTACGACTATGTGGCAAATGCGATGAGACGCTGGTACATGGCGCTTCCGAAGTATTCCAAAGAAAGCACGAAGCGTCCCACAGGGGAAAAACTCGTTCGGCGGCAGCTTGAGATAATGAAGCTCCTCCGCCAGAACACTAGCAGTTCTGATTTGCTGTTCAAAAAGCTACCGGAGGCAGTTGACTACCATGGAGACTTTGCTGATGCCGCCACGGACATTATTGATGCGAAAGGCTTTTTCGACGGCCTGTTGACCGAACTTAAGCAAGAGCTGATTAGCAAAACAAAAGCCGCTTTTCTCCCGGAAAACGACAAGAAAGCTAGCAAGAAAACAACACTCACAGATGCAGCGAAAGATTGGTGTAATAGGCTTGATCCGAAGAGCTTCGAGCAGCTTTTCTCAGATGGGACAGATCGTTTTCTTCAGCATCTGAGAAGCATGACGAATGACGAGGATCTTTTCATCACGCGCCTCGCTAAACTGGCAACTGGTCTTCGTCTTGAAGATTGGGATAATAAAACCGTCAAACAGTATATCGATGCGCTTGCTCGTTTTATGAAAACGGCCAAAGACTTTCACAGTAGCGTTGTCGCCGAAACGATTAACGACACCTCTAGTTATCAGGTGACCTTTGCCGATGAGGAAGGCACCAGTACAACGCGGCGCTTCGACAAGGTTGAGGTATCGGCGCGTGGAAAGCTCTTGTTCAATCAGATTACTGCTTCGCTGGAAGCGATGGGCCACTCGATCTCGGAACAGGAAAAAAGACAAATTCTTATGGAAGTGCTAAAGAAGCTCTGCTGAGGGAGGATATGATATACAATGTCTTACTTTGATAATGCAGCAACTACATATCCAAAGCCCGATGCGGTTTATTCTTTCATGGACAGCTTCTATCGCAATCACGGGGGGAGCGTGGGTCGAGGAGGCTACGCCCTGGCCACCACTGCAAAAGGTCTTGTTGATGAGACTAGAAAACTGATTCAAGAGCTAATGCATTGCCACGCAAAACAGGTGATCTTCACTCCGACGGCAACAATTGCTCTCAACATGATTATCCAAGGAGCGATTGTCAGCGGTGCCAGAAGCGTTTACATTAGCCCGTTCGAGCACAACGCCGTGACCCGCGTCTTACACCACTTTGAACAGCTTGGCCAGATTACGGTGACCGAACTTACCGTGTCCGAATCGCTCGAATATGACATGGTACGTATACGCTATCAGTTCGACGCCATTCGGCCTGATTTGGTAATCGTGAGTCACGCTAGCAATGTTATTGGGCTTGTTGCTCCTGTCGAGGATATCTTTGCGTTGTCAAAAGAGTATGGCGCTGTAACGCTGGTTGATATGGCACAAACAGCAGGGCTTGTTGATTTGAATGTCGGACTTGAAACTGTTGATTACGCTGTTTTTGCCGGACACAAAACGCTCCTCGGGCCAACCGGAATATCTGGTTTTTTGATGAGTCCTACGGTGAATCTCCCGCCGATACTATATGGCGGGACGGGATTCGACTCTGCCAATCAGAATATGCCAGATAGCCTCCCCGAAAAGTATGAGATGGGTACCTTGAATATTGCTGGAGTGGCCGGCCTGAACGCCTCTCTCAAGTGGATCAAGGGACAGACAATTGAACGGCTATATCAAGAAGAAACAATAAAACGCCAACGCTTACTGGAATTACTGTCGGACTATGATTTCCTCAAAGTAGTGGGAAATGTCGATGGGCGAAAGTATGTTGGCATCGTCTCCTGTTTAATTGATGGACTCAGTAGCGATAGTGCAGGCAGCATTTTCGCGGAGCGAGGTATTTCTGTTCGCACAGGATTACAATGTGCGCCTAAAGCTCACAAGTTTCTTGGAACTTATCCAGCTGGAACAGTTCGGTTGAGCGTGAGTGCCCTAACAGGCGATAAGGACTTTGATGAATTGAAGGACGCGCTTGATGATATTGAAGCAGAGATGTAAAGGTGGGGTAGAATGAGTTTTCGAGATATTGAGTTAAAGCCGGAGTATAGATCGCGGCTTGATAACGTTATCCGTGACTTTTATAACCCGGTTCTGAAACAAGCGGTTACATACAAACGAGCAGTGGGATTCTTCTCGTCTTCGGCACTTCTTTCACTCACAGCGGGCATCTGCGGTCTGGTCGAGAATGGCGGCTTGATCCAAATGATTGCCTCGCCCAGACTATTGCCCGAAGATATTGAGGCTATCAACGACGGGATTCGCCGCCGGGATGAAGTAATCAAAGAAGCGTTACTACGTGAGTTAAGAGAACCGAAAGGTAAGTTTGAAGAGGCACGGCTAAACTTGCTCAGTAATTTGATTGCAGCAGGGCGGTTGGACATAAAAATCGCTTTTCTGGAGGACGACAATACCGTAGGTATGTTCCATGAAAAGCTGGGGTTGATGTACGACAGCAATGGCAATATCATCGCATTCTCGGGTTCTATGAATGAGAGCGCCAATGCCTTCACCAGCAATTATGAAGCAATCGACGTCTTCGCTTCATGGACACAGGATGCGGATCGAGTATATAACAAACAGTCTGCATTCAACGCGATGTGGGAGGATTATGAGCCGAGCATCAAGGTGATGGACTTCCCTGATGTAAAGGAAGAGATTCTTCATCGATATAGAGTAAATGATCGCATTGACACTCACCTCGATAATGAGTCCTCCGCGGAGGACATCTTGCCTGCTGAAGAATCAAATACTCCTATCGGTCCAATGGTTCCGGCGTATGTTCATATGCGCCCATATCAGATAGATGCGATTGAAGAATGGGCAAACCGAAATTATGTCGGGATATTCGATATGGCAACCGGTACGGGCAAAACATACACGGCACTAGCCGCTGTATCAAGGCTCTTTGCAGACAAGCATCAGAACCTTGCCGTGATTATTATCTGCCCGTATCAGCATTTGGTTGAGCAGTGGAAAGAAGACATCTTAGCTTTCGGTATGAAACCGATTGTATGCTACTCGGCTTCTACGCAACGCAATTGGAGGGAAAGACTGAAGACCGCAGTGAACAGCTTCAACCTTGGCGTTCAAAATCATTTCTGCATGGTATCAACTAACGCCACATTCTCGGTTGATTATGTGCAAGATCTGATAGCAAGGTTGAGTGGTAATGTTGTCTTGGTTGTGGACGAAGCACACAACTTTGGAGCTGAGAATCTCAGTCAGACGCTGTTGCCGCATATCCCATATCGTTTGGCACTTTCGGCGACGATTGACCGACACGGAGACCCCGAGGGAACTCAAAAGCTATATGATTACTTCGGCGAGAAATGCATTGAATACACCTTAAAAGATGCAATCGACAACGATATGCTTACCCCGTACTATTACCATCCGGTTTCCGTATCTTTGAATGAAGAAGAACTCGGCAATTATCTTGACCTTACTAATAAGATCAGAAAAAACGTTCACGCAGATAAAGACGGAAAAGTCAAACTCAGTGAATACGCCAAAATGCTTCTGATTAAGCGGGCTCGCATTGTGGCCGGAGCCACGGAAAAGATTGCTACACTTCGGCATTTGATGGAGGACTACAGAGACGACAATCAGATTCTCGTTTACTGCGGTGCCACCACAATGCACGATGTTGACTACCAAGAAGGTAAGCCGCCAATCGATGAAGCTCGACAGATTGACATTGTGGCAGGGATGCTCGGAAATGATCTTGGTATGCGCGTCACCAAATTCACGTCAGAAGAAAATGCAGAGGAACGCGAACGGATCAAGGCAGACTTCGCCGAAGGAACACATCTTCAGGCGTTAGTCGCAATCCGTTGTTTGGATGAAGGCGTTAATATCCCAAGCATCCGAACTGCCTTTATCATGGCCAGTAGCACAAATCCGAAAGAATATGTACAGCGCCGAGGCAGAGTGCTAAGAAAGTTTCCCGGCAAACGTCATGCAGTAATCTTTGATTTCATCACATTGCCGGTGCCACTGAAGGATGTGGGAGATTACGATTCGGATGTAATAGATAGCGTGAAGTCTTTAGCTAACCGTGAAATAATCCGTATGAAAGACTTTGCCGCGATTGCAGAGAATCCGTTCGACTCAGATTCTCTGATTGCATCCATTCAAAGAAGTTACGACATTGAAAGCGATATTATTACGGAGGAGGTCGAGGAGTATGTCTAATGAGCAGGACGTTCAAGAAAAGCGCCTCAACGCTATGAAGTACAAGATACTCAAAGCAGAGCAGGAAAACCTCAAAACGCGAGAAAAGACCACAGATCAAATGGTGGAGACAATTCGGCGCATCATCATGGATGAAGCGAAAAAGAATTATTGAGGTGACTGGATATGCTGATTAAGACATTAAGGATGGAGAACTTCCGTCAGTTTCGAGGAACCACAAAAGTGGATTTTTCCTGTGATCCCAATAAGAATGTCACCATCATCCTCGGTGATAATACGTTCGGTAAAACCACACTTCTTCAGGCGTTCAACTGGTGCTTTTATGGCAAGGTGAATTTTGACCAGCGCCCGGATTTTCTCCTCAATTATGAGCTTTCTGAGGAGATGCGTAATGGGGAGCAGCAGATTGTTGAGGTTGAGATTACTGTCCTGCATGATGGCACTGAATATATCATCACCCGCACCCAAAGGTATAACTGTACAAACGGGAATGTTCGCGGCGAAAGTGTCCCAACCATCAAGGTTTCCTATAAGCAGGAAGATGGTCAGACCGAGTCGGTTAAGGCGACTCAGGTTGATAATGTCATCAATAACATTTTGCCCGAGGATTTGTCCACATACTTCTTCTTCGATACAGAGCGCGTCAGTAGCATTAGTAGTAGAAGAGATGTCGCCGAAGCTGTTAAGGGGTTGCTGGGCTTATCAATCATGGATAGTGCAATTAAGCACCTCGGTGATCGCGCCAAGAAAACCACAGTTATTGGCAAGCTGTATGGAAGCATGGACTTAGATGGCGACGCCAAAGCGCAGGAAGCTCTGAATCGTATTCAGACAGCAGAGGCAAAACGCTCTGCCATCGCGGAGCAACTAGAGGATTGTGATTCTCAGATCAATCAGTATGATGCCCGCAAAGAGCAACTTGACGCCATTTTGCGGGATAACCAGACTACGACAACCCTCCAGAAAAAGAAGGAAGAACTGGAACGCAGGATTGCTACTGAACGCAAAGCGCTTGCCGATGCAACTGCGGCGTATTTCCGTGAATTCAGCGCCGGATCGCTCTCCTTCTTTGCGCAGCCGCTCCTTAGTACGGCGAGCGCATTTCTTAAAGAGGTCAAGGTAGATGATAAGGGTATCCGCGATCTAACGAAGCCCACCATTATGGAGCTCATCAAGCGTGGCCGCTGCATCTGTGGCCAGGAGCTCCATGAGGGCAACGAAGCCTATCAACACCTGATGGCAGAGTTGGCCTATGTGCCGCCTGAATCTATCGGAAATACTGTGCGGCACTACCGGGAAAAGCTCAGTAGTTTCTCTCGTCCAGCAGAGCGTACATATGACAGCTTGGACGAGCGTTACAAGGCAATTCTTCGTTCAAAAGGTCGCATTCAGGATTGGGAGGACGAACTCCAGTCTATAAGCGATCAGATCTCCGGAAAAGAAAACATGCGTCAGTATGAATCTGAGCTTGCCGACATCAGAGCCCGTCTCCGCGATCTCCATGCAAAAAAAGATCGCCTGAATCGGGACGACGGTGCGCAGAAGAGCGACATCGAACGTTATAAGAAAATATACGACTCACTTACTGCTGTCTCTGGAAAGAACCGTCAGGCGATGGAGCTTATTGCTTATGCCGAGGCGATCCGGGAATGGCTCGCGGAGACATACAAAGAGAAAGAACTCACTATCCGCGAAGATTTGGAAACGAAGGTCAACGAAATCTTCGAGCGGATGTATCACGGGCATCGCCGCGTCGCCATCGATGCAAAGTATCATGTAGAACTCTTGACCACCATTTCCGATAGAGAGATTGCCGCTGGCGAGTCTGAGGGCTCTAACCGTGTTAAGAACTTCGCTTTTATCGCTGGATTGGTTGCATTGGCTAAAGGCAAAATCGTTACGGATAATTCCGAGAATGGCATCAACCTTTCCTCTGAGCCGTATCCGTTGGTAATGGACGCTCCGTTCTCTAACGCAGACGAAACCCACACGGCGAACATCTCCAAGGTTTTGCCGGAGATTGCTGAACAGGTCATCATGTTTGTAATGCAGAAGGACTGGAACTATGCGGAGCCGGTAATGAACGATCGGGTTGGACAGAGGTATCACTTGGATAAGATTAGTGAAACCCTTACCCGTCTTAACTAGGAGGTAGCGTCATGTTTGAAAATGACTACACGATTAATGGCAAGCATGCCACATATCTCAAATTCTTGGCGAAGAAAAATGCTCGGGACGATCAAAGCCCGGACAATCCCACAGCAGCAAGGTTATTTGAACGCTACATTGATGTTTATATGAACGCTGCTGTGTTTGGGCTGCTTTATAATCGCACTGCAAAGCGTGATAACTCCTCGGACGACCGCGCCCGAGTATATGCCGATGCTTTTGCCAATGAGCGGGAAAACTGCATTTTCCTCTACCGCATGGTTATGCTCCTTGACAAGACAATAGAACTATCCCCCGAAGAGCGCGTAGACCGGGCTTTCCGGTACGACACGCTACCCGAGAAAGCTGAAGAGTTTCGCAAGAATCTGGAGCTTTTCCATGACTATGTGCGCGGTGGAATTGAGGTTATGTATGAGCAATTCACCGATGGGTGTCAGACTCAGGACGATTATCTCAGCAAGACTTACGAGGTAATGACAACGTTCAAGAAAGAGCTCGAGGGAGTATCTTATGCTGATGAGATTGCCCATCTGATCAAGTAATAAAGCAGTCAATTCGTGTAGACAGGAGGTGGCGGCGTGTCGACGCAGGATATAGTTGGAGAAAAACTCTATACATATGCAATGGAGCTTTTCTTTAAAACTGGACATGTCGCCACCTTGAAGCCTGAGTTCATCAATCATTCTCCAGAACAGTTTGCTTATTTCGATAACAGGACTGATGTGTCCTTAACTCGTGAACAGCGAAGTCTATTTAAGGCTTTCAATAACGTGTCTCGTCTGTTCTCAGTAAACAGGTGCGTTTTCTTTTCGATTAACCTCCTAACCTTAAAGGTGAACCGTAGTCAGGCAGCTCATGATATCCACACCATGATCCATCCTGTTGTCGAAGCCGACGGCACGATTTGTCTGTTCTGCCATGATGATGAAGTCATGCTTTCTTTTTTAGGGTTCGGGTTGCGGTGCATCCTTTCCGATTGGTATCCGATGGCCGATGAAAATGAGACGCTTCTTGAAAAACTTGATATTGCAAACTTCTCCATTGTGCGAGGCACTGACTATTTCAGCGATATGATATACTTGCTGGCGAGAAATTATTATCAGTCTGGCCAGCCGTCTACCTATGAGCTCATCCCAATTGATTTCATTTCTAGGGCCGGCGTTGATGAAATAGACCGTGAAGCGTTAAATCAGTATGTTCAAGATCAACTCAATGCTCCTTTGTATGAATATGGCGACGATTACGTGGAGTATGATGAGTCCGCTCAGATTCAGAATACCGATATTGGCGCCGATCTAGATCTTATGCTTCTCGAGATGGATGACGAGGATGATAATCCCTTTGGGGAAGATATAGAGCCTGAGGACGATCTTGACGATGACGACGAGTTCTTTGATGAAGATGCGGAATCCGAGAACAAGGATGAGTATGAGTTTGATGATATTGATCCAGAGATATTTAGGGATCCGTTACTAATGGTGAAGTGGCTAAATCGTCATACTCAGAATCAAAGCTAAAGTGTTATTGTTTTTTCGCTGGACTTTCGTCCTCCTTTGTGGTATGTGTTTGTGCTGCAAAGGAGGTGCGGAAATGGCACGGATAAACATTGAGGAACTGTACCGCGGCGAGGGCGGCGGTGCGAAGTACGGCGTCGGCGGGATCATGGGGGCCGTTATGCAGGAAATCATGATCCACGGCGTACCGAAGGAATACGACGATCGGACGTATATCGAGCTGCTGATCATCAAGCACACGCTGAAGGTGGCGGAGCAAATGAAAACCGAGGGCGACTTTGTGTCGGGAATGACCGACGCGGAGCCGCCCTCTTGCTATGCGGAGGTATAAGATGAAGATTCTGGAAGAACTGTGGTATGGGAACGTGACGCCCGGTGAGCGGGGCGTGGAGAAGGACGGCCGCCTGTGGAACCTGGGCAGGCCGATCCTGCAGAACGAAGAGGAGCTGGCGCCGCTGCTCTCGGAGAAAGCGAAGGAGGTGCTGGAAAAGCTGCGGGACAATCAGTCAGAGCTGAACGATCTGGGCGAGTGCGAGGTGTTCGTCTGCGGATTCCGCCTTGGAGCCAGGATCATGCTGGAAGTGCTGGACGGCAGCGACAAGTGGGGCGAATTTGAAGAATAAGCAGTGTCCCAAGAGTTCGACTCCGTACCAATCCGCCATTAAAGCAAACCTATCGACCGACAGAAAAGAGGTTTGCCCCAAAATGTAGGGCAAACCTCGGAAAACACAGGAGCGCGGCTTCAAGCCAAAGATGAAAATACCGCCTGCGGTGCAGATGACCGCAGGCGGTATGCTAATCTTTCTTATTATATCAAAGAAACGTCGCCATGTAAAGCGGCAGACGCCAGACGCCGTCTTTCTGCATCACATCTTTAAAATCGGGCTTCAGAGTGGTCGATCGGCTCCTTCAGGGCCCTTTTTTTATGTCCAGAGGCAGAATGTAAACGCCGGTGTGTTTTTTGCGTTTCTTTACAGCCGGGAGAACAAGAACCGAAGCAACGTTTTCCACCTTGAATTCTGTAGAAAGCGCAGTTTTGAGGCAGAAATCAGTGAAATACTTCAAAGGCAGTCGAAAGAATAATTACCTCAAAGGCTTGATTATTCTCGCCATATATGATATAATTGACGAGAATAAAGATGGGGGTGAGTAAAATGCGGAGATTTGATTATAGCTTTCTGAAAGAAAAGCCCTGGGACAATGAGATTGTAGGATATCTTTCCCAGATCCATGAGCTGAAGGGAAAGCAGATGTTATACCTGCGTCAAAAACCAGCCGATGTTGAGAAGCTGGTTGAAATTGCAAAGATTCAGAGTACAGAATCCTCCAACGAGATTGAGGGAATCCGCACGACGGATACGCGCCTGCGGCAGCTCATGAGCGAGAAGACGACGCCGCGCACCCGCGACGAGAAAGAAATCGCAGGCTACCGTGACGCGCTGAACACGGTACATGAGAACTTTGAGTATATCCCGCTGACGCCCAACTATATCCTTCAGCTTCACAAGATCATGTTCGCTCACACCGACAGCGCCTTCGGCGGTTCCTTCAAGAACGTGCAGAACTATATCAGCGCAACAACGGCAGACGGAAGGACCTATGCGCTGTTTACGCCTCTGGCACCGTATGAAACGCAGGAGGCGATGCGCGAGCTGTGCGATGCGTACAACTTTGCCGTCGGTGAAGGTAAGGTGGACCCACTGCTGATCATCCCGTGCTTTATCCACGATTTCCTCTGCATTCATCCGTTCATTGACGGAAACGGCAGAATGTCGCGTCTGTTGACAACGCTGCTGCTCTATCGCTGCGGGTATGAAATTGGCAAATATATTTCTCTGGAAGCCAAGATCGCACGGACGAAGGTGAGCTATTATGACGCCCTGGAAGCCTCGCAGACCGGCTGGCACGAGGGTAAGGACGATCCAACTGCGTTTATCAAATATCAGCTTGGTACGGTCATCGCGGCATACCGTGATTTTGAAGAACGGATGGAGCTCGTTGCCGTTTCTCCGCTTGATACCGTGCGCAACGCCGTAAAAACGAGAATTGGAAAGTTCACGAAATCCGAAATCGCCGAGCTTGTCACTTCCATGAGCGCCACGTCGGTTGAACGCCATCTCCGGGCGCTCTGCGCCAGCGGCGAGATCGAAAAGCGCGGCGGTGGACGATCTACTTACTATATCCGAAAGACAATCTAATCCATCATTGGTTTTCCATCACGCTGTACCGCCAAGACAAAATCACGAAAAAGCAAGTTGACAAGTGCCGAATCAGCACGAAAAGGCAAGAAACACTATCTTTAAGCGAGGTCGTCCCTATATTTTAGGGATGACCTCACAGCAGATGACCAGCCTCAGGCAGCGAAAAAACTGCGGGACAATAGACAAAGAAATGGAGTTTGTAAGCCCTCGCGACGATTGACGTCGTGAGGGATTCATTGCGTAAGAAGCTATTTCCTTATGGCAGCATAATACTGCTCAAACGGTATCTCTTCAGCGATGGCCTTGTCCCGAAGCTCAGAAGCAAAGCGCGACCATTCCTCAAATTCGGAAACGGTCATTTTCTTTTTCATATATCTGGCGTAGTGCGCTTTATATGCGCGGTTATAGGTTTGCCATACGGGATCGGTTTTGCATTTGTCATCGTAGCGTTTTCTGGCGCCAACATCGCGGCAAGTTTTGTCCGGTTCGTCCGGCAATGGGGTGTCACAGTAGCTGTAGTACTTTCCTCCACGGATCAAAAAGAATCTGCCGCATTGCTTGCATTGGTTGGGGAGGTAGTTGTGCTTGATCCCATTGAAGAGGTCAAAGAATAGGAAGGATTGCAAATCAGTAAAGGAGATTTCTTCACAGAGGATCGGCTGGCGCCTTTCATCCTTCAAAACCTTGTAACCAAAGGACTGCATTTGACAGATTGTTTTTCGGAAGCCCTGACCTTCAGATTTGTTGAACTCCTCAAAACATTGCGCCACATCGTTCGCGCTGGGAAAAGAATTGTTTCTGTGCAAATACTCTGCAACAAACGGCTTGAATACAGTGTGTACCGCTATATATGATTTTAGAAAATCAATATAACCGTCAAAGAAAGCGGTAATATCATTGTTAAATTCCAGGAGCGATTGCAGCATGTCTGCATCATATTCCTTCATGTGTTCCGGATCATCCGGGATAAAGCTGGTACGTCGGATAAAGAAATTCCCGTTGTCCATTTGATCTCCGAAGCCGACAGAAGTAATCGTATCCCAGGTGATCGGAGAATCATCTCTGGGGTCACGCCCGTCATAAAAGAAGAGTGTGTGTTCGTTCAGCAGATCGTCAAAGGTCTTGAGGGGAAAATGAATAATCTGATTGTAAGGAGGCAGCTTCTCAAGTAAAGCATTCAGCTTTGTAAAGATGCGAATGGCGGCATATACATAATCATTGTAGCGCGTGTATTCTTCGAAGTCCATTCCATTAGAGAGGATCAATTTCCGCTTCAACGAATTCAGGTCATAGAACAGGTTGCCGGGCGTCTCAGGGTTCTCCAGTTCATCAGTGTCCATATCTTCATAAAGATCGTTTGCGTTTAGGTACGCTGTCAGGATTTCATTGGCAGCGTATTTATATTTTTCATTGATATAAACGTCGCTCATCCAAAAGCAAGCACGAAAAGAAAACATGACGCCCTCCAAAAAAGTTTAGAATAATAGATAATGCGCGTGCAGAAATAGAGAATGCATTTTAATTATACAACATCTATTGCAAAAGCACAAGAGGTAAGTTAAAATAGATAACGTGATCACAAGATGAATTATCTACCGCAAATGAAAGGACTGTTCAGATGAAGGAATCATCCTACAAATCCTACGATGAGCTGCCGCTGTTCCTCAACGCGGAAACAACGGCCAAGCTGCTGGGGATCTCCATCTCCGGGATGTACGAGCTGATGCACGAGAAGGGCTTTCCGGTTCTGAAAATCGGATCCCGTCTCGTTGTGCCGAGGGACAAGCTCCTCGCTTGGGTGGAGCAGAACGTTGGAAAGTAAGGGAACCCATGAGCGACTACTATCCTTACCCCAAGCGCGATCCGATCAAAAACTATTTCCCGCTGCCCAACGAAATCTTTATGCTGGGCCTTACGCCGGGCGAGTTGGCGGTGTACAGTTACCTGATGCGCTGCGAGGATCGCAAGACACACCAGTGCCACCCAAGCTACAGAACCATCGGCAGAGCCGTGCATCTCTCGCAGAACACGGTGGCGAAGCATGTGAACGGTCTGCGGGAAAAGCTGCTGATTGTCACGGAGAACACCGAGATCGTCACCAGGCGCGGCGAGAAGCGAAACGGCACGCTGCTCTACACGATCCGCCCGGTGGAGAAAGCGCTCCGGCACTTCTACGAGCAACAGATGCATCAGCTCGAAACAGTCAAAGACCAGGAGACGATCCGAAAAAAGCTCGCCGAGCTCGACCGCAAACGGGAGCGAGCGGGTTAGGGTCGAAAATCAAGCAGGAGAAAGCGACGGCGTTGCAAGCAGCGCCGTCGCGGACTCACAACAGCCGGCAATGCCGACCGTTAGGCGGTTTTTGCGGGTTCGGTGATAGGTGCCACCCTGGGGGTTGCTCACAGCCCTTTGGTGTCAAATTCGGCGCCGCGGTGCGGCGCCTATCCCCGAATTACCGCGGTTTTTACAAGGGAAACTACGGTGCCACCGCTTGGTGTATTGCCTAAATACAGGAGGTTTTTATGGATTCACCCGATATGCAGCGTGTCAGCCTGTATCTGCCCAGAAAGCTGGTTCAGGAGGCGGACCGCACGAAAGAAAAATGCGGCTTCTCTTCCCGCAACGAGTTCTATGCCAAAGCCGTCGAGAGCTTCATCGCCGAACAGCTTCTGGAGGATGACGTGATAAACAGCGCGCTTACCGACAAGCTGGCGTGGGCGGTACATGCGCTTTCAGAAGACAACGCCAGAGCAATTTCAAAAGGACTGTTCCGTTACGCGGTGCAACTTGAAATCCTGATGCGCATGTTCGCGCAGGTCAGTGAGTTCAGTGGTGACGAGCTCAAGGAGATGCGCCGTGAGGCGGTCAACAACGTCCGTCGCACGAGAGGAAAGATCCCGCTGGAGGAAATCATGAGGGGCTACTACAACGAGGAATAAAGTTCGATTCTCGCTGGATATTCCGAAAGCGTTGTGGTATGTGTTTGTGTTGCAAAGGAAGTGAGAAACATGGCAAGGAAAAGACCGGACGGCGACGGGCTCGTCCGCAAGCGCAAGGACGGACGCTGGGAAGGCCATATCGTCATCGGACACAAGAAAGACGGAACGCCAATCTACAAATCCGTCTTCGCCAAAACACAAAAAGAGTTGATGCCAAAGCTCCACGGCGCCATCGATTGCTACCGGGACGCGGATCTGAGCGAGCAGGGCAACATGACGCTTTCTGAATGGATCGAGAAGTGGCTCACAAGCTACGCCGAACCGACGCTGCGCGAGAGTACCGTCCGCGGGTATCGCAGCGACGTGCGTCATCACATCAAGCCTGCGCTGGGCAACAAGATGCTTCGCTCCATCACGCAGCGGGACGTGCAGAAATTCTATAACGCGCTGGGCCGAAAGACATACAAAGCCAGCGACGGAAACGAGCGTCGACTTGCAGATGCAACGGTGCGCGGCGTTCACATGCTGCTCCACGAGATCATGGAAGCGGCAGTGCGCTCCCGGCTCATCGTGATGAATCCGACGGACGGAACCGTGATCCCCAAGCTCAATCGTCCGCCCATGAAGATTCTCAACGAAGAGCAGCTGGACAAGTTCATGAAGGCGATCCGTGCCGAGCCGCTGTGGTATGATTTCTTCTACACGGAGATCACCACGGGTCTGCGCCGCGGCGAGATCTGCGGGCTCAAGTGGTGCGACCTCGACGAGACGAACGGAACGCTGAAGATATGCCGCTCCATCCACTCGGCGCCAGGCGGCGCGTTGGAGGTAGGCAATCCGAAAACCAAAAAAGGAACGCGCACGATCCTGCTGCCGCCCAGTACACTCCACGTGCTGAAGGAGCGGCGCAAGATGGCGCTGACCGAGTGGATCTTCCCGAGCCTGCTGGAGCCGGAGAAGCCGACAGCACCCAGCGCGGCGTACCATCGGCTGAAGGTGATCCTCAAGGCTGCAGGTCTGCCGGACATTCGCTTCCATGATCTGCGCCACACCTTCGCCACGACCGCCTTGGAGCACGGCTTGGACGTGAAAACGCTCTCCGCCATCATCGGCCACATCTCGTCGGCTACGACGATTGACATCTACAGCCACATCACCGGCGCCATGCAGCGGCAAGCCGCGCAGAAGATCGAGCGCGGGATCGGCCACAGCGAGGCGTATGAGCCCCACGAAACGCTGGACGACCAACTTCCCACCGAAGGCGGAAAACCGCCTGTAAGCCCGCCGTTTGCCCCGTACAAGGGCAAGGTGCGCAAGCCCGGCACCGGCGGGATCTATGAGCTCAAGGACCACCTCTTTGAGGGTCGCTATTCACCCACCAACGCTCAGGGCAAACGCGAGGTCCACACCGTCTATGCCAAGACGAAGGAGGAGTGCGAAGTGCTGTTAGAGCAGATGATCGCCGAGGTGCGGGAACAGATCAAGGAGGAAAAGCGGCAGATGAAATTGCTGACAACTGCTGGGAGATAAGATGTCCAGCAAAGGAGGTCATCCCTACAAAATGGGGATGACCTCATAACATTGGAGCCGCAAAATCTGCGTCACAGAAGACAAAGAAATACGGTTTCTTTTTTCTTAATGACTGTTGATAAACTATCGTTGGAATGATATAATACAGATGTATCATCCCAATGATAGGAGAAAACCGCCATGGAAAATATCACTCTGTTTCACGGAAGCAATCAAATTGTTGAAACGCCGGAGCTTTCACAGGGAAATATTCATAATGATTACGGGCGGGGATTCTATTGCACCCGGATCGAGGATATGGCAAAGGAATGGGCATGTAAGAACCAAAAGGACGGTTTTGTAAATCGTTATGAGTTAGATACGGATGAACTCCGTATCTTGAATCTGTCTGACGGCAACCATACTGTTCTGAACTGGATCGCAATTCTGCTGAAAAACAGGACCTTCCGTCTGCGCTCTCCGATTGCCATTGACGCCAGAGAATACTTGATAGAGCATTTTGCAATCGACACCACCGTATACGATGTCATCGTAGGTTACCGTGCAAACGATTCCTATTTCCAGTATGCAGAATCCTTCGTGGAAAACACCTTGCCGCTACGCAGTCTGAACCGGGCATTGACGCTGGGCAAACTCGGACTGCAAACTGTCCTTGTATCTGAAAAGGCATTCAAACAGATCCGTTTCATTGACGCAGAGCCGGTAGATAAAACGGTTTATTATCCAAAGTTTTTCGAGCGAGATACGAACGCGAGGCAGACCTACGTGACCGAGATTGCGAAGAGCAGATCCTACCGGAACGATATCTTCGTGCTGGATATTTTGAGAGAGGAGATGGCAAACGATGACCCGCGCATACAGCGAATCCTATTTGAGTGACGCCAAGGATCGGCTGTCACAGTTTTTCGATTATCTGATTAAAGACTGTGGCATGAAAGCGGATTGGGTAGCGTCGATCTTTCTCTCCTCCGGGTATGCCGAACAGTTTGAGCGGGGCAACCCGGCAATCCTCGCAGGCATGTCCGGCATTGAACTGGCAAGGGTCGTCGTGGAAGCGACCTATAAAAAGAAAAAGCTGCCGGAGCCGCGTTATTCCGAAGGGCTTTCTCCTGAGTATTGGGCTGGCTGGGCGTTGGCAGAGTATCAGTGGTACAGCGGAATGCGCTTCAAGGATATCTTCGAGCGCGTAAAGCTGTCTGAAATCATCCCTATGTACTCGGTCTACCACGAGATGGACATCTCAAAATTCATCGAGACAATGGACGAAAGGTGTTCAACGGCGCTGTCGGAGTGCAGGCTGAAAAAGCTGCGGGAAAGCCGCGGACTCTCCCAAGCGGAGCTTGCGAAGATTTCCGGCGTCAGCCTTCGATCCATCCAAATGTACGAGCAGCGTGTCAACGACATTGACAAAGCCCAGGCGCAGACGATCTACAAACTGTCGCGTGTGATTGGGTGCTCGATGGAGGATTTGCTGGAAAAACCGATGGAATAAGGAAAAATGAGAATAGCGGAGGATACTATGGTTATTATTGCTTGCTTAATTAGCAATGGTTATGATGTTCTGGTCTGTAATAGTTTAGATCCGTTTGAAAAGACTCCGTATATGTTGCCGGAGTCTTCTGCCGAATCAATAGAAGTGGCACAAAAAAATATCACAGAAAGATTAGGCAGTAAACAAATCCTCTTTGATTTTGATGAGATTCTCTATGAAACCAATGAGGATGGACTCTGTCATCAAGTTCTCTATCTATGCCATGCATATCAATGGACAAATCAAGCAGAAGACAATTCGTATGGATGGATTGAGGTACGTAAATTAACGAGCAATCCTTTCTCCTCCGTATATAAAGAGCTTTCCAATGCTGCCAACGACTACCTTACTCGGAGAGAGAAAATACTATCTAAAATAAGATCTGAAATAGAAACAATCCACGATCAAAGTCAAGTAAAAATAGAGATAGGCGAACAGGTTGACATAATTGTCTTTTGGCTTCGCCATTCAAAAATTTATGTACCATTCTGCCTAGAAGTAGAATATTTTTTAAAGAGAGATGAAAGCGTTGATTTTCATATACGGTGGAAGGCAAGCCGGCAGTATGCTCCAGGCGACAAATCTGATCTTTATATGCTGTTTACTGAAACAATGGCATTATTGCTCAAATTATTCAATGAGCCTGTTTATGTAAGTACATACAACTTTTTAGGTTTGGAGCCGGAAATCAACGGAGCCGAAATAATATTTGAAGGCAACAATTATTCTGGAACAATTGCTGAATCAGAGTTTGCAGAAAAGATTATTGACTCGTTTGAATTTTTTAACTTTCTTCTTGGCGTACATGGAAGAATATTTGGTTCAATTTCCAATGACCTTATCGATGAGAAAGATATATCAATTATCGAACACCTTGGTGAGGACTCAAATTACGTCATCCGAAAGGAAAGTGGTTGTTACTATAATTCAAGTATAGGATATATATCATTGCTCAACAACTACTATGACTGCAACTATCTCATTCAGCCCTATTCTTATGAACTGTTAACCGGAGTTACCGGAGCGCTTTTGTTTTCATCATTTTCAGATCAGACCTTATGCACCAATTATATTGAAAAGGAAATCCTTGATATAGTTAACGAAGTGGTTGACCGTTTTTCGATTAATCAATACACACTGGTATGTCAAAGCAACAGATTATATTTGTTGTCGAGTAATTATATTTGGGTTTTTGCTGGAGATTACCATCATTCATATGTTGCTGAAGAGGAGAAATTAATTTTTGACAGGCAAGCAAAAGAGAATGCACTACTTCATGTAAACAGAGACTTTAAATGGATTTTCCCTGTCAACCCATCTAGATTTGAGCAATTAATTGCTGATATCATTGAATATCAGCAACCTGACACAACAGTACGTCTTGTCGGACGAACAAATAATCCAGATGGAGGTCGAGATATTATTATCCGTAGAAAAGAGGGAGAAAACCGTAAACTTACCATCTGTCAGTGCAAGGCATATCAAAACAGCGTAAATAAATCTCATGTAACAGACATACGAGATACGCTTGATTATTACGAAGCGACGGGATTCCTTTTAGCGGTTACTTCTGATATTACGGCTCCACTAATAGATCATTTGACATCACTAGAAAAGAAGTATGATGTGGATTGGTGGACAAGACGAGAATTATTTAAAATAATGCGACAATATCCATCGCTCGTTAATGCGTATCAAGACATTATTAAGGTTGTTGACAATAAAGAGGGACAATCCTGATTGCTGAAATCAAACTCAAAAAATGCGCCGCAATAAACAATGAAATAGCAAAACCCCTCTGAAATCAACGATTTCAGAGGGGTTTTGGTCCGAGTAGTGCGGCTCGAACGCACGGTCTCCTGGTCCCAAACCAGGCGCGATACCAACTTCGCTATACCCGGATATTCATTTTTCTGCCATGATACCACGACGGGGAGGAAAATTAAAGATTTTTCTGTCTGTGGTCATTTATGTGGTCAAAGCCGATTTTATACCGCTTTCGGCAATCGGAGAAAGTCCCGCGAACGCAGGTGTCGCAAGGCTTTGCGGCGTTTCACCTCACCCTATCCCGGATACAACCACGGCACTCCCAAACCAGGCGCGATACCAACTTCGCTATACCCGGATATTCACTTTTCTGCCATGATACCACAGCAGAGGGGGAAATCATGGTTTTCTCTGCATGCAGTCAAATCTCATGAGCCTATCAGAGTAATACCCTGCTATCCTACCATGCCGCAGCTAAAAAAGCAACAGGAGGCGGGCAGATTTTCTGCCCGCCTCCCACATTTTTAAGAGATCTGCCCGGCGCGGGGCGTCAGCTCTGCTGCACCAGCGGCAGCGTTACGTCCGCCCGGAACAGGTCTGCGTCGATGGACAGGCGGAACGTGCCGCCCATCAGCTGCACCAGACTCTGGGCGATGGACAGCCCCAGCCCGCTGCCCTCCGTGTGGCGGGAGGCGTCCCCGCGCACAAAGCGCTCCATCAGCTCGTCGGGGGAGATGTTCAGCTCCGCCCGGGACACGTTCTTGAAGCTCAGTGTCATCTGGCCGTCCGCCACGGTGCCGGACACATAGACCCGCGTTTCCGGCATGGCGTACTTGCAGATATTGGACACCAGATTGTCCATGACGCGGCTGAGCAGCTTGCTGTCGGCGGCCACCACGGGCTGCCCCTCCGGCGGCTGGGCCACCAGCGTCAGATGGCAGTCCGCCAGCCGATCCTGATACTCGCCCACGATCTGGCTGAACAGTACGTTCACGTCTGTGGGCTGCAGATCCACCGGCAGCGCGCCGGAGGATGCCTTGGACGCCTCCACCAGATCCTCCGTCAGCTTCTTCAGCCGCTTGCTCTGCCTGTCCAGCACCGCGATATACTCCCGGGCGATGGGGGAGGGGATGTCCTCCTTCTTCAGCAGATCGACGTAGTTGACGATGGATGTCAGCGGCGTCTTGATGTCGTGGGACACGTTGGTGATGAGCTCGGTCTTCATCCGCTCGGCGCGCATCTGCTCCTGCACGGCGTTTTCCATACCGCTCTGCAGGCGGTTCATGGCCTGTCCGTACCGCCGGAACGCGCCGAACAGGCGGCGGGTGTCCACCGGTGTGGTCAGATCGCCCTCCGCCAGCCGCTGCCCGTTCTTCTCCAGTGTCCGCAGGTTCAGCGCCACCGCCAGAAGGGTCAGCAGCTCCACGATCTTCAGCGCCAAAAAGATATTGTACCGCACGCGGTAGAAGTCGTTGGCATAGAGCAGGAACTCCCCCCCGGCGATGACCAGCCCCACCAGCGCCGTTTTCCACACCAGCGGGAGGCCCCTGCCGATGTGCCACAGCCATACCCCCAGCCCTCGCAGGACGCGCCATAAAAGCCGCAGCACCCGGGCGATGACGGTGCCCCGGATAATGGTGCCCGCCTTGCACTGGGCGGCAAAGACGCACAGAAACAGCAGGACGAACGGGATCATTGCCACGCAGAACCAGATACGCCCCCACTCCATGTAGAAGGCGTCCCAGCCCGCGGAAAATGCACAGACCAGCACCGCCGCCCACAGGTCGGCGGGGATCTTGTCCAGCCACGTCAGGTGGATGCCCTCCCGGCCCGGCCAGTGCCCGGCGGAGGCCATGGAGAAGCAGAAGCAGAACAGCGCCAGCAGACCGAACAGCGCCGTCAGGAACACTGCCAGCCCGGTGTGCTCCAGCAGCCATGCAGCCATCAGCGCGGCGTAGCTGGAGGGAGCCATAGGCTCCAGCAGATAGGCGGAGATGGTGAGGTACAGCGTGGCATCGGTGGTCAGTCCGTAGACAAACGTCTCCTCCAGCGAGCGGAGGATCGTCTCACCGCTGTTCACCGAGAAGTTGTCGAAGACGACCTCGCCGCTGTTTGTGTCGATCACCGCCAGACGACAGGGAAAGCTCTCCCGGGGGAAGTGCTGGGCGAACAGGTTGGGGATGACTGCATCGTCTAAGTAATAGCCCTCGAAGTAGGTGCCCCCGTCCGGCTGTCCTGCCGCGTCGGAGCTTTCGTTCAGCAGCCCCGCGTCTGTCAGCACGCCGCGCAGGAAGGTGTCCGCCTGCGAGATGGCGCTGTGGCACTGCTCGTCGTAGAGCGCCGCCGACAGCGCGTCGCCGCCGTCCAGAAACACGCCCTGGCTGACCAGCACGGCGATGCCGAGGGCGCCCAGCGCGGTCAGCGCGGCGAACACCAGCGTCAGGGCGAAGGCGGCGGCCTTGGCCCACGTTCTGTTCACCCATTTTTTCACGTGATACCGCCCTCCATCTTGTAGCCCTTGCCCCAGACCACCTTGATATACCGGGGCTCGGATGGATTGATCTCGATCTTTTCCCGCAGGTGCCGGATATGGACGGCGATGGCTCCGGCGGCGTTGAGGGGCACGTCGTCCCACACCCGGCGGTAGATCTCACTGGGGGAGAACACGGTACCCGCGTTCTGCATGAGGAAGCGCAGGATGTCGTATTCCTTGGGGGTCAGCGCCGCCGTCTCGCCGTCCACCGTGACCGCCTTGGCGTTGTCGTCCAGACGGATACCGCCGATGACCAGCGTGGACGGCTGCACCGCGCCGCCGCCCAGCTGGAGATAGCGCCGCAGCTGGGAGCGCACCCGCGCCAGCAGCTCCACCGGGTTAAAGGGCTTGGTGATGTAGTCGTCCGCGCCTACGTTCAGCCCCAACACCTTGTCGGTGTCCTCACTCTTGGCCGTCAGCAGGATCACCGGCACGTTGCTGGTCTGCCGCAGCTGGGCCATGGCGGTGAGGCCGTCCATCACCGGCATCATGATATCCATGAGGATGAGATGCACGTCCTCCCGCCCGGCAATGGCCAGCGCCTCCTTGCCGTTATACGCCTTCAGGACGCGGTAGCCCTCCGCCGTCAGATAGATCTCCAGCGCCGAAACGATATCCCGCTCATCATCGCAGACCAGAATGGTATACATGTGCCGCGCCTCCTTTTCCTTCTCCGCTTATCATACGGGAAAACGGGGCGCGGCACAATAGGGGAAGTATTAGTTTTTCATTAAGTTTACGGACTGGGCCGGTATCCGGGCCGCCGCGCCGTGGCGGATGGGTTTCCACTCCACCTTCATGAACAGGGCGGCGAAGGAGATGGGGATGTAGGTGAACATGAACAGGGGGAAGCTGAACGTGTACATCACTTTCTGCCACGCCGGTGCGTGGATCTGTCTCCACTCCGTAACGGTGGTGACGGCCCCGATGACCAGCAGCGTCAGGTAGATGCTGCCCAGACACTCCAGCAGGGAGCGCATGGCGAACCACAGTCCCGCGCCCTCGGCAAGGCCGATACCCGCCAGCGTCACGTTGGCAAGGATGCTGATGCACGTCAGCACGAAGGCGGGCATGATGGCCATGGCCATGTCGAAGCAGCTCCAGCTGCCCTTGGCCGCGCCCTTGAGGAGCTTGCCGCCGTACCGCTGGAACACCTGCACATAGCCCTTGGCCCAGCGTAGCCGCTGGCGGCAGGACTGGCGGAAGCCGGTGGGCTGCTCGTCGTAGAGCACCGCGTCCTCGCAGATGGCGATGACCTCACCATCGGTGATGTGGTGGACGGAGAATTCGATATCCTCCGTCAGCAGGTAGAACCGCCAGCCGCCGGTCTTATCCAGAATACGCTGGGAGAACAGGAACCCCGTTCCGCCCACGGCGGCGCTGGTGCCCAGCCGCATCCGCGCACCGTTGAGATAGCGGCTCTCCCGCAGGAACCACAGGCCGTAACCGGCGCTGATCCAGTTGTCGGCGTAGTTCTTGCTGTTGCGGTAGCTGGTGACGATCTCGTATCCGTTGGAGAACACGGCGTTCATCTTCTCAATGTAGTCCGGGGCCAGGATATTGTCAGCGTCGAATACGAAGTAGCCGTCGAAGCCGCCGGGGTAGTCGGCCTTGATGTGCTGGGTCAGAAAATCCAGCGCATAGCCCTTACCCACATTGATGTGGTTGAACCGCTCGTACACCACCGCGCCGTGCCGCCGTGCGATGGCGGCGGTGTCGTCGGTGCAGTTGTCCGCCGCTACAAAGACGGTGAGCAGAGCGGGGTCATACGTCTGCTGCCGGAGACTGTCCAGCAGCCCGCCGATGACGGCGGACTCGTTCCGCGCCGCGATGAGCACGGCGTAGCGGTGGGAGGACGGCGGGCAGGGGAGGGGGCGCCGCTTTTTAGCCAGTACCAGCGGGATATATAGGAACTGATAGGCGTAGCAGATAAAAAACAATGCGGAGATCAGCGCGTTCACTGTGCGCAGGGCTGTTTCCATACAGAACACTTCCTTTCTTTCTCTGTGTGCTCCATGGTAGAGAAAAAGCCCTTAAGAAACAAGAAACCGGCGGATTAAGGTTTTATTAAGAGCCTGTCCGCCGCCGGACGGGGATTGCTTTTTCCGGGTCTGCTGGTATATAATCAAATAGAAAGAAATCAATGGCCGGCCCGTCCGGGTCGTGGATGCGGGCGCGTCCCGCAGGGGAGGAACTTTATGAAACGAGCTTTGACGATGCTGCTGGCGCTGGTGCTGCTGGGTGCCCTTGCCGCCTGCGGGCAGACGCCCCGCCCGGCGGAGGAGGATCCGCTGACGCTGCTGCGGCAGGAGATCGCGGACAGCGGCAGCCAGCTGGGCGTGGCCTTTCTGGGCGTAATGAAGGATACGGACGGCGATATGGCGGCGTGGCTGGCGGACAGCGGCTGGACGCAGACGTTCCCGTTCCTGACGGCGCTGACGGCAGAGCAGACGGTGTCCCAGCCCGGCAATGAGGTGTACTGCATCGTACCGGCGGACGAAAGCGCCTGCCTGACGGTGCGGGCCTATGACCCGCTGAATGAGACGTCTCCCGTGGGCGAGGTGCTGTACGAGAGCGCGGACGGCACGCCGGTGTGCCTGCGGGGCAATGTCAGCGACATCATGCCCAACATGGAGGTCACGGTGTCCGGCGAAGGCGGCGAGACGGTGTACCAGCCTGCCCTGAGCCTGATGGACGGCGCGGTGAGCATCATCGCCGGCAAGGGCAGCGTGTACGACTTCACCCCCGGCGCGTCCCACGACGCCCCGCAGATCAGAGAGCTGTACAGCGAGGACTTCAGCTATACCGACGGCGTGGGCAATACCGGCCGCTACACCTACCGGGTGCCCCAGCTGCTGGCGGACACGGAGGGCGCGGCGGACATCAACCGCGCCATCGACGAGGAATACACCCCCATCATCCGGGATATACAGGAGTGCATGTCCGGCGGCTTCAGTATGACCTGCCTGTACATCGCGTGGGAGACGTACCAGTACGGCGACATTCTGTCGCTGGTGATCTCCTGCGGCTGGGATGCCGACATGAACAGCTATGACGTGTACCTGTACGATACAGCCAGCGGCCAGCGCCTCACCACGGCGGACCTGCTGACGGCCCTGCACGTGGACGAGACGGCGTTTCTGGACGCGGTGCGCCGGACGGCGGCGGAGCGGTTCGACACCGGCTATGAGCAGCTGGGCGACGATTTTGCCGATGTACTGGCGGAGCGCCGGGCGTGGACGCTGTCCGACGAGAACATCAACATGGACGTGCCTGCCTACGTTGACAGGGCGGGGCGGCTCCATGCGGTGCTGTACATCGGCTCCATTGCCGGTGCGGGGGCCTATCCGCATGTGCTGACGCTGGACGACATCGGCTGACGGCGGACCATACGAGGGGAGGACGCAGCGTGCCTAGACAGAAACGGCTGAACACCATCTACATATCCGAGCGGCTGCAGGAGAAGCTGCGGCCCATCGCCCACAGCCGGCTGACCACTGTGGTGGCTCCCATGGGCTACGGCAAGACCACGGCGGTGAACTGGTATCTGGCCCAGCGCACCGAGACGGAGGACGCGGCGGTGATCCGCATCAGCGTCTACTCCGACAATCTGGCCATTTTCTGGCGCAGCGTGCAGGAGGCCTTCGACCACGCGGGGTTTTCGGCCCTGCGGGACTACGACCGCCCGGCGGACGACGCCGGAGCCAGCCTGCTGGCGGACGGCCTGTGCCGTGCGCTGGCCGGGGCGCGGCCCTGCTACATCTTCATCGACGACTTTCACCTGCTCAGTGACCGGCGAGTGGCGGGCTTTCTGTGTACGCTGGCCGGACGGCTGCCGGAGAACGTACACCTTATCGTGGCGGGCCGCGACCGCTTTCTGCCGTCGGAGGAGATTCTCCGGCTGGGCGGACGGGTTTGCCGCATCGGCAGGGAGGAGCTGTGCCTGAACTACACGGAGCTGTCGGTCTACGCCCACCGCTGCGGCGCGGAGCTGACGGATCAGCAGGTGGAGCACCTGCTGCACACCAGCGAGGGCTGGTTCGCCGCCGTGTATCTGGGGCTGCAGTCCCTGACGGAGGGCGGCGCCCTGCCGGACGGCAGCCCGGACATCTACACCATGTTCTCCGCCGCCATGATCGAGCCGCTGCCGCCCGGCCGCCGGGAGTTTCTGGCGGTGATGGGCCTTGCGGACGAATTCACCGTGGAGATGGCCTGCGCCGTCACGGGAGACGGGGACGCGGCGCGCCAGCTGGCGGCGCTGACGGAGCAAAACGCCTTCGTGACGCGCCTGCCGGACGGCGAGACGTACCGCTTCCACCACATGATGAAGGAGTGCGCCCGCCGCACGTTCCGCACCCTGCCGCCGGAGACGCAGACGGCCTGCCTGCGCCGCTACGGACGGTGGTACGAGTCCCATGAGCGGTATCTCCACGCGCTTTCGGCGTATCAGGACGCGGCGGACTACGACGGTATGCTGCGGGCGGTGGAGCGCGACGCCGGTATCCTGCTGGCCTCGCTGGAGCCGGAGCGTGTGCTGGCCAGCCTTGACCGCTGCCCGGAGCAGGCGCTGAAGGCCCACCCGCTGGCGCTGCTGGTGCTGATGCGCAGCATGTTCAACTGGCGGCGCATCCCCCGGATGATGGCGCTGAAGGCGCTGCTGCTGGCATCCATTCAGGAGCATTCGGACATGCCGGAGGCAGAGAAGGGCGACCTGCTGGGCGAGTGCGACCTCATTATGAGCTTCCTGTGCTACAACGACATCACGGAGATGAGCCGCCTGCACCGCAGCGCCAGTGCCCGGATGTCCCGCCCGGCGGTGAGCATCCGCCGCCACGGAGGCTGGACGTTCGGCTCTCCGTCGGTGCTGATGATGTTCCACCGCCAGCCGGGGCAGCTGGACAAGGAGCTGACGGAGATGGACGAGTGCACGCCCCATTACTATAAGATCACCGATGGTCACGGGCAGGGCGCGGAGCGCATCATGCGGGCCGAGGCGGCATTCCTGCAGGGGCGGTTCGTGGATGCCCAGATCGAACTGGAGCGCGCCTACGCCCAAATCAGCGGCAACGGGCAGGAGAACATGGCTCTGTGCTGCGATTTTCTGGCGTGGCGGCTGTCGCTGTGTACCGGCGACACGCCCCGCTGCACCATGGCCCGGCGGCGTCAGGAGCTGCTGCGGCAGCACAATGTCTCGTGGCTGAACATTCTGGACGCCACCGCCGCCTACTACGGCGCGTTGACCGGCGGGACGGAGGAGATACCCCCGGTATTCCGGGAGCACCGTCTGTCGTCCCTGAGCCTGCTGGCGCCGGGACGGCCCATGCTGGAGATGATCGAAAATCAGGTCTGGCTGGCGCAGGGGGCCTACGCGAAGGTCATTGGCCGCAGCGCCGCGCTGCTGGAGACATGCGCCGGCCTGCACTATGCGCTGGTGGCGCTGCACGTCCGCATCCAGACGGCGGCGGCCTACGCCCGGCTGGGCAAGGTCCGGGAGGCCCGGGAGCTGCTGGCGCGGGCGTTGGCCGATGGCGGGACAGACGGCTTCGTGGTGCCCTTTGCGGAGAACTACCGCTACTTGCGGGAGCTGCTGGCGGAGGACGGCTCGGACACGGCCCGGCAGGCGGCGCGGCTGGGCGCGGCCTGCGAGGAGCGCTGCCTTACCCTGCGGCAGCAGAGCGCGGAGCCGGAGGCCTTTGCCGTGCTGACCGGCCGGGAGCGGGAGGTGGCGCTGCTGGCGGCGGCGCGTATGAGCAACCGGGAGATCGCGGAGAAGCTGTACCTCTCGGAGGGCAGCGTCAAGCAGTACGTCAACCGCATCTATGCCAAGCTGTTTATCGAGGGCGACACCCGCACCAAGCGGAAGCGTCTGGCGGATATGGTGCGTCACTAACCAAAGGTTAATAGTTATCCGGACGGATCCACCGTACAATAGCGGTACGGTGGATCTTCCTGCATCCGGCAGGCACCGTTATACGGAACGTACCGGCACGAGAAAGGAGAACGGATATGAAGACCATAAGCAAACCGGCGGCGCTGCTGCTGGCGCTGACACTGGCGCTGAGCCTGATGGCCTGCGGCGATAACGGCGGCGCACCGGATGACGGCGGCGCGGACGGCGACGTGCCTTCCGGTGGCGACTATACCGCACTGGCGGGCGACTGGTATCTGGACGGCGACCCCGCCGCCGAGAGTATCCTGAGCATTGCGGCGGACGGCAGCTGGGAGCTGTACGAGCGTCCCGGCGGCGACGGCGACCCCGCCAGAGTGGACGGCGGGACCCTCCGGGAGGGCGGGGAGGCCGGCGTGTACTACGCCGATTCCACGGACTTTGACGGCGTCACCTACGACATGCAGGCGGTGGACGAGGACGTGCTGTACTGGGGCGGCGAGTACGACTGCTACCAGCGCGGCCAGTGAGCGGTGAGAGGGAGAGAACGATGAAAAGCTGGAGAAAGTACACGGCGCTGCTGCTGGCACTGGTGCTGGCGCTGTGCCTGAGCGCCTGCGGCAGCGGCGCCCCGGCGGATGACGGCGGCGACGTACCCGACGACGGAGGCGGCTCGAACAGCTCCTTTTCCGGGGGGAGTATCCTGTCCGACGAGGATTTTGAGGCGGATGTCTCCACATGGCAGGGCGATGACGGCGGCCAGCTGCTGCTGGATCTGCCCAACGGCAGCTACACCTACCGCACCTGGTACGGCCGGGTGGGGACGGGCAGCCTGTACCATGACAAGGACGGCGATCTGGTGCTGGAATTCGGCGATCTGTCCGGTGAAAACGACTACTACCTCATTCAGGAGGGCAGCGGCTTCCGGCCCTTCCACCTCAACGGCGAGGAGGGCGGCCAGTGGGGCCAGCTCAACGGCCTGTACTTCCAGCCCGCACAGGGCGAGATGACGGCGCCGGACATCAGTGTGCTGGACGGCGTGTGGCAGAACGCGCTGGGCTATACGCTGGCCTTTGACACCCAGCGGATGCGGGTCATCGAGTGTGACATCAACGACACCATGAGCAGCAGCGCACTGTACGACTGGGCCGATGGGCGCGGGGTGTTCATGGGCGGCGCCGAGGTGCTTCATCCCTGCGTCAGTCTGGACGGCAACGCGCTTGTGCTGTTCCCGGACAACGGCGAACCCCGCGATCTGGACAGCCGCAGCACCGGCGTGTTCTACCGGAACGGCGACGCGGCGGCGTATGCCGATCTGGACAATGCCGCCTGCGAAGAGTCGGACGGACGCATCTGGTACTATGACGGCGTGAATTATTTCGCCGTGCCCGCGGGCTATACGCTCAACGGGGACGGGCAGGCCTGCGACGAGGACGGCAAGCTGTTTGCGCCGGTCTGGAGCCAGGAGCGCTACGACCCCGCCGCCGTGTGGGGCGAGAACTGGCTGGCCGAAAACTGGGGCGGCAACGGCTGAGATATGCGGAAAAACGGAGGGCCATACAGCCCTCCGTTTTCTGTGTCAAAATGGTTTGCGTTCCGCTGTGCGCCGTGCTACAATAGCCGCAGACCGCGCACCAAAAGCGCTGAAGAAAGGAATGATGCACATGAGACAGTACGTCCCGGACGCCTTTACGGACAAGGTCTTTGCCGGTAATCCCGCCGCCGTCTGCGGCTCCGGCCGCTGCCGCATCGTGCCCTACCGGACGGATACGCCGGGCCGCGGCACGCCGGTGGCCTATCAGGCCAGCCCCTGCGGCGGCACGCTTTGGGAGGGCGGGCGCATCCGCATGAGCGGAAGGGCCGCGCTGTACGCCGTCTCCGACATCTTCGTGGACTGAGGTGCCGCCATGACCTATACATCCCGGTATGCGTCCCCGCTGGGAGACATCATCCTCGCCTGCGATGAGGACGCCCTCATCGGTCTGTGGTTCAACGGGCAGAAGTACTGCGGCAGCACCCTGCCCGCCGGGACACAGGAGCAGGAGCGGCCCCTCCTGCGGGAGGCGAAAGAGTGGCTGGATATCTACTTCTCCGGCCGCCAGCCGGACTTTCTGCCGCCGCTTCGCTATGACGCCACCCCGTTCCGGAAGGCCGTCTGCGATATCATGCGTACCATCCCCTACGGCCAGACCATGACCTATGGGGAGATCGCCGCCCGGATGGCACGGCAGCGGGGGCTGGAAAAGATGTCCGCGCAGGCCGTGGGCGGCGCGGTGGGCCGCAACCCCATTTCCCTCATGATCCCCTGCCACCGCGTGGTCGGCACAAACGGCAGCCTGACCGGGTACGCCGGCGGCATCCGGCGCAAGGTGAAGCTGCTGGAGCTGGAGCACGCCGATATGACAGGCCTTTTCGTCCCGAAAAGGGGCACCGCCCTGTGATGCCGGCGTCACCGAAAAACGGATAAAACGCCGCAGACCCGTCCAACGGGCCTGCGGCTAAAAGCGGCTGCCGACGCCTCCTGTGCATCGGCAGCCGCCCGCTGAATGGGAATATTTACTGGATGAGCCCGCTTTCCTTCAGCAGGATCTCAATATCCGTGCCCTTGACCTTCTTCAGAACCATCTTAAGCATTTCCTTCTCCTTGAAGGGCAGAGGCGCCTCGCTGATGGGCTTCTTATCAATGGCATAGTAGCAGGCACGCAGCAGCTCCCGCACATCGTACTTGCTGCCCCACACCTCCGGCACACCGCGGTCGATATCCAGCAGGGTGTAGACCGACTCCATACCGGTACGCATGGAATATTCGGTGGTGAAGATGGTGTCGCGGGGCGTCTCGGCGAACTGGCCGATGAAGGCGAAGTTCACGGCGCCGTCGGGCACGACCTTGGGCCGGTCGGACTCCTTGCGGGGCTGGAAAAAGGCGTTGATATAGGGCATGAAGCAGGTGGTGGTATTGCAGGCATCGTGAGCCAGCGCGTCGATCCTCTCGACCGGTACGCCGATGTGGTACAGCCACTCGCGGCAGACCTCCTCGCCGGTGCAGTCCCGCATGGCCTTCTTCACATAGTTGCCGTCCCTGTCGGTGTTCAGCGAATACAGCCATACAAGCACCATGTTCTTATCCTGCGATTTGAACTGGGGCTGACGGTTGATGGTCCAGGACAGATACCAGTTGTCGGTGCTGTCCTTGACGGTGACGATACCGCCGGTGGTCACCTTGCCGGAGCGGGGATCACGCTTGCAGATATTCATGATGTGCTGAATGATCTCCTCGTTGGAGGTAGCCACCGTGGCGCTCATCCAGTTGGTGGCATCCACATCGGAGCAGAATTTATCCGGGTCACCGTATTCGCCGTGCTTCGCCTGCGCGGCAATGGCCTTCCACATATCCCATGACTCGCCGCAGCCGTTCTTCACGCCGGACAGGTCGGGTGCATGAGTCTGGTCGCCGTAGCAGGAGGTGTCTGTGCAGCAGCCGTTGGTGATGAACACCAGATCGTCCTCGATCAGGTCAATGGTCTGCTCCTTGCCGTCCTTGACGTACACGATCTGCCGGGCAACCCTCTTGTCGCCCTCGGTTTCGATGATGACGTTTTTGACATCCATGCCGTACTCGATGCGCACACCGTGGGACTCCAGATATTTCACCAGCGGCAGGATCATGCTCTCGTACTGGTTGTACTTGGTGAAGCGCAGGGCGCTGAAATCGGGCAGGCCGTCGATGTGGTGGACGTAACGGCACAGATACCGCTTCATTTCCAGCGCGCTGGACCAGCGCTGGAACGCAAACATCGTCTGCCAGTAGAGCCAGAAGTTGGTGCTCCAGAAGGATTCCGGCAGCACATCGGAGATCTTCTTGTCCTCCAGATCCTTTTCCGGGGTCATAAACAGCTTGGACAGCGCCATGGCGGAGTCCTTGTCCAGCTTGAACTGCTTGTCGGTGTGAGCATCCTCGCCGCGATTCACACTGGCGCGGCACAGGGAGTAGTTGGGATCGTGCTTGTTGAGCCAATAATATTCGTCCAGCACAGAGACGCCCGGCGTCTCGATGGAGGGCACATCGCGGAAGGTATCCCACATGACCTCGAAATGGTTGTCCATCTCACGGCCGCCCCGCATAAAGAAGCCCTTGGTGATGTCCTTGCGGCCGTCGCAGCTGCCGCCTGCCAGCTCCAGCTTTTCAAATACATGGATGTGCTCGCCCTTCATCTGTCCGTCACGGACCAGATAAAAAGCCGCCGTCAGGCCGGCAAGGCCGGTGCCGATGATATAAGCCGATTTTTTGTCCACATCCTTGGGCTTTTCGGGATGGGCAAAGGATTCGTAAGTGCCAGCAGAGTAATACATAACAAAACCTCCAGTTGTTTTTTGTTTTCGATGGCTTTATTATAGCGTTTCCTGTCCGGCTTACAATAAACAGAAAAAACTCCGTGATAAAAGTCTTATCACGGAGCCGCAAAGTGTAAAAATTATAATCAGATTCGCAAAAATGATAAAATCAGAATTGGAAACGGGAGAGCGCCGCCGACACAGAGCCCTTGATGAGTCTGGCCAGTCTGTCCACGATCTGCTGCGGATCCTCCCGCATGTCGTCCTTGATCCAGTCCAGCATCAGGCCGATAAAAATGTACGAATAGACCTGGGCGATAAATTGCTTGTCCTCATCCCGGACCTTCATCTCACCAACTTCTTCATTGATCACATCCAGCAAAAGCTGGTCTACCAGCGGCTGCAGATATTTTTCAACCTGTTCTCCGTGGACGCAGCGGTAAACATTCAAAATAAAGGGCTTGTTATCCTGTACTGCCTCGAAGATCTGTAAAAATCCCTGCTGCCACGTCTCGTAGGTCTTTTTTTCATTCAGTGCTTTTTTGGCGTCTTCAAGGCAAGACCATTCCACAAGATCATAAATATCCTTGAAATGATAATAAAAGGTCATGCGGTTGATGCCGCAGTCGTCGGCAATGTCGTTGATGGTAATTTTGGTCAGCGGCTTTTTCAGCAGCAGATTCTTCAGCGACTGTTCCAAGGCCCGCTTTGTTACCTGCGACATAGCAGCTTGCTCCTTTCATGCTTGATCGGCCTCGCAGCATTGCCGCGCATCCGGCAAAGCGTAAATGCCCTGATAATGATAGCAGAATGTGTTGGGCTGATGCCTGCCCGTTTGACCGGCGTTGCTGCCGTGATCTTATCAAACGGAAATTCCCCCGGCATTGTCCGGAACGCGGCCATGATGAGTTTTTTGTATATAAGGCCATGCGCAGCTGTCCTAAGTGTGGGGGCAGTCCGTTTTCATCCTGTATTTTACAAGATTTGAGACAAAAATGCAAGCTCCGCCAGAAGGGAAATAGAGGTTCTCCATATATCCGACATAAATAGGAGGAGATCAGCTGCGGCCGTCTATTGGTGTCGGCGCTTCCTTCTGGGCATCTACCCTGCCATGCACGACTTCAGCTCCGCCGCGCCGCCCGCCGGCTCCGTGCCTCGCATCCTGATGGTCACGCCGCTGCTGGCTGCGCTTTCAAACAGCGCCTCTCTTGCCGGCAAAAGTCCCGTGTCCCGAAAGAGGATGCTCTTCTTCCACTCCCGCAGCACAACGTCTGCGTCGATGGCGCCAAGGTCTCCGGCCAGATATTGCTTTGTGACGGTAATGCAGGCGGCAAGGCTGTCGTGCATGGCGGATTTGGCGGCAAGCTGCTCCCTCTCCCGCGCCACCGCCTCCACGTTTTCCGAGAGACGGCGCAGCTCTTCCGCGTCCTGCTCAAGTCTTCGGTTGTCCTCGGCCAGCTGCTCCAGCGCCCGGTGCAGCTCCGTGACGTTGGCGGCGGTCAGCTGTATATACGTTTCCCCGTACCGATCGGTCACGGCCGCCCTCTCAAATTTCCACACCAGCCCGTCGGGAAAGCGGAAGGTGCTCTCCATGCCGGCGAGGGGCGTCACGCCCTCCGGCGGGGAGACCAGCGCCCCTTGAAGCTCCTCCAGGTATTGCAGGTCGCTGTTGAGCAGATGCTGGCTCAGCCGATACATCTGCCGGTTGCACAGCACAATGCCGCCCGACCGGTCGAAAAAGCATACGGCGGTGGGGAGCCGGTCAAAGCTCTCCTTGACGGCGTTGAAGCCGAAGCGCTTCAGCTTATGCATCCTCCCGCCCCCTTATCCTTCTGCGGACGAGCCACAGACCGTCCTCCTGCCGCACCGTTACCTCCGGGGAGGCGATCGCCGACAGATCGGCGGCACACTCCACCGACAGATCCATCGCGCTGTCAGAAACGGAGATAAACAGCGAGCGCAGATCATCTATCGCGGCCTCTGCGACGATTTCCAGAAGCTCAAACAGGCATACGACCTCGGAGGCGCGCATGGGGCCTGTTGTGCGATAGACCACGCCGCACTCCGTACCGCAGGCGGTCAGGGCGCGCACGGCCTCGTCCACCGTCAGCCGCAGCTCCTGCTGCGGCAGCCGCTGATACTCGCTGCTGAGAAAGTACAGGTTGGCGCTGCGCTTGATGTAGGTGCCCAGCAGCAGCACCCTCTTCAGCAGGCTTCTCCTTTCGGCGGGGTCGGCTCCTTCACATCGGGCGAGCATTTGCCGCATCTGGGCTGTCTGCCTGCCGTGCTTTGCCTCCAGCTCGTTGTATATGCGGTTCTTCTCGGTCAGCTCATGCAGACTTCTCTGCACAAGATAGGCGTCCCGCAGCTTCTTCCTGTTGCGCTCCATTTCCGCCCTGTTTTCATTCAGCCGGGCGTGCAGCTCCGCCAGCGGGCGCACATTGTCCTGCCAGACGGCGTAGCCTCCGCTGATGGGTGCCGAGGAAATGCGCATGCCGTCAGGCCGGATGATCCGCTGCCCATCCTGCGGGCAAATCATATCCTCACCCGCGGCACGGGAGCGCAGGACGATCTGACCGCTGCGATCTGCGATACAAGCCGCCAGCGTTGAGGCCTCAAACAGCTCCATGTATCCCGTGTTGGACGGGATCATCCGGCAGCGGATGCAGCTTTCGTAGATGGCGGCATACAGCAGGCAGAACATCACGTTCATGTCGCCGAGCCACCACCGGACGGCGGGAATGCCCGACAGATAGAGAAGACCGTACAGGAACATCACGCAGCCCAGCACAAACGGTATGATCCGCTTCCCCCTGCCGCCCGGCATACGGCTCTTTCGGAACAGGCACACGAGGGAGAAGACCATGCAGCCCACGATCCAACCAAGGCAGACATAATACAGCGGGCGGTGGGAATACGTGCCGGAGACCGGCAGCCCGGGAACGCCGCTTTTGAAGGCGAATACCTGCTGATGCAGGTCATTGGTGATCACCAGCAAAAACAGCGCCGCAGGGACGATCAACAGCATACCGGATCTCCGGCTCAGACGGTAATCCTCCGGCTTTCCCATGGACAGGGCGATGTACACCCCCAGCAGCGGGAGAAAAAGCATCGGCAGGTAGTAGAGGTACCACACGTACCGCGCTGCTGTCAGACCGGTGACGACGCTGTATTTCAGCGTCCGCAGTATGAGCCACAGCAGGATCAGCGCCGCCGTCAGCCGTAGGCAGTGCAGCGCCTGCCTCTGGATGATGCGCCGGTCAAGGGAAAAGCCCCACAGGGCGAAAAGCAGCAGATAGAGCGCCGACCGGATATGGTTCACGGCAGGGCCGCCGATGTCGAATTTTGCCAGCATCCGGCAGGCATATGCTATGGCGATCGCCGTGAAAACAAAGATCACAGCCGCCAGATGTTTCGTGTTTCCTTTCAAGGGGTAATGCCCTCGCTTTCTCTCCGCGCGTATCACCGTACGCATCCTTGCTGCATGCAGTATAGCATAAAGAGAGCTTCCCCGCAACAGCATACGTCCCCTGCCTTGCCCCGATGAGAAAGATCGTAACGGGGGAGACAGCGCATAAAAAAACGAATGGCAGGCGCGAATCGGACAAATAAAGGTCATCCGACACTCGCCATATTTAACACCGCTCATCACCCAAAAAGTCGGCTGCTGTGCAAAACCGTTGATTTTACTGTATAATATAAGCGATACGAAATACAAGAACCATGATTCACTAAAGACAAAAACCGCAGGTACGAGTGTTGATAGCTCTCGTCCCTGCGTCTTTTGTTTCATGGTCTGGCTCCGGTATCGTCCATGTTGAATATATGCAAGCGTTGTCTCAGGCAAATAATAAGACAGACACTTCTTGCCTGCAAACAGTGTTCACAGCGCAAAGGGCGTTGGCGCTTTTTCGTTTCCGCAACCGGTGTGTGCGCTGAAAGGTCCACTCGCAGCGAAGATCTCTTCTATTTGCAGATCGCATCAGACACGGCGAAAGCCCTCTTACCTTGACGCCGTGCAATGCGGATAGTCCCGCAGCCGTCCGGTGTACAGCCGGGTGTGGGGCAGCTTCAGAAAGTGGATGGGCTGGACGACACGGGCGCGCAGCTCACCCGCGCCGCGCACCTCCGCGTGCAGCAGCATATCCTCCACAAATTCCGAGCAGTAGTAGCGGTTCGAGCGCTTCCAAAGGATGCGGAAATACGCCAGGAGCAGGCCGCCCAAATTATAGGAAAACTGCTCCCGCCGCGCCCACATGGCCTCCAGCGTCGCCTCCAGCGC